>ERZ1106954.2234-NODE-2234-length-13682-cov-8.988626_pt1 | contig 13682 bp, 10 predicted proteins | sample MGYA00403678_ERZ1106954 | MGnify/ENA primary metagenome ERZ1106954 (study PRJEB35170, sample SAMEA104062445) | human gut metagenome | biome: human gut; feature: human-associated habitat; material: faeces | place: Denmark | collected 2012-08-20 ... | reverse complement strand
CATATCTCGACAAGATTTTCTGCTCGTCAGGTGTGGCAAAGCGGTTTTCCTCCTGACATCTTTTTAAGACCGTAATCGCCGCATAGTTGCGGTGGAAACGCTCTTTTTTATTGACTTCTTCAATCTCGTTATTGGCAAGGTCAAAGTTGTGTCGCTCGGACATTGGGATTTCAGGGTGCAGGTCAAAGGATTGCACCTTGCTTTTCTTTGGCTGCTCCCAAGCAGGAACAACGGGAGTAGAAGCCTTTTCAACACGCTCAAGTTCTTCTTCGGACAGATACACAAGGTCATCAAAGGAAAGGTTCTTCAGACCTCGCTCGGTCATATCCTCAAGACTGTCGTACTGTTCGGTGCGGATAACCGTACCGTCAACAAGGGTTTCAATCTTGAAGTCTACAAGGTTGACATTCGCCTGAATTTCGTGCTTATCGTCCTCGGTCGTAGTGTATGCCACATTGACTTCGGAAAGGTCGGAATAGTCTGCACCTTCGTCACGCTCAAATTCTTCTCGACAGTATTCGTCAATAATCTCCTTTGCAATATCAAGGGAAGATTTCAGATACGGACTATCGATAATCTCAACGCCCTGCGGCGGCGGATCAAGCTGAGAGATAAAGTCGTGCTGAATAGTCGTTCCGTCCCTGTCCTTATACAGAACAATTTTCATCGGAACGCCGTAGTAATTTTCTTCCTTAATGTCCTTTTCAAGCTGATAGGGACTTGTGTATTCGATACTCTCACGAACACGCCCGTCCGTATGAAGATAATCAATTCTGCCGATAGGCTTTGACTCCACCGGAGCTTCCTTATTCGTTGACACAATAGAAAGAACCTTGCGCTCGCTGCCGTCAACGGTTGATACCGTAAGGTCAAAACCTCTGTCGGTCAGCATATTCATATAGGTTTCGAGGGCGTGCTGTGGAAAGCCCACCATAGGAACTCTCTCGCTGTCGCTTATCGCACGGGATGTCATCACAAGGTCAAGAGCTTCGGCAACCTTTTGTGCGTCCTCGCCATAGGCTTCAAAGAAATCGCCAACCTGATACAAAACAAGGCTGTCGGGATTTTCGGCTTTCACCGCAAGATAACTTCTATACGGTTCTCTTACACGGTCATAAACCGGCAATGCGTTCGGCTCATTCTGCCCAGCCATTCTGTTAAGTTCTGCTTGATGTTCCGCTTCAAATTGTTGAATATCCTTGTGAATTTTGAGAATGTTTTCGGGTGTGAACTCGGTATAGTCGCAGTCCATCTCATAGTCGTTTTCCGCTTCCATAAAGAACGGCGTGTTGATGTCAGCCAAAAACTGATCCGACATTTCTTCAAGGTCGGCAACAAACCTATCCGTGTTTTCGGGATGGTTCGCAATATCATACTGCTCGATGAGTTCTTCAAAAACAGTGAAGTTCAAATCACCTGAGACATACTGACCACCGGCATTTGCGTCGGGATTAAAATATATCCAATGAACAAGGTCGTTTCCGCTATCCAAAGATATTCTCACTTGCGTGTTATCCGGGGTTTCTTCGGCTGGAATATCCTTGACCTTCAGATGGTCGTTCATCGGGTTTTCCTGCACCTTTTGGTCGAACTCTGCTCTTGTCATTTCCTTATTGAACAACGGGAACTGCGTATCATAGAGCATTACCCGGTCATTGTCAAAGGACAGGATTTCATACTCGTTTGCACCGATATAGACAGTGTTGCCAAGATGATATTCATATCTTTCGTTGCTCGGTTCAGGTTCTTTCTTTTCGGACGGTGCAGTAGAAAGGATTTCTTGCTTTCTGCGTTCCTCTGCGGCTTCGGCTCTGCGTATTTCGTGTTGCTCAAGCCACTCAGGGTAGAGTTCCTTTTCTTTCGGGTTCAGGTATCTATCCAGTTTGATAAGCTCAGAAATGCGCTTTTCAACCTGATTCCAATTTAGAAGCACTTTGACTTCTTCGCCGTTTACTTTCTTCGAGATTTTGATGCCTTTGCCATCGTGCATTTCATCAATGCCCGTTCCGGTGATAACGGGGTAAGAACCGCCCCAACCGTATTCATTTTTCAGAAAATCCACATTTTCTTTCTTTGAAAGGCTCTTTTGGAACTGCTCATAAATGCGGAACTTTCCCTCCGACACGCCGCTTCCACGGGTGAGAACAGCGTCGATGATCTCCTGAGAAAAGGAAAAAGCAGAGGGTTTTGTTACCTCTGCTTCGTAATTGAGCATTAAGCTCATCTGCCCGTCCATAGAGGGCAAGGGTTTCATTGTGTCTTGAAGCTCGTCCAAAAGACGCATTGCTTCAAAATGTTTGGCTATCACACCCCAGTCGTAAAAGCTCTGCTTTGTACGGCTAAGGTAACTACCTTCCCAAAGCTGAAGCACATTCTGATAAGTCTTGTAGCCGACTCGTCTGCCGTCACCCAGTATCACTTCGGTATAATCATTATTGAAAATGCCCTTGATATACTCGGTGCGCTTGTCCTCGTCGGCTACACTTTCGTAAAATGCACGGATTTCGTCTTTGGTGGCTTTCAGGTGGGGTGTGGTTGCAAGGATTTCACGGATAGTATCATCGTGACCGAAGAACGGAAGGCTTCTGTCCTCGTTGCTTCGGTCGTAATACTCTAAGCGAAGATTACTTCCTTCATCACGATTTCCTGAACTCGGCTCTTCAGGTTGTTCATCTTCCGAACCCAACTCATCATATCCGTCGCTTTCAGGCTCTCGGTCAAGCCTTCCTTCGCCGCCATCTCTTTCGTCAGGCGTTCCTCCATTTCGGTCGCCGTCTGTTCGATCTGCGTCAGATGCTCGCTCAGCTTGCAGCTCGTCAGGAGATTGTAGTACAGAACCTTGCGGTTCTCTTTCAGGTACTTCGCTCTCATTCGGGAGTACCGTCCCATCGGCGCTTCCGGCTGTTCCGGTAAAGTCAGATTGGGCAGTCTGTAATCGCCCTGCATCGTGTATGTCAGCTCGTTCATTTTGTGGACTCCTTTCTGTGTTTTGATTTCTGCCTATATTGTAATCAGGCTTTCTGTTTTCCGCAATTATGCGATTTTGCCTTTCAAGGGACATCACTGTTTTTGCAATCTCGGTAAGTCCCATTTCGGCAATGTCGCTGGTGGCAAAGCCCAGGGCATTAAGCGTACCGGGCGTATTGAAATTGATAATATCCTCAAAATCTTCACGCTCGAAATATTCCTCCGTATCAATGCCGAGCCGTTCCATCATCATATATGCCACGCTGTTGGTAACAACTTTTCTGTATATGGTGGAAATATTGTCCTCGTCCAGTTCCTCCAAGAAGCTGTCGTTTACAGAGTATAGCAAATCACGGGTATAATCGGGAAGATTGTCCTCGGCGGCGTTTTGTGCCGCACTCATAACTGCGTCCGCAAGGCTTTGACTGTTATCTAACGTTCCAAAGGTGCTTTCAAGGGTTTCGGTGATTTCCTGCTCATATTCCGGCTTCATTTCCCAAATAGGAACGGGGCGGGAATACTTGCTCGGATGGGTGTCGGAAATGTCAAAGTAATGGATAAGACGCTGGCGGCTTCTGCTTGCATCATCAAAGACCGCAATACCGGTTGCACCTCGATTAACCCATCGACCGAAAGTGCCGTTCCAACGCTCAATTTCAAGAACTGCGGTAGCGTCCGGTCGCTGTGCGAACACCAAAAGCTGTTCATCAAAACGCAGCTTATAGTTTCGGCAGGCAGAAGTCAAAAAGGCTTCCCAATTCTGCGGAGAGGATACCACCGTCTTGCAGGTACGGTCGTACAGTTCGGAAATAAGGTCATATTTACGAGCCATCGGGAAACACCTCCTTATCTTTCATAATCCTTGTTCCGTTTTGGCTTTACAGGTTTTCCGTTTTCATCATAGTTTTTCGGATCGGCGGCAGGGACTTTCCACCCAAACATAGAGCCTGCCTTCATTGCTTCGGCTTGCCCCTTTGTAACACCGAGCTTACGGTTCATAGAGTCGGCAAGCTCTTTCATTTCACCGGGAACGCCGTCTGTCAGGTCTGTTTTGTAATATCCGGTTTCGCCCTTTTTGATAATGCCGATTTCATTGCTTGTCGGCAAGTACACATAGCATTGCTCCGGCAGAGAGGAACGAAGCGGAATAACGGTATTGCCGTTTTGCTCCATTCTCTCGGCAAACTCACAGATATGATAGATATTGTCGCCCACCTCAAGGTGGTAATCGTCGATATATCTGCACTCTCTGTCGTAATGCTCGCCGCTGCTTAAAGTTATGCGGATTTTATCTCCGTCAGGGATAGTGAACTGCTCTTTGTAGTGCGGATCAATAAAGCGGATACCTTTTTCGGCTTTTTGAAGATGGTTGTCAAGCCACTCACGCTGATAGCAATAGCAGTACAGATTGTACTCTCCACGGTTGGGATTTAACCGCATTAAATATGAATACTGTTCGGTATCAACACGGACGCCGTAATGATTACGGTCATCCTCGTAGCTGCTTTTGGGATGTTCATAGCAGAATTTTGTCATAGCGCTTCTGCCGCTTAAAAATTCGCCGTCTCCGAAACGGTAGGAGTTTATCACCAAGTCAAATTCCTTTTTGAAGTCGTCGGTCTTTAAGTCCTTTCTGAAATCGTTCCAAGTGGAATAAAACTCTTTGCCCGTACTGCCGAAATCTGCTCTCAAATACCCGATAAGTCCCGTCTGCATAGAAATCTGCTGACTTTGACGGAAGGTATATTTTCTTGCGGCAGGGTTCATAATTCGGTAATCCATATTTTCACCTCGCTCTCTCGATATTCTTCTTTTGCCGGGGAATATCGAACCCGTAAACGTCGGCAATTTCATCACCAAGCCGCCTTGTCACTCTCGTTATATCGGCTCGTGTTGCCTTGCCATCGTAAATCTTCGCTTTAAGATTTTCAATCTGACTGTCTGTTGCGGTGTCCTTATACACACGGTAGAGGTAATGATTTGTCCCGTCGTGATGAACGGCGTCGGCACGGAGATCTCCGTATTTGTCCACATACCACTCGCACATATCCATTTCGGAATACAAACAGTCTTTGATATTGCCTGTCTTGATTTCCGCATACCCGTCATAACGACCGTCCCAACGCCCGATGTCCGCCACAACCAAGATGGGTTGTGAGAGCTGAACATTCAGGTTCATACGCTCGTCGCCGAGATAGTCGGAATTTATTTCGTACATTTTCTGTATCAGTTCATCTTCGGACAGGTCGGGGTACTGTTCTTCAAGGTCTGCCCGCCAGTCCTCAAAATCAAGGTGAATATCGCTCCAGATAATATGACGGTCATTCTGCTTGCTGCTCATCTGTACCACCGCCTAAGTAGGAGAACAGCTTGCCCGATTTGGTTGCTTTCTGAAGCTCCATAATCACCGTCATATCCTGAATGGTGATGTTCGGGATTTTCAAAATGCTTTCCATAGAAAGTCCCTGCAAGTCCTTTTCGGTTCTGCATTTCGCATCAAAGAGCTTGTTTAAGACTTTGACCTTCTGCTGAAGGGTAATTGTATCTTTCATAGGTCTGTACCTCCTTATCGTTCTCTGTCTTTGTTTTTATGGCTTCGGTTCATAGCGGCAATTTTTCCTTTTGCCCAGTCCGGCATACATTCGGGCTTTACTTCGCCCATAACATCCATTCGTTCAAATCGGGTGTTTTTCCCTGTATGAAGATTGGTGCAGAACACAGCGCTTCCACGGCTGTTTGCCGAAGCACCGAAACCGCCTGTTACCAAGTAGAGCTGTCTGTCGGCTCTCTGAAATTCAGGCTTTAATACCTTCGGATCAATGGCAATAACCTTGCCGTTGATGTCTTTTGAATAATGGTCGGGAATACAGTCTGCTTCGGTAATGACCGTGATGGGAATATCCAGCTTTTTGACCTGTTCTTTGAACAGCTCAGCTTCGTTTGCAACACGGCTTCCGAAAGTGTGGGCAATTTCAATATAGTCATTGCTTACCACACATTCCTTGCACAGTTCAAAAAGGTCGTTTCGCTCTACAAAGCCGCACAAAAATGTCTCTCCGTTTGTGCTTTGCTCATTGGAAGCTATGATAATTTCCTTTTCGCCCACATTGACTGAACAGAGTACCGTATAATCTCCGATCATTCGTTTTTCCTTACCCATTGCTTTACCCTCCGTTAATGTTGATTACGATTACAACAGAGCCGTCCTGTTCGTCGGTACTGTTGCGAGAAAGCTCAGGAAACAGGGACTGCACACGCTGCCTTGCTCTGCGGATAGACTCAAAGCACGGAAGTCCGTATGCCTTGTAGTTATATGCCAAATCTTCAAGCGGAAGTTCGCCTGCGCGAAGATAGTCGGCAAAGCGGTTGTAGTAACGGTAGAAAAGCAGCATATCCTCATTTCTCGTTTCGGGACAGTCCCGAAGAATTTGCAGAACCCGGCTTTCAACTGTTTTCATTGTTTTCATAGGCTCCTCCTTAAAAAGAATAAGGGGACGGAGTATTTCATCCGCCCCCCGTAGGTTATTTCTTCTTTCTGTTTTTTACCTGAAGAAAGATAAAGCCGCCAATGATAAAGGCGACCAAAACGATTGCGATAATTGTTTTCGGCTCCATTATTCAGCATCCTCCTTTTTCTTTTTTCTAACGCCCGCATAGACTGTCACGCCGATACCGGCAGCGGAAACGCCGAGCAGGGCAAGCCACAAGCCGAGCTTGCTGTTATCTCCGGTTTTCGGAGTGTCAATGACAACATTGTGCATTTCCACAATCGTGGTGGAGTCTGTCATAACATTTGCCTTTTTATCGGCAGGTCGTGAATACGGTGCAGACACCTCATCGGCCACCTCAGACACGGTGTATTCACCGATGCGAAGTCCCTCAATATAGATTTCGCCGTTCTCGTCGGTTTTGAGAGTAACCTCATAGCCGTTTGCTCCGGTAATACGGAAAGAGAAGCCTTCGACCTTACCGTCAGAAGATGTCTTGACGATTTTCAGGTTGCCTTTCATCGCTTCGTTGATAAAGCCGACGCCTGCCTTGTTTTCCACGGAATAGGTCATACCGTCCGTTTCAATGAATACGGGATAAATGCCTGTATCAAGCAGGAAGCCGTCCGGGGCTTTGGTTTCCTTTATGAGATAGTGACCGTAAAGCAGGTCTTTTATCTCATAAATTCCTGCTTCGCTTTCGGTAAGAGTGCCGATCAGCGTATCTCCGTCATCCGGCTTTCCGTCTGCGTTGTTGTCCTGATATACTTCAAAGATTGCTCCGGTCAACTTATTGTCGGGGAAGTCTGCGTCCACTTTGGTAAGCGTGATATTGCCACGAACAAACTCGTTTACGATTTCGATTTCGACAACCTGTTTGTTTTCGGAAATGTTCACTTCATATACGGTTTCATTCAGGACAAAGCCTGTCGGCTGCTTGATTTCTCTTACATACCAAATACCGAACGGAATCTGCTCAAAAGAAAAACTGCCATCTTCTTTTGAAGTGACAGTCATCAAAGCGTTTTCCTTTGTAAATTCGGTATCGTTGTACTTAAAGAGTCCGATCAGCGCACCGCCGAGAGGTTCGCCGTTTTCATCGACCTTTTTGCCGGAAACAGAGCCGTAGATGAGGTGGTTTTCGATTGCTTCGCCGTCATTGACCGCAAGCTGAACCTTTGCGTTTTCCTGTCCCGCATACTCAAAGGTTACGGGGTACTTGGTATCCGAGAGGATATAATGCTCATCGGTGGCAAGCTCTTTTACATAATAACTGCCCATAGGCAAGTCGGTTTTAACCGTACCGTTTCCGCTTTCATCAAGGGTAACGATTTCAATTAAACCGTCAGCAGGGATAGAAGTACCGCTTGCAGATACAAGCTCTTCTGCTGCAAACAGACCGAAACTGATATTTTTCAGTTCACCGTTCTGTCCGATACCGAAAAGGTCGCTTGCTTCAAGCGTTTTCTTCAAGCTGATTTCAACCTTCTGTCTTTCATTCACGAAAGAAGTGGCTGTTTCCGTCACGGAAACATTCTGTCCGGCATACACAAGCTCTGCGGTATGGATTTCATCATTCAACACCATACCGTAAGGTGCTTTGATTTCTTTGACTTCATATTTGCCGAGATAGAGTTCACGGCTCTTGGCAAGTCCGTCTTTTCCCGTTGTAACGGTATCCACAACCTCGCCCTTTGTGAAGCGTATTGTTCCGTCAGGAGTAATAATATCCTCGGCTGCACGGATTTCATATACTGCGTCCGAAAGTCCGGCGATTTCATAAATCGGCTGATAGATTACCTCGGCATCCTCCGAGCCGCTTACGCTTACACCGTAGAACACTTCGCCGGTTTTCTCTACGGTGATTGTGCCTTTCTGTGCCATATTCGGCTTATCCACTTTTATCACTGTAACCCCGCTTTCTTCGGTAGCGTTATCCTGCGTTACATCGAAGTACACAGGAGTGCTGTCGAGAACATATCCGTAGGGAGCCTGAACCTCCACAAGAGAATATCCCTTGCCGTATTCGAGCTTCTCCGGCGTCAAAAGACAGCCGTTTGTGTCGGTGTAAAAGGTGTCGATTGTTGTCGGAGTCGGATAGGTAAAGGACATCGTAACAAGATTTCCTGTCGGATCGTAAATCTGAAAGCCTGCTCCGGCATAAGGAATGGTCTTGCCGCTTTCTGCGTCCACCTTGACCACCTTGATATAGCTTTCAAAGTTTGCATTGTTGATAAGGTAACGGTAGGTCTGTCCGTTTTGAGCAATGAACACATCAAAGTCCTTCATCAGCTCACGGCCTTCCCAGCCGGAGGTCTGATGAACGGTATATACGCCGTAAGGCATATCCTTTGTCTGTCCGAAGCCGTTTTCGTCGCAGACGATAATATCTCTCTCATCTTCTTCGGAAGCGGTATAGCTTCCTGCGGACTTGAGGTAGATTTCAAAGGTTGCACCGCTTTCGGGCGTTTCAATCTTGGTTTCTCCATCGTCGGTATGCTTGATGATGGCGATATTGCCCTTGATAACCTGCTCGTTTACATCGTTTGCAGTCTGATTGTGTTCCACCGTATAAAGCTGCGGTTCAGCACCGACCTTATGGATTGTGGTGTCAAGCAGATAGCCCTCGGACGGAGTGATTTCACGGATTGTCCAGTCATTGTCGCAGACATATTCCTTCGTGGTAAACTGCCCGTTTTTGTCCGTAACATATTTGTCCACAAGGGTTTCGCCCTTATAAATGCCGTAAACTGCTCCGGCAAGAGAAGCATCGCCCTGGGCGCTGCCTTCTTCACGGTCGCTCTTTGTCACGGTCACGGTAAACTTTTTGAGAATGTTTGTGAAATTGCGGGTAGTAACCTCTTTCCACTTAACAGGTGCGGTCTGATTTGCAGGCACGACATAACGGATAGCCGTATCCACTTCCTCGATGGTGTAGGGCATTGTGCCTGAAATCAGGACATCCTTAAAGGTAGCAACACCGTTCTTATCTGTCACGGCATACTCATCAACGGAAATACCGGAAAGAGATGTGCCGTAAAGGTGGAAGGTAACGCCCTCCACAAGATTATCCTCGGAGGATTTGATTACCTGAAGGTCGCCACGCTTGAGTGTATTGCTGAATGTGACCGTTGAGGTATTTCCCGATACAATCGTAACCCTCTGCACATTCTGCGGCTCATACTTTTCCTCGGTCAGCTCCGTAACGGTATATACACCGGGCATAAGTTCAATATCCACCGTGCCGTCCGCCTTTGTGGTGACGGTCTGATTAACGCCGTTTCCGGCAATGTTGAACTTAATGTTTGCCACCTTTCCGTCCTCGGAGTGCTTCACAATATGACCGACTCCGGTGGTTTCCGTCTTGATTTTAAGATAGAATACGACTGGATCTTCCGCACCCGACATCATTGTCTGCTTTCCGGGGTATCCCCAAACGAGGAAGTTGCCGTCAATACCGGGTACATTCTTTTGCGCCGTAACACTAACGGCGGTTTCAATCATCTTCTTTGAAGTGAAGGTGTATTTGTTGCCGCTTCTTGAAACGGTAATACCGCTTGCGCTGAACTTAATATCCGACAGCGTATTATTCGTATCGGTCAGCGTAAGACTGTAATTGTCTGCCGCCTGATTGTATTTCAGCGTATAGGTGGTTGCAGAGCTGCTCTTATTGGAAGCAAAGCTCGGAATAGTTGCGTGGCTCTGCATTTGCGTAAGAAGCCAGTTGTAGCACTTCTCGGCAGGTCTGCCTTTGATACCCTTGAAGTAAGTGTCGGCAGGAACCCCGTAGCTGTTTGCTTTGAGAGTAGTCGGAGAAGTACGAAGCTGCTGCTGATACTCCCAAAGAATAATCTGTGTCGCCATAGAGAAATCGTCCTCGTTTGTTCCGCTGATCGGAGCCGTTTTACCCGGACGCCAGCCGTACACGGAGGTCAGCATAATTCCGTACTGTGCCGTTGTCGGCAGGTTCTGAAAATATGAGCTGTTTGTTCCGCTTTTGCTGTCATAAGTTCCTCCGGCGTTATATGGAATACCGGACTCGATACACATAATCTGTCGGGAACCGCTGCTGTCCTTAATCATCAGCTTGGTTCTCGAATTGCCTGCACTTTGAGTGTGCAGACTTTCATTGCCGTTTGCATCATAGGCGATATACTGATAGGTTGAGGGAGAATAATACATTTCTCCGTCTGCACTTACATACTTATCGCCGTAATATGCGTTTACTGTCTTTCCTTCCTCTGCTGTAAAGGCGAAGGCGGAAAGCGGCAGAGACATAATGCACATAACGGCACACAGGAGTGCGGCAGTGATGCGCTTTCCTTTGGATTTTGCAAAATTTTTCATTTCGGTTTAACCGTCCTTTCTTAATTTGGGTATAAAAAAGCCCTCTGTCTTTTCGGGCAGAGGGTAGGTTCTCACGAACTCAGTACAGGAAATATATCCGGTAGCTGCCGCTTCCAAGCGGTTCAATATATATCGTGAAATATTCGATTGGTGCGCCGCCGTAAGCGGTGATAATATCCGGCATCGACTGCACATAGTCCGTGAGTTTTCTTTTCAGGCGTTCACCCTGAAACGACTCGGCAGCCGTAACAGGCGTTGCCCACGAAGCATTGTCCGGTGTAATCTTCATTCCATCATCGGTTGTAATATGAGTAAGTCCCATAGAGCAGCCGAGAGAAATGAGGTCGCTTCGGATTGCTTCAATATCAAACTCGTAGTCGTAAGCTGTTTTTGGCTTTACTTCTTCCGTAGGCTGTTCTGTCGGAGGTTCTTTTTCCGGCTGGACAGGCTTTTCCGGCTCTTTTGTTTCTTCGCTTACGGTCGGTTTGGGCGCTTCGGGCTTTGGTGTTTCTGTTTCTGCCGTTGGTGCGGCTGGAATATCCGTTTTGTCGGCTTCAACTGGTTTCTTGCTCTCTGTCGGAGCAGTTTCAGGCTCGTTACTTTCCGATGTCGGCTCAAAAGATGTTTTCTCCGTTTCTGTTGCTTTTTCAGGCTCAATTTCTACGGTCGTATCCGTTTCATCGGAAGTTTCCGTATTACTCACCGAAGAAGAACAGTCGGCTATATCCGAGCTTTCCAAAATATCGGCTTTTTCAGCATTACATCCGCACATTGAGGCAAGGAAAATGAGAACCAAGCCAAAGCATAAGATTTTGTTTTTCATTTCGATTCGCTCCTTTCGCCTTCATTGTAGAAAGTTCTCTGCAATTTGACAAAGGTGCGAATAGGCTAATCTTTCATTTTAGCAACCACCTCCTTCAAGTGGAAATGATGCGAATTGTTTGAGATAGCTTTAAGCTATGGAGATAGATATATATTGAGAGATAGTTATATATCTTTCTTCGGTAGGTTAGATTGTACTTAGGGGTTAGAGTGTGAGGAAGGGGAAACGGAAAATGTTACTCCTGCTACCTTGCATCACGCTCTGCCCGTTTTCTCAAATAGCTCGCATAATGCTCCAAAGCCTTGCAGACATAATCCTCCGTTTGGTTAAGGGGAATATTCTTCGGGATATACTGTCGTACCTTATCCCCACTAAGCACAATTCTCTCACGCTGATTGGGTTTCTGCTCCGACATAATGGCTTGTATGGCTTCGGGTGTGAGCTTCTTTTCTTCAAACATCTTTCGCATACGGATTGTTTGGTCGTGGGACGGGGTGCAGTCGTTCAGGTCGATTTCATCTACCAAATCACGCTGGCAGTCCTCGTCAAGAAAAGAAATCTCAACGGCAGGTCGCATTTTCATTCTGCCCTCGTCCACAAGGTCAAGCAGTTCGGGGACAAGATTGGTCAAGCGAATATATCTGCGAATTTGCTCACGACTTTCTCCAACTTCATTTCCGAGAGTTTCATTAGTCCTCAACTTCGACACCACTGGTGTCGAAGTTAAATCAGTTCTTTGTCCCTGTCTGTTCATTGCTTCCAAACGCATTTTGTATGCAAACGCTTTTTCCGAGGGAAGTATCTGCGACCTTTGAAAATTGCTTTCCACCATTAAGATGGTTGCTTCATCTCTTGTAAGGTCAACTACCTCACATCTGAGCGTTTCAAAACCTGCAAGCTCACACGCTCTTTTTCGTCTGTGTCCCGAAATAAGCTCATATCTGCCGTCCTCTTTTTGACGGACGGTTGCCGGGGTGATAACCCCACGCTCTTTGACGCTCTCAACAAGCTGCATCATATCTTCATCGTCACGCACCTTAAAAGGGTGGTCGGGAAAATCATCTATCAGCTCTAATGGAATATCCCGGATTTTTGCGAGTTTCGCATCGTCTCTCATTTCCTGTGTTGAGAACAGGTCATCGAGCGTCGGCAGCGTGAAGTCGCTCTTTCTTCCTGCCATCGGCTAACACCTCCTTTGTCAATTCAGCGTAAGCCTTCGCCGCAGGACTGTTCGGTTCATACTTATATATGCTGACACCTTTCGACGCTACCTCTGCGGCTTTTACTGCCATAGGAATGGCTGAGTGATATATCTTTATCACGCTTCCGTAGTTCTTCCGCAGTGCGTCCGCCGTGCTTTTTGCAAGGTTTGTTCGGTTATCTACAATATTAAGTAATATACCGTCAATCTTTAGGCTCGGATTGATATGCTGTTTGACCTTCCCGATGGTCTGCATAAGCTGTGTCATTCCTTTTGCGGGAAGATACTGAGCCTGAACGGGGATGATTACGCTGTCTGCCGCCGCTAAAGCGTTCAAAGTTACCATACCGAGGGAAGGCATACAGTCGATCAGGATATATTCGTAATCGTTCTTTACCTTATTCAGATAGGTTCTCAAAACAGTTTCACGGCTCATAGTCGTTACAAGCATCATTTCCATTGCGGACAGTTCAAGGTTTGCGGGAAGCAAATCAACATTTTCCTCGTGATGCAGAATACCGAAATGCGGGTTTCCGTTTTCTTCACGCATTATCTCGGATAACTTAGTGGTAATGGTAGTCGGCAGACTGTCATTATCTTTCCATCCGAGGCAAGTCGTGAGGTCGCCCTGCGGATCGGCATCTACAAGGAGTACCTTTTTACCTTGATTCGCAAGCCCTATCCCTAAATTGACCGTTGTGGTCGTTTTGCCTGTGCCGCCCTTCTGATTGCAGATAGCAATGGTTTTACAGTTAGGCATTGGCTTTCCTCCTTTCGATAGATTTATAGCCGACTGTGTTCAGACGGCTATGTATCAACGCAGTATTTGTTTTCAACACCCCCTGCGTAAAGCTGT
>ERZ1106954.2230-NODE-2230-length-13692-cov-4.929383_pt1 | contig 13692 bp, 6 predicted proteins | sample MGYA00403678_ERZ1106954 | MGnify/ENA primary metagenome ERZ1106954 (study PRJEB35170, sample SAMEA104062445) | human gut metagenome | biome: human gut; feature: human-associated habitat; material: faeces | place: Denmark | collected 2012-08-20 ... | reverse complement strand
GGTTACCATGACCGGGATCGAACCATATACAAGAAGTTCCCGTTCCCGGCTGTCGCGCGCCTCCAACTCCCGGCTGTTGAGCTCGACCGGAAGGGTAAAACGCATCGAAAGCTCCGGCGCCATCTCCCGCACAAAATCCTCCGCCCGGTGATTCATCGTATAAATATCATAATCCATCACAAGCGGGATGGAAATCTTCCACTCGCGCACCAGTTCCAGCTCTTCCCATGCCCGGATGACAAGACCGTCAAATCCCGCCGATTCCAGCCTGGAACGATGTGTTTCAAAATATTCCTTTGCCCGATCGCGGAAAATATGCGGCATTACCAAAAGACACTGCTTGTCTGCCTCATGGCAGCGCGATACCCATTCGTTCCACTGTTCGGCGCCAAATTCAGCGCTATCCAGATAGATGGCGCCGACTTCCGGTACGGATAACGCCACTTTTAACTGTGCCGGGTGTTCGACCGAAACGTGGATGTGGTACAGAGCTGTTTTATTCCCTTTTTTATAAAATATTCGAATAACATATTGACATATTGACAAAAGTGTGGTATTATAACAAAATGCGTTAGAATGTATAAAAAACAGAATTTGTCAACAAATTATTGCAAAAAAATTACTGTGAGGTGGAAATTTTGAGTTGGAAAAATGTTGTTTATGGTAAAAATCGCGTACGTCGTAATTACTCTCGAGTTCAAACTACAGCTGAACTTCCTAATTTAATTGAGGTTCAAACTAAATCATTTGATTGGTTTGCTACTGAGGGAATTAAAGAATTGTTTTCTGAGATTTCTCCCATCAAAGACCATGGAGAGAAATTAGAACTTTATTTTGGTGATTTTGAATTTGATGAACCAAAATATAGTATAACTGAAGCTAAGAGAAATGTTGCGAACTATTCTCGTCCATTAAAAGTTGACGTAAAATTAAAATCTACAGAAACTGGAGAAATTAAAGAACAAAAGATTTTTTTAGGCGAATTTCCAATGATGACACCTTGGGGAACTTTTGTTATTAATGGCGCCGAAAGAGTAATCGTAACTCAGATTATTCGTTCAGCAGGTGCATTCTATTCAAAAATAGTTGACAAAAAAACAGGTCAAGTTCAATTCTATGGACAAATTATTCCTACACGTGGAGCTTGGATTGAATTTGAAATGGGTAGCAAAGATATTTGGTATGCAAAATTAGACCGTTCTAAAAAAATACCTTTGACTACTTTCTTAAGAGCTATGGGTCTTAACTCAAATAAAGACATTACTGAATTATTTGGTAGTAGTCGTTATATGATGAATACTTTTGAAAAGGATGAAACTTTTGGTTCTGATGATGCTTTAGAACAATTATATGATAAATTACGTCCTGGTGAAAAAGCAAATCCTGAAGGGGCTAGAAATTATTTAGCTAGTAGATTGTTTGATACTCGTCGCTATGATTTAGCAAGCGTTGGTCGCTATAAAGTTAATAAAAAACTTGATGTTTTAGGACGAATTCTTAATATAGGTATTGGAAATTGTAAATTAACTAGTGATGTTTTAGCTAAACCTATTGTTGATGAAGTTACTGGTGAAATAATAGATGAAGGCTTTGAATATAAAGCAGGTACAGTAATTACTCAAACAGTATTTGATGATTTATCTAGAAGACATGATGCATTTAGAGTAGTTAAGAAATATGATGAAAATCAAATAATGATTGATGGTACTAATGAAGTACATCTAGAAATATTGGACATTGAATATGAAAAAGATAGAAATAATCAATATGTTAGATTAGTAGGTAATGATCAAAGTGAAGAAGCAAATCATGTAACGCTATCTGATATATTGGCTGGTGTTGGATATTTTATCAATTTACATGAAGGAATAGGTAAGATTGACGATATCGATCATTTAGGTAACAGACGTTTACGTTTGATTGGTGAGTTGCTACAAAATCAATTTAGAATTGGTTTGACTAAGATGGAAAAGAATGTTAAAGATCGTATGTCAACATCTAGTGATACTAGAGCAATAATTCCTCAAAACTTGATTAATATACGTACATTAACTTCCTCTATTAGAGAATTCTTTGGTAGTAGCCAATTGTCTCAATTTATGGACCAAATTAATCCATTATCTGAATTAACTCATAAACGTCGTTTATCTGCGTTAGGTGCTGGTGGTCTTACTAGAGAAAGAGCTGGTTTTGAAGTCCGTGACGTTCACGTTTCACACTATGGAAGAATTTGTCCTATTGAAACACCAGAAGGTCAAAATATTGGTCTTATTAATAACCTCTCTTGCTATGCAAAAATTAACAAATATGGTTTTATTGAGACACCATATCGTAAAGTTAAAAATTGTATAGTTACAGAAGAAACAGAATATCTTTCTGCTGATGATGAAAGATATCATACAATTGCTCAAGCTAATATTGCTATTGGCGAAAATCATGAAATTCTCGACGATAAAGTTATCGCCCGTTATAATGGTGAAAACATTCTTGCTAATAAGGAAGATGTCGATTATATCGATGTTTCCCCAAAACAAATTGTTTCTATTGCCTCTGCATGTATTCCTTTCTTGGAAAACGATGATACAACACGTGCTTTGATGGGGGCTAACATGCAACGTCAAGCTTTACCTCTTTTAAGACCACATGCTCCTTTTGTAGGTACTGGTCTTGAAAGTAAAATTGCTCATGACTCAGGTGCTGCAGTTACGGCTACAGATGCTGGTACAGTTACATATGTTGATTCTCGTAGAATTGAAGTTGCAAATGATGATGGTACTACAAAGACATATCATTTGAAAAAATTTGCTCGTGCTAACCAAGGTACTTGCTCAAATCAAGTAGCAATTGTTAAACCTGGTCAACACATTGAAAAGAATCAGGTTTTAGCTGATGGACCTGCTATGGATAATGGTGATTTAGCATTAGGACAAAATGTTACTATTGCTTTCATGACATGGCATGGTTATAACTATGAAGATGCTGTTATTATGAGTGAAAGACTCGTCAAAGATGATGTCTATACAACACTTCATATCGAAGAATATACAATCGATCGTCGTACTACTAAATTAGGCAGTGAATATTTCACTGCAGAAGTTCCAAGTGCACAAGAAGAACACAAACGTTTCTTAGATAAACGTGGTATTGTTGTTCCGGGTGCTGAAGTTAAAGAAGGAGATATCTTAGTTGGTAAAACTACTCCAAAAGCTATCTCTGAGCCAACTCCAGAAGAAAAACTTCTTCATTCTATTTTCTCAGATAAAGCTCGTGAAGGACGTGATGCTTCATTGCGTGTTCCTCATGGTGGCTCTGGAATTGTTCTTGATGTAAAAGTTTTCTCTCGTAAAAATGGTGATGAACTCCCACCAAATGTCCTTGAAACTGTTAAAGTTTATGTCATCCAAAAGAGAAAAATTTCTGAAGGTGATAAGATGTCTGGACGTCATGGTAATAAGGGTGTTATTTCCAGAATTTTACCTGTTGAAGATATGCCATTCTTACCAGATGGTACTCCAGTAGATATTATGCTTAACCCATTAGGTGTTCCTTCTCGTATGAACATTGGTCAAATCCTTGAAGTTCATTTAGGAATGGCCTGCAAGAAACTCGGTGGTTTAAAGATTGCTACACCTGTTTTTGATGGTATTTCCAACGAAGAAATTTATGAATTGATGGAAAGAGCAAAGATGGATCATGATGGTAAGACCATTTTATACGATGGTCGTACTGGTGAACGTTTCGACTCAAGAATTAATGTTGGTGTCATGTATATGATTAAACTTGTTCACATGGTCGATGATAAACTTCATGCTCGTTCTATTGGACCTTATTCTTTAGTTACACAACAACCTCTTGGTGGTAAGGCACAAAATGGTGGTCAACGTTTCGGTGAAATGGAAGTTTGGGCACTTGAAGCTTATGGTGCTGCTCATACTTTACAAGAAATGCTTACTATTAAATCTGATGATATGGTTGGACGTAATAAATGTTATGAAGCCATATTAAAGGATAAATCAATTCCGAAACCAGGCATGCCTGAATCTTTCCGTGTTTTGGTTAAGGAACTTCAAGCTCTCGCTATCGATGTTACATTGCTCGATAAATATAATAATAAGATTGATTTAAATACAATCTCTGCTGAAAATGAACGAGAAGAAAGACGTTTGCATCATTCAATTCGTGAATATGCTGGTGATGACGTAGTTCAAAAACAAGAAGAAGAGAGTGAAGAAGCCACTGCAATGGAAATTCTTGGCTATGATGAAAATGATAGCTACAGCGATAACGATGGCGAATAATGGAGGTAAAAAACTATGTTTGAACTTAATAAATTAAATTCTATCAAAGTAGGTTTGGCATCTCCTGAAACTATTAGAAGTTGGTCTCATGGTGAAGTAAAAAAGCCAGAAACTATTAACTATCGTTCTCAAAAACCTGAACCTGATGGCTTGTTCTGTGAAAAAATCTTTGGACCTAGCAAAGATTATGAATGTCATTGCGGTAAATATAAGAAACCACGCTATCAAGGTATTGTCTGCGAAAAATGTGGTGTTGAAGTTACTTCAAAAGCTGTTAGACGTGAACGTATGGGTCATATTGAACTTGCTTCTCCTTGCGCTCATATTTGGTATCTTAAAGGCATTCCTTCTCGCATGGGTTTACTTTTAAATATTAATCCAAAACAATTGGATGAAGTAGTTTATTTTGTTTCTCATGTTGTTTTGAATCCAGGTACCTCAAAAACATTACAATATAGAGAAGTTTTAGATGATAAAACAGCTCGTCAAGAATTTTTATTAATTGTTGAATCACTTATTAATGAAAATGTTATTGATCCAGAAGATCCTGATTATCAACGTGCTTTGAATATATCTGAAGCTTTAAATAATGTTACAGCTCCATTTGATTTCATTTCGATTTCATCATTTATTTCTAAATATACTGGTGCAAAATTTGGAATGGGTGCTGAAGCTGTTCAACAATTATTAGAAGAAGTTAATCTTGATGATGAACTTAAGAGTATTCAAGAAGAATTACGTAATACAACAGGTTCTAAAAATCAAAAAAGACAAAAACTTATAAAAAGACTTGAAGTTGTTCAAGCCTTCCGTCATTCCCACAACAAACCATCTTGGATGATTTTAAATGCGTTGCCTGTAATTCCACCAGATTTACGTCCAATGTTACAACTTGATGGTGGTCGTTTTGCTACTAGTGACTTAAACGAATTATATCGTCGTGTTATTACACGTAACATTCGTCTTAAAAAGATGATCGACTTAAAATCCCCTTCAGTTATTCTTATTAATGAAAAGAGAATGCTTCAAGAGGCTGTCGATGCATTGATTGATAATGGTCGTCGTTCTAAACCAGTAACTGGTGCAGGTAATCGTCCTCTTAAATCTTTATCTTCATCTTTAAAAGGTAAATCTGGTAGATTTAGACAAAATCTTCTTGGTAAACGTGTTGATTTCTCTGGACGTTCAGTTATCGCTGTTGGTCCTACATTAAAGATGTATGAATGCGGTATTCCAAGAGAAATGGCGATTCAATTATTCCGTCCATTTATTGCAAGTAAATTAATTCGTGAATATGGTGTTTCAAACCATAAAGTTGCGGATCAAATGATTGATTCATATGATGAAAAAGTCTTTGATGTTATTGAACAAATTATTACAAAGCATCCTGTTTTGTTAAATCGTGCTCCTACACTTCATAGACTTGGTATTCAAGCTTTTAAACCAATTCTTGTTGAAGGTCGTGCTATTCGTTTACACCCATTAGTTTGTACTGGTTTCAATGCTGACTTTGATGGTGACCAAATGGCTGTTCACGTTCCACTTTCTGAACAAGCTCAACGTGAATCTTATAATTTAATGCTTGCTAATCGTAATATTCTTGGTCCAAAAGATGGCAAACCAATCTGTATTCCTTCTCAGGATATGGTTCTTGGTAACTATTATTTGACTCTTGAAACTGATGTCTCTGGTTTTAAGAAACAAGCAGATTATTATCGTTCTCATGGTAACTTAGATGCTGCTGAAGAATATGATTTATATGCTCAATGCGAAGGTAAAATTTTCCGCGATTTTGATGAAGTTATGCGTGCATATGAAACTCATCAAGTCCATATTCAAAACCGCATTGCAATTAGAGCAACATCAGTTGGCAAAACTTGCTTTACTGAAAGACAAAATGAATGCTATCTCATTACTACAGTTGGTAAATTGATTTTCAACTCTATTTATCCGGCTGATTTCCCATATATTAATGATCCATCTACTAAGAACTTATCTACTACTTTAGATGAATTCTTTGTACCAAAAGGAACTAATATAATTGACTATATTAGAAAAACTCCTCTTCGTAAGCCTATTGCTAAAAAACAAATTGGTAATATTATCAATGAATTGTTCAATAGATATAAGGCTGATAAGACAAGTGAAATTCTTGATGATATCAAAAATTTAGGATTTGAATATTCTACTATCGCTGGTATTACAGTTGCTATTAGTGATATTCAACCTATCGCTGGTAAAAAAGCTTTACTTGATGAAGGCGATGCAAAAGTTGCTGAAATTCAAGAATTATTTGAACGTGGTTTGTTAACAGATCATGAACGTTATACAAAAGTTGTTGCTGTTTGGATAGGTGTTCTTGCTCAAGTAGATGAACTTCTTAAACAAGAGATGATTAGAGATTCACGAAATCCAATCTTCATGATGTCAGATTCTGGTGCTCGTGGTTCCAAATCTAACTTCTTACAACTTGTTGGTATGCGTGGTCTTATGAATAATCCATCTGGTGAAGTTATTGAAATTCCAATTAAATCATGTTTCCGTGATGGTCTTTCTGTTTCTGAGTTCTTTATTGCAACTCATGGTGCCCGTAAAGGTGGTGCTGATACTGCTTTAAAGACTGCTGACTCAGGTTATTTAACAAGACGTCTCGTCGATGTTTCACACGATGTTGTAATTCGTGAAGAAGATTGTGGCTGTGATCATGGTTTTGTTGTTAGAGCCATTGTTGAGTCTAAGAATGGTTCAGTACAAGTTCCTTTATACGATCGTTTAGTTGGTCGTTATACTTGTCATGATGTTATTAATCCTAAAACAGGTGAAGTTCTTGTTGAAGGAAATACATTCATTGATGAAGAAAAAGCACAACTTATTGTTGATGCTGGCATTCAAGAAGTTGAAATTCGTTCTCTTCTTACTTGTGAAACAAAAGATGGCGTTTGCGTACATTGCTACGGGCGTAATTTAGCTACTGGTGAGATGGTCAAAGTTGGTGATGCTGTCGGTATTATGGCTGCTCAAAGTATTGGTGAGCCAGGTACACAATTAACCATGAAGACTTTCCATACTGGTGGTGTTGCTGGTAGTGATATTACTCAAGGTTTACCTCGTGTTCAAGAATTACTTGAAGCTCGTAATCCTAAAGGTGAAGCAATTATCAGTGAAATCGAAGGTACAGTTATAAAAATTGAAGGTGATGAACGTTATTTAATCACTGTTGTTAATGACAACGAAGAAAAAGAATATCTCACAAATTATGGAGCACATTTAACAGTTAAAGTTGGTGATCATGTTATTAATGGTCAACAATTAACTGAAGGTGCTATTAATCCAAAGAGTTTATTAGATTATAGTGACGTTGTTGCTGTTGATAATTATCTTGTTTCTGAAGTACAAAAAGTTTATCGTTCACAAGGTATTACTATTTCTGACAAGCACATTGAAGTTATCATTCGTCAAATGACAAGAAAAATGCTTATTATTGAAGGCGGAGATACTGAAATGTTGCCTGGACAAAAAGTTGATTTAGTTGACTTTACTGAAGGAAATGAAAAAGTTTTATTACATGGTGGAAAACCAGCAATGGCTGCTCCATTATTACTCGGTATTACTAAAGCTGCTTTGGATACAAATTCCTTCTTATCATCCGCTTCGTTCCAAGAAACTACAAAGGTTTTGACCGATGCTGCTATTAAAGGCCGTGTTGATCATCTTCATGGTCTTAAGGAAAATGTCATGATTGGTAAACTTATTCCTGCAGGTACAGGACTTGAACCTGACTTACATGATGAAGTCGAAGAACTTGATGAAGATGATAGATTTGATGTAGATACTGTTTTAGGTATTTCCAGCGAAGAAATTGTTGAAAACAAATAATATAATTTAAACCAGTTTTATCAATGGTAAAACTGGTTTTTTATGTATTGATTTTTTTTGTATTTCTCGTATAATTAAATTACAAATATTTGGGGTATTTATGAGAAAAATTAAAATTATTACAGATTCAACATCTGACTTAAATGAGGAACATTATAAAATGCTCGATGCTGAAATTTTGTCTTTGGGCGTAAATTTTGGAGAAATTCATTATGTTGATAGAGTAGATATTACTACTGAGGAAATTTATAAAAAAGTCAAAGAGACTAATAAGCTTCCAAAAACTAATGCTGTTAATGTTGGAGAAATGCTAGTATCTTTTGAAAAATATTTAAAAAATAATGAAGATATTATATTTGTTCCAATTTCTAGCAAAATGTCTAGCAATTACAATAATGCTTTGTTTGCCAAAGAAGAATTAGAAAAAGAATATGGTGACCATATTAGAGTACTTGATTCAGGTTCATTATCTTCTGGTATAGGACTTCAATTATTTGCTATAAAAAAAGATATAGATGATGGAAAGACTCTTGATGAAGTCTATGAATTGGCGATCGAAAGAACGAAAAGAGTTAACGCTGAATTTGTTGTTGATACAATGGAATATTTATATAAGGGCGGAAGATGTAATGGATTAAGTTACTTTTTTGGAAAGAATTTTCATTTGCATCCTGTAATTTTAGTTCAAAATGGTAATATGGTGGTTCATAAAATTACACGTGGAAACTTGAATAGGGGTGTTGATTTTCAAGTTGAAGAATTTAAAAAATGCCTTGATGAAGACAATGTTATTTTGGATCATATTTTTGTTACGCATTCAGGTGTAGAAGGCCAAGATAAATATATGTTAGATAAGGTAACTTCTTTATTAAAAGATCCAAGTATTGTTGAAATTACTCGTGCTGGTAGCATTGTTGCTAGTCATTGTGGTCCTGGCACAATAGGATTGTTATATATAAAAAAGAGATAGAAACAAAATAAAAAAAGATGGAATGTAATTTTGCTTACCATCTTTTTTTATTTTATTTATTAATTATATTTTCAAAAGAAGATTTGAAATAATCATCTACTGGAGCGTAAAGTTGCAAATTTTTTTGAGTTATTGGATGATTGAAAGTAATTTTATAGGCATGGAGAAGTTGGCCTTTTGAAAACAATTTTTGATCACTTTCAATTCCATACATAGGATCTCCAACAATAGGAAGGTGGAAAAAAGAAAGATGAACACGAATTTGGTGGGTCCTTCCTGTTTCAAGTTTACAAGATAGAACAGAATATTTTCCATTTGTCCAAAGCAATGTAAAATGTGTAATTGCACGTTTTCCTTGTTCTTCTGGAACAACTGTTCTTTTTTTTCTATCTTTTGGATCTCTACCTAAACAAGCATCAACTTTGAATTTTTTATTAGATGGAACTCCATGAACAATACATATATATTCCCGATCAATTGAATGATTAGCAACTTGTTCTGCTAAGGATATATATGATTTAGGAGTTTTAGCTATAACTAAAAGTCCACTAGTATCTTTATCAATTCGATGGATTATTCCAGGACGATCGGTATTTTCATCTTCCATTTGTTTAGATAAGGTTTTATAATGATGAACCAAATAATTGACTAATGTATCATTTTTATGACCAGCTGAAGGATGAACAACTAAACCTCTAGGCTTATTTATAACTAGAATATCATTATCTTCGTATATTGTTTTGTAAGGTACAATATCTAAATCAGGATTTTCTTCTTCCTTAATTTCTAGAGAATAGAAGGTAACTACTTGCCCTTCCTTTATTGAACAACCGGATTTAGATATTTTTTTACCATCTATTTCAACACCTTGTTTGATGTATTTTTGTGCTTGAGAGCGGGATAATTGAAGATGTTCTGCTAAAATTTCATCCAATCTTCCATTTTTTGTGCAAGTAAATTGTTTTTTATTTATCATCAGTCTTATCCTCGTTTTCAGACTTTTCTAGAAGCTTTTCTTTGGCAGATGATAAATTTGCAGTATCTTTATCAGATTGATTTTTTTCATTTTTGTTTTTGATATCATTAATTTCAACAATAATATACCAAATAATCAAAATGATGATTCCGATTACTAAATATGAATCTGCCATATTGAAAACAGGAAAATCAATAAATGTAAATTGTAAGAAATCTATGACACCTTTTTCGTAAAAGGCTCTATCTATAAGATTTCCAAAAGCACCTGGAATCATTAAAGATAAAGCGATTTTAGGCATTTTTGATAGTTTTGGCGCTTTGTAAATGAGAAAAAACAGCATAGCTAAACCACATATTACAGACATTGAAACTAGTAGCCATGTCTGTCCGCCAAATATTCCCCAAGCAGCACCAGTGTTATAAACTAAAGTGAAAGAGAAAAAATGTGGGATAATAGTTATTGAATTTCCAGGAGTTTTTAAAATATGATCCATTAATTGTTTTGAGCCAATATCAAGTATGAATAATAAGATTATTACCCATAGATAATATTTGGCAACTATAATGGCTCCTTTCTTACATTCCTTTAGACATTCTTTTAAATTGAATTTATTCATGATTTTCAATAATATCTAAACAACGAGAGCAAAGATGATCTTCACCATGTTCATGAATATCATCAACAAAGTTCCAACAGCGATCACATCTATGCTTACTGGTTTTATATGAAGCAATTTTATCGGATAAGTGAATAGCTGTTATGCTTAAGCATCTAGCTAATTCAGCTTCACCTAAATTATTAATTACTTCTTTCTCATTTTCTTCTGGTTTATAGTCAACTTCTGCTTCACTGAATGAATTAATTTCTTTTGATTGAACTAAGCTTTCTACTTCAACTTTAACTTTTTTCATGATGTTGTTAAGTGTCAAATATTCTTCATGAAGTTTTGCATCAAATTCTTCAATTGGGAAATCTCCAAGAGCAATATTTTTTTCAATTTTTGCGTAAGGAGGTAAATGATCATTTACTTCATCTGTAGTGAAAGGAATAATAGGTGAGAGCATTATTGCTAAATCTTTAGTAATTTTTAACATTGTGTATTGAATAGCTTTTCTAAGTTTGGAGTCTTTTCTTTCACAATATAAGAAGTCTTTTGCAATTTTTAAATAGAAGGCAGATAAGTCGTTGACAACAAAATTTAAAATAGTTGAGCATGCAATATTGAAATCACAATTGTTATATGCTTTATCAACATTTTTTACAACTAATCCTAATTCATTGAGAATTAATTTATCAACCATTCCAAGTTCAATATTACCAGTTAAATCTGCAAATTCATCTTTTGAATCATAAAGATTAGCTAACATGAATTTGAATGTATTTCTAATTTTTCTGTAATTTTCTGAACAAATTTTAATTAAATCTTCTGATAGGCGAGTTTCTTGAGTAAAGTCAACTGAAGCGACCCAAAAACGGAAGATATCAGCTCCATATGTGGAACAAATTTTGTTAGGATCAACTCCGTTCCCTTTAGATTTTGAGAATTTTTCACCATTAGCATCGACCATCATTCCATGTGTGATAATTTTTTTACATGGCTTAATACCAGTAGTAGCAATTGAAAGAATTAAAGAAGAGTTATACCAACCACGATATTGATCGTTACCTTCTAAATATAAATCGGCAGGGAAAGGTCTATTTCTATTTTTATCTACAGATAAGAAGCTTGAACCTGAATCGAACCAAACATCCATAATGTCTTTTTCTTTAGTATAAATGCCATTAGGAGAATGACTATTGGTATATCCTTCAGGTAATAATTCTTTTTCACTTAATTCAAACCAAGCTGCAGAGCCTTTTTCACCAATGATATCAGCAATATGGTCAAACACCTCTTTCTCAACAATAGGAGTACCATCTTCACAATAGATAATTGGAATTGGAACACCCCATACTCTTTGCCTTGATATGCACCAATCATCACGATTCTCAATCATTTGGGATAAACGTTTTTTACCCCAGGAAGGTTTAAACTCCATTTCATCTACTGCTTTTAGCAATTCATTTTTAAATGGCTTTAAAGAGGCAAACCATTGAGTTGTAGCACGGAAGATAAGAGGTTTATGTGTTCTCCAATCATGAGGATAAGAGTGAACTATTTTTTCAGAATATAATAGAGCACCTACTTCTTTTAACATGTTCAAAACGATGTCATTGGCTTCTTCATAGAATTTTCCAGCTAATCTTGGACCTGCCTCTTCCATCATTTTTCCATGATCATCGACTGGACAAAATGGCTTGATATCATATTTTAAGCAAACTTTATAGTCATCTTGACCATGACCTGGTGCAGTATGAACGCATCCAGTACCAGCATCATCGGTAACATGGTCACCGACTATTACTAATGAGGTACGATCATAAAGAGGGTGTTTTAAGTTAATATATTCAGCATCTTGTCCAACAAATTTTTCAACAGGTTCAATATTTTCAATATTAACTTTTTTAAAGAATTCTCCAGCAAGTTTAGTTGCAAGGATTATACGACCAAATTTTGTTTCATAAATTCCGTATTCCATCTTAGGGTTTAAACAAACAGCAAGGTTTGCTGGAATTGTCCAAGGTGTTGTAGTCCAAATTATAAATGAATCGCCTTTTTTAATAGGACCTTTTTCATCTAATGATTTAAAGGCAACATAAATTGTTGTTGCCTCAACATCTTGATATTCGATTTCTGCTTCTGCTAAAGCGGATTCTGAGCTCCAAGACCAGTTAACAGGTTTTAGTCCACGATAAATATATCCTTGTAATGCCATAGAAGCAAAAACTTGAATTTGTGCTTTTTCATATTCAGGTTTTAGAGTTATATATGGATTGTTAAAATCACCGATAAGACCTAATCTTACCATTTGGCTTTTTTGTTTTTCAACTTCTTTTAAGGCATATTTCATACAAAGGTTGCGAAAATCAACGGTTGACATTTTTCGTCTATCAGCGCCATTTTTACTTACTGCATTTTCGATAGGAAGTCCGTGAGTATCCCAACCTGGAGTAAACGGAGTATAAAATCCTTTTAATGCTTTATAACGGATAATCATATCTTTAACAATTTTGTTCAAAGCATGACCAGCGTGGATATCGTTATTAGCATATGGAGGACCATCATGAAGATAGAATGCATCATGGCCTTCATTCTTTTTTAAGACTTCGTTATAGAGGTCCATTTCTTGCCATCTTTTTAAGTATACAGGCTCTTTTGTTGGGAGATTTCCTCTCATTTCAAAGGTGCCTTTAGGCATAATTAGAGTTTCTTTTAATTCCATATTTTTTCCTCCTATTTTGATTTTCCTGTTGACTTTTTCAAATTTATCGTGTATACTGTATATGTACAGGAACATTATATCGCATTTCCGAAGTAATGTCAAGTATTTATTTAAGATTTCCGAAATATCGGCACTCTGTCCAAAGCGGGGAGTCGAATGTTGTCAAAACACAGACAGAATGTTCCGGTCTGTGACAAGGAGGAACCAAAATGGAGTATGCAAGGCTCGAACAAGATCGGAAGAGCG
>ERZ1106954.2224-NODE-2224-length-13717-cov-4.350095_pt1 | contig 13717 bp, 9 predicted proteins | sample MGYA00403678_ERZ1106954 | MGnify/ENA primary metagenome ERZ1106954 (study PRJEB35170, sample SAMEA104062445) | human gut metagenome | biome: human gut; feature: human-associated habitat; material: faeces | place: Denmark | collected 2012-08-20 ... | reverse complement strand
TTTTCTTTCTCGGGCCGCAGTTGTTGTGATTATTGCAGTTATAGTTATTTCCCATTTTTTCACCCTTAGCAGTATATGCAGGACGGGGCGGGGAAGTGACAGGGCGGTGGGGAAAACAGCATTTTATTTTCTTGCCACAGAGGAATTGGAAAGCCAGAGCATGAAGCGGCTGGCAGGTGTTATCGCCCGTACAACGAAAAACACGCTGCTGCAGAAAGCCGTATTCACAGATTGGCTGGATCTGTTCCGCGTCATTGCGGACTATAAGCCGGAGGAAAAGAAAGTGCTTGTGATTGACGAGTTCCCATACCTTTGACAGCCCTCTGTATGGCCGCAGAACAGCACAGATGCGATTGGCACCACTGCCGTTTACGGATGTATACGCTGTTCAGCAGATGCCATTTGATCAGGCAGTAGAACAATATGCCGTAACAGGCGGAGTTCCGAAATATTTGGAGTTCTTTGAAGACGGACGGCAGCCATAAGCTTGGAAAGATTGCCGGTGTGCTTGGACAGGAAACATCTGCGTTAACTCCCTATTTAGCTACACTTTCAGATTTGGGTTTTGTGGAGAAAAGAACACCGATTACAGAAAAACAGCCGGAAAAATCACGCAAAGGACTGTATCTAATTGCAGATAATTTTATCCGTTTTTGGTTCCGTTATGTTTATCCTTACAAAGGCGAACTGGAATTGGACAATGTGCAGATTGTGTTGGATGAAATGAATCAGGATTTCCGGGAAAAATTCGTTGCATTTGCTTATGAGGACATTTGCAAGACTATTTTTTCTGAACTGTGCAAAAACGGGGCGATTCCTTTTGTACCGTCCCGCATCGGTTCCTATTGGCTGAATGATTTTGATGGGGACACAGAAATTGATGTCATGTTAAATTGGCGAAGCCCTAACTTTGCAAAAAAAGTCAAATTTTAAAACTTTTTGCACTGAAATGCAAAAAGTTGATTATTTCATCAGCTTGTGCTATACTAAAACGCAGGAGGTGTGAAGACATGATAGATTCCCACGAACTCAGACAACGAGATCACTATTTAAACAAGCTGATTGGTTTTCAAGATACCGAGCCGGTCAAGGTGGTCACCGGTATTCGCCGCTGCGGCAAATCCAGCCTGTTAAAGCTGATGGTTCGGCACCTAAAGGATACCGGCATTTCGCCGGAGCAAATCGTCGAGATGAATTTTGAATCCTTTGATTTCCGGGGGATGAATGCCGACGATATTTATCGCTATGTGAAACAACGCGCCGTTCCCGGAAAGCGGATGTACCTTTTCTTTGACGAGTTGCAGCGGATCAAGGCTTGGGAGGATGCGGTAAACGCCTTCCGCGTGGATCTTGATTGCGATATCTATGTCACCGGGTCAAACGCTTTCCTTCTTTCCTCGGAGTATTCCACGTATCTCTCCGGGCGATGCATAGAAATCAAAATGCTGCCGCTCTCCTTTCGCGAGTTCCTCGATTTTCACGGTTTTGAGGTTCGTGAAACACAAAGCGCCCTCGGCGGGCTTCGCAAGCAGGCGTTCGACCGGAACGGCGAACGCTATGCACTGCGCGAGGTCTTCGACGCCTATATGCGCTTCGGCGGAATGCCGGGCATCGCCGACGTCGGTTTAGAGCAGGAAAAGGCGTTGTCGCTTCTGGATGGCATTTACTCCACCGTCGTGATTCGCGATATTTTGGAGCGGGAAAAGCGCCGGGGGCAAAAGCAGATCACAGACCCCGCGCTGCTGCGGAAGATCATCCTGTTTCTCGCCGATAATATCGGCTCCAGCGTTTCCATCGCTTCCATCGGCAATACGCTGGTAAACGAAGGGCTTCTGGAGGACGGCAGGCGCAGGGGCGCGCCCAGCGCGCATACCGTGCAGGCGTATGTGAACGCGCTTCTGGAGAGCTACTTCTTCTACGAAATCAAACGCTTTGACATCAAGGGCAAAGCCTACCTCCGTACACTCGGAAAATACTATATCGTTGACATCGGACTTCGCAACTATCTGCTGGGTTTCCGTAATCGGGACAGCGGTCACGCCATCGAGAATGTCGTTTACTTTGAACTGCTTCGCCGTGGCTATGATGCAGCGATTGGCAAAATCGGCAATGCGGAGGTTGACTTCATTGCAACGACCGCCGATGAGAAAATGTATATCCAGGTAACGGAGTCGATGATGAGCGAAGATGTACGCAAGCGGGAGCTTGCACCGCTGCAAAGTATCCGCGACAACTACGAAAAAATCGTGTTGTCTCTTGAACCTGGTCTTGATACTTCCTATGACGGAATCAAATCCGAGAGTCTCATCGATTGGTTGCTCAGCGAATAAGCACTGCATTTTCAGAGCAAAGCAAAAAGTTTTTGCGGTTCAAGTCATAAACTTCTTTAGTCCGGAAATTTGGACACCTTCAGACTTGAAAGCAGATACGATCGAAGAATCTAAAATGGACTGTTTCGGCTGTTTCCACAGGGAGAACTGCTTTTAAGGACAGTATGAGAGCAGCAAACATGAACAAGTCCGTTTGCTGCACACAAAAATCATGCTTTCTGCATAAGCCCGCTTCGCTTGAGCCGGGAAATGTAATGTTCGGCACTCCCCGGATCACCCTCGTTCAAAAAAAAGCAAGGCGTCCGCCCCGTATGTTGGGACGGACGCTGTTTAGCATCGGCCTTATTTGTTTGAATTCCGAAGTCCGTTATGATGCTTATGCATCCGCAACACCGCCGTGCATGTTGCTGAACAGCTGAAGAATCCTGCTGTAAGCTGCATCATCAACAAAGATGAAGTAGTGCAGAGTGCCGGCATCGGAATACTCAATTCCGAGTTCGGACAGAGTGTATCTGTCGATGTAACCGTAATCATCGATGAAATTTTTATCATACATTCCATCGTCAAGCTCACTGTTGTATCTGCCGGAAGCTATCGTGCTGAACCACACGGACAGAACATGCTGACCCGGCTCCGGTGTTTTGCCGCGGCTTTGTTCAATGCAATTCAACAGAGTATCGATTGTTTCGCGGTTTACATAAGCCTGCTGCGCAAGCGCCGGAGGATTCATGCCGTCAACATTGAAATAGACAAAATTGCTTTGGAACATGTCATCCAAACCTGAAATCGAGCCGCCGACAATGTTGAACGAGCCGCTTTCAAGTGCGCTGAGCGTTTCATTGAATCCGCGTTTTTTCTCCGTTTTCCTGTTTTCGTAAGCAATAAGCATACGAAGCGATTCGGGAGTGTTTTCATCAACAGCAACAACGCGGCAATAGTTTCCGCTTATGTCGGAAAGCACTGCAAATTGGAAATCGTTGCCGAATTCACCGCTTTCCGGAAAACTCCACGGATTCATGAGTTCCGCAGGGTCTGCTTTTTCCTCACCGCCGATGCCGAACTGGTGCAACAGCTTGTCGGAATCAAGAGCTTTCAGCTCACGCATAAGCGTGTCATGGAAGCTTGCGTCAAGCCCGTGCGGCAGGGCGACTTTTCCGTTTTCGAATCGGGACAGGTTGACATTGCTTTCAACATAGTCCGTATTCATCGAGAGAATGCTGCGCAGTGACAAAAGTTCGTTTTTCGATGAAAAGACACACGAGTCAAGGAAGGCAGGATAATAATACGTCTGCCCGCTCTTAAGCTTCACGGCCAGGGTAACGCTGCGGTCGAAAATGTCTACGGAGCTTATGGTGGATGAGAAACCGAGCGCTGAAGGCTCGATTGCGTACGATTCGGGTGATGCAAACGTATACGTGGAGATGTATTCGAAATTGTTTTTTGAAAGCTGTTCACAGTAGTCAAAAAGCATTTCATCACGAAGCTTCATGCGTTCCGAATCCTTGTTTCCGCGCCAACAGAGCGAGTAAGCGTCGGAAGGGGGAACCAATCCGCCCTGCACGGTGACGTATTCGATATTGCTTGCGCGAATTTCGATTTTTTCGGAGACTCTTGTCATTGCTGCCGAGCAAAGCAGAACGATTGCGACTCCCGCAAGCACGGCGGGGAAGAACATCAGCCGCTTTACTGCGGATTTGAAGCTGCGAAGTGTGATCCAGCTGAACCCGAAATACACAACAACTCCGACAATTGCGGGCGCGATGAGGTGATTCCATGCAATTTGGGGACTGCCCGAATAAACATCGGGATAGAACACATCATTCGTGAACATGAGCGATGCGGTGAGTGCAAAGCCGATGCTTATCAGGACGTGGATCCAGCGTGTTCTTGCAGGTTTGCCCGCTGTTTCCGCCCGCGCATTGACAAATGCGAAATATGCAGCAATCAGAACCGCCGCACAGCACAGAACGCGAACAAGACAGTTCAAAAATGTTGACGCGGCAGGGCTGACGGGGAACAGCAGCTCCGTAAACGTGAAGGCTGATTCGGTGTTGTTCATGAGCGCATTATATGCAATGTTCGGCAGAAGAAGACAGACGAACGCAAGCACAATGGTCGGGAAAGTACGTGTGGACAGCGAAAAAACAAGCACAAAGCCGCCGAACAGCATCAAGCCGCGAAGCAGTGACTCACCGATCGCCTCCGCAACCATGGCGAAACTCGGAACAAGAACGGATGAGTTGGAAATTGTTGAAACAAGGCTGCCGACGAATGCTCCGAGAATGTTTGCGGCGGCGCAAATGCCCGCCCACGCAAGCATTGCGGTGAAGGCCGAAATGAGCATGGTTCGTTTTGCGACAGGAATGCTTCCGCGGAAATCCCATGCGGAGCGGACCAGGTGCTTCACAACAAAAACAAATCCGGCAACAAAGCAGAAAAGACTGACGTAACTTACGGCGGAAGATTGAATATACACATTTGCACCGTAGAGCAGCATTGACAGAAGGTTTTGCGTAATCCCGAAAAACGACAGCATGGATGCAACAAATTCGATCGATGCAAATACGATTCCCGTGGTTGAAAACTCCCTCAGCATTTCGCGGCAGTAGGATTTGCTGAAAAACGGAACGCGATTCTTTCTCATGGTTGGATTCTCCTTATTTGATTTCATCAAAATTGTAGCCGAGGGAAGACAGTTCATATGTAAAAACTTCCTCGATTGATAAGGGAAGCATATCCATTATCAGCGGCTTCAACGCTTCGATTTTTGCCGAGGTTTCGGCTGCTTCGCCGCGCACAAGAACGTATACAATGCTGCCTTGCTTGGTGAAAGAAAGCAGTTCAACATCCTTGAAGTCCTCCGGCGTAACCTGTCTTGCGAATGCAAGCTGAACCTTAAACAGCTGTGATTTAGCATCGGCAAGGTCATTTTGAAAAACGATTTTACCCTGATACAGCATAGCAAACCGATCGCAAGTGTCCTCAAGTTCGCGCAGGGAGTGACTGGTCAGAATGACGGTTGAGCCGAAGTCACACATATCGCGATAAATAAGGCGTTTGGCAATGTTGCGCGCAATCGGATCCAGTCCGTCAAAGGTTTCATCAAAAAGAAGAACATCCGCATTGCAGCTCAGCGCAAGCACCGTCTGCACCTGCCTCACCATGCCTTTGCTCAGGGAACGAACGCGGCGTTTTTTATCGAGCTTAAAAATGTTGAGCAGCGCATCAAACTTTTCAAACGAGAACTTGGGGTAGCATGAAGCATAAAAATTTGCCATGCGTTCAATCGTTGCCCCGCCTCCCGTAAGGTGCATTCTGTCCGGAACAAAAACGAGGTGCGTTTTTGCGGCGGGATTGTCATAGACCGGTTCATCGTTAATGAGCACGGAACCGTCATCCGCAGTGTAAATTCCCGCAATTATGCGCATAAGAGTGGATTTACCCGCACCGTTCGCCCCGACAAGCCCGAATATGCTGCCCTTTGGAACAGAAAAACTGACTTTGTCCAATGCTTTGAGTTCGCCAAAGTTTTTTGAAAGGTCGGTTACTTTAATCATATGTCATTTTTCCTCCGTTTGGTTGTTTTCGATAATGTTTTCATCATAGGCTTTGTTCACTGCGTTGATAACATCCGCCCTGTTGAAACCTGTCAGCTTAAGCTCACGGGAAAGTGCGGTTATTTCGTCAAGAAGTTTGCTGCGTGCTTCGTGCAATCGCTGCATTGCGTCCGGCGAAACGAACCTCCCGCTGCCGGGAACGCTGTAACAAAGTCCGCGCCGCTCCAGTTCGGTATAAGCCTTTTGAAGCGTGTTCGGATTCACGGAAAACTGCACCGACAATGCGCGCACGGATGCGACGGGCGAATTGGGTTTCAGCTCGCCTGTGAGTATTTCTCGCTCAATACCGTCTATGACCTGTTCATAAATCGGTGTTCGAGAAAATTTATCAATCTGCAAAAAGTCCACCTCCGTTCGTACTGAATCAGTTGCCACAACTGTGCTATTGATTATAATACAGCAGCGACGGTTTTGTCAACGCCTTTTTCAAAAAAAGGTGATCCTGCAAAATTTCCCGGGAAATACATTGAATTCATCACTTATTAAGTATTCATGTGCGATTCGGCGGCAAAAAACTGCGAAAAATGAGTGCAGAATTCGAATATTCTGTGACAAAAGTCGAAAAATTACGATATGAGTTTGGGAATGGGTTGAAATGAACCGTGAAATATGCTAAAATAATCGGTATGTTTGCGAAAATTCTATTTTCGGAGGAGTTGCTTGTGAACAAGCTTTGCAGGCGCGCACTGTGTGCGATAACAGCATTGCTGTTTGTGCTCTGCTCTCTGCCTGCCGGCGCAAGAACCGAGACGGAAGCGGGCGGGATTACTTCATATGCAGAGGATTCAAACGGAGTTGTTGAATACGAGATCAAGCCCCGACATTCGGATGGGGTAACTTTGGAATACAGCGAAACGGTTCTGCGCGGCAACCTGCATTCAGGTGTTTTCACGTTTGCGGAAACGAAAACTGTGACCCTCGTTGCAAGGTTTGCGGAGGGCTGGAGCTATAACGATAAATACAGCGTGTTCTTCCCAAGCAATCCGGCGCGAAGAACCATATTGCTCAACAGCGATGCAAGCATACGTTTTTCGTTTTCCGCAATCGCAGGGGAGAGTGTGGCATTCTCTGACTTATATCTCTTGGGAATTTATGCCGCAGTTGAATCCCTTCCGCGGCTGGATATCACAACCTTAAACGATTTTTCGCTTATCGGCAAGGATAATTGGGTGTCTGCAAATTTCAGTTTGACTCTCGGAACGAAAAAGTATTCAAGCGGCGAGTTCAGCGGCTCGGGCTATGTTAAGGGGCGCGGAAATCTGTCTTGGACGCAGCCGCAAAAGCCCTATTCGATTAAGTTGGAACAAAAAACATCGCTGCTCGATATTCCTGCAACAAAGCGGTATGCAATCGTTGCAAGTTACTCGGATCCCTCCCTGATGCGCAATCTTGTGACATACAAAGCCGGTGCATTGCTTTCGGGCATGGACTATGTTCCGAAATGCGAATTCGTTGACGTTTATTTTAACGGAGAATACAACGGAATTTATATCCTCATAGAACGTCCGGGCATTGAAAGCACAAAAGTCGATATTGACGAAGCGGATGAGAGCGATATAACGGGCGGTTATTTCATCGAAAAGGATATTGCGATGAAGGTTGATTTTGCACGGGATATGTGGTTCGACTGTCCGTATTGGGCGAATCAGACGCAGGATTATTTCGTGCTTAAACAGCCGGAACCCGCTTCATCCGAACTCACGGCGCGAATGCTTGAATACCTTGAGGAACACATGAAGAGCGTTCATAATGCCGTAATGGGAATAAGCGGCGAAGATTATCAAAAATACATTGATGTCGATTCATGGATAGATTACATCATTATTCAGGAAATAACAAAGAACATCGACGGTAATTTTAAAACAAGCTGTTACCTGTATAAACAGAGTCAGGACGACAGGCTGTACATGACCGCAATATGGGATTTTGATATTGCGTTCGGGCTGACGGCATTTAATAATGCCAGTGCGGAACACAATGATGTTGAGGACTGCGTCGGCGGAAGAGGACCGGTCGGGTTCATTGCGATAAACAGTTCCGCTCCGTGGTTCAACGCATTGTATCACAACTATCCGGATTTTCAGGCGCGGTTCAAACAGCGCTACAAAGAATACCGCAGCACGTTGATTCCCGAGTTTTTTGCACTTATCAACGAACAGGCGGCATATTTGTACAATTGCACTGCCGCAACCGAAGAAAAATGGGAAAAGAACTTTGATCACGGCGTCAATTTTCTCACCAATTGGCTTACGGGACGAATTGAATGGCTGGATTCTCAATTGCTCGACGGACAGAGCGGAATTACCGATCTTAATTATGCTTTGAACGTTCCGGGCGGCTCACTTGAGTTCACATCCGGGACGGATGATCCGTTTGTCGGCAGCACGACAGTTTCAAGAGGCATGGTCGGCAACACCGTTGTCGGCGGACGCATTGCTGCCGTAAGCTCGAATGCGGGCGAAAACAATTCAGAAAGCGATTTGCGTCTGACAGTGACGATGAAAGCGGGGGACACACTGAGTTTTGATTACTGCGTCAGCAGCGGGGTCGATACGGACAGGTTTATCTGCACCGTCGGAACAAAGGTCTTGATGGAGATATCGGGCGAAACGGGATGGACGAAATACATTTTCACCGCACCGATCGACGGAAGGTATTGTTTCCGCTGGAGCTATGAAAAGGGAAACGACAAATCAGCGGGTGTTGATGACTGCGCTTATATTGACAACGTTGAGCTGAAAGCCGTGGGGCTGGATGCCGCTCGCGGGGATGTGAACATGGACGGGAAAATTACCCTTTCGGACAGCATGGCGGCGCTGCGCACCGCGCTCGGACTGGACGGGTTTGACCCGGAACGGCGCGAGCTTTCGGATTATAACTGCGACGGCGCAATTTCCGTTGAAGATGCGGTTGCAATCGCAAAAAAAGTCATGCATATTGTGTAGCCGTTAAGCAGAGTGCCCTCTCTGCGCATTGAACATTACATATTCAAAAATCAAAAAACTGCCGCAGATGCAATCACTGCGGCAGTTTCAATTGCGGACAAATCATGAGAAAAGTTCTCTGCTCCGTTCGGGTTTTCATGAAACACTCTGCACAAACTCTGGAACACTCGATTCGGCTCTCCGTAAAAGCCGAATTTTCGGGGTATTCCCGATTCAAAGGTTTCCCGGGATGGGGGTAATCATCCGTACAACTCGGGGGAACATCGAAAGCATCCGGTTGAAATGCCCTGCGGGTCGGAACATTTGCATCACTGCGCCGCCGTTGACGGCGAGCTGCTGTTCATCCGCGGCATTTACAGATCGTCCGCATCCTGCACCGGAGCCTCATAATCCTCGGCGGTGCCGGTGTAGCTGCCCAACACATCCGATTTGATCGCGCCTCTGCCTTCGGTTGTGAATGCGGTTTCTTTATCCGTCACATTCGAATGGTCTTGCTTGATCCGCTCCTGAAATTTTCCGTTCGCTCTTTTCCTCATGGGCTTATTATGCCCGCCCGACTCAGCCGTATGCACGAAACTCGGCATTTAAAAACCGGTATTTTTTTACAATCATGCAATTGAATCAAAAAAAGGGAGAACGGCAATTGCCGAACTCCCTTTTGCCTATGGTTTGATTTATTTGTCGCCGGAACGGAACAGTGCAGAGTGTTTACTTGATGGTAACTGCGGTAACGCCGGAATAGGCAACATCCGTAGAACCCTGTTCAGTTGTATGCAGAGTGAAATAGCCGCCGTTATCGGGTGAACCGATGGGTTTTCCGTTGTTTGCAAATGCAAGCGTGCAGTCGAAAAGACTCAGCGCGGAGATTTTGTCGGAAAGATCCTGCTCGGTGCCGCCGACTTGGGTGAGTACAAGCGAATATATGTTGGCGGTTTCGGTATCGGAAACATCAACACCGACGGAATCGAGAACGGCCTTGAGATTCACTCCGTTGAAGACGTTAACGGAGCCGCCCCTGACGAGTGCGTTGGTCTGGTCGAGTGCGGAAACATTTTCGGCACCGAGAGCATAAAGTTCACCTGCGGTGAGTTTGTATTCGCTGCCCTTGAAATTGAGCGTCATAACAACGGTATCCGCAGCAAGTCCCCAGTTTGTTTCAACAACGAGAGTGCGGGGGTCGGTTGTGGTGTTGGGGTTTTTGCGTGTGTCATTGCCCGGATTCGGTTTCGTGGTGGTTGTGGAAGTGTCGGGGGTTTTTTTGTCGTCCTTGCATGCTGTCATGCAAAATGCGGCAGCAAGCAGAAGAACGGACAGCATGATTGCGATCATTCGATTGACTTTTTTCATAACGATATTCCTTTCGGGTTTGTTTTGTTAATTGCCGTATCGTTTCCGAAAAAACAAATCGGCACAGCGTGAATGCGCATTGATTTCACGCTGTTCGGCATGAGCCTAAGTATACCAGTTTTTTAAAAAAAGTTCAAGCCTTTTAACGAATGAATTTGAACATACGCCAAGCGAAAAAAAGCGTGAACGGGGCGGGTCATTTTTCGTATCCTGCCGATATGACGAATGCGCCGCTGTTCTTGGAAAGAGAGGATACATTCATGCAGCCGTAAAGCCTGCCGTTTTCGCCTGCGTTAAGGTAAGATGAAATATCGGCCGTTACGGAATCGAGGCTGCATGTATGCGTGTTCAGCGCGTGGATAAAATGCGCCGCGGCTGTTGACACGCTGCCGGGTTCAAGAGCTTCAAGAACTTCGGGTTCAAATCGGCAGGTAATATAGGTTATCCTTCCGAACTCGTCCGTGAGTCCCGTAAAAAGTATCCCTCTTGTGTCGCGGAGCGAAAATTGTGAGCCCGGTTCACCCGTGCTGCCCGCCTCAATGCGTATGCCCTCGGAAGAATACTCTGAGTTATAAGCTTTGATGAAGCTGTTCAGCAGAACGGGACTTACCGCAAGCCGACTTCGGCAGGTTTCAATAAGGTCGTCAGAGTTTTCAAATTCTGTGTTCAGCGATTGAAAAAGCAAAACAGCATCTTCGTAATTGCCGACGTTCATAAGCTCAACGGCCTCATTGTAGACTTTCAAAAGATCTTCAATGTTCCGAAGGTATGCTGCGCTTGATTCATAGCCGCACGCATCCGCAAAACTTGAATATGCTTCGAGGTAGCGGCCGCTTTCATAAAGCTTTACGCCGCTGTCATAATGAACTTTGAGCGAATCAATATATTCAACAAAGTCAGCACTGTTGAGATATCCGGTAATTCCGATAAATATCGCACGCGCCTCGTTCGGCTTGCCGGCAGAAACCAATTCAACCGCCTGAGCATAAAGCTTTTCATATTCGGCAATTGATTCAAGATACTCTGTGTATTTATACGAATCACCGCAGGTGAGGAAGCAGCGTTTTGCATTATTAAAATCAAGATTCTTATAATATAAGAGACCTTCCTCGGCAAGCTTTTCCCTTTCCGCTTTCGACTGACAGCCGCAGAAAAGCAGTGCAAGCGTGAAGGCAAGTGCGAGTGCCGCCGCAAGCGCGAGCGTGTTCAAGCGAATAAAGCCGGGTTTTAATTTTAATTGCATCTGCCTTTCCTCCTTGATGAAATAATACAGGCGGACGGAGCGGAGGCCTGACTCGGTTGTTCCGCTCCGTGCATGTATTCAGGTAAACATTGTCCAATGATTTCGTGAAGCGCGAAGACACGCATAAGCGATTTCCTTATGCTTTTTTAACACCGAGAGCGACCTTCTCGCCGTTTATATCCCACTCTTTCACATAGCCGCAGGGAATGCCGAAAGTGAGTTCATCGGCAAGAGTCGTTCTGCGGATTTCGTCCGAATTGCGATCCAACACCGCAAGCAGGTTTTCGCCGCATTCGACGCCGATTATAATCCTATCGGTAACAACAAAATCGGCTTCTTTGCGCATGGTCTGAATCTTGCTGATGATTTCGCGGACATAGCCTTCTTCAATCAGTTCATCCGTGAGCGCGGTGTTAAGCACAACGGTCACGCCGTTATCGCCGACTGAGGCAAAGCCTTCCTTTTTGACGGTGTCAACAAGCACATCCTCGGGATTCAGCGAGACGGTGAGCGTTTCAAGCTCAAATTCATAAGCGCGTCCCTCTGCATGGGCAGCAACAACCGCATTGCCTATGCCGTCTCCCTGCAAATACTGATTGATTTTGGGCAAAATCTTTCCGTAACGCGGCCCGAGAAGCTTCAGTTGGGGCTTTACGCGATAGGTTATGAATGAGGAAGCATCCTTAACAAAGCGAACGGCTTTCACGTTCAATTCATCCTCGATAATCTCAGTATACCGAGCCGGCAGCTCATCAACACCCTGAACAAACAGCTCCGAAAGAGGCTGGCGGTTCTTGATGTTCGCAAGATTGCGTGCCGACCTTCCGAGTGTGACAACTTCCAGAATTTCGTCCATGCTGCGTTCGAGCTCCGCGTCGATGAAACTTTCGTCGCAAATCGGGAATGCGCAAAGGTGTACGCTCTCCGGTGCAAGGTTGTTCGCCGTGCGGACGATGTTTTGATAAATTGCTTCCGCCATGAACGGAGTGAACGGTGCGGTGAGGCGGGAAAGCGTTTCAAGCACTGTGAACAGGGTCATATACGCCGCTTCTTTATCCACAGTCATTTCCTTGCCCCAATAACGTTCCCTGCCGCGGCGAACGTACCAATTGGAAAGGTCGTCAACAAAGCGGTTCAATTCGCGCCCCGCTTCGGTAATGCGGAGGTTTTCAAGATAGTTATCCACTGTTCGAATGAGCGTGTTAAGGCGTGAAAGCAACCATTTGTCCATTACGGAAAGGTTTTCGCGAACGAGCTCATGCTTCGTGGGGTCAAATTCATCAATATCTGCGTACAAAACGTAGAACGCATATGTGTTCCACAGCGTACCCATATATTTGCGCTGCATCTCGCTTACGGCGTCGCCGCTGAAACGGCTGGGCAGCCACGGACTGGAGGCGGTGTAGAAATACCAACGCACCGCATCCGCGCCCTGTTTTGTTAAAACGTCCGCAGGCGCAACAACATTGCCGACGTGCTTGCTCATCTTTTTGCCGTCCTTGTCGCAAACAAGTCCCAACACGATGCAGTTCTTGAATGCGGGCTTGTCAAAAAGGATGGTTGAAAGTGCGCTCAGCGTATAGAACCAACCGCGGGTTTGGTCAACGGCTTCGCTGATATAATCCGCGGGGAAGCGGCGTTCGAATTCCTCTTTGTTTTCAAACGGATAGTGCCACTGTGCAAAAGGCATTGAGCCGCTGTCGAACCAGCAGTCGATAACAACGGGCTCGCGGTGCATCGTTCCGCCGCATTTTTCGCACTTAAAGGTTATAGGGTCGAGCATGGGCTTGTGCAGCTCGATATCCTCTGGCGTGTCCGGAGCATATTTGCGCAATTCCGCACGGCTGCCCATGACATGGTAATGTCCGCAATCAGGGCACATCCACACGGGCAGGGGAGTTCCCCAATAGCGCTCCCTGCTGATGCCCCAGTCGATAACGTTTTCAAGGAAATTACCCATGCGGCCTTCGCCGATGGATTCGGGAATCCAGTTTATCTTTTTATTGTTTTCAATCAATCTGTCGCGCACGGCAGTGGTCTTCACAAACCAGCTCTCCCTTGCGTAGTAGATGAGCGGAGTGTCGCAGCGCCAGCAGAAGGGGTAACTGTGTTCATAGGGAAGTTCCTTAAGCAGCCTTTCGCGCGCTTTAAGGTCGGCAATGATGGGCTTATCGGCTTCCTTAACGAAAGTGCCGTCCCACGGGGTGCCGCCGGTGAGCCTTCCGCGGGCGTCAA
>ERZ1106954.2222-NODE-2222-length-13724-cov-15.425781_pt1 | contig 13724 bp, 12 predicted proteins | sample MGYA00403678_ERZ1106954 | MGnify/ENA primary metagenome ERZ1106954 (study PRJEB35170, sample SAMEA104062445) | human gut metagenome | biome: human gut; feature: human-associated habitat; material: faeces | place: Denmark | collected 2012-08-20 ... | reverse complement strand
CTTTAGCTCAGTTGGTTAGAGCAGACGGCTCATAACCGTCCGGTCCCGGGTTCGAGTCCCCGAAGGCCCACCATATAGGGGTATAGCTCAGCTGGTAGAGCAGCGGTCTCCAAAACCGCGTGTCGAGAGTTCGAATCTTTCTGCCCCTGCCATTTTCTTATTGACAACGTTTGTTGTTTCTGGTATACTTTAAAAGCTCGAGTTCGACAAGATCTCCTGAAAATTGATGGCCAAGTAGTTCAGTTGGTTAGAACGCCAGCCTGTCACGCTGGAGGTCGTGGGTTCGAGCCCCATCTTGGTCGCCATATGCTGCTGTAGCTCAGTCGGTAGAGCGCATCCTTGGTAAGGATGAGGTCGGCGGTTCGAATCCGCCCAGCAGCTCCAAAAAGCACCGAAAACTTTCGTTTTCGGTGTTTTTTTGTTGGAAAAACGCACTTTTATGTCCGGATCAAAATGTGGGGCAACCGCCTGACCCACACCGTGACCCACACGGGGAAATGCTCGGAAAGGGCAAAAGATGAGCGGACGGAAAAGCCGTTATTCTGAAACGCCTTTTCTTTGTTTCGCCGCGTTCTTGTATTTTGCGGCAGGATATGCTACAGTACCTGCCGTTGATTCTTTCTGCCTCTTACGAGGCTGTGCGAGGTATTTATGAAGCTGTTACGATGGTGTAAGGCCAACGCCATGCCGGTGATTGCGGTGCTGGCCGCGGCGGTGACGGCGGTGTTCGTGCCGCCTGACGCGGCCTATCTTGGCTACTACGATGTGAAAACGCTATCCTGCCTGCTGTGCGTGCTGGCGGTGGTGGGTGCGCTGCGCCGCGTGGGACTGTTTCCTCTGCTGGCGCAGAGGCTGGTGCAGGTGTTCCACACCACCCGCGGCGCGGTGACGGCGCTGGTAGGTATCACGCTGGTGGGCTCCATGCTGCTGACCAACGACACAGCACTGCTGACGTTTCTGCCCCTCAGCTGGTTTGTGCTGGAGCGCACCGGCCAGACGAAATGGACGGCGCTGACGTTCATTCTGCAGAACTGCGCCGCCAACCTGGGCGGTATGCTGACGCCCTTCGGCAATCCCCAGAACCTGTATCTGTTCAACCACTACAACATCCCTAACGGGGAATTCCTGTCCATTATGCTGCCGCCGTTCCTGCTGTCCACGGCGCTGATCCTGCTGTGCTGTCTGTTTCTGCCCCGCGAAGGGCTGACTGTCCCCCGGCAGGAGACACTGCCGGACAAGCGTCGTACTGCGGTATACGGCGTACTGTTCTGCGTGGCGGTGGCTATGGTGCTGCGGGGAATCCCCTACTGGCTGGGACTGCTCGTTATCGTGATGGCTCTGCTGGTGCTGGATCGCCGTGCGCTGCTGGGCGTGGACTGGGGACTGCTGGTGACGTTTGCGGCGTTTTTCACCTTTTCGGGCAACATGGCGCGGATTGAGCCGGTGCGTGAGCTGTTCCGAAAGCTGCTCACCCACGGGGCCATGCCGGTGGCGGCACTGACCAGTCAGGTCATCAGCAACGTACCGGCAGCCATCCTGCTGAGCCGGTTCACCGACGACTATCGAGGACTGCTGGTGGGCGTGAATATCGGCGGCGCGGGGACGCTGGTGGCGTCACTGGCCAGCCTGATCACTTTCCGGGAATACACAAAGCATGTCAAGGGGCAGACGGGGCGGTTCATGGTGCTGTTCTCCGCCATCAGCTTCGGTTTTCTAGGCGTCCTGTTGGCAGCCATGACACTCTGGATGCGGTGAAATGAGTAAACTAGAGCTCCTGCCCCATGGGCAGGAGCTTTAGTTTGTTATTGTGGTGCAGTTTGATCAGCTCACATCATCTGTGCCATGAAGCTGCCCATGGTCTGTGCGGCTTCGTCCTGCTTTTGACGGGTGGCGTGGGTGTAGGTGCGGAGAGTGAACCCCACATCGTAGTGCCCCAGCATACTGCTGACAGTTTTCACGTCCACGCCGTTTTGTAAAGCCAGCGTGGCAAATGTGTGTCTGAGATAGTCCCTCACCTTATAGGACACTTAGAGCGGATTTGTAAACCAAAAAAGTCAGAGGACCCTGTCATAAGACAGAATCCTCTAACTTTTGGTACAGCTTTTTCAGTCGCCTTGATGCCGCCATTTTGGAGATGCCGTAGATCTGGCCGATCTCCTCCATGGTCAGCTCCTCGCCGTAACGGAGAGAGAGCAGGTTTTGACCCTGCACATCCAGCCCCGCAATGGCTCTCCGCAGATTTTCAAGCCGGAGGTTCCTAAGCGCCGCATCCTCCATGGAACTGCCTTCGTACAGGGGGTCAGAATGTCCTACGGGGCCCATGAATGCCTGAGACCACACCGGGGTGTGGACCTCACCGGAAGGCTGCGAGATCAGGCTTTCGCCTAAGAACAATATAAGATATGCACCGGGAGACGTCAAGTCGGGGCGAATGACGGAGGTTTCTCCATTGCAATATGTCATATCCTGTGCTATAATGCACTCAAACTGAATAACGGGGCAGCGTGAGCCGGGTTTATCCCGGCGGCGGAATGGGGTGAGAGGCCCCGCGAGACGGTCACTGTGATGCCGGTTTATTCGGCTAAGTCAGATACGCAAGGCGCTGTTCCCGGGCCGCTGCCAGTACCGGGGCCAAAGTTGTTGCGAAAATTGCTTCACCCGGCTGCTTTTTGGCGGCCGGGTGATTTTTTGCTGCCAGGCACCATGGCTATCATGCTTTCCATGGAAAGCATGATAGCCATTTCAAGCCGCCGGGGCGGGGGAGGACGGCAGACCTTTCCCGTCCTGCTTTCCAGAAAAATTTTTGCGCTATTTGTCGTTTCTTTCTTTTTCCCGAGACCCGGGCCGTGCTGTAGAGGACGCGGCCCGGGGGGAGGGAAACAGGGGGAGTGGGATATGGGATATTACGGATTGCCACACCAGTGACATCGGTCACTGGTTCGCAATGACAGAAAACAAAAGTGTGTGATTGCTTCGGCATTTACATAAATAGAAAAATGAAAGGAAAAAAGAAATGAAAAAGAGAATCATTTCTCTGCTGCTGGCGCTTATCATGGCGCTGTCACTGCTTCCCGTGAGCGTGCTGGCGGCGGACGACCACACAGGCCAGGTCCATGTGACGGTGGAAAACACCACCTGGGCCAAGGCCGACGGCGCACCCTGGGAGGGGACGCTGGTGGACGAGTGGGTCACCCTCAAGGCTGACTCCACCATGATGAGCTGCATCGTGGACGCGCTCGCGGCCAAGGGCTATACCCAGACCGGCGCGGACACGGGCTACATCAGCGAAATCAACGGCATCAAGGAGAAGGACGCGTCGAAGGATTCCGGTTGGATGGGCACGCTCAACGACTGGTTTACCAGCGAGGGCTTCGCCAAATACACCGTGGCCAACGGCAAGCTGAAATCCGGCGACGAGATCGCCGTGCAGCACACCTGCAATCTGGGCGCGGACATCGGCGGCTCCTTCGACACCAGCGACAAGAGCCTCAAGGCCATCGCCCTCAGCGCCGGTGAGCTGACCCCGGCGTTTTCCCGCGACAATCATGCCTATACCATGATTCTGCCCGAGAGCGTCACCGCCCTCACTGTCACCCCCACCGCCAGCAACAAGCAGAATCGCGTCCGCATCTATGTGGGCGGCACGGAGTATGGCCGCAAGGATGCCATTCCCGTTCAGGTGGGCACCGTCATCACCCTGAAGGTGGGCAATGATGGCGATGCCGCCCCGGAGACCTACACCATCGCCCTCCAGGCGGCGGGCACGCTGCTCTCCGCTGACAGCGTCGCCCTCACCTCCATCCATCAGGACGGCTCCGCCGGTACCAAAGTGGCCCTGACCTTTGACAAGGAAACCGCCGGCTTCACCGGCAAGCTGGCAAACTATACCCATCTCAAGCAGTATAACGACGGCGGCTTCACCGTGACGCTCTCCGACCTGCCCGCAGGGGCCACCGCCCAGCTCAAGAGCAGCGACGGCAAGGTCCTGGCGGACTTTGAAAACGGCGCGGCTTCCACCCCGGCGAATCAGTTCACCGGCAGCGGCTCGGCCACTTTCTACATCGCCGTCACCGCCCAGGGCCGCACGGAGAATTACAAGCTGACCCTCACCAAGCCCGGCGACTATGTCTGGAGCAAACTTATTCTCAGTGGTATCCCCGCTTTTGACGAGGAGAACGTGTTCTACGGTTATCCCGAGGGGACGATGCTGCAGGCCGACGAGGATGGCAATCCCACGGGCGGAACCGGCTATGCCGCAGGCTGCTGGAACTATGTCATGTATGTCTCCCCGCAGGTGGCCAGTGTCGGCCTCAACAAATTCACGGATGCAATGCACGGAGCCGGTCTGAACAACATGAAGACGCAGGTTCTCGTGGACGGCGAAGTGCATGTGAAGCAGACGAATTTCGGCAGATCCACGATGATGCAGTTTGCCAAAAAACCGGTACCGCTGAAGAAGGACACGACAGTCATTGACATCGTCGGTGTCGACAAAAAGAATCCCAAGATCGAGATCCACACCACTATTACGGTGATTGTGGTCAAGACCACCCCGGCGGAGCTGACCGAGTTTATCAGCGCTCTGCCGAGCACCGATAATCTGACGTATTCCGAGCACTACAAGATCGTCATGAGCTATCAGCGCGCCTATACCGGCTTTACCGACGAGGAAAAGAAGCAGCTGTCTGCGGAGACGTTGAAAAAGCTGCAGGATTCCGTGGCCCGGGTGGAGGAGCTGAAAAAGCGCCACGAGGACGGCGTTCAGGCATGGATCGACCTGGTGAATACCTTTGCCGGGAAAGTGACCGCAGAAAACTATGCCCAGTATTACGACGCCGTGCAGGATGCACAGGTGCAGTATCTGGAGCTGTCCGACGCCCAGCGGGCGGAATTTGCGGCCGTTAACTCTACGGAAAACGCCGCAGTCGTGACGGCCTACGAGGCTGCGTACCGCACCGTCAACGAGCAGTCCATTCTGGACGGCAGCTCCATCGGCAAGCCCACGGAATACTACGACGACTTCATGATGGGTGCCAACCACTATAATCTGGACCTGGGGCATGAGGACACCTATTATCCCGCCGTGTTCCGGGAGATCTGGACGAATCGCCCAACCTCTTTGTACCCGGCTTACTCAAGCGAAAGCGGTCTGCCCTATACCCTGCCCGGTATTCTGAAGTTCGACATCAAGGACGACAGCATCTTCGAGATCAAAGAAGTGGAGGACGTCTATAAGGACGGCGGCCTGAGCAGCTTTGGCAATACTCCGGCTATGAAGTATTACCTGGTGCCCAAGAAGGCAGGCACCACCACCTTTACCGTTACCTTTACGGATAAGGCGGGCAATTTCTATGGCCAGATCCCGGAGATCCCCGTCCATGTCAATAGCCCCGAGGAGACGGCTATCCAGGATCTGAACAAGAAGCTGACGAACTTCACCTCTCTGAGCAACACCAGCAAATACGACAACTGGACCTACAACTACGACACCCAGGGCGCACCTTTCACCTTCAAGGTCAACGGCACCAACGCCAAGGTCAGCGTCTATAATTATCTCCAGTACAACGCCGACGGCACCCCCGTCAAGACCGACTACACCCCCGATGAAAGCGGCAACGTGACCATCCTCATCAAGGACGGCTACAACGGCATCGAGGTCACCGCCGACTATCAGGGACAGACCGTCACCCAGGTCTACTCCCTCAAGGGCAAGGTCACCCGCTATATGCAGGAGAACATCTCCCGCCCCGGCGAGGCCCTGCGCACCGGCGATACGGCGGGTATCTGGATCATCGGGCGGCCTATCAATATCCACAAGATCCTCCGTATTTATAACCCTGCGACCACGACGGTGTTCTATACGGATATGCCTCTGCAGAGCGTAGTAAATTCAGACAACCAGCACGATATTTACCGTACTGATGAAAATGGTTCGAAAAGACTGGTAGCTTGTCAGCCCCGCATTGCGGCCTATCTGACGGAATCCGGCACGATCACCCTCACCAAGGGCAGTTCCGATAGCCGGGGCTACGGCTCCAATCCCGGCAGCGAGGGCGATCAGGGCAACACCGGCGGCATCGCCGATTCCACCCGCTATGGCTTCGGCAAGCTGGCGGATATTACGCTGCAGGTGGAGGAGAACCCCAACTTCAAGCTGGAGCCCAAGTATGAGACCGTGGCCGAGAATGGCGGCCAGGTCAAGGCTGGGGACAAGCTTACCATCTCCATCCCCACGCTGCCCATCGAGCAGCTGGCCCAGGACTATAAGCTGCAGTACTGCCTGCTGAACTACTCCACCAATATTCCCGGTGCGGAGTACATTTTCTCCAAGTGGTCCAAGGGCGGCGACTCCTGGGAGGGCGAGGGCACTACCCCCGTCGGCCCCGAGGTGGCGCTCAAGAGCATCACTTTCACCGTGCCCAAGACCACCCCGGCGGGCACCTACAGAATTCATGGCGGCTATCTGGATGTTACCCACAGAAGCGGCGGATACGATTGGCTGGATGTCTATGCGAAGTTCTATCAGATGGAGATCAGCGACCTGACTATCACCGTTTTGAAGGGCGACATCGAGACCGTGGAGGACCTTATTGACGCCATCGGCGCCAATGTCACCCTGGATAGTGAGGCCGCCATCACCGCCGCCAAGGCTGCCTACGATGCCCTCTCTGATGAGGACAAGGCCCTGGTGGATACGGACAAGGTGGCTGCTCTGAACGCCGCGATTATCAAGCTCAACCGGCTCAAGCACGCGGACCTCATGGCAAACCTGGATACCATCTATAAGACCACCGGCGACTTCATCCAGGGCCTGGGCACCCCCACGGTGAACTCCACCGGCGGCGAGTGGATGGTCATCGGCCTGGCCCGCAGTGGCCGCACCGTGCCCGCCGGGTACTATGACAATGTGGTGGAGTATGTGAAGGCCAAGGCTGACGCCAATGAGCGTCTGCACCGGGCCAAAGTCACCGACAACGCCCGGGTGATCCTGGCCCTGACGGCCATCGGCAAGGATGTCACCAATGTGGGCGGCCACAATCTGCTGAAGGGCCTGGATAACATGGCCTATGTGCAGAAGCAGGGCATCAACGGCCCCATTTTCACCCTTATTGCCCTGGATAGCCACAATTACCCCACCATGGGTGATGTGACCCGGGAGAAGCTGATTCAGGTGATCCTGGCCGCCCAGCTCACCGACGGCGGCTGGAACCTCAGCGGCGAGAACGCCGACCCCGACATGACCGCTATGGCCATCCAGGCCCTGGCCCCCTACTATAAAACCAACGAGACCGTGAAGGCCGCTGTGGATAAGGCCCTGGAGGCCCTTTCCGCCCTGCAGCGCAATGACGGCGGCTTTGGCAGCTGGGGCACCGTGAACAGCGAGTCCTGCGCCCAGGTCATCGTGGCCCTCACCGCTTTGGGTATCGATCCCATCGCGGACAGCCGGTTCATCAAGAACGGCCTCACCGTCCTGGATGCCCTGGCCGGCTTCTATGTCACCGGCGGCGGCTTCCGCCACACCGCTGGCGGCGACCGGGACGGCATGGCCACCGAGCAGGGCTACTACGCACTGGCGGCCTACTACCGCTTTGCAAACGCCCAGACCCGGCTCTATGACATGACCGATGTGACCATTCAGACCGGCGGCAGCAATACCCCCGCCACCGGCGATACCGGCGTACTGGTTTGGGTCATCGCCCTGCCCGTGACGATTCTCGCCGCAGCCTTCGTCCTCAAGCGCAAGGAGCGGGAGGCGTAAGCCAAAAAGAAAAAACCTAAGCGGCAAAATAAAACAGCACCCCCGGGGCCTCTTGCATGACAAGAGACCCCGGGGGTTTTATTTTGGCCATCAAATCAAAACCTCCGGCTTAGCCGGAGGTTTTGATTGGCAGATACAGCAGCTCACTTTTGAGCGTCCCGCAAAAATTTTCCCCGGGTAAAGAAGGTGAAAGGCCCCGGGGATGCCCGAAGCCTTTCACCTTATCCCATATTCAACTCAGCAGGGCGGCCAGGAGGGTCAGGACGGCTACGGCGGCCCAGAAAAGGAGCTTCTGCCGCAGCATACGCCGGACGTCCACGGACGTGTTACTCTGCCAGCTTCCGGCCCATGGCCTGGCAGGCGGCCAGCACATCGTCGTCGGGAGCCTCGCAGCAGGTGATGCTTTCGCACACCAGGCTGATGCCCGCATCGTCGCAGTCCTTCTCCCAGCTGCGCATCCATTCGCCGTCGCCCCAGCCGTAGGAGCCGAACAGGCCCACAGACTTGCCGCCCAGCTGGTTCCTGATGCTGTCGAACATGGGCTGGAACTCCATCTCCTCCAGCACCTCGCTGCCCATGGCGGGGCAGCCCATGGCCACGGAGGACACGCCGGACAGGGAGGCGGCGGTCACCTGGTCGGGAGTCAGCAGGGAAGCGTCGGCCCCGGCGGCCTTCATGCCCTCCAGAACGGCGTTGGCCATGGCCTCGGTGTTGCCGGTGCCGCTCCAATAGATCACAAGCGTCTTTTTCATAAATATACTTCCTTTCAAAAATATGTCTCAAAATATGCCAATGGCTTGTCAAACGGCCACTGCCAGCTGCTCCAGCCGGTAGCCGGTCTGCCACAGGGCGCAGTAGCGCTGGGTGCAGCGGCGGAAGCGGTCGAACAGAAGCTGAGCCCGCTGCTCGTCGCCGTATACCTTCCACAGCCCGGCGCACTTGAAGTCCTCAGCCCGGTGGTCGATGAACCCCTGCACATCCTCCGGCGGGTAGCTGAGGAACAGCCCCACCTCGTGGGGAAATTCCTCCTCCGTGCGCAGCCGCTGCACCAGCCGCGCCACACACTGTCCGCAGCTGCCGCAGGGGTAGCCCGCCTGCCGCAGCAGGCGGCAGGACAGATCGTCGTCCAGATCCCGGCGCAGGGCCTGGGGCCGGTACAGATACAGCAGCGCCCTTCCCTGGCCCAGCCGCATGGGCAGCAGGCACAGCCCACGGGGCACCAGCACCCGGTTCATCCGCCGGATGTCCGCCAGCAGCTGCTGACGGGAGTCATAGGGGCAGGGAAACAGACTGCCGGTCTTGATGCCGGCCAGAGTGGGCGCGCACTGGCGCACCACCGTCTCCTCCGCCGGTCTCATCCTGCGTGCTTCTCCAGAATTCCCCGCAGAGCGGACAGGGAGCTGGTGTGGCAGCGCTCGATGATGGTGTTCTGGCCCTTCAGCTGGCTGAGGGCCCCCTGCACCATCTTGTGGGACATGGTGCCGGTGAAAAAAATCATCAGGTCGGGGCTGCCCAGCTTGTTCCGCAGGCCCCCGGCAGGCTTGGTGAATACCTTGGCCTGGCACCGGTACGTCTGACAGAGCTCCTTATACCGCCGCTCCATACACTCGTTTCCTCCCAAAATTACAACGCTCATAGCGATCTCCCTTCTATGGTTAAAGCGCTTTAACTACTGATTTGTAAAAACAGCGTCTCCCGGACGCCTTGTATGAGGATAGTATACGCAAAGGCAGGAGCCGTATCCACTCCAAAACGGCGGATACGGCTCCAAAATGAATTTTTCGGCAGGGGAGGGACAGGAGAAAAGCAGACCTGCCAGAAGGCGGCCCCTTTATCAGGAGCCGCCCTCTGGCAGATGAAAGAAGATGAGAATCAGCGGAGAAAAGAGAGACGATGAAAAGAGAACTACGAGAGAAAACCACGCAAACGCTTCTGCCTGCTATCTGAAAACGCCTGTCAGTCCAGGACGTTGGCGACCACCAGCCAGCGGCCCGCATCCTGATGCAGGGTCACGCTGCCGCCTGCGTAGCGCAGGGTCACGGTACCATCGGGGCTGTGGTACCCATACTGGAAGCGGACGTAGCCTGCGTCACCGGCAGGGCCGTAGTACGCGTCGAAATCCGCCAGATAGATGAGGCCGTCAAAGGCCGCGTCGGACATATCCGCCAGGCTCAGGCCCGTGTACCGCAGCAGCAGATCCTCCAGCTCCGATGCCGTCAGGCGGGCATAGCCCTTGGCGCCCAGCTGGCGCAGCTCCCGGTCGGACAGGTCCCGGCTTCCGGCGCCGCCGGTGAACAGGGCAGTCAGGTCCATGTCCGCAGCCCGGTCAAAGGAGACAGACAGAAACAGGTTGGGCCCCTGGGCAGGCAGCACGTTGAAGCAGCTGCCGCCGAACCAGCGGAGCTCCTGCTCTGTCAGCAGGCTGGCCCCCTGGGGCAGGGTCACCCGGGGCTCCTCCGCCGGGGCTGCGTCCTGTCGGACCGCCGGGGCGGAGAAATGCACAGGCTCGACGGCATTCCTCGCTACGCTCTGCCCGCGCAGGCCGCAGGCACACAGCCCCAGCATCAAGCACACTGCCAGCAGCAATACCGTCTTTTTCATGGCGACTCCTTTCCCGAGGTGAATGTTGGTTTTTCCCTTACTGTACTTGCAGTATACAGGAGTTTCTCAGCAAAATCATCTCAAAATGGTGAATAACGGTTACAATCCGGTAACAAAGCGGTTAAAATTTGGTACACTTTTTCGGCGGTTGCAATGGTGGGGAAAATGAGGTATAATAATAAAATTGGTGTATCTTGCACAGGAGGGAACCCTGCCTTATGTGGTATTTTCTTTTGTTTGCCGCCCTGTTGGGGGCGGACCAGCTTATCAAATACTGGACGGTGGAGCACCTGGCTCTGGGAGAGTCGGCGGCGTTTTGGCCGGGCGTCATGCGGCTGACCCGGGTGCATAACTATGGCGCGGCCTGGTCCAGCTTTTCCGGCCAGACCGCGGCCCTGGCGGTGGTGACGGTGCTGCTGATGGCGGCGGTGGCGTATCTGCTGGTGCGGCGCATTGTGCGGCATCCCCTGGGCGTGATCGCGGGGCTGATGATTCTGGCCGGGGGCGTGGGGAACCTCATCGACCGGTTGTTCCGGGGCTATGTGGTGGACATGTTCGACCTGACTCTATTTTCCTATCCGGTGTTCAACCTTGCCGACTGCTGCGTGGTGGTGGGGGCCATTCTGGGGGCCGTGTACTACCTGTTTTTATACGATAAATACGACAAGAAGGACAAAAAACATGGAAACGACCCGGCTGACGGTGACAACTGAGGAGGCGGGGCAGCGGGCGGACAGCCTGCTGGCCCGGCGGCTGGAGGGGCTGACCCGCTCCGCCGCCGCCCGGCTTCTGGAGGAGGGACGCGTTACGGACCGGGGCCGCCCGGTGGCGAAGAACCTGCGGGTCCAGCCGGGACAGGTGCTGGAGGTGACGCTGCCGGAGCCGGAGGAGCCGGAAGCCCGGCCCCAGGATATTCCCCTGGACGTGGTATACGAGGACGAGGACGTCATCGTGGTGAACAAGCCCACGGGGATGGTGGTGCATCCGGCCCCGGGGCACCCGGACGGGACCCTGGTCAACGCCCTGCTGTATCACTGCGGGGAGAGCCTGTCCGGCGTGGGGGGCCAGAAGCGTCCCGGCATTGTCCACCGCATCGACCGGGACACCAGCGGCCTCATTATCGCCGCCAAAAACGACGCGGCCCACCTGGCCCTGGCGGCCCAGCTGGCGGACCACACCCTGGCCCGGACGTATGAGTGCCTGGCGGTGGGCAATTTCCGGGAGGACAGCGGCACTGTCAACGCGCCCATCGGCCGCCATCCGGTGGACCGCAAGCGCATGGCGGTGGTGCGCCAGGGGGGCCGGGAGGCCGTGACCCATTGGGAGGTCATCGCCCGCTATCCCGGCGTCACCCATCTGCGCTGCCGCCTGGAGACGGGCCGCACTCACCAGATCCGGGTCCACCTGGCCCACATCGGCCACCCGATTCTGGGGGATACGGTGTATGGGGCCAAAAAGCCCGTGCCGGGGCTGACGGGCCAGTGTCTCCACGCCGTGGGGCTGCGGTTTCTCCATCCCCGCACCGGGGAGCCGGTGGAGCTGACCTGCCCTTTGCCGGAGGAGTTTGTCCGGATGCTGGACAAGCTCCGGCGGGGAAGCTGACGCCGCCGGCGATTCGATGGAAAATCATATGACGAACGACCGAACGAGGTGCGATATGCAGACATTTATGGTGCCCTGCCTGCTGGGGCTGGAAAAATTGGTGGGCGACGAGATCCGGCGGCTGGGGCTGCGGGATGTGCAGGTGGAAAACGGCCGGGTCCTGTGCCGGGGCCAGCTGTCCGACATAGCGCGGCTGAACATCAACCTGCGCTGCGGCGCCCGGGTCCTGCTGGTGCTGGGCCGGTTTCCGGCCCGCAGCTTTGAGGAGCTGTTTCAGGGCACCCGGGCCATCGCCTGGGAGGACTATCTGCCCCGGGATGCGGCCTTCCCCGTGAAGGGCTACTCCATCTCCTCCCAGCTTCACGCCGTGCCGGCCTGCCAGTCCATCATCAAAAAGGCTATGGTGGAGCGGATGAAGGCCCACTACGGCCTGGAGCAGTTCCCGGAGGACGGGGTAAAGCATCAGGTGCGGTTCTCCCTGTTCAAGGACGAGGCCATGATCTGCCTGGATACCTCCGGCGAGGGTCTGTATAAGCGGGGATACCGGGCCGTGGGCGTGGAGGCCCCCCTGCGGGAGACGCTGGCGGCAGCTATGGTGACCCTGTCCCGATTCCGGGGGAGGGATCCCTTCTGCGACCCCTTCTGCGGCAGCGGCACCATCTGCATCGAGGCGGCGCTGATCGCCCTGAACCGGGCCCCGGGCCTGGACCGCAGCTTTGACGCCCAGCGCTGGGGCTTTGTACCCTCCGGGGACTGGCTGGCCGCCGCCGGGGAGGCCATGGACAAGGAGTTCCACGGGAAGTACGACATCTGGGGCGGCGATGTGGACCCCCGGGCCGTGGCCATCGCCCGGGACAACGCCCGGAAGGCCGGGGTGGAGGATGTGGTGCGCTTTGAGGTGGCGGATATGCGGAATTTCCGCCGGGAGGACACCTATGGCCAGCTGGTGACCAATCCGCCCTACGGTGAGCGCCTGCTGGAGCGGCAGGAGGCCGAGGCCCTGTATCGGGATTTCGGGCATATGTGGGAGCGGCTGCCGGACACCTGGCGGACCCTGGTGCTCAGCAGCCACACGGAGTTTGAGCGCACCTTCGGCCACCAGGCCAAAAAGAAGCGCAAGCTCTATAACGGCATGATCAAGTGCGATCTGTTTATGTACGGAAATGTGTAAGAGCGGGGTTGACAGCGTTATGCCGGGACTTTTCCCGAAATCTTCACAGAAATTTTCAATTTGTTCATATACTTTTCCGCCGCCGTGCTACAATAGGTTACAATCTGTTACCGAATCTTAAAACTCACCGGGAGGGCGCCGCTATGAAGCACATCTTTATCATCAACCCCACTGCGGGGAAATATGACAGCCGCCAGCGGATCTATGAAATGGCTGAGCATCTGCGGACGGCTCACGGTCTGGACGTGCAATGCATCCTCACCAAAAAACAGGGCCACGCCACCGAGATCGCCCAAAAGCTCTGTCAGACCGGGGAGCCCCTGCGGTTTTACGCCTGCGGCGGCGACGGCACCGTCAACGAGGTGGCAAACGGCATCATCGGCTATGACAACGCCGCCATGAGCGTGATCCCTGTGGGCACCGGCAACGACTTCCTGAAAAACTTCGGCGACGACCTGGACAAGTTCCGGGACGCCGAGAACCTGTGGGACGGCCCCCAGTTCCCCATGGACGCCATCGACGTCAATGGCCGGGTGGCCCTGACCATCGCCTGCTCCGGCATCGACGCCCGGGTGGCCCGGGACGTACATA
>ERZ1106954.2221-NODE-2221-length-13725-cov-5.933504_pt1 | contig 13725 bp, 5 predicted proteins | sample MGYA00403678_ERZ1106954 | MGnify/ENA primary metagenome ERZ1106954 (study PRJEB35170, sample SAMEA104062445) | human gut metagenome | biome: human gut; feature: human-associated habitat; material: faeces | place: Denmark | collected 2012-08-20 ... | reverse complement strand
CACAGTTATGATATTCACAATCATTTCTTTTAATAAAAAGAAATAACCGCCCATGCTGCTAACCTGAGGCGGTTATTCTTTAACTCAATCTAGGGAGCGACCGTCTGTCGTTTCCCTCTTTATTTATATTATAACACATTTTCTCCCATTGTCAAGTTCAAACAAGTTGCTTTTTCCGCCATTCTATGCTAAAATATTCACGAGGGAAACCTTGGACGTCAGGCGGTCAATTCATCTCCCGAAAGTGCGTTGCACTTTGAAAGGAGGTGAAGCTGTGTACATAACGCTAAGTGATTTAACACAGATAGGAATATTTCTTACTGCTTTCACAGTTATGATATTCACAATCATTTCTTTTAATAAAAAGAAATAACCGCCCATGTCTCTCCAAACTGTGTGCGGTTATTCATCGTAATCAGGGAGCGACCGTCTGTCGTTTCCCTCTTTTTGTATCTATAATATAACATAAAATCAAGCCGGTGTCAAGTGCATCGCCCTGCATAATCCGAAGAACCGCCCCGATTAAAAGGCGGTTCTGCGTTTATACGGTTTTCCTCACAGGTCTTATATACTTCCAGTACCTCCTGCAGTCGTGATAGAAGTAAAATACCCTGCCCTGCGTTTTGTCAAGTTCGTAGCCTGACTTTTCATAATCAAAGTCCTTCATAGCCTGTTCTATCTTTGCTTCAACCGCACTGTTTTCGGTCTGAAAGTCAAATGGTCCGTGCTCAAACACGATATACTCGCCCTCAGGCACGTCCATGATCTGCATCTGCCTTGGTATCTCTCCGCTGTAGTCGGCAGGAAGCCTTACGCCGTAAGCCTCAGCCAGCGGAATGCCCCAGCTGCATATTCTTCCCTCAGGCTCATTAATGAATGCCATCACCTGACCGCTTCCGCTGTTCGCCTCATCGCCGCCCATATCGTCGAGCTTGCCCTTGATACTGTCAAGCAGTCCGCATATAGTTTCGCAGTCCTGTCCGGGAATGTGACTCTGCTTTTCCCAGAAGTCGTAATACCCTATACTCTCGTAGTTTCTGATATGCAGGAATTTATGAGCCGGGATCGTTACGAAATACACCTTAATATCACTGTTTGTCTGTGCCATACCTGTTCCTCCTATGCCTAAAAGATAGCAGTCGAAAGGTCTTATAGCTGTGCGGAGAATTACAGGCACAGGGTGTAAGCGGTAAGCGCTCGGAGTAATTCCGTATGCCGCTTTGAATGCCCTTGTGAATGCCTCGTGAGATGTAAAGCCATAGTCAAGCGCTATGTAAAGTATGCCCTTGTTGGTATCTCTCAGCTCCCTCAGCGCAAAAGCAAGCCTGCGGTATCTCATATAATCCCTGAGCTTCATTCCCGATATTTCGCTGAATTTCCTTGAAACATAGTATTCCGAGTAGCCAAGCGTCTGCGACAGCCTGCCGAGTGTCAGCCTTTCGTCCTCGCCGCTTCTGATACACCTGTCTATGTCGTCAACAATATTCTGAATATTCATATACCATTCGTTTATCTCACTCATCTGTTTTCCCCCTTACAGCCTTCTTCCGTCTTTTCGACTGTATTCATTTTATCACAAACGAGAAAGCCGAAACTTGATACGGCTTGCTGTTTTTACTGAAGGCAGCACAGTATTTTCATATCAGATCAAGATAAGTCTTGAGATCGCCGACAAACTGATTTCCGCACCGTGCAAGCTCACCGAGCACTCGATCGGTTCCTTTTTCGGTCGTATACCAGTTTTCTTTGGTGATGTTATAGCAATGTACGGGGCAGACCGTCATATCAACATTCGGGAAAGCCATTTGATACAGCATTAAGCATCGGCGAGCATGAAAGGCTTTACAAACAATTATACCGCTTTTTATCACTATGCCCTTTTCATCAATGGCTTTACGAGAGAGAAATGCGTTATCACGGGTATGCCCCGACTTGCTTTCTTCAATGATCGCAGTCTGCGGAACGCCGTTTTTTACGAGTACATCTGTAAAAAACTCGCAGTCTGACCGGTAATCGCCACTATAAATTTCCGCTTTTGAGCGGACGCCGTGCCATTTTTCCTCTTTAACGCTTACTCCTCCTGACGGGACTATCCAATCAGTCAAACCTTGTCGGTATAATTCTGCGGCATATTCGGGCTGTTCGGGGTGTGAGCCGCCCGGCAGAAAAATCGCATCGACCTTTTGAGGTTCTCCTGACACAAAGATATAATCTGAAATATCTGTGATGATCCGGTTTGGCATAGGGGTTCTCCTCTTAGTTTTTTTGTAAAAGAAAAATGCGTGATCGATACAGCTTGCTGTTTTTACTACTCTTCCGGCGTAAAGAACACATTCCCGTCATCGTCTGTCATAAACACCGTGAAGCCGGTATAGCACACGTTTCCGTAAATGTCGTTTATAACAAAGCTGTATCTGTAGTCGCCTGCAGGCAGATTGACAAACTCTATCATATTGTCGCCGCTGTAGGTGCATTCATCGCCCTCCGCCTTGCCTGCAAAGTTACCCTCGCTGTCGTAAGTATTGAATATCGGCACTATGACATCTCCCTCTTTAAGCGGAACAACACTCCTTGCCGACTCGCCGTTTTCGTTTACGCCGTCCCATGTTCCAAGCGCCGTTATGTCATACGCATTGCCGTCCTGCGTCATAGCTATACGCAGATTTGTTTCCTTGCCGTTGAGCTTTACGGGTGATGTGTAGACCGAGCTGTTTCCGTTCTTCTCCACTATGAACATAGGGATAAGATTATTCTCAATCATATACCACTGACCGCTGAAATTATCCTCAACCAGTCCCGATGAGAAATCGACCTTTGTACTCTGGTCAACGCCGAATTCGATAAGCTCACCCGTTTCCTCGTCAACACGGTAAACCGAGCAGTTTACGCTCGCAAGGTTGTTTATAGTATCGTCCGTAACATTGAAGTAGAACGTTCCCTCATCGTCAAGCACAGGTCCGACATCTATCTGTACACTGCTCTTATCACCGCAGAAGCCCATGTTGTCGGTCTTGTTGTTGTAATGCTCCCAGTTGCTCTCGTAGTCGGAATAATCCCCGTCGCTCCAGTACACCGCACCGTCCGCAAGCCATGTTTTTTCACCGCTGTACCCGTCCGTACTGCCGTTTTGTGCGCCGTATGCGATTCTGTCAACAAACGTCATATAGTACGGGCTTACGCACACCTTGCCGAATGTGGCAAGCTCGGCAGAGCCTGAAACGCCGAACGGATAGTAGGTCGAAAGCCCTGTTGAGCCATCCTTGTCCTCGCCGTAGATATTATACACTACCGCCTTTTCAAGCGCCGACATAACCTTGTCCGCCTTGTCGCCCGATACCGTAGCCGCTATCATAGAGCCGAGATCCACCATATTGGTATATCCCTCTGTATCGTTGTTACTGCCGTATGCTCTTACGGTATAGATGCTTCTTACCGCATTCGCAAGCAGTGCAGGGTCAGAAGAAATATCGTTCATTTCCTCGGCGGCGTCATTCACTGCCTTTACAAGCTCGTCTATTCGGCTGAGATCCGTTATCGAAAGCGTAGCCTCGCCGCCTGCGCCGATAGCCTCGCACGATGCCATAAAGCTGTCAGCGACCGTCTTTCCAAGCTCTGCTGTATCCGCTGTCGGATTACTTTCCATAAAGCCTGCTATCTCGGTATAATCCCAGCCGTAGCCGGGTTCTGTTTCTTCCGATGCAAACATATAGTCAGCGTGCGGAACAAGCATATTCGCCGTTTCGACCGTTGCCATAAGGCAAGCGTCAAAGCCGATGAACGCAAACTTATCCGTCATCTTATCGTATATCGAGGTAAGCGCAGTGTCTATCTCCTCAAGCGACAGCGAATCGTTCTCGTTAAGCTCGTCGAAGCACACGCCGCTTATACTTCCTCCGCCGTGGTTCCAGAAGATAAGCCCCATTTTAGCCGCCGCATAGTTTTCTATGCCCCAGCTGAGAAAATCGACAAGCACATCCTCCTTGCCCATATTGACAGACTCTTTTTCTTCGATAAGGCTTATTTCTCCGCCGGTTACAACATAACGCTGTGTCTTTTCGGCAGAGATGCCGTATGTATCCGCCCACGCTCCCGCACCGCCCGTCTGAATGACGAACTTCACGTTCTCGCTTTGTGACCCTGCGATCATTTCCTCAATGTCGCCGCTCGCAAGCCCGTTCTCGCTTTCAAGGTCGCTTCCGCACATATAAACGAATACCGTCTGTGTGCCGTCCTCGCCCATAGGTTTTTCGGCTTCACGCTGTTTTCTTGCAATGCTTATCCCGTCCGAGCCGCTGAACGTCAGCTTTGACGCACGACTGCCCGTAACACTTCCGTCATATTTATTATCACTGCTTTCACTGCCTTCCGAATTACCGCCGTCACTCGTCTGCCTGTTGTCGCTTGCCGTGCCGTCGGAAATCTCCTCCTCATCGTCAAGGCAGCCGCTCGATAGCACAGCCGTTGTAAGCACCGATGCCGCAAGCAGTGTCCGTAATATCTTTTCGCTTGTTTTTCTCATAAGCTCTCCTTTTCTCTTAGCCGTAATTATAACCATATTCTCACATATTAATTATAATCGTTTTTCTCGGCAATTGCAACGAAAAAGGCACAAACGGCATTTAATCGGCTGAAAACGGTAATTCTCCTCCCAAGCCGCCCTAAACTTCCAAAACCGCACTATCCCTCTCACTTTTCGTAATGCTAACATCTGTATTCTCCGATATGATTCTGTATCCGCACTATCCCGCCCACTCCACTACGAATATTCCTACAATTCATCACAACCGCATATAAACTGCAAACACCAAACTTGGCTTATAAACACTTTGCCGGTTTCGCAAAATGTAGCAAATCGCTATCACCCTTGCCTCCCCTCGAAAAAGGGGAGGTGGCTTGACGGCAAGGCACAAGCCTAATTTTACAGCGTTTTTATGCGATATATCCGACTTTTATAATTACTAAGTCGGTCTGCCGTCAAGACGGTGGGGATTGAAGTTGATAGAACTTCTATCCCTAAAACTTCTAAGCGTTCACAATCACAACTCGTCCCACACCAACCCTTCCAAAACCTCAGCCTCCTAAGTAAGCCTTAACTAACCTAATTTTTACAAAAAAATTTTGCAAAACCTCTTGACAAACGCCGAAGTATCGGTTATAATAAAATCAACAAATCAGTAAGCGTTACTGATTTTGCTAATAACAATAAGAAAATAATGATTTTATCACTATGAAAGGATAGGTAATTTACTATGAAAAAGTGGGTATGTCCGGTATGCGGTTACGTTCATGAGGGAGATACACCTCCCGAGTTCTGCCCCCAGTGCAAGGTTCCCGGCAGCAAGTTCACAGAGCTTAAGGAAAACGATAAGCTGGTATTTGCAGACGAGCACAAGGTAGGCATTGCAAAGGCAGTTGAGGATGAAGAGATTCTTGCAGGCTTAAAGGCAAACTTCGAGGGCGAATGCACAGAGGTAGGTATGTATCTCGCTATGGCAAGAGCCGCTCACAGAGAAGGTTACCCCGAGGTAGGTCTTTACTACGAAAAGGCTGCTTGGGAAGAGGCTGAACACGCAGCAAAGTTCGCTGAGCTTTTAGGCGATGTTGTAAGCGCATCGACTAAGGAAAACCTTGAAAAGAGAGTTGCCGCAGAGCACGGCGCTACACAGGGCAAGCTTGACCTCGCTAAGAGAGCAAAGCAGTTGAATCTTGACGCTATCCACGACACAGTTCACGAGATGGCTAAGGACGAAGCAAGACACGGCAAGGCTTTCGAGGGTCTGCTTAACAGATACTTCAAGTGAGCCGCACCGGATTCGCCTTTTTCAAAATTCTGCTTACCGCAGGACAGCAAAACGGCGTATCATAAAAAGCAATAAACAAACCAAGCCGTAAGCACTCTAGCTTACGGCTCAGTTTGTTCTTATAGTAAAAACGCATCCGATACACAAAAAAGAACACCGGTCGCCCGGTGTTCTCTTTTTTACTGTCAGCTTATTTGGCTGTATTCACATTCGCATAAGTAAAAGTGCTTGTATTTGCACCCTTATAAGACGCAATCCTTACCTTATACACGCTTCCGGCCCTGAGTCCGCCAATAGTGACAGTAGCATTCGTACTGCCCTTTAACGTCTTTTTGACCCACTTGCCGCCTTTGTAAATTTCAACCTTATATCCGTCTGCACTTGCGTTTTTACCCCACTTAACGGTTATCGAGTTGCTTTTTGCCGATACAACCTTGATATTGGTTACCGGTGAAAGCACTGCAGTAACCGTAGTATAGCTGTAATCGCCGTACAGATCGCCCTTATACGCTCTTACCCTTACTTTATATGTGCTGTAAGGTGTAAGTCCGCCAAGCACAGCCATTGCTGTCTTATTATCGGTTATGGTCTTTTCGACCCACTTACCGCCGATATAATATCCTACGTTATATCCGTCAGCGTTTGCATCCGCATTCCATATAACTACTGCCTTTGAGTCAACCGCACTCTTTACCTTAAGACCGCTGACCTTTGTCGGAGCGGTAGTGATATAAATATCGTCGAATGTACTCTGAAGCTCACCCTTATAAGCCTTTATTCTGACCTTGTAGGTTTTGTAGCCCTTAAGCGAGCCTATTGTAACGGTAGTTTTGTTATTGCCGGTCAGCGTCTTTTCATTCCACTTACCGTCTGCATAGTACTGAACGGTATAACCGTCCGCACTTTCGTTCTTATCCCATTTAAGCGTAAACGAAGAAGATGTGACTGTCTGCGTAATACCCGTAACTTTTGACGGGAGCGTATCGATATAGCCGTATGTATACGGGCTGTAAAGGTCGCCCTTATATGCGCTTACCCTTACTTTATATCGTGTTCCTGCACAAAGTCCGTCTATAACCGCCGATATATTATTGTTGCCGGTAACAGTCTTTACAGACCACTGATTATCAATGTACCACTCTACCTTGTAGCCGTCCGCTCTGGTGTTTCTGTTCCAGCTTATTCTTACCGTTTCATCGGTAGCCTTCACCGTATTTATATTCCATACGGGAGAAGGAACGGTATCAACATAGAAATATCTGTACTTGCCGGTGAAGCTTCCTGCATAAGCCGCTATTCTTACCTTATATTTAAGGCCTGCCGAAAGCCCGCTCAGCTTTGCCGCTACTCTGTCGCCGTCGGCACTGCAGTTAATCTGCTTCCACTGATCGCCGACATAGCATTCGACATTGAATCCGTCAACGTCGCTTATATCCTTCCAGCTTATATCGACTTCATTGTATGTCGTCTTTTCAACCGCTATTTCTTCCACATCGGGAATAGGCTTTACGGGAACACGGTTTCCGATATATGAATCCTTACATCTTGTGCATTCAAATACGCTGTAGCCTTCGTTGAAATAGTCAGGCTCAACTACGTTGATTACAACATAGTCGTGACCGAGAGGTTCACCATACTCCGCTCCGCATATTTCACACTTTGCCTTTTCGGTGCAGGTAGCCTCTCCTCCGGAATGCTCACATTCGGTTATCGTAGCCGTTACAACGTCCGACTTCATCGAAACTCCCGCCGTTGTAGCATTGCTGTAGGTAAGACGGCAGTAGTACCTGCCCGTTGTGAGATTTTCGAGCGACAGCTTTCTGTCTGTAGCGCCCTCTATCACTGTTTCGTAGCCGTTTTCATCAATGCCGATCCACTGATAAGCAACTTTTGCGTCGACCTCGCCTGAATACCACGGCACTGCATTTATTTGAAGTGACGGTATGTCGCCCGGATAATAACCGTTGGTGTAATATACAGTATCAATCGGCTTGATTATCTGCATCGGACACAACCGTACCGTAAGTCCGTTTGTCGATGATGCCGTTGCCTTATTAAGACTGTATATATCTATCCACTCTTTTGTTCCTCTGTCCTGTACCCAGAAGCCGGGATCGATATAATCGGCTATCACCTTATTCGGGGCATTAGTTATGATTTCGGCAAACCCACCTGACGAAATGGATACATTACCGCCGTTTATAGTAAGGCAATTTATGTTGTTGGCAGTCATTGTAACATTTCCGCCGTTTATGGTCACATTGCTGCCTGTTGCAAGCCCGTCAAATGTGACATCACCGCCCCTCACTATGAATGCGTCTTGATTCTCAAACGCTGTCACCGCACAACGTCCCGTAACCGTCAGCTTTGCCTTGCCGTTTATGATGATCGGACGTGAGAACGCTGTACGAACTGCGTACTTGAGCGTGAAGTTACCTTCGGTTATGACTAACTGACCGCCGTATCCGTTCTTGTTATAAAGCGGATATAAGGTACAGCCCTCGTTTTCGCTCTTCTGAGCGTCTTTCGCAGCCTCGTCAAGATCGTTATAATACTTGACATCGTCGCCCTTTGTTATCTTTGCATTGAACTTGCTCTCGCATATCTCGCAATATGTCGGCTCGGTAATATTACCTGCGGTTTCCTTGTCCGCTGTAGGATCGACCACCTGAGAATGATCACAATCAACAAGGTCTATGCTTACAGTGTTCGACTTTATTTCATAGCCGTCATCGGTAATAACTACGAAGTATATCTTGGCAGCAACGCTGTTGCCCGCCTTATCAATTATTTCGTCTGCCGACAATTTAGCGTCCTTTACAAGTGCGCTTAAGCTGCTATAAATTATATCTCCGCTTACATAGGAGTTTATACCGTATCTCTTACTTACATACGAGTCGTTCAGGTTCGAGCCGTGAGCAAGAGCAAGGTTGAACTTCAGCGTGGGGTTTGCGTTGCTGTTGCGATACAGCTTGTTTATTTCTGTGCTAAGCGTTGCGCTCTTTATCGGCGCTTCTTCTACATTCACCGGTTTATTGTCGTTATTCACACTGCTATAAACGCTCTCTGCACGTTCTGCAATTGAAAGCCATGCACCGCCGTCCTTTTTATATGCATAACCGTCAGCCAGAACAGATTCAAGACTGCCGTTTGCTATCTCGATGTTGTAGAATTTACCGCCGCTGATTTTTGCTTTAGCGTTACCTATAATGGTCAGAGCGTCTATAACGCCGCCGCCTATTTCTGCGTCGCCGTCTATGTAAACCATCACCGATGTGAATTCACCGCCGTTGATGATTAACTTTGAGTTTGCGTAAGCTTTAATAGGCATCCGCATTTTGCCATCGCCGCCTACGGTAAACATACCGCCGTCGGATACTTCTACAGGTGCGTTGAAAGCAAAAGTGCCACCCAGTTTTTTACCGTTCAGTGCAAGCGTTACATTGCCGGTAATGGTAACGCCCTGTGTAAGTTCGCTGTTTGTAATATCCTTATACAGCGTTACAGTAGCCGTACCTGCCTCGTTAGCCTTGTCAAAAGCGTCATAAATATCGCTGAACAGATCTGTCATTTCGCCGCCGTCAGCCGTATAGCTTACAGTTGCGGCGATTTCCTCATTGCAGTAAGGACAAAGGTTTCCGTCAAGCGCATAACTGTCGTTTTCGTCCTTATGGTCGCACTTTATAACATTAAGATAATTGGCTTTGGTCATGCTCTGAATTTCAGCATATTTGAAACCTGAACCGACAATCGCATTTAAGCCTATAACTCTGCTTCCGCTCGCAATTGCCCTGCCTAAAGTATAATTGCTTTCATTTTCGCAAGTGAAGATGTTGAACGTACCGCTTACTATAGAGACATTATATCCGCTTCCACCGGTCGTGTCTGCTTTCATGCTTAAATAATCGGCATTAACATCATTGATGACCGTGTCTCCGCCGTTTATCGTTATTGCGCCGATATTAGCACCATCGGCACTAACCTTTCCGGAATTTACAACTAAATAATTCAATGTGGCTTTACTGTCAATTAAAACATTGGCATTCTCGCCAGATACCGTTACACCGGTAAATGAAATTGAGGCTTTTTTCAGTGCCGTAAACGTTATATCTCCGCCCTTGACATTAAATGCAAACGGTCCGCTGCTGTCATTTTTATTTAAATCAACGGTAAATCTACCCTTGCTTATGTCAAATGTTTCATTATCTTTAAGCCAACTGTAGTTTAACAGCTTTAATGTACAGCCTTCGCTTTCCTGGGCAGCGCTGATAGCGTCATTCCACTTGCCGTAATACGATAACATGCCGTCAGACAGCTCTACCGAAGCCGTAAGTGCTCTGTTGCATATACCGCATACATAATTACCGTTATCGTCACATTTTACGCTTGCGCCGGGGTGCTGACAGGTAGCTACTGTAAGCGTTACCGCATTCGACTTATAATCATATCCGTCATAGGTAAATATGCAGTAATATTGGATTTCTCCGTCTTCTGCCACCACTTTATCAACTTGATCACCAAGTAAATAACTGTAACCGTTTAATAATTCTGTTTTTTCGCTTATTACCGTTCCGTCAATTAAGCATCCGGTAATATAGAGTGTTTTATCTCCCGAATATGTCACATCGGCCGCGAAAGTTACAGCCTTTTTACCGTTACGGTATATTATCGGTGACTCGTCATTAGCGGTAATTGTTGCACTCTTTATCGGCGCTGTCCTTACTTCTACATTAGTTATATCCTGCTTTTCACGCTCTGCAATAGTAGACCAGATGCCGGAATCGATAAACCTCCAATAGGCATAGCCATCCGCAAGAAGCTGTCCTACGTTTCTGCCTTCGCCTGAAACCTGTAAGCTGTAGAATTGACCGCCTTTAATTACAGCGTTACCGCCGTCTTTAATTATGAAGTCAGAGAAAGTACCACCGTTGATTTCCGCATTGCTGCCGTTGCGAACAGCAACACGTTTTATTAAGCCACTGCCGTTAACGGTCAGCTTACCGCTCGTTACTTCTATGGAATACCATACATCAGTACCGGGTTGTGAGAGCCTTTTACCGTTAAGTTCAAGCGTAACATTGCCTGTAACAGCTATCGTATCTGTAATATCGTCCGTAATATCCTTATACAGCGTTATTGTAGCCGTACCTGCCTCATTAGCCTTGTCAAAAGCGTCATAAATATCGGTGAACAGATCCGTATTTTCGCTTCCGTTTGCCGTATAGCTTACAGTTGCAACGATTTCCTCATTGCAGTAAGGACAGGGATTTCCGTCAAGCACATAACTGCCTTTTCCGTCCTTATGGTCGCACTTATCAACAAAAATTCTATCGGTTTTTGTCATGGTCTGAATAGCATCGTATGTGTAAATAATAGCGCCATTCATATTACTGTCGTAAACTCTGCTTCCACTCGCAATTGCCATACCTAAAGTATAACCGCTGTCTGTTTTGCAAGTGGTGCTACCGAACTCGCCGGCTACGATAGAGATGCTACCGGACCCGTTGATATTCACGCTTAAAGAATCGGCTGTAACATAATTGATGACCGTGTCTCCGCCGTTAGCTTTCAGTGCATCAATATTTGCACCGTTTACAACAGTCTTTCCGCCATTTATTGACAGTTCTTTAATATAACTCTCGGCACTGTTTACTGCAAGCGCACCGCTTGTTAATGTTACACTTCCCAGCTTGATTTTACCGTCAATTGTAACCTTAGCGTCAGTTCCGTTTACTTCGATTCCGCTTATCAGAGTTTCTACATCGGCTTGTTTTACCGAAGAAGTGAAAGTCACGTCACCGCCGTTGACATCGAACTGATAAAATACCTTCTTACCGTTAAAGTCAACAGTAAACCTGCCGCCTGTCACGGTAACGGACTCAGATACTCCTTCCGACATCAGCTTTACAGTGCTGCCCTCGTTCTCCTGTGCCAGCTTTATGGCACTCTCTATATCCGCATAACCTAACGACTTGCCGTCAGCATCTACTACCTCGGCTTCTATCAATGCGTCACATATACCGCAGATTACAAAACCGTCGTTCTCGTATAATAAGCTATCCTCAGGGTGCGAGCAGGTCGCAAGTGTAAGCTTAAGCACATTCGACTTATATTCGTATCCGTTGCACTTCAGTACAATGTAATATTCAACCTCGCCGTCTTTCGCCGCAAGCTTACCGATTTCATAACAGTGTACCATATATTTATTGTACAAATTATAATCTTTAATGCGATTATTGCCGTTTACAAAATCCGAATAGGTTGCACCCCTTGAACCGACCGCCAATTCGTATGTAATATTGACGTATAAATATTTCTCTCCGTTACGGTATATAACAGGCGCTTCTTCGCCTACCCACGCAATACTTGCGCTCTTTATCGGCGCTTCTTCTACACTCAACGGTTTATCGTTGTTATTCAAACTGCTATAAACGCTCTCTGCACGTTCTGCAATTGAAAGCCATGCACCGCCGTCCACTTTATAAGCATAACCGTCAGCCAGAACAGATTCAAGATTGCCGTTAAATATCTCGATGTCGTTGAATTTACCGCCGCTGAGTTTTACGTTACCGCGAACGGACAGACCTCGTATAGTGCCGCCGCCTATTTCTGCGTTGCCTCCTTTTTTAACTGACACAGAATTGAAGTATCCACCGCCGTTAATGACTAATTTTGAGTTTTCATTAACGTAAATAGGTGTATCCATATTGCCATCGCCGTTTACAGTAAGCGTGCCACCGTCAGATACCGATATACGCACTATGCCATAACGACCACCCAGTGTTTTACCGTTCAGTTCAAGCGTTACATTGCCCATAACGGTAATCTCCTGTGTACGTTCGCTGTCTGTAATATCCTTATACAGCGTTATAGTAGCCGTACCTATCTCATTAGCCTTGTCAAAAGCGTCGCATATATTGCTGAACAGTTCTGTCTTTTCGCCGCCGTCTGCTGTATAGCTTACGCTTGCGGCAAACTCAGAGTTACAGTATTTGCATATACCGCCCTCATTAAAGGCATAACTGCCGTCCTCATTCTTATGCTCGCACTTGACAAACCGATAGTCTTTGTCATCATCAACGCCCAAGGTGTTTTGTTCGGAAACAATGCTGTATAATAATTCATTAGTAGCTATTATCTCATCAGTCTCCTGCGAGTATTCAACGCTTATTAAGCGAGTGCCGCTTGCCAGTATATCCTTAAACGTATACTGTCCGAGTTTGATCTCACCGTAAATACCGCCGCCTATAGTCACCTTTGCGTCCGTTGCAGTGTCTGATATAGTAAATTTATTAGCACCGAAGTTTTCACTTACGCCGTCACTGATATTTAAAGTACCGCCAAATACACTAATACCGTTAATGCAAACGGAGGTCGAGCCTTCAGGGTATGTAAGAGAACCGCTATATAAACCTACAAAGCAATTAAAAGCGCAGTTCTCAACAGTAATTTCTGCACCCTTAATATTGATCTTCCGTGTATAAGCGTTGATATAATTGTCGTCGATCGCGGTAATAGTAAACTGACCGCTTGACAATGTAATATCGTTCTCAAGTCCACCGGTTGTTACAAGAGTGAAAACACAGCCCTTGTTTTCAGCCTTATCCGCATACCGTAAGCCCTCGGTTATGTCGTCGAAATACTTTACCTTTCCGTCGGCAGTAGTTACCTTTGCGTAAATTTTCGCACCGCACTCACTGCACACCTTGTTGGCGCTGTCTTCATTTACCTGACCCTCGCCGTCATGCAGACACTTATATCTGCTTAGGTTCTTCGGGTTTCGACTTTCTGAAAAAATCAAAGATGCTCATTCTTGATGTTCCTCCTCTCGTAGTTTCAGGGAGATTCTGTACTGATCAGCATCAGGAACATCAACAAATTCCACTGTTTTATCAAAATTATTCTTAACAACATCCTTGATCTC
>ERZ1106954.2219-NODE-2219-length-13732-cov-4.697229_pt1 | contig 13732 bp, 10 predicted proteins | sample MGYA00403678_ERZ1106954 | MGnify/ENA primary metagenome ERZ1106954 (study PRJEB35170, sample SAMEA104062445) | human gut metagenome | biome: human gut; feature: human-associated habitat; material: faeces | place: Denmark | collected 2012-08-20 ... | reverse complement strand
TCCGCCGCAGCAAGGGCCGGGACAACAAGACGCTGGCCGCCTTTGCCGAGGCCATCAGCAAGGTCATCAGCAAGTTCGAGTTCTGAGCCGTGCCGGAGAAGAACCAGATATATCGCGCCCGCATCGAGGGGTACACCTCCGAGGGACTGGGCGTGGCCCGCATCGACGGGCAGGCGGTGTTCGTACACCGGGCGCTGCGGGGCGAGGACTGTGACGTCCTTATCCTGAAGGTGCTGAAAAACGCCGCCTTCGGCAAGACGGTGCGGGTGCATGCGCCGTCGCCCCACCGGGTGGAGCCGGACTGCCCGTACTACGGGCGGTGCGGCGGCTGCGACTTCCGCCACATGGATCGCACCGAGGAGCTGGCGGCCAAGCGGCAGCGGGTGCAGGACGCCCTGCGCCGCATCGGCGGCAGCGCCGTGACGGTGGAGGGCATCGACGGCGGCGAGCCGCTGCACTACCGCAACAAGAGCCAGTACCCGGTGGCGGCGGACGGCAGCGTGGGCTTCTACAAGGCCAGGAGCCACCAGGTCATCCCGGTGGAGACGTGCCTGATCCAGAAGCCGCAGGCCGACGCAGCGGCCCGGGCGCTGCGGACATACATCGGGACCTGCGGCGTCAGCTGCTACGACGAGAGGACCCGGCGGGGGCTGGTGCGGCACCTGTATGTCCGCACCAACGGCGCGGGGCAGTCGCTCATCTGCGTGGTGGTGAACGGGGAAAAGCTGCCCCGCGAGGAGACGCTGGTGGCCCTGCTGCGGCAGGCGGTGCCGGAGGCCGTGGGCGTGGTGCTGGGGGTGAACACCCAGCCCACCGGGGCGGTGCTGGGATCGGCATACCGGACGCTGTGGGGCACGGACGTGCTGACGGACACCCTGTGCGGCCTGACGTTCCGGCTCAGCGTGCCGTCGTTCTATCAGGTGAACCGGGAGATGGCGGAGGTGCTGTACGCCCGGGCCGTGGAGTTCGCGGGACTGACGGGGACGGAGACGGTGCTGGACCTGTACTGCGGCGCGGGCACCATCACACAGGTGATGGCGCGGCACGCGGCCCGGGTCATCGGCGCGGAGATCGTGCCGGAGGCCATCGCGGACGCAGAGGAGAACGCCCGGCGCAACGGCGTGGAGAATGTGGAGTTCCTCTGCGGCGACGCGGCGGCCGCGGCGGCGGACCTTGCCGCCAGAGGGCTGCGGCCCGACGTGATCTGCGTGGACCCGCCCCGGAAGGGGCTGGCCCCGGAGGTGGTGCGCGCGGCGGCGCAGATGGCGCCGGGGCGCATCGTGTATGTGTCCTGCGACCCGGCCACGCTGGCCCGGGACGTGAAGCTGTTTGCCCAGGAGGGCTATGAGGCCGTCCGGGCCGCGGCGGTGGACATGTTCCCTGGCACCGCCAACGTGGAGACGGTGGTGCGGCTGGAGCCGCGGAAAAACTGAAAAGCAGGGCAGGAGCGCGGCGTCCGGAGGGCGGTGCGCTCTTGCTTTTTGCGGCGGCGGACGGTATAATGGCCTCACATCTGCCGCGATGCGGCAGCGGCCGCCGGGGGGGCGCGCCGCGCCGGAAACAGACGATGCATCGGGGCACAGGGGGAACAGAGTATGCTGACGAAGGAAGTGCTCATCAACTCGCTGCGGCCCTACTGCGGCGTCATCATGGAATACGACCGGCGGAACGGCCGGATCTGCGTCCACTGGGGCGGCGAGCTGGCGGCAAGCGTGCGGCAGCGCTGGCTCCTGCCGGAGGAGCTGCGGGATGCCATCCGCAGCAGCGGCATCACCTCCCAGGAGACGGCGGTGTGGAGCCGGTATCTCAACGCCGCGTATCTGCGGAAGTTCTTTGAGCGGGGCGCCGAGAGCGAGAGCTTCCGTATGGAGTTCCAGGGAAACGACCGGCGGATGAGGCAGTACGACATCCGTGTGGAGAAGCTGGACGGGGACTCGCTGCTGATCTCCGGGCGGGTGGCGCGGGAGGACGGTGTGGACGCGCTGACCGGCGTGTACAGCCGCAGCTACTACGAGACGCACCTGAAGACCGGGGAGGCCCGGGGCGGCGTGGCCATCATCGATCTGGACGATCTGAAGCTGTGCAACGACACCTACGGCCACGACGGCGGCGATGAGATGCTGACGGCGGCGGCGCGGGTCATGCAGGACGCGGCCAGCACGGACGGCATGGTGGTGCGCTACGGCGGCGACGAATTCCTCCTGCTGCTGCCAGAGGCGGAGGAGGAGCAGTTCCCGGCGGTGCTGGAGGAGATCCGGGTACGGACGGCGGCTCTGCGGATGCGGGAGCAGCCGGGGCTGCGGCTGACCGCCAGCATCGGCGGTGTTATGGCACGGGACGAGACGGTGGCCGACGCCGTGCTACGGGCGGACCGGCTGATGTACCGGGCCAAGCAGCGGAAGGACTGCGTCATTCTGGAGGGACAGACACCGGACGACAGCGCACCGGAGGAGCAGGCACCGCTGCTGCTGGTGGTGGACGACGCGCCGCTGAACCGGGAGCTGCTGATGGCCATGCTGGGAGACGGCTACCGGTATCTGGAGGCGTCGGACGGCGCGGCATGTCTGGAGCTGCTGGAGCAGTACGGCACCGGCATCGGGCTGGTGCTGCTGGACATGGTGATGCCCGGCATGGACGGCATCCGGGTGCTGGAGGAGATGAACCGGCGGCACTATATCGAGGACATCCCGGTGGTGATGATCACGGCGGACGACTCGGGTAAGGGGATCCGGCAGGCCTATGAGCTGGGCGTGGCGGACTATATCAGCCGCCCCTTTGACGCGCAGGTGGTGTACCGGCGGGTGACCAACACCGTCCGGCTCTATGCGCGGCAGCGGCGGCTCAGCGCCATGCTGGCACGGCGCACACAATGGCAGCGGAGGAGGGAACAGGTGATGGTAGACGTGCTGGGGCGGATCGTGGGCTTCCGCAGCGGCGAGAGCGCCGAGCATGTGCGGCATGTGAACCAGCTGACGGCGCAGCTGCTGGACCGGCTGACGGAGGTGAGCAGCGCCTACCGGCTGACACAGGCCCAGTGCGTCACCATCAGCGCCGCCGCAGCGCTGCACGACGTGGGAAAGATCGGCGTGGATCAGAGCATCCTCAATAAGCCGGGGCGGCTGACGCCGGAGGAGTTCGAGGCGGTGAAGCTGCACACGGTCATCGGCGAGGAGCTGCTGCGGGGCATGCGGGAGTACCGGGGCGAGGAGCTGCTGGAGACGGCGGCGGAGATCTGCCGCTGGCACCACGAGCGGTATGACGGCGGCGGCTATCCCGACGGCCTGAAGGGGGACGACATCCCCATCGCGGCGCAGGTGGTGTCGCTGGCGGACGTGTACGACGCGCTGGTGAGCCGGCGGGTCTACAAGGAGGCGTACACGCCGGAGCGGGCCATGGAGATGATCCGGGAGGGGCAGTGCGGCGTGTTCAACCCGCTGCTGGTGCAGTGCCTGACGGACATACAGGACGCGCTGCGCACCGAGGTATATGCCGGGGGACCGGCAAGCTGAAAAAGAGGTGAACGGAGACGACACTGATGGAATTTTACCGCCGCATCGGCACCGATGGGGCGCAGGTGACGGCGCGGCTGGGCGGCGAGGCCATGACCGCGCGGTTCATCCGGCGCTTTGCGTCGGATGGGAGCTATGGCGCGCTGGCGGCGGCGCTTGACGCTGGTCAGGGACAGGAGGCTTTCCGGGTGGCCCATACACTGAAGGGCGTTGCGGCCAATCTGGGCTTTGAGCGGCTGTGGGAGGCGGCGTCCGCACTGACGGAGCAGCTGCGCGGTGGTGCCATCACCGATGAGACGGCGGCGCTGGCGGATGCGGTGTCCGCGCAGTACGCACAGGTGACGGCGGGCATCGCGGAGCTGGAAGATGATGGAAAATCGGCGGCGGAAAGGTAAGGAAATGTAAAAAATCCGCCAAAAATCTTGACAAAAACGGCAGAGAGTGGTAACATACAGCCTACAATTTCACAGGATTTTGGCAAAGCGGGTGAAAGCCCGCGACGCAAAGCTAAGGTGTCTAAACGAATATTTTCGCATGATCGACCGGCTGCAAGCAGTACACAGGACGTGTACTGGTGCAGCCGGTCTTTTTATTTTTTCGCGAATCAAAAGGGAGGTATACGCATGAAGAAAAACGCGGGGAGCGTGGTCCTCACAGTGGTCGGCGCGGTGCTGTGCGCTGTGTTTTCGTTTTTGCTGGTGTGCAATGTGATCATTATCGTCAAGGGGACGCTGCACCCGGAGACACCGCCCACGGTGCTGGGCGTGGCGCCCATGGTGGTGCTGTCCGGCTCCATGAGCGGCACGGCGGAGGACCATATCGAGGTGGGCGACCTGATCTTTACCACCACGCCTGATCTGGACAGCCTGCAGGTGGGCGATGTGGTGGCCTTTATGGACGACGACGTGGTGGTGACCCACCGCATCGTGGACATCACGGCGGACAAGAGCGGCAAAAAGCAATTCGTCACCAAGGGCGACGCCAACAACACGGAGGACCCGGCCATCTATCCCGAGAGCGTGATCGGCGTGTACAGAGGGCGCATCCCCAAGCTGGGCGACTTTGCCCTGTTTTTGCAGAAGCCGCTGGGCATGGCGGTGTTCATCGGCGTGCCGGTGTGCGCCTTCGTCATCGGCGATGTGATCCGCCGGCGGAAGCAGGCGCAGCACAGCGACGAGGAGACGGCCCGCCTGCGGGAGGAGCTGGAGCGGCTGAAGGCCGCCGGCAGCGGCGCGGCGCCGCAGTAAAAAACGTGTAGCCTCTGCGGCTGCCGGGAAAGGGACGGCAGACGCAGTGACATATAAAAATTCAAAGCGGAGAGCGGCGGGAGACCGCTTTCCCGAATCACTAAGGAGGAAATTCACGATGACAAAGAAGAAAAACGTACTGATGAGAAGCGCCGGCCTGTTGCTGGCGCTGGTGCTGGTGACGTCCTGCTTCGTGGGCAGCACGCTCGCCAAGTACACCACGTCAGCCGACGCAACGGAGAGCGCCCGCGTGGCCAAGTTCGGTGTGACGCTGAATGCCGGTGCGGGCGAGATGTTCAGCAAGACCTACGCCAAGACGGACGACAGCTTCACGCTGTCCGAGAACACCGTGGTGTCCAGCGATGAGAGCAAGCTGGTGGCCCCCGGCACCAGCGGCAGCATGGCGGAGTTCGGCATGACCGGCACGCCGGAGGTGGCTGTCCGCGTGAGCTATGATGTGAAGGAGTTTAAACTGACCAACTGGACGACCAACGGCACTGACGAGTACTGCCCGCTGGTGTTCACCGTAAACGGCGTGGAGTATAAGATCGGCAACACGGGCATCACCGACGTGGCTGGGCTGCAGACTGCCGTGAAGAACGCCATCAACGCCTACACCAAGGACTATGAGGCCAAGCAGGATCTGAGCGGCAAGACCGCCGACAACCTGCAGGTCTCGTGGGCGTGGGCGTTTGAGGATACGGCCGTGGGTGCGTATCAGACTGACGCCAAGGATACCGCGCTGGGCAACCGCGCCGCAAACAACGTGGCGGATGCCGGTAAGATCGACTTCGCCGTGACCATGACCGTCACCCAGATCGACTGATCCAAGCAGATACAGCGCTATGCTGTCCGCCGGAGGGGGTATCCCGCACGGGGACTTCCTCCGGCGTATACGCAGGCGGCCCGGCGGACGGGCCTTCGGCGTATGCGCCTACGGGCGCAGAAAGGAGAATCACCATGAAAAACAGAAAGAACAGTACGCTCCGCATCGCGGGAGGACTGCTGGCGCTGGTCATGGTCACGTCCTGCTTCGTGGGCAGCACCCTCGCCAAGTACACCACGTCAGCCGACGCAACGGAGAGCGCCCGTGTGGCCAAGTTCGGCGTGGAGGTCAGCATCAGCGGCGGGGCGTTTGAAACCAGCTACGATGCGGACGACAACAGCACCAGCATTACCAAAACCGTGGTATCCAGCAACCTCGACAAGCTGGCGGCACCGGGCACACAGGACGAGAACGCCGTGACCTTCACCATCAAGGGTGCGCCCGAGACGGCGGTGCGGGTCCAGGTGGGTATGGACAATATGCAGGACATCGTGCTGAAGAAGGGCGCCTATCGGGATTATACCAAGGCACCGTATAACGGCACATTCCAGGTGCCGACGGACTATCACCCCATTGCCTTTTATCTGAAAAAGGGCGATCAGGTTGTGGTGGCGGGTACACTGGACGACATCAACGGTTATCTGCGCAGCGAGTATGTGTCCGGCGATTATCAGGCCAACACAAATCTGGGCACGGAACTGTGCTCCAGAGGCGGCTATGCCACGTCAGGAGGCGGCTACAGCAGCGACAGCACGGATACCACCGGCGTCTATACGCTGTACTGGCATTGGGTCTATGAGCACAACAATGCGTACTTTACGGGCGGTGACGCGGCGGATACTCTGCTGGGCAATCTGGCGGCAGACGCCGGCACCTATGCGGCTGACGGTAAATGGAACCAGACAGCCGGAGCGTTCGGCGGCATGACGGCCGCCGACTACAACACCGATGTGGCGTTCAAGCTGACCATCTCCGTGACCCAGATCGACTGATCGAGACTCTATTCCCCCCCTTTTTTACAATAGAGACGTACACACCCCCCACCGAGGGGCGCTGCCGCAGGGCAGCGCCTCCCGGCGTGTACGCAGGCGGCCCGGCGGACGGGCCTTCGGCGTATGCGCCGGTGCAAGACCAGCGGAAAGAGGAGAGTCACCCCATGCGCAGTTCCGAAATAAACAGGACGCGGCTGAGAACCGCGGTGCTCATATTGTTCCTGCTTCAGACGCTCATGCTTCCTGCTGCCATCGGGGTCACCTACGCATCCCGCAGCCTGAGGCCTGAGCATATTCTCACTTATAGCGCCGGGAGGCTGGTATGGGACGCGGCAACGGATACCGACAGCAGCGGCGCGGCGCGGCTGCGGCTGTTCGACACGGCGTACAGCCATGTGGACAGCGGCGACGGCGCGGAGGTGGTGGCCCCCGGCACGGAGGGCGGCAGCCTGGTGCGGCTGAAGAACGAGGGCGGCAGCACCGTGACCTATACGGCGGTGCTGTACCGCCTCCGGACGGAGGACATGCCGGTGCAGGCGGCGCTGGAGGGCGAGGGCTTCGCCGACACGGCGGAGTACGCCCTGCCGGAGAACGCGGCGCGGGAGGATGTGCTGCGGGCCGTGACGGGCACGGTGGAGGCCGGACGGATACAGGATTTCGACATCCAGTGGCTGTGGCGGTTCGACGACGGCCCGGTGCAGGATCAGGCGGACACGGCGCTGGGCGACAGCGCGGCGGCGGGCCGGGCGGCCCGGGTGACGCTGGGGTTCTATCTGGTGGTGTCGGAGGAGCCGGGACAGTGGATACGGCCCACCAACCCCAAGACAGGCGACCGTTTCCCGCTGGGCTGGTATGTGGGCATGATGGCGGTGACCGGCACGGCGCTGGCGGTGCTGGGCCTGGGCGGAAGGAGACGCAGAAGCGATGAAGATGAGAAGGGCGGCCAGACTGGCCGGTAGGATATGCAGCGGTGCGGTGACAGCGGTGCTGGCGGTGCTGCTGGCGGCGAATCTCTATGTGCTGGCGGCCCAGCGGCTGGGCACGGAGGATCCGGCGGTGCTGGGTCTGCGCAGCGCCGTGGTGCTGACGGGCAGCATGTCCGGCACCATCGAGCCGGACGATCTGGTGGTGACCCATGAGGAGGCGTCCTACGACGCCGGGGACATCATCATGTTCCGCAGCGGCAGCCATACGGTGACGCACCGCATCACGGCGGTGACGGCGGAGGGCTACCGCACCAGAGGCGACGCCAACAACACGGAGGACGCCGCCGTGACGCCGCCGGAGGATGTGCTGGGACGGGTCGTTCTGGTGCTTCCCGGCGTGGGCGGCGCGGTGCGGCTGCTGCGGACGCCGCTGGGCATGCTGTGCCTGGTGCTGGCGCTGCCGCTGGTGCTGTGGGCGCCGGAGGCGCTGGGACGGCGCAAGGTCAAAGAGGCATAAGGCGGAAGGGAGGCTATGCTCTGTGGAGGAACAGAAGAAAAAGAACCGGGTGCGTCTGCCGCTGCGGGCGTACCTCCTGTATCTGCTGGTGGTCACGTTCGCACTGACGGGCGTGACGTTTTCCCGTTATGTGGTCTCCTCCAACGGCGGAGACGCGGCGCGGGTGGCCGTCATCCGGGACCTGACGGTGACGGAGACGGGAGATGTGCCGGCGGACGGCGGCAGGTGGCTGCTGGCGCCGGGCGTGGAGCTCACCAAGAACGCCGTGGTGACGCTGGAGAGCAGCGAGATGGCGTGCTATGTGTTTCTGGAGCTGGAGACGGAGGGCTGGCAGCGTACCGGCACCCACAGCTACGCCATACAGGACGGCGCGGGCAAGGTGCTGTCGGCATGGCGCGTGGAGACGGCGTGGCAGTTTCTGTCCGGCGGGACGGACAGCGCCGTGTACTATCAGATCGTACCGGCCAACACGCCGTTCTCCGCGGCGGTGCTCAGGGACAGCGGACGCATCACGGTCAGCGCCGATGTGACGGCCAGCCGCCTGCGGGCACTGGCGGACACGGGGCTGCGCATCGACATACAGGCAGCCGCCGTGCAGTATCAGGGACTGGACGACGGCATGGACAGTACGACCCGGGCCGAGGCGGCCTGGAGCGCGGTGCGCGCCGCGTCATGAGACAACAGGGGGACGCGAGATGGATCGCAGAAGCAATGAAAAGCAGAGAGGCCGGCGGCTGGTATCGCTGCTGCTGAGCCTTGTGATGACGGTGCAGCTGCTGCCGGCGCTGGTGACGGAGGCGGACGCGGCGGAGCTGTCCGTGTCGGTGACACAGGACGGCCGGGCCGTGGAGCAGCTGACCATCAGTCAGGCGGAGAACGCCGCCGTGGAGGCGGCATGCACCGTCGAGGGCGCCGGGCTGCAGTGGCAGATCCTCACCGAGGAGGGCTGGGTGGACATCTACGGCGCGGACAGCGCCGCGCTGACGGTGTCCTATGCGCTGGTGCGGGAGGTGCTGGACGGTATGGGCAGCGCCTATGTGCGGTGCGCGGCTGCGGCGGACGGGGAGACGGCAGTCTCTGAGCCGGTGTGCGTGGCGGCAGAGCTGGCTGTGCCGGTGACGCAGGCGGATGTGGCCGCCTATGAGGCGGCGCAGGCGCAGCAGCGGGCGGCGCAGCAGGCGCAGTCGGCGTCTGCCGCGAAAAGGGCGGCGCGCCGAGCGGGCCGCAGCGCCCGGACCAGCGAATATGTGCAGGTCTCCATCAACTATCTGGACGCGGAGACGGGGCTGCCCATCTATACGGGCTTCAGCGCCCAGATCCAGCAGGGCACGGCATACAGCAACACGGTGATCTCCCCCACCTATCTGGGCTACGCGCCGTACTACAACGCGGCGCAGCCGGACATCACCGTGCCGGCGCAGGGCGAGGTGGACGCGCCGGACAAAGCGGACAGCATCGTGCTGGCGGTGACGGAGGACTACGACAGGGCCGCGTATGTGGTGAACGTGTACTACAAGGCCATCAACGTGCCCTACGCGGCGCGGTTCTACTTCCAGAACATCCACGACGATTTCTACACGGAGGACGTGTCGCTGTACCAGCAGCGCACCGCCCGCACCGGCACCATCATCACCAATGAGATGCTGGCGGCGGACGCGGCCCACTCCGTGGGCTTCAACAAGCTGTACCACTATCCCGAGGCGGTGGCGGCGGACGGCTCCACCGTGTTTGAGTGCTACTACGACCGGAATTATCACCTCATCAAGTTCGACATCAACGGCGGCTACGGCACGGAGCCGGTGTACGCACGGTACGGCACGCCGTTTCTGGTGAACGAGCCTACCCGCCACGGCTATGTGTTCGGCGGCTGGGATCTGGTGGGAGAGAACGGAAAGGGAGACGGGACGGAGGACGAGCTGCCCGGCACCATCCCCGACGAGAATCTGAGCTACATCGCCATCTGGACGCAGGCGGAGACGACCTACACCAAGGTGTACTGGCTGCAGAACGCCGACGATGACAGGTACAGCTATGTGGGCGCGGAGAGCGTGGGCGCCGTCTCCGGCGAGACGGTCAGCGGCGGCAACGATCTGACGGCCACCACCGCCCTGTGCCATCTGGAGAACGATGAAAGCCACACCCACAGCAGCGATTGCTATGCCCAGAGCTTCCGGCAGTATGTGTACAGCCACGCGGATAAGGATGTGCTGGTGAAGGGCGACGGCTCCACTGTGGTCAACGTCTACTACACCCGGCGGGTGTACACCATGCGGTTCTTCTACGCGCAAGAGAGGAAGAACGACGGCGATCCGAAATACTACATCGTGGGCGGCAGCACCTACAAGTTCGGCCATCAGCAAGACGGCATGGACGGGCGGAGCAACCAGAATGGGCGTCCGACGAAGAACGGCGCCGTGGTGAACGACGTGACATCCCTGCTGGAGAATATCGCCAGCAGCCACTGGGGCGAGGTGCCGGCGCTGCCGAAGATCAACGCGCCGGCAGGCGTGACGTACACCACCGGTACGCTGCCGGAGAGCGGCTACAACGAGAGGGAACACAAGTTCTATTACTTTGAATTCAATGCGCGGTACGGCGCAGACCTGTCGGTGCTGTGGCCCAGCGAGGTGTTCGAGAAGGTGAAGGTGTCCGGCACCCACACCAGCAACGAGGCCAAGGATCACATGGGCGAGGGACAGTGGGGCAACTACGCCTATTTCGCCGGGTGGAACGGCGAGTACAACATCCAGTACAACTGGACGAACCCCAACGCCACCATCAAGTGCTATTATCCCATTCTGGACGAGCAGCTGGTGTATAAGGACAGCTTTGTTACGGATGAGCGGTTCGCAGACCGGCAGGATCCCGATGATATGAACTTCCTGGCCTTCTTCGACAACGGCGCGGACATCAGCTGGAGCAATCCCCGGCAGTGGATCTACAAGCTGTATGTGGAGACGCCGGCGGGCCAGGAGGGAAACAGGATATTCAACGGCGTGTCCTACGACCTGTACCGCACCGTGTACGCCGCCGATAACAACAAAACGATCGCGGACCAGACCCGGCCGGGCCTGCCGGGCTTCGTCAGCGCAGGCGAGCGCGAGGCGGGGTGGCTGCAGGAGGACAACGGTACGCTGGACGACGGGCGGCTGAGCTATACCGCCAACCTGTTCTACAAGCGGCAGAGCTACAATCTGGCGCTGCACAATTACAGCAGGGCCAAGGATTACGAAGTGCCCTTTGCGGGGGATATCGACGCCTATATCCGGGAGGCCACCGGCAACGAGGCGGGCATCCCGTCCTATCCGGAGACGCTGGAGAAGGATGCCTATACCTTCGGCGGCTGGTACACCAGCCCCGGCTGCTATGACGGCAGCGAATATGTGCCGGGCAGCACCATGCCCGCCGCTCACCTGGTACTGTACGCCAAGTGGGCGCCGGTGCAGCATGACGTGCGGTTCTTCCGCACCTACGACGACATGCTGGCCTATGAGGCGGGGGACACCTCCGTGGAGGTGCTGCACGACCTGAAGGTGGATCACGGCGCGCTGGCGGAGGACGTGGCGACGCCAGAGGATACCAGCGGCCACGACTACGTCTTCGGCGGCTGGTTCTACATGAAGAGCCACAAGAAAACGGCCTATACACCGCTGGATATGCCCATCGTCCGGGACATGAACGTGTTCGCGGACTGGGGCACCCACTCGGCGCAGCCGTTCATCATCCACTATGTCACGCTGGAGGCGGAGACGGACGCCGCGTGGACGGCGGCGGCCCGGGCCGCCGCGCTGTACAACCCCCGGGACAACACGGCCTATACGGCCGGCAGCGGCGGCGAGACGCGGCGCTACGTCTATCTGGCGGAGGACGGCGGGTTCCACCGGACGGTGGCCGACGATTCCGTCGGCTATGCGTTCCAGGGGACTACCCGGACGTTTATCCCCAAGGCGGGCGCGCCCCTTGGCCAGTTGTACGACGACTACAACAGCGGATACTATCCCACACTGGCCAGCCACTCCGCCACCATCCAGTACGAGGACGACAAGAGCGATCCCACGGCGAACGTGTTCACGTTCACCTACGTCCACGCGGAGAACATCGGCTACACCGTGGAGTACCGGTACCTCAGCGACGACCGGCTCATCCCGGACGCGCCCGGAGGCGGCACCGAGGAAAAGACCACGCAGATGGCGGTGGTGACGGAGCGGTTCGCCGTGATCGCCAACTACATGCCGGATGCATTCTACAAGCGGCTGGTGCTGGCGGTGGAGAAGGACGAGAACGGCAAGTATGTGGGCTCCAAGGACAACGTGGTGACATTCTACTACACGCCGGACGTGCAGAACGCCTACTACGCGGTGCACTACATGCTGCAGGATCTGGACGCGGCGGAGGATGCCCTGACGCCGGACGGAAACGGCGGCTACGTCAACTACACTGAGGCGTCGTTCCACACGGAGGGCATCGGCGCGGTGGGCAGCATGCAGACCATCCGGCCCCAGACCTTCAGCGGCTTCACGCCGCTGACCACCGGCGTGGTGACGGCGGACGGCACGGCGCAGCAGGTGACGCAGGGCGCGGACGGCTTTACGTTCACCATCAGCGCCGACGGCGCGGAGCTGTATGTGTTCTACGTCCGGAACACCCAGAGCTACCGGGTGTACCACCTGCGGTACGGCACGGACATCAGCAATCTGGCGGGTCTGACTTACAACAAGGACGACACGGAGCACAGCAACGGCGTGCTGCTGCCGGTGAAGACCGACGAGGGGCGCTACGGCGCGGTGGTGACGGCGCAGGCCGAGGACATCGACGGCATGAGCTGCGTGTCGGCGGCGGAGCAGCGCATCAGCCTGCGGCCACAGGACGAGCAGAACTACATTATTTTCTACTACGAGACGAAGCAGTACACCGTGGAGTACCGCGTGTGGCCCTTCGGCGGCGGCACGGTGAGCCGCACCATCGAGGTGGTCAGCGGTACGGAGGCGCTTGCCGGCTCCACGGCAGAGGCGGAGGCGGGCTATGCCTTCCAGGGCTGGTATCTGGACGAGGCCTGCACCATGCCGGTGCCGGAGAGCATGGCGGAGGTGACGGACGCGAAGATCCTGCCCAAGCGGGACGGGCTGCTGACCAATCCCAATAAGAACGTGTTCTACGCCAAGTTCATGCCGGCCTTCGGCGATCTGACCATCGTCCGGGAAAACGGCACGGACGATGAGGGCGCGGGGACGCAGGTGTTCGTATACAGGATCACGGCGGCGGACGACGCGGACATGGTGACGTATGTGACCGTCACCGGCAACGGCAGCGCGGTGATCCGGGGCCTGCCGTGCCGCCGCTACATCGTGGAGCAGGCGGCGGACTGGTCATGGCGGTACGCCGACGCGGCGCAGACCGTAGAGGTCACGGAGGACGGCGCATCCGCCGTGTTCAACGGCGACGCGGTGCGGGATCAATGGCTCAGCGGCAGCAGCGATGCCGTGTGCAACAGAAAGGGGTGAGGCGGTGAAGGCCAACAGAAAACGGATACTGGTGCTGGCGGCCGCGGCCGCAGCCGTGGCGGCGGTGGGCGTGACGATGGCGTTCATGTTCCGGAAGGCCGACGCGGAGAACCGGTTTGAGCCGGCGGTTGTCACCTGTACGGTACACGAGCAGCTGAATGACGATACGTTCACCGCCGGTACCCACACCGGCGATGAACGTATCGTCATTCAG
>ERZ1106954.2216-NODE-2216-length-13736-cov-17.022805_pt1 | contig 13736 bp, 7 predicted proteins | sample MGYA00403678_ERZ1106954 | MGnify/ENA primary metagenome ERZ1106954 (study PRJEB35170, sample SAMEA104062445) | human gut metagenome | biome: human gut; feature: human-associated habitat; material: faeces | place: Denmark | collected 2012-08-20 ... | reverse complement strand
CCGCTGACATAGTATTCCGCCCAGGCGTGGGCGTTTTCTTCCGTCAGGGTAATGGTCTCACCGGCCTTGTATCGGGCGGCATCCTCTGCCGAGAGGTAATACCCCTCCACATAGCGGGCCGGAACGCCCATGTAGCGCAGCATCAGCACCGCTGCCGTGGCGTAATGGACGCTGTAGCCGTGTCCGCTGCGCTCCAGCGTATATTGCAGGAAGTCGCCGCTGCCGTTCACGGTCCGGGCAGTCTCATCGTAGGTCATGGCTTCCCGTAGATAGTCAAAGATGATGGTGCGGATGTCGCTGATGGTCCGGGTCTGGGTGTCCAGCTTCAATTGCCGCTGGAGGACGGCCCAGCTGTCCTGGGTCATTTGCAGGTCCACGGCCCGGAGATAGTCGGCATAGGCCTGCTCCTTGGACAGATAGGTCTCGATGTTTTCCCGGCCCTGGGCTGTGGAGAGGTTCCGCTGGATCTGATACCAGTCCGGGACGCTGCCTTTCAGATAATACAGGCTCTCTGCCGGGGGCAGATTCGTGTCCCCGATGCGGTCCTCTGCCAGCGTTTCGCTGCCGTAGACGGCGTAGGGGTAGTAGCCGTGGGCGGAACAGGCGGAGAGATTTCGTATAGTCATGGACAGCGGTGTGGCCGTCTCCGTATAGCCATCCGCCAGTGCAATTTGACTCTGGCCGTAGAAACCCGCCTCATGGAGCCAATAGAAAAGGTCCTCATATTGGGCGGTTTCTTCGGTATCGGCTGCTTTCCAGCCGGTGCCGGTGTAGGTGTCGTAGACCTGCCCACGCAGATACACCTTTTCCGGCTGCTCCATTGTGACTTCCAGCGCCGGGGTGTCGCTTTTATTCCAGGCGGGTAAGTTCTTGAGGTTTCCTTCCGGCATGGAATTGGTATCGCTGTCGTAGTGCCGCTGGTGAAGCTGGGTTTGCATCGTCTCGACCATGTCTGTATTCAGCTTGTCTTGGCAGGACAGGCCAATCAGCAGACACAGCGCTGCACACAGGACCGGCAAGATCAGCTGCGCCGGAACGCCTGCAAGGGCTTCTCCCTCTGCCGTGTGCTGCACCATCAGCAGCACCGTGCCAATAATCAGCAGCCCACCGCCGATGCCTATGGGAAATAAGCCCAGCAACAGGGCTGCATAGCAGGGCAGCAGAATCGGCAAGGCCAGCAGCATCCGTCCGCTCCATGCGCTGCGGCTGAGAAGCAGCGACACCGCCAGTAGCAGAACCGTTACCGCCAGAGGCAGAAATTGGGCATCCGCTGCCGCAAGGTCCAGGTAGATCTTCCCGGTCTTTTTCGTCAGCAGGGTCAGGAAATCATTTGCCAGTGTTCCAAAACCTGGTAGGACAAACTTGTTCAGTGCCAAGCTCAGAAGAAGCAACACGCCGATGCCCGCTGGAACGAGCCAGTTCCCGATTCTGGTTTGGTATACTATCAGCAACGCCGCCTGCACCAAAATCGCAGCTGCTGTCATGGCCCACCATGGGTAGGGAACAGAGGGAAATGCAGCGGTTAAAAGCAAGCAGAAGCCCACCGTCAGAACGGCACAGACCACCCAAGCGCCCCAGGGAAAGTGCAGCTTTTTCTGTGCCGTTTCGGCGACAATCCACTGGAGTCCGTTTTCATTTTTTCGCATGATGGGTTAAACCTCCAGTCGCTGCATGGCCTCGGAATAATTCTGCGGGGCAAAGGTGGTCGCACCGGGGTACTGTTCTTCGGTACAGAGGATGAAATGCACCCGTCCGTCCGTGAGCAGCTGTTCTTCCGGCGCTGTGCCGAAACAGAGAATTCGGCTGTAACCGTCAGTTTTGGGCAGGCGGCACTCAGCGCTGCCCCTGGTCTTTACCAGAGCCGGGATAGCCTGCAAAAGCTGGTTTTCCTCTGAAATGTCCTGGACCTGCAGATCGTCCCGGTCCGTCCAGCACAGGGTATAGGGTACACCACTTTGCAGCAGTGCCATGCCTGCGGAGGACACGACCTCCGCCAGTGCGTCCATCTGCTGGGGGTTACCGCCGGTGCGCTTATCCCAGAATACCAAAAGGGAACGGCTCTCCGGCTGGCTGGCCTCTTTCAGAATCAGCTCATCTAACTTGGAGGATAGCTTCCAGTGAATTTGCCGGATGTCATCGCCGGGGCGATACTCCCGGAGCTGGTACACCTCGCTGCGGTCCTCACCCCGTCGATTGGAAGCGCCGTCGTCGGCATAGGCCGGTCGGGCGGTCATGTCCGCCTCCATTGGATACAGGTCCGGGAGGATGGTCAGACGGGCATCCGCTTTCACGAGGGCCTTCATGGGAAGCAGGCCCAGATAGTCTAGCAGGGTAAACCGGCTGATCTGCACATACACTCTGCCGCAGAAGCTGCTTTGCAGCAGGATGGTTTGGCTGCTTTCGCCCTTGGCTCCGATGCTGCCGGTCAGCGTCACTGTCTGGTCTTCCTCAGTGAGATCATTGCGGACAGAGACCTGACAGCCATAGCGCATTACGGGCAGAAACGCTCCGTTGCGGATACGCACCCGACAGCTGACTGCCGTGCGTTTTGCCGCTGTGGCCGGGGTCAGAATGTCCGTCTGCAGATGCCTGCGGACATAGAAATTGACCGCCCAGGAGGCCAGGGGCAGCAGGAGCAGCAAGCAGAGTCCGGCCAGCGCCCAGAAGGAGCCGCTTGTAAGAAGCAGCGCCGCCAACGCCAGCAGCAGGATCAGATAACACAGGGCGCTGCCTAAGATCGTTTTTCTCATTTGCTGGAAAATTCCCGGACATCCGGCTTCTGGACGGAGGTAAGTACATTTTGCAGGATCAGTGCCGCTGTATAGTCCTGGAGCCGCGCCTTGGAGTTGAGGATCAGACGGTGGACGCACACATCCGGGAACACGGCGCACACATCGTCAGGGATCACATAGTCCCGGCCCTCTAAGTAGGCGTTGGCCTTGGCCGCACGGGTCACAGCCAAAGCGCCACGGGGACTGACACCCAGGGTCACATAGGCGTTGGAGCGGGTCAGATCCACCAGCTCTGCAATATAGTCATAAATTCGGTCTGCCACATGGATATTGCTGACCTCTGCAATGAGCTTTTCCAGCTCGGCAGGGGAAGTCACTGTCTGGCAGGCAGAGAGCGGGTCCACATGATGGCGATCCTTCAGCAGTGCCGCCGTGCTGGCCCGATTGGGATAGCCCATGCTCAGTTGGAGCATGAAACGGTCCAGCTGGGATGCGGGCAGCATCTGCGTACCCGCAGAACCCACCGGGTTTTCCGTTGCCAGCACGATAAAGGGCTTCGGCAGGGGCCGGGTCACGCCGTCCACGGTGACCTGCAACTCCTCCATAGCCTCCAGCAGAGCGGATTGGGTCTTGCTGGAGGTACGGTTGATCTCGTCCGCCAGCAGCAGATTGGTCATAATGGCTCCGGACTGATATTTCAGCTTGCCGTCTGCCTTATCGAATACGGAGAAACCGATAATATCCGAGGGCAGGGTATCGGAAGTGAATTGGACACGCTTGGAGTCCAGGCCCAGTGTTTTGGAAAATGCCTTGGCCAGGGTCGTCTTGCCCACGCCGGGGACATCCTCCAGCAGCACATGGCCCTGTGCCAGGATGGCCAGCAGCACCTTGCGGACGATGTCCTCCTTGCCCAAAACGACCTTGTTGACCTCTGCCTGAATTTGATCTGTCAGCTTGTTCATGCCTTTTTCCTCTTTCTGCCGATGATGTAGATCGCACCGGCGGCGATTACGACTACCGCACCGATTACGGCGCAGATGATGATTCCATTTGTACCGGATGCCTCACGGGGCGCTTGAGCGCCGTCAAAATGCAGCACCCACGGCTGCCCGGATCGCACACGCTGCACAGCCACTAAGGCCAGGACGGATTGGGCCGTTGCCAGGCCGTCGCCGGCACCCTCCAGGATGTGGCTGTAAGTGCCGTCCTCCTTCCGGAATCTGAAAAGCTCCGTCAGCAGGGTGTGCTCGTCCTTGACAAAACGGCTGTCCGTCTCCGGATCGATGCCCAGCGCACACAGGGCCAGGATGACTTGGGCGGTACTTTCTGCGTTCTCATCGTCGTAGGCGATATATCCGCAGGTGTCCGTCAGCTGGCCGGAAAGATAGGAAAGCGCTGCATCGATCTCGGTCTCCAGCTGGTCCTCATAGGGGGCCAGTGCCTGCACCGCCATAGCGGTGATGTCCACATCCGATTTTCCGGGGATCAGGCCGAAGCCGCCGTCCGGCTCCTGGGCAATGACGATGGCGTTCACCATGTCCTCTCTGGAATACCGTGCATCGTCCGGGACCTCCGTATCCTCGGCATCCAGAGCCAGCAAGGCCCATATCCAGCCGTTCAGGCCCTGAGCGCCCGGATCACGGGCATAGTTGTAAATCCCTTCTGCGATCAGGTCAATGGCCGAGCCGTCGGGCTTTGTGCCAAAGTCGGTGGGGTCGCCGCCCAGGGCCAGCACCGTCAAAGCGATCCGGTGATATTCCGTGGCCTTGTTCCGGTCCAGATAGCCGTTCTTCGCATAGGCATCCACCACATAGGCTTTCAGCGCTGCCAGATAGTCGGCATAACACTCCTTTGCGCCGGACAGCGCCATAGCCATAGCCAGCCAGTCACAGACGGAATCGCCTGCGGGAAACAGCTCCCGATCCTTCAGCAAATCGCCCTTCTTGCCGCCCAGAGCGGATATTCCCTCCGCACTCTGGGCGATCTGTTTTTTCAGCGAGGGAGCGCTTTCCGCAAGGGCCAAAGTCGGAAGCAGAAGCAGCACGCAAAGAAGTGCCGCTAATATTCGTGTTGCTCTTTTCATGCTGCTGCCTCCCAGGTTCTATGGAATTTGTTTTGATAAGGGGTAAGGCCCGATCCCCGCCGCAGGAGCAGGGCGGGGGCCGCCTGTGCGGCGGTGGGGGATGGCTCCGTACCGCCGGTGGCCGGGAGAATATCTGTTTTCTCCTCATGGCACTTGGAGCAGCGATAGTGGATGTAACCATCCTCTGTTTCGGTGGGTTCCAAACGGTCCGTCTCCACGAAGTCGTGGCCCAGGGCTTGGTAGCCGCCGTTGATCCACAGGCCGCAGTAGCTGCTCAGTGAACCGTAGCCGCCTCCGGTGGAATCGTAGCCGCCGATGTCCTTGCCGTAGGACAGGGTGAAGCGCACATAAATGGTAATGCCGTTGCGGACCTTGTAGCCACTCATGCCGGTACCCTCATACAGGGTGCCGTTGATGGAGTACATCCAGCCGGAGCCTTGGGTATAGTCAAACTCCCCGATGCTGTCCCGGTCATAGTTATCATTGGTGGTGATGCCGTCCCGCAGGATCAGCTCCCAAAGATGCTCCGGGACATTGGCTCGGTAGGCAATGTCGCCCCGGCTAATCCGGCGCAGATAGAAGTTCATAGTGGTGGACCCCTGGTAATCCGGCTCATAACCGCGCTCCTGCAGGAAGCGCAGCAGCACGGATGCCGCCGTTTCGCCCTCTACGATGTCCAGCGTACCGGTATCCAGAATGCCCAGGCCGATGGTGGTCGCATCCAGCACCACATCCACCGAGCCTGCCGGGTCGCCCTCACTGATCTGGTGATAGGTGACGGTGTAGACCTTCATGGTGGAGTTTCCGTTACCATCCCAGGCCAGCACCCGGACGATGTGGGTTTCTTCATCGCCCAACTGAGGGGGATCGAAATACAACTCGTAGGTGGGTTGAGAATCGCCGTAGCTCTTTTCCACGGTTTTGCCGTCCAGCGTGACCCGAATTTGATTGGAATAGATCACACCGGCTCCCAGCTCTGCGTTGGCACGGGCAATCACCGTCAAGGGGAAGGTTTGGGAGCTCATGTCCAGGCTGGCCCCGTCCAGATTGGTAACGATGGAGGGCGGATAGTCCCCCACCGTCGGGTGGGTATCGTCCGCAAGATTCGCGTAATAGCCCACCCGGTACTGAACAAGTCCCAGAAAGGTCTCCCCATCATAAAGAGACAGCACAAAGAGGTTATCTGCGTTGAAATCCAGCTGTGCCTCGTAGTCCTGGTTATTCTGAGAAGTAAGCAGCAATCCGTTTCCGGAATTGGTCTCATTTTTCAGCCGGACACGGATATGCAGATCGCCCTTACCCAGGGGATAGGCCACAAAGGTCAGCTTGCTGTCGGGCAGCTCTGCCTTGGTAAGCTGCTGGGTTTTCAGTGTCGTATAAATGCGGGGGGTATCATCCTCCTCACCGCCGCTGCCGTGGTCACCTCCGCTGCCGCCGTGGTCCCCGTCGTCTCCGCCAGTGCCATCACCATGGTCACCGGAATCCTCGGAGCCGCCTTTGTTATCGTCTGACTTGGAGCCGCCCTGGTCGCCCTTGCCGGGGTTATCCGTGGGGTCTGTGGGGCCCGATGGATCCGGCTTGGTGTCATCGGGTTTCTGCGTGTCATCGGGCTTCTGCGGCTCATCGGGCTTCTGCGGTTCATCAGGTTTCTGCGGCTCTGATGGATCCTGGGCAGTATCCGTATTCTCTGTATTATCCTTGCCGGAGCTTTGTCCGCCAGTGCTGCCGGAGCCTTGCAGCGACTCTGCCTGGAGCCGATCCGGCTGAGTGCTGATGGGATTCTCCGGCCTTGTCCGACCGGAGGAAAGAAGTGAGAGGCTGATCCCTGCCACCAGCACAATGACCAGCAAAATACTCACGGCGCTATATAGGCCGCTATGTTTTTTCATACGAGTATCCTCCAAATGCTTGTTTTGGATTCTTACCATCGTCTCCTAAAACAGGAGGCAATGGTAAAGCCCCAAAATATGGCGAATTGCCTCCCCTCCCAAAAGGGAGGGGAAGCTATGGATTCGCCTTGGTTTACTTGGAATTTTTGACGACCGCAACGGCGTCGGTGGAGTTGACGGCCTTGTCAAAGTTCACATCCGCGCGCAGGAACTTCCGCACAGAGACTTTCTCGAAGTCGGTGTACTTGCCGCTGTAGATGTCATAGGTGAGTTGCGCATCGTTGATGTCCACAACGCCTGTCTCGTTGACATCATAGCTCTGCTTCACTTCCTCGGCTGTGGCGCTGGCCTTGGTGATATTGGCCTCAGCCGTAGCCACAGTGAATGCCTCATTCTTGTCCACAATCACCAGCCAGCTGTACACATTCTCACCGTAAGCGGTAGTCTTATACATGACATTATCGCCGTAGGCAAAAGCCTTGCCCTCTTCGGGGGTGCCAGTCACGGTTACCAGAAACACGGTCTTGTTATCCATCTGCACATACTCGGAAACAGCTACCTCCATGGTCAGAGTGGATTTCTTCTCGATGGTGATAACCAGATTGCCGGTGACATTGGAGATGGTGTAGGTGTTGTTAGCACCCTCGGTGACAGTCACATCCTTGCCGCCCATAGTGGCAGTGATGGTGTACTCAAAGTTCTCCTGCTTGGCCACGGTGAAGGTGTAGTTAGCCTTTTCCTGAACGGTACTTTCACCGGTAGCCTCACCTGCGCCGGTACCTGCAAAGGTGACCTTGTAGGTTTCCAGCGGCTTGACCTGCTTGTTGCTGTTGATGACGATGTTGCCGGTCACATCCGCACCGGGGATGGTGTAGGTGGTGGTGCCGTCGTCATTTACCTGGGCCGTAAAGCCGGTGTATGCCTCGCCGCCGATGGTCACAGTCATATTGTAGACATAGCCATCCGCAGGGGTCAGCTTGAAGATGTAGTCGGTCTTATAGGTGGCCTTCTCATTACCGGTGGTATCCGCACCCAGAGTGACGTTGAAACTCTTGGCGGTCTTGGTGCTGGTGACGACCACATTGCCGTTGACATTGGGCACGGTGTAGATGCCATTCTCGTCCGGGCTAACTGTCGTTGCCTCACCGCCGCCGACGGTGACGGTGACAGTATAGTCATAGTTGGGGTCTACAGGCTTGAAGGTCAGAGTGCCGCCTGCTGCGATCACGGAGCCCTCCGCGTCGGTACGGGTGAAGTCATCCGGCAGACTCACGGTGTAGCCGCTGACGGTAATAACGGCGCTGTCATCCAAAATGGCAGCCGCAGGTGCGTCAAAATCAATGGCGTTTGCATTGGTATCCACATACGCTTCCGTTACTTTCACATCAGATGTACCCTGGCCGGCTGCCACAAAGCTCAGAGTCAGTGCATCGCCCAGCTCGGCGGCTTGGCCGTAACGCACGATTTGCACGGTGTCGCTGCCGGGGATCACGCGATAACCCTCGATGCTGGTGGCTTCCATGTTCAGCGTCAGAATGGCGGGGTCAAAAGAGAAGGTCATGTCGTAGGCGCTGTAGGTGGTCTTGCCGTCGTTGTTGCCGATGGTCACAGGGATCTCCACGATTTGGCCGGAGGCTACCTGCTTGTCCGCACCCAAGGACACGGTGTAGCCCTTGGCAGCAGGAGTCTCGACGGGAATGGTCAGCTCACTGCCAACTACTTTGTGGGCAACCTTGATGTTATGTGCCGGATCGTCCGGATTATATTTTTCCAGGTTTTCAATCGTCAGCTTGAATGTGGCCGTAGAAGTGTTCGCTCCCTCTTTGGCCTTAAATGTGAATGTGTCCAGCTTTCCCGCAGACCAGGTCGTCGGTTTACTCGGCTTTGTGTTCAAATAAACCGCCCGAACCCAGCCATTTGCATTCGCTACATTTTCATTTGTAGTATCGTCAAAGGTATCGGGGACCTTTTTCACATATTCGTATGCTTCCTTATCGAAATCGATCTTAAATCCTGCGCCATCGACGACCGTGTCCTTATCCAGGCTCACAGTCAGCGTCACGGTCTCACCGGGGGCGACGGAGGTCTTATCTGCGCTCATAGTGATGGTCGGTTCGTCTGCTGCAAAGACGGCAGGTACCAGGCTCAGCACCATCGCCAATGTCAGCAGAATAGAAAGGATTTTTTTCATGTGTTTTCAATTCCTCCTATCAAGATTTTTTCTCAGCAGGGAATTCCGCAATATTTCCCAGGTAGAACTGGCAGATCATCAAGGCATCCGAAACATCTACTGCACCGTCTCCGTTCACATCGGCAGCTGCATTCTGCGCATCCGTCGGTGCTACATTGCCCAGATAGAACTGGCAGACCAGCAGCGCATCCGAAACATCAATGGCATTGTCTCCATTCACATTCCCATACATCACATCCGGTTCTGTCTTGGCATACTCGAAGGTAAACAGCGCGATGGGCGCGGAGTTCTTGTCAGCGGGGGCACTCAGCGTGATCGCCTTGCCGCTGCCGTCCGCGTTGCGGACATACCCCGTCACGGGCATGATCACGGTCTGCGTGCCGTCCGCATTGAGGGTATAGCTGTTCTCCAGCGTGATGGGCGTGAGGGTATATCCGCTTGCCTGCGCCGCCGCACGGTTCACGGCAGTCGCCGCGAACTCCACCTCATAGGCGTAGACCGTGGTGCCGTCGTGACGGATGTCCACGTCCTTGTTGTAGGTCACGGTCACCGTTTCCGCGCCTTCGGGCACGGTCATATGGTACTTGGGCACTTCCTTATAGGTCGTCTGGCCGTCCGCGCTGGTCAGCGTGGTGATGCCCTCGTAGCTGGTATTCTTTGCTGCCAGCTTTTCACCATTCACGGCAGCGTCCTGGAAGGGGCGCTCCAACTCGGCGTCCGCCGCCACATTCAAGATTGCCGTGGCCGGTGCGATCTTGGCATAGTTCGTGCCGCCGCTGTCGTCCTTGGGGATCGTCCGGTTGGGGTCCATGCCCACGAGGTAGTAGGTGCCCTCCTCTGTGGGGGCGGTGAAGGAGAAGGTGCTCTTTCCGTCATCCGCTTTCTTGTACTGATCGACTTCCTCCCACTTGTCGTTATACAGGAACACATCCAGGTTTGAGAAGGGATAGAAGTCGCTGCCCTCAAAGGTCGTGCCGTAAGCCTGAGAGGAGATCGTCATCTCTATGCCGGGGCGGGCATTGTACTCGTCCTTGTCAAAGCGGGTAAACGCGCCGCCGCTGCTGTAAAAGCTCCAGTTCGAGAACATGGCCACATCCCAGGTATCCCCGTCCGACAGCACGATGTAGTCGGAGGTGGAGCCCCAGCCGGGGCTCATGTAGGGGAAACAGTGGTTGCGGTAGTACATCAAGTTCTCGTCATGGCCCCAAAAATTTTCCATATAAAGGCTGGTGGGCGAGCCGCTGATAGTCAGAGCGGCAAAGCTGTCTGCCGTATAGGCCGGTGTTTCATCCATGTAACAAACATCTTCACCCAGCTTAAAGCTCGCCAGCGCATCACGAGGATAGGCACCCTTGCAGCATTGCTCCTCCGGCAGGCCGATGAAGTAGCGCTCCAGCAGATAGAGATACAGGTGCAGGCCGGTGGGCCGCTCCACGATGTTCTTGTCGATGTATTTGCCTTCTCCGTTTTCCGTGTGATAGCGGTAGTATTCGTCCAAGTTGTACCGGCCCAAGTCAAAGTAGGGGACGGTGATGGCCTTGTGGCACAGCACCGTGCCGTCGCGGCCTCGGATGGGCACGCCGTCGTTGGAGATGGTCACATACACCGTGACTTCCTTGGCGGGGGTCTCATCGTAGTTATACTGTGCGTCCAATCCGTGGGGAGCTTCCGTGACCGTGATGGTAAAGGTCGCTGTAAGCTCTTTGCCGTCCGAGCAGGTTGCCTTGACCTTCGGCGTATAGGTGCCGGGGTCTTTCTCTGATACATAGAGTGAGCCGTCCTTGACCTTGGTTTGGGCGCTGAACTGCGCTGCGTTGGTCAGCGTGTAGGTCAGCGTATGGCCGTCTGTATCTTCAAAGACATCTGTCAGCTTGATCTCCAGCAGGCTGCCGGCCACAACCTCGCCGGTGGTGACGGCATCCGCCTTCACGGAAACGCAGGAATCCGCAGCCAGCGCCGGTATGACGCCGAATACGCCTGCCGACAGAGCCAAAGTCAGTGCCAGCAGCAGAGATAGTATGCGTTTTCTCATATTTGTTTACCTCATTTATGCGTAGGTTACATCCAGCGCGCGTAGAGCGTCATGTTGCTGCGCACCGGGTCTTTCTGTGTATCCCAGGGCTTGGTGAGCGCCTGATCTGCATACCAGCCGCCGAACACTGCGCCGGGCTTCGTGGGCGTCATGACTTCGCCAATGACGCTGCCCCGCTTCACGGAAACGGCCTCCAGCTCTGTGCCGCCGCTGGTCTCAAAGCGAACCTTCTTCTTGCCCAGCAGAGCCAGCAGAATCAGCAGCAGGGCCAGCAGGCCCGCACCGCCTATAATCCACCAGGTGACGCTTCCTGCGGCGGCACCCTCGGCCCAGTTGGCGTAGAGGGTCATGTTGCCCTTAACGGTGTCCTTGTGGAAGTCCCACTTTTGGGTGCGGTCCAGGTCTCTGTACCACCCCTCCAGGTGGTAGCCCTCCCGGATGGGGTCCTCGGGCTTTTTCACCTTTTCGCCGTACTGGACGGTCTGGGAGGGGACCTCCGTGCCGCCGTTGCTTTCAAAGGTAACGGTGCAGTCCGTGGTGACGATGACGGACACGCTATTATCCTTCACGGTGTATCCGGCCATGCCGTCTTGGGTGGAAACCAGGGTGTTGGTGGGGATAAGCTGCGACACACCCTTCGTGCCGATGACCTTCATCTGAAAGCTTCCGACTACCACCTCCGGCTCCCAAGCCTCGCCGCCCTTAAAGGACACGAAGTTCAGATAGAAGGCCCGCCCGCCGGTGCGGCGGCCTAAGTCGCTCCAGCGGATGCCGGGGGCGGTCATGACGCTGCCGTCCACCAGCTGGAGGAAGGTGTCGTCGTACTCAATCTCGGTCTGCATACCGTACATATCGGCGCTTTCCTGGGCATCGGTGCGCTTGAGCACCAGGGTCACGGTGATGGTCTCGCCAGTGGTGGCCCGCACCTCAGATGCACCGCCTGCGGACAGGTCAAAATTGTAGCTGCGGCTCTCGTCTGTTTTGCTGCCTGTCTGTGAGGCAAAGGCTGCGGTGGGCAGCAGACACAGCAGCAGACACAGGGCTGCCAATAGTGTAAAAATGCGTTTTCTCATGCTGATCTCCTTCTCTCTCCGACCGGTTGGGCCGTTTTTTGCCCGGCCTGGCCGGTGCGAAGCCCCCAACGGGGGATAGCCTCCCCTCCCGCCGGGGAAGGGAGGCTGGCAGGACCTTAGTTAAACTGATTCACGATGGCCACAGCGTCGGTGTGATCCACCACCTTAGTGGCGTTTACATCGGCCCGCAGGAACTTCTCCACGGAAACCTTGGTGAAGTCACTGTATGTGCCGTTATACATATCGTAGACCAGCTGCGCATCGTTGACATCCACCTTCCCGGTCATGTTCACATCGAAGCCCAGGGTGATGGTGACCACATTGTCTGCGGCAGAGATGGCGACCTTGGCGGCGGCCTCCTCCTGGGTCAGGGTCTGACCCTTGTCCACGATCACCAGCCATGCGTACTGATCCGTGCCGTAGGCATTGACCTTATACATGGTGTTGCCGTCATAGGTGAAGGCTTTGCCTCCCTCGGGGGTGCCCTTGACCGTTATGAGCATCATGGTCTTGTCATTCAGCTCCAGGTAGCGGGATACGCTTACCTCCTCCGCATTTTGGGAAACCTTTTCCACATTCACCACCAGACGCCAGCTGTAGGCATATTGGCTCAGCTTATTGTAAGGAATGGGGTCCACCACATACTTACCGTTGCCCAGGGACCGGACTTTGGCGGGCATATTCACCGCTGTGATGCTGCCGAGGGGCTGATAGTAAGCGGTTACGGTGTAGGTGCAGTTCTCCCTCTCATTCAGCTGGAGGTAATAGGGCATATCCCTGGGAACGGAGGTTTCGTTTCCGGGTGCCTGGTCCTCAGCACCGTTGCCCGTCACCAGAACGGCATAGCCGGGGTACTCGTCGTTGGTTCTGGTACTGATGATGAAGTACACAGTGCCGTCGATCTTGCTGCCAGGGATGGTGTAGGTGATGGTGCCGTCCGCATTGGCCACAGGGGTCAGGCTGACCTGATCGGAGCGCGTGCCGTTGGGATAGCGGATCTCATAGTGGATCCAATAAGAGAGTCCCGCTCTGGGAGTAACGATCACGGAATAATCCTGCAGGTAGGTCGCCTTCTCCGGACCCTTGGTCACATCCTTTTCCAGCAGAGGATCCTTGCCACCAAAGACGTATTCCACATCGTACTGCTTGGGGGCCTTGCCGGTGCAGGTGACCTCCACATTGCCGGAGATATTCTCGATGGTGTAGGTGTCATTTGCGCCGAAGGTCAAGCCCTCGGTGACGGTGTCGCCCATCTTCACGGTGAAGGTGTAGGTATAGTGGCTGTCCACGGGCTTGAAGGTGAAGCTGCCGCCGTTGGGGACCAGGCGGGTCTCGTCAGAGGTGAACGCATCCGGCAGGGTCACGGTGAAGTTGTTGGCGTTGACCACGGTGTCGGCGTCGGAAATGGCGGCATCCGGGGCGTCGAAGTTGATGGAGTTGGCATCCAGATCAAATTTGGCGTTGGTCAGCTTCACTGTGGAGGTGGCAGTCGCCTTGGCGGTGAAGTCCAGAGCCAGAGCTTCGCCCAGAGCCAGGGGAGCACCGTAGCGGCGGACCCGAACGGTGCCGTTGTTGTCCTCCACAGTCAGGTTGGCGGCAGCATTGGAGGTGGTGTTCAGGGTCAGGGCCGCCGGGTCGTAGGTAAAGGTCATGTCATAGGCGTTGAAGCCGGTGATGTTTTTCTCGGAGGAGGCGACGGTCACGGGAATACGCACCTTCTGACCCGAAACAAGCTG
>ERZ1106954.2213-NODE-2213-length-13745-cov-12.143608_pt1 | contig 13745 bp, 15 predicted proteins | sample MGYA00403678_ERZ1106954 | MGnify/ENA primary metagenome ERZ1106954 (study PRJEB35170, sample SAMEA104062445) | human gut metagenome | biome: human gut; feature: human-associated habitat; material: faeces | place: Denmark | collected 2012-08-20 ... | reverse complement strand
ACCTTCCGTCGGTCCGGTTCTGTACCGGCTGTGCGGAAGGAGAAACGTATGTATTACGATCAGCATGTATGTGGAGCAAGAATTCAAGAGCTGCGCAAATCAAAAGGGTATACGCAGGAGGCTCTGGCTGAGGCGATTGATATTGATGCAAAACGCATTTCAAAAATTGAGCGCGGAGTAATATCGGCATCTTATAACGACATGATTCTGTTTTCGGAATTCTTTGGAGTAACGCTGGATTATCTGATTATTGGCAAGAGACAGGATGTGGATGCGTTGAAAAAGAGAGTGCAGGATGCCATTACGCAGCTTCAGGAAGCACTGATGTGAACTCGCAAAATTAGGTGGGCAAAGTCGCAGTTTCCGGCGTGTTATGTAAAACCGCATTCTTTTATACTTACTTTACAGCTAAGGCAACAAGGCTGATGAACTATGAAAATTGAATACTCATTCTCCAAGTACATTACTGACAGAACGAGCCTTCGACTGCACGCCATGATGCCCAACAGGGGCGAAGCGGAATCGCAGCAGCAAATGTCGGATTGCAACCGACGGTGGTGTAAAAGCCTGTCAGGGACAATGATACTTCCGTAATTCGCGGTCCGGCCATAAAGAAGGCGGGATGGTTAAATTCCAATGGAGCAGTGAAGCACACTGCCGCTTGTGAGAAATCCCCGATCTCTGGGGTACCAAGAAAAAGTACAGAGAAACCATATTTTAAGAAAAGCTGTCAGAATAAAGCATTTGTATTATTTTCTGTCAGCTTTTATCCATAGATGATTATGGGATTGGAGGCAACCAGATGAAAGAAAACTGGGTTTACCGGCGAGGAGATATTTACCTTGCCAATCTTGGTGTTCCGATAGGATCAAAGCAAGGCGGTGTTCGTCCGGTAGTGGTTCTTCAGAACGATGTCGGCAACTTTTATTCGCCGACGATTACGGTTGCTCCTCTGACAACGAAGATTCAAAAGAAAAGAAGCCAGCCAACACATTATTTCCTTCGGAAGGCAAAAGGGCTGGCAAGATCTTCGATGGTATTGGCGGAGCAGCTTGATACATGTGATAAGACCTGTGTAATTCGGTATCTCGGCAAGGTAAGTAAGGGACAGATGCGCGGAATTGATGAAGCTGTGAAAGTGCAGCTTGGATATTATATTCCGGAACAGGCAGAGAAAAAAAGGCAAGGCAAATGCCGAAAGGAAGTGAATTTTGATGGTGGATAAATTGATTAAGCGTAAAGAAGCCGCTGAGATGTTGGGAATTAGCTTGGACACCTTGGATCATGCAAGAATGGAAGGGCTGATCACTTACGTTCAGTATGTTGAGAATGGCTGTGTTTATTTTACTGAAGTTGGACTTCAGGAGTATATTGCAAGGTCTACACATCGTGCAAGGCCGAAGGATAACAATCCGACTTTCCGAAGGAAAAGAACAGCCAGGAGCGAAATTCGACATCGTTGAGTATTGGCAGGTTATTCGCAATAATGAATATATCAGCTAAAAGTTTGGAGGTGTCGAAGATGGCAAGAAAAAGATATGCGATTCCTCAGTACGGAACCGTCATCATGGCGGGTAAGGAATATTACCGGACTCGAATTGAGGATGCTGATGGAAAGCGGGTGGCGTTGTATGGCAGAACCCGTGAAGAACTATATGATAAGGTGCTCGAAGCGAGAGAGCAGATTGAGGATAATACATTTCGCAGATCATCCCCCACAGTAAAGGAGTATTGCGAAAAGTGGCTGTTGTTACAATCCGCACAGGTAAGAGCCACTACTTTGACGGATTACACATCGAAAGTTAACCGGCATATTATAAAGCCTCTGGGTCATATGAATATAGCAGATGTTACAGCAGATGATATTCGTCTGGCACTGGTTCCGGTATCCAAAAAATCAGCGTCTGTGTACAAATCGGTTAATATACTTTATAAGAGCATTTTTGCGGCGGCAAAAGAAAGCAAAGTGATTCAGGACAATCCTACAATTTATTTGTCTGGAAAGAACGGAGGCGTTCCTCAAAAAGAGAAAAACCCTTTGACTGATGATCAGGTGGAGAGATTGCTGGATGCGATAAGAGGACTGCCGCCGTATGTATTTGTGATGCTTGGTTTGTATGCAGGGCTTCGGCGAGAAGAAATTCTTGCATTGCAGTGGGATTCAGTTTTTCTGGATGAAGCAGCACCGTATTTGACAGTGTGCAGAGCTTGGCATACAGAGCACAATCGACCGGTAATAATGTCTGAACTGAAAACAAAGGCTGCTCATCGAGATGTACCGCTTCCTGATTGCCTGACGAAATGCCTGAGAGAAGCAAAGGAGACTTCCACATCAGACTATGTTGTTGCGAACAGCGAGGGTGAACCGCTTTCATATACGCAGTTTAAGAGGCTCTGGCAGTATATTGTGACCAGAACTGTAAAGGAACGGAGCTACTACCGTTATGAGAATGGAAAACGAGTGAAGCATACGGTGAAACCGGTGCTGGGCGAAAGAGCTGCGCATAATGGAAAGGTGGTTTATAGCTTAGATTTTGAAGTGACACCACATTTGCTGCGGCATACTTATATTACAAATCTTATTCACGCATCGGTTGATCCTAAAACAGTTCAGTATCTTGCCGGTCATGAGAACAGCAAGATAACGATGGACATTTATGCAAAGGCAAAGTATAACCGACCGGATGAACTGGCGGGCATATTAGAGGATACCTTTACACTGTGGGATGCAGAATAGGCCAGACAGTTTCATGAATGAGATCAAAAAGAGCAGGGATAATCCCTGCTCTTTTTACATATAGCCGACATCCTTGAGAACTGGAGCAGCATTCTGGATAATTAAAGAGCAAGGATCAATTTGGATATATCAAGAAAATGGAGGAAGCAATAATGGCAAGAAAAAAAGTAGTGCCGGAATATGGAACAATTATGAAGAGGGGCGTTCAATATTACAGAACACGAATGCAGGATGCGGATGGAAAATGGATTTCGCTATATGCACAGACTCCTGAAGAGCTGTACGATAAATCCATTGAGATGAAGCGCAGTATTGAGAATGAAATATTCCGGAAGAATAATCCGACAGTAGCTGAGTATTGCGAAAAATGGTTGAAGATGCGCTCGGCGAGTGTGCGAGAAAACACATTGAGTGGATATGAGCGCACGATAAGAAAATACATTATTGGAGCTATTGGAGATATGTATATGGACGAAGTGACGACCGATGACCTTCGCTTGCTGCTGGTGCCAATCTCCAAGCAATCAGCTTCCCTGTACAGCAAAATGAATATGCTGATCAAATGTGTTTTCTATTCAGCAGAAGAAAGCAAAATCATCAGTTATAATCCGGCTGCGTCGCTTTCCGCAAAAGGCGGAACACCAAAGCAGGAAAAGAAGGCATTGACGGATGAGCAGGTGAAAATTCTTCTGGATACAATCAGGGGATTACCACCGTATGTCTTCGTAATGATTGGGTTGTACGCAGGGTTGCGGCGGGAAGAAATTCTTGCACTGCGATGGGATTGTGTTTTCCTGGATGAAGCCACTCCATATATTTCGGTACGGCGAGCATGGCGTTCTGTGAATAATCGTCCGGTAATTTCAACAGAATTAAAAACGCCAGCAGCTAAAAGGGACATTCCTATTCCGGGCAAGCTGGTGGAATGTTTGAAAGAGGCAAAAGAAAAGTCAAAATCGGAATATGTGATCTCTGACAGGAATGGTAACGCTCTGGCTGAATCCCAGTTCGTGAGGGTGTGGAAGTACATAGCAGTTCGTTCTACGGAAGAACGCTGCTATTACACCTATGTGAATGGGCAGAAGATTAAGCATGTGGTAAAGCCGAAGCTTGGTGAGCATCAGCCGAACAATCCGAAGTTGGTATATACGATGGATTTTCAAGTGACACCGCATCAATTGCGTCACACTTATATCACGAACCTGATTTATGCTTCGGTTGATCCTAAAACCGTACAGTATCTTGCCGGACACGAAAACAGCAAGGTGACTATGGACATTTACGCCAAAGTCAAGTATAATAAACCTGCCCAATTACATGGGGTGATCAACAGAGCAATCGACACATCAAAAAAAGATTAGGGTTAAAATCCGACACAAGCCTACAAAATCGTGGGTTTAAGAACTGGTGGACGAAGAGCAAAAAGCTTGAAAAACCGCGTAAAATCAAGCAAAATCGAGCTTCGGTTTCGTGAAATACGGTCTGAAGGCTGCACGTCGTGCACCCCAGTTCTCCAAGCGCTGATTATATTTCAGATGCATTTTTACGGCTCTGCTTCGGCAGGGCCGTTTTTGTTATATCCGGCAAAATATATTTTGACGTAAAAATGAACTTTTTGCCGGAGGCTTGACTTTTGCACGGAGTCGCGTATAATAGAAGTAGGCAATCACAAGGTTGATGAAGATTACCACAGGCACACAAAAGCGAACCCCCTCGGAGAGGCAACTCCGAGGGGGTTCTTCTGTGCTTACTGTCCTTTGCCGCGGCTGTCAAGCCACTTGCAAATGTAATAGGCAATCACATTTGCTCCGACAGCCACAAAAAGATTGATGAAGATGTCGCCCACATGACACACCTCCTTTCTGTTGCCAGAATGGAGAGGGCAGCGAAATAAGTATAACACAGTCGATAACGGTACGCAAATCATCTGCGTGTTCCCAATAAATTTTCCAGCAATAAACAAAGCGCCCCCACTCCGGTTTTGGAGCGGGGGCGCTTTGCTTGTGAGGTTTTACAGCCGGAAAGCTGTATGCGGAATAGGAGATTGGGACATATCAGCCAGAGCGATCCGGCTCAGTCTGTCCGGCGGTGCAAAGCAGGGAGACACAGGTTTGTGAAAGGGGGGAAAGCGCGGCTCAGTGCTTTGCGTTTTTGCCGGTCAGGCTGGCGAACGCGCCAGTGATCATCAGGGTCATGCCGCTGAGGGCCAGACCGATGGCGGCCAGCCAGTTCACGCCGGTCTGCGGCAGGGCATGTGCGTCCTGCACAGCGGGCAGAGCGGGGTCAGCAGGCAGAACAGGGGCGTCCGGCTTTGCGTCCTGCACGGGCGGCAGCTCGGGGGTGCCGGGCAGTACGGGCGAGTCGTGATCCTTTTCATCAATGATCTCGTCGCCGCCGTCGTCGTCGTCACCGCCGTCGGCAGGGGTCGTTACGGTTTTGACGTCCGTAAAGGGATCAAGCTCCTGACGCTCCACGTAGGAGTAGTGGTACTTCACCGAGGAGTCGGTTTGCACACAGGCCTTCTTGGAGGCTTCGACCACTTCGGCATCCTTCGTGGAGGTGTAGTTGAACCCGAAAGCGCCGGTAAGCTTTTCAAACTCGCCATCCCAATCGGCGTTGGTGTCCTCCCAAGTCCGGTAGGTGGTGTATTCGGCAGTGCCTGCACCCGTGAAAGGCTTTTCGTAGTTGTGGGTTTCGTTGTGGTTCTGATCATACGAGCCAAACAGGCCGCTGCCGGTATCGGTATATGTGGTCTCAGTGGGTACGGTCTTGGTGCCGGGAATCACGTCCAACAGACGGTTCGCCAGAGGTCTGGAAGTCTGTTCCACGGTCTTGTACTTGGTGATATCGGCATAGTAGTCGTAGTAGTTCTTGCCGTGTGCGGACGATTCGGTCTTGGTGACCTGTGTCAGGCCGCTGATGCGCAGGTCAAAGCCGCCAGCCCACGCACGCCCATATCCGGTATCGCCATACCCGGAGTTGACGCAGGTGTTGCTGTCTTTCGACATATAACCATATGCAGTCAGAGAGGACTCGTAGGTGTAGGCTTTATAAACCGTAGTTTCGTATTCGATGCCCAACCAGTCTGTTTCAGTTTTCGTCAGTGCCACAATGTTCGGCTTATAGTCTTCGGCGTCCGGGTGTTCGGCTCGCCATTTTTCCAGAGCCTTTTCTGCAGCTCTCTTTGTGCCGTATTCCTTGCCGTTTTCCAGAGAATTGTAGGCGATGGTGCCGGTCAGGCGGTAGTAGGCACTTTCATGAGGGTAATTGTTAGAATCAGGAGCGATCCAAGAGCCTGTATCTTGGCGCTCATACTCGTAATGGCCCTTGGAACCATCGCCGCCGTTCTGCTTGCCATCATCGTAAGAAATGGAGTCTTGGAACTTTGCCCGCTTGTCCTTTATATCCTTATTGACAAGATCCTCAGCGCTCTCGTTCCACTCGAACTTGAACTTCTTGTCGCCCGTGTTCAGCAGGATCGCATCGGCGGTGGTGCCATCTTCCAGAAGCAGGTCGGAATCGGTAGCAAGGTCAAGGTGACCGATATAGTTCGGATTAGAACCCTTGGTAGAATGGCTGCCGTCCCAGTTATGCTTAACGCCTTTACCGGTATAGTATTTGCTCTCTCCCTCTGCAACAGCATCATCTTTCTGCTTTTTGAGCATGGCAACGATCTCATCATCGCTCATGTTTTTGTAGTTCATGGCAGTCGTGAAGGCGCGGATGATCGTTTCGACCTCGGTGTGCCGATCGAAGCGTTCGCCGTTCACTTTGATGTACTCACCCTCTTTGAGATCAGCCTGAAGCTCTGCGATTTTTGCTTTCAGTGCATCCTCAGCTTCCTTCTGATTGGTGTCAGAAACGGAAATTGTGAAACTGGATTCCTTGACAGCTTTTGTCGTGACGGTGATGGACTCAACGGTGGTGTTATAGGTGACGTTGTAGGTCACATTGCCGTCTTTATAGCTGGCGGTGCCGTCCGGATTGACCTTGACATCCGTATAGCCCTTGCCTTCCAGAGCTGCCTTGATCTCATTAACGCCAACGCCGAGCTCCGAGGTGGTGACTGTGATCGTGACAGTACCATCATCGTTGCTGTAGACGTTATCCGTGCCATCAACCTTTTTCAGGCCGCTATAGGTTTTGCCGCCTTCCTTGGTTTCGGTAAAGGTGAAGGTGCCATTATCTTCGGTTTTCTTCCGGAAGTTCCGCTCGATCTCGATCTGAGTGGGCTCACTGGTGTCCGTAGAGGTAGAAGAACCTATCTTCGTTTCGGTCATCTTCCATGTAACCTTGGTAAAGTCGGCGTTGGAGATGTTTGTTAAAGTGTCAGGAGCAGAACCCTTTTCATACGTAAACTCATAGGTCTTTCCGTCCTTGGTTTTGAAGCTCTTCAACGTGCCATCTTCGTTAAAGTCAGCCTTACCGTCAAGCTCAAAACCGTTCGGAATATTCTTGAAGTCAAAGCCCGCTCCAAAGGTGGTTTCCGTCTTGGAATCGTTCTGAATGAGGGTCTGGTCTTTATCGGTCCAGATCACGGTGGAACCAGTCACTTCGGCGGAGCCGGTCTCGGTGTTCTTCTCGGCAGAAGAAGCGTCCGGCTTAACAGTGGTGGGGTCGCTGATCTTTTCAGAGCTGCTGACGATGCCCTTTTCCGTATAGCTGAAGGTGTACGTTTTGTCGGTGTCGGGATCCGTCCACTCAAACTTGCCGTCTCGCACTTCGGGCAGGGTGATGTCAGCCTTCGTCAGGCTCTTGCCAGTCTCTTTGTTGATGGCTTGTGCCAGTGCATCCTTCAGAGCATCTTCCTGTGCTGTCTTTTCAGCATCGGCCTTGGCCTGCTCCGGAGTCTTTTCGCTGTTTTCCACCTTCTGGGTGTCGGATTCCTTGCCATGGTGGTCGGTGATGGTGATACCCAATTTGAGCATGCTGCGCAGCAGAGTGTTCTGCTCGTTGGTCACGCGGCACACTTCGCCCTGATCGGTGGTATAGCACAGCTTACCCTCGGCGTCCACAGAGTATTTGCTGCCGGTGGTATTCTTGTTCAGCAGGTCGCGGAGCTCGGTGTCAGTAAGGCTGTCCAGATTCGTGTCGGTCTCGTTCTTTGTGATGGTATAGGTCAGGTTGTTTTCCTTGTCCTCATAGGTGAAGGTGCCATCCTTGTTTTCATGGGCCTTACCCAGAATATACGTCACATTAAAGGTGTGCTCCTTGCCCTTGTCGTCCTTCACAGTGATATCGGTGGAAGGATAGGGGTAATTCGTATCTTCCTTGGTGCCGAGCTCCTCGGTTTTCTCGTGCTCCTGGCTTGCCATCCTGACGGTCAGTTTGGTGCTGGTGGTCTTGGTGGCCTTGCTGGAATCCACCTTGACGGTGGTGGTATGCTTCTGGCCCTGAGAGTCGGTGTACTCTTTGGTCAGGGTGTAGGTGCCGTCGCCGTTATCCGTGTAACCGGCTTCGATCAGCTTGGAAATGTCAAGCCCGGTCATCTCGCCGGTTTCAATTTTGTCTTCTTTGGTCAGGGTGAAGGTCTTGCTGCCGTCTTCTTCCTCCACGGCATCAGTCACAGTGTAATCACCGAACTTGGTTTTGGGTTCGGTATCCCAGCTCAGGTCTTTGCCGTCCAGTTCCTCCTTCAGGCTTTCCTTCTTCACGTCCTCAGAAGAGTCTTCCTCCGTCTTGGCGCTGGCCTCACCCTCGACCTTGGTGATGGTTTCAAGCGCGGCATCGGTGGTGGTGGTAGTCGTGGTCGTGGTAGAACCGTCCGGGTTGGTGGTGGTGGTAGTCGTGGTGGTCGGTTCGCCCAGCACAAGCTTCGTGTCCTTGGTCTCCGTCTCGGTCTTTTCAGCTTCGCCAATGGGCGTTTTCTCTGTCTCGCTGCCGCCGTCCTTGGAGCCTTCCTGCTCATTGTTCAGGTCGGTCTCAGGCTCGCCTTTCTGCTCGTTGTTCAGGTCGGTCTCGTGATTGCCGCCCTGCTGGCCGTCGCCGGAGGGCTGCTGTGCGCCGGGCTCGCTCTCTATGGGCACATTGCGGTTCACAGGGCCGGTGCTTTCGGTGGTGGTAGAAGAATCGTCCTTGGTGACCTTGTCTTGGTCGTGGTTATAATCCACGCTGATATCCGGGTCGCCGATCACATCCACAGCGCCCTTGTCCTGCTCATTGGTCACCGGATCGGAGACGCGCTGGCAACAGCAACGGGCGCAGAAGCCGTGCTTCCCCCTTCCGAGTGGGACTCGTTGACGTTTGCGTCATTCGAGTTGATGTTCTCATCTGCCGCATTCGCGATCAGGGGCTGGGCCGCAACACATGCGGTCAGTGCCATAGACATTGCAGCAACTTTAAATTTTTTATTCGTCATGATCCCAGGTCTCCTTTCCTGTCGCCATGTGTATAATAGTCCGATAAATCGGACAGCGAAAACTGTTTCCACCAACTGCTTACGTTATAGCATTTTCGGGAATTTTCGTCAAGAAAAACCATCCCGTACCGTTGAAATTCTGCGTTCTGTATAAATCAGCATCCCGCAGGTTTGGTACTAATTCCAAGGGCTTGTTGCACGTTTGGTGCGATTTGTTGCAGACGTGTGCGTTTATGTGACGTTTGTGTTGCAGGCGCATGGAATTACCATAGAAATTCCTCCCTTTCGTTCCTGTCTGGATTATACATGATTTGGGCGCGAAAATCATCAAAACCTGCGTGAATCGCCCTCGAACCTGCGTGAATCGCTCAAACGGACAGTAAAAAAGCCCCGGGAAGGGCCGCTGCGCACCTCCCGGGGCTGCTGTAAAAGATGGCTAAAAAAGTAATACTTCCAATTTAAAAAGTATTACTTTTGCACCATCCGAGTGCCGGTTCACTCGCCTTTCTGCTTCAAGCGGGCGTATTCGGCGTCTGCCTGAATGGCGGCGGCGGTGAAACTGTTGTTGTTCCACCAGCTCACCAGCGCGGCCACGGTGGTGATGCCGGCGGTGACCAGCTGCTCCACGGTCTGGCTCTCGATGGGCAGCACGGGCTTGCCGCAGGCGCTCAGCAGCTGATTGGTCAGGGCCAGCAGCAGGCAGGCGGTGCGGGCGATGGTTGCGGCGGAGATCTTATGGATGTTCATGTCAGTTCCTCACTTTCTCGTTGTGTTCAAGGTCTGCGATGCGGTGGTTGGCCACCTTCATCTGTTCTTCTAAGATGGGTACGCGGCGGGCAAAATTGTTATGCTCGCGCACCTCGCGGGTCAGTTCTTCCAGCTTGGTGTCGGTCACGGCCTGACTGCGGCTGTTGGCAATCAGCACGCCGATCAGGGTCACCGCACCGGCAAGGATGGCTGAGATGATGCTCTCCATCGGTCTCACACCTCCATCACGGGGATGCCGTAGTCCTCGGCGCACTGGTGCTCAATGCGGCAGCCGCGCGCATTCTGCCAGCCCGGAGCAAAGATTGCCACATCGGCCCTTGCAAGGAACTCGATGCTCCGGGCCAGATAGTCCAGCGGCTTTGCTGCCGGGCCGAAATCATCAAAGAAGGTTTCCAGCGGAGCCACATCTTCACCCAACAGGTCCTTTGCCTTGCTGATCGCGGCGGTGCGTTCCTGAAGTACCTGTTCATCGGACAAGCCACCCATGGGCTGGCTGATAAAAATAGTCTTGCTCATGTTATTCACCTCACAGCGTCCACCGGCTCTTGTTCGGGCGGGTGTCCACGTGCACCCAGCCGGTCTTGCGCGTCGGGTGCGCCGCGTCCTTCGGGTAGCGGCCGATGCCACCGCGCCCGGGTAGCAGCTTCTCTGCGTAGGCGGCCACAATAGCCACCGGTACGCCTTCCACCCAGAAGTCCGCCGCCCGGCCCTGAATGTGCTGGCTGTTCTTGCTGGCATCGGGCAACGTTGCATTATAGGCAGCGGTGCGGTAGCCGCTGGTGATATGTACCTTTTCACCAAAGTGCTCCCGGATACACTGCAAAAGCACCACCAGCTCGTCATCGATCAGAATGGTGTCCGATGCCCTGCACGCAAATTCCTTTACCTGAAAGCAGGGGGCCAGATAGGTTTTGCCGTCCTTCTTCAGGCTGTACTGTTTGATTGCCATATGTATCACGTCCTTTCACGGGGTCAGGCCCCGATTTTCACGTTCTCTTTCAGCTCCTGATCTGCCTTGTCCGCACTGGTGACGGTCTTTGTGCCGTCCCTGCAGGCAAATTCCCGCACCCGGAAGCTGCGGCTCAGCAGGGCATTGCCGTCCTTCCGGCGGGAATAGGCGTTAAGCATGGGCATCCCCCTGCAGCAGGGCTGCCACCGCGTCCCGCAGCCGGGCGGGGACATCGTCCGGCGTTTTGAGCCCCTTGCGGATCAGGGCCGCATAGATCTTTGCCATCAGGCATCACTCCTTTCGTACAGTTCACACAGGGCAAGCTGCAGGTCGGTCAGCTGCTGCATCAGGTCGGCTACCGTCTCCGGAAGCTTTTCCCGCTGCTGCTGCTTTTTGCGCGCTTCTTCCTGCGCAGCCAGCTCCTCGGCGGTGTAGCGGATGTACCTTTTAATGGGCAGCTGCTCGGTCCACGCGGGCCTTGCCGGTACGCCCGGCACATCCACCACCCGCTGCACGTCCCTGCCGCCGCTGGGGTATTCGGCCACCGTCTCGTAGTGGGCCACCTCGGCCACAGCCTCCTGCGCCGGGTGCTCCAGCGGCTGGGTGTCGTCGGTCAGATAGCCCAGTGTCAGGTCGGGGTTTCCCACGACCGCGCCGGTCTCGTCGATGATCTTCATGGTTCAAAACCTCCTTTCTCAGGCCACGCGGTGCCAGATGTGCACATAGTAGGCGGCGGGCTGCACGGTGCTGCTGCGTCCGTAGATGGCATTGGACTTGGATGCGTCAAAAGATACGGTGCAATTACTGCCGTATGAACCGCCTTCGTAACCAGCCAAACCGCCATTGTTTGTGTTCATAGAAAGAGCGCCACTGTTAGATAAATTTGGGTATGCTGTGCTCGCCACACCAGAGAATGAGCCCTTGAGGTTCGGCAGACCGGCCTTAACAGTGCTGCCTGCTGCGTGGGTGCTGGACGCACCCATCAGCACTCGCTCGGACGCGATCTCTTCCCAGCTGCCGCCGAACAGTGCGGCGGGGCTGGTGGGGTCGGTGCTCTGGTAGATGCTGCCCACGGGATACGCGCCGGAGCTGGGGGCCGAGAGCAGCGTGTCGATATCTTCCTTTGTATAATAGGAGGAAAGATCGGCACCGAGGGTGCGCAGGGCAGCGGCCTTGTCGTCCGCCGTCCATTCCCCGGCAGAGGCGGCAGTGGTCAGGGCCTTTTTCACGCCGTAGGGCAGCAGGGCAGGGGTCAGCGGCAGAACGGTGCTGTCCATGCTGTCCAGCTGGCTGCGGTCAGCGGGGGCCGTGGTCAGGGTGCCGTCACTGCGCACGTTGATGCCGCAGGCCGGGTCCACCCGCACCGCTCCGGGAACCGATGCGGTGGGTACGGTGCTGCTGCGCAGATAGGGGGACAGGTCCGGCATGGCGGCGGTGTCGGTGAGCACCGCTCCGGTGTTGGGGTCTACGCTCAGCACCCGCAGCAGCTGGCCGGACACCGGCTGCGCAGGGCAGGGCAGTGCGCCCACCTCCTGCGCGGTGAGCTTTACGATGCCGCTTTTACCGTTGACGCTGACCACCTGCCCGTCCGTGGGCACAAGCTCTTCGGCACGGGCGGCAGCGGCCTCTGCACGGGCAGCGCACTGGGATGCGTTGGCGCTGTCGGTGCTGGTGCGCTGTGCGGCGGTCTGGGCCTGCGCTGCGTTGGCCGCGGTGGAAGCTGCACTGGCTGCGGCACGCTGTGCCGCCGTGGAGGCGCTGCTGGAGCTTTCCAGCACGCGGGCCACGAACTGCTCGTACAGCGAGGGCGGCAGCTCCTCTGCGTCATCATCGATGGGCAGAATGGCGTAGCAGTCATAGCTGCCGGGCCGGGTGTAGGCGGTGTAGCCGTTTTCACCCATGGCGGCCAGCATCCACTGCCCGCCGGTGCTGCCGGTCAGGCGGCGGTCCACCGTGACGCGGTGCTGGGTGTCCAGCGCCACCGGCGCCAGCAGGGTGCCGTCGCTGCGGCGCAGATACAGCGCAAGGGAGCACCCGGCCCATGCGTCCGGCAGCTGGAACAGCAGTTCGTCCACCCCGGCGGCGTTCTGCGCACCGAGATGCAGCCGGTGCGGCTGGGCAAGGAACTCGGTGCCGCCGCACTGCTTTTGAATGATCTGGATCTTCACTTGAAAACCTTCCTTTCTGTTTTTTGTTTGATTGTATCGCGGCCGGACAGCGGCGGCGAGAGTGTACTTTATTTCCACAAGTTTCTGTGCTTCGGCATTTTGCCGGAAGGCATTTTTCGGGGGAAATTCGCACAGATCCCGGTGGGGCAAAGGCGGGGCAGCGGAAGGAAATGCCGCTGTGCAAAACCAGCGATTCAGGGCCGCTTGCCGTGCTGCCGGAACGGCCCAAAAGTGCAGTTTCCGGTGCGAAAAATCCAAAATAAATGTTAAAAATTCATGAACAAAACATCCCACAAAACAAAAGGAAAATCGGAAGGAAATAACCGAAATAACAATAATTTGGAGAAAACAATGTATAAATTGCACAAAAAATATCGTCAAAAAACTAACGAAAAGCGGCCCCCTGATTTGACAAACGGCCTCCGGGCTGGTAAAATAAGACCCGCTCAACGGAGCCAACAAACGTTGCAGCGTCTAAAATTTATCTGGATGAAGTGAAAACCATCTCACACATGGTGCGGCGCGGGCAGATGCGGCTCGGGCCGGGAGGGAAATGACACCTTCCGCAGCGGAGTCCAAATTGCATACGATGCTCGGTCTTATCATAAAGAGGGCATCGTATTTGATTGTGGGGCCAGAGTGCTTCTGCCCGCCCTGCAGTCCGGGCGGCCGGGGCATGGAACACCGTGTCTGCGGCCGCACCCAACTTTGAAAAGAGAGGAGTTGTCTCGTATCGCTTCCGTAAAAGTAAAGAAAGCTCTGACC
>ERZ1106954.2209-NODE-2209-length-13762-cov-5.856278_pt1 | contig 13762 bp, 15 predicted proteins | sample MGYA00403678_ERZ1106954 | MGnify/ENA primary metagenome ERZ1106954 (study PRJEB35170, sample SAMEA104062445) | human gut metagenome | biome: human gut; feature: human-associated habitat; material: faeces | place: Denmark | collected 2012-08-20 ... | reverse complement strand
GAGGAGCACACCGGGCACCCGCACCCGCCCATCCGGGCCGACCAGATCGTGCGGATCATCCGGGCAATGCCGTGGCTTTGTGAGACGAGTAAGTTTAGTTCCTGCGTAGAACTTGAGCCGTTTTGCTACCCATCCCTGATCGACAAGCATTTTGCGACCAAGTACCGGAACTGCGACTATAACATCAACCATTTTTTCAGCGGCAAAATCCGCGAATTGAGATTCTACGAGGAACTATATTGAAAGGAGATATACCATGCCCTATTATCACACCTGCTCCATCTGCGGGGCAACGCTTGACCCCGGCGAGAAATGCGACTGCTATTCTCCCGAAGCGCTGATGGCCGATGTTCTGACGTTGACGCCAGATGAAAAGCGGATGCTGCTGGAATACAACAAGGAGACGAAGCGGCTCGACGACCTCTATCGGTGCGCGGCGAAGCAGTGCGGCATTTCGGAGGGCGCGTTTTGGATCCTATACACGCTGCGGGCAGAGGAACGGCAGTTCACGCAGGCGGAGATCTGCGAGTTTTTGATCGAGCCGAAGCAGACGGTCCACTCCGCGCTGAAAAAGCTGGAGGCCGAGGGCTATCTCGCGCGGACGAGCGGCGCGGATCTGCGGAGCAAGCGCGTGGCGCTGACCGAAAAGGGTGAACAGTTCGCCAGAGCATGGATCGACCGCGTGCTCGAGGCAGAGGCCGCGGCGCTTTGTGCCATGCCGGAGGCCGAGCGCGCGGCGTTTGTCCGGGGGCTGCATTTGTTCTGCCGGCTGCTGGAGGGAGGGTTCCGCGAGAACGGCGCAATTTAAGGGGTAGGGCGTATCTGAAAAAGGAGGGAATGCACCGGAGTTTCCGCTGGTAAGTTTTTCCTTCAGTGTGTAGGACAGGAGCGTGACACGCTCCTGTAAATACGATTAAAGAGAAAGCAGTGTGAGGGAACAAATGGCAGGAACCGGACTTCTCTCACAAGCCCTCGGCGTTTGAGAGCGAAATACACCCATCATGAAGGAGGGCTGCCTCGACGAGCGCACGGGCCGCATCGCACAAATCTTCGATTTGTACTCTGTGTATTTCGCCCTTGCAGGGGGCTGACATTTGCAATCCGCTACGCTACTTGCTCATGAACGCTGCTGCTTCGCAGTACAGCGAAAGAGCATCGCTGTATAAGCATTTACAATGCTTACCTGCGTTCAAATGCTGTCGCATTTGTGCCCATGTCGGATACGGCAATGAGTTCGTAAACGGACACCTATGTGTCCACTCACGGTGGCATAATTGCCATCATTTTTCAAGGGAAGGGGGCAATGCCTATTGTAAGAAATTCATTTATACAGATGTCAAAACTGACAAATCTAAAAGGCAGGATTAACTATATTTCCAGTCACGCAAGGCAGGAAAATTTGTACGCAGTTTATGAAACAACTGACCGTAAATTTTGGACGGAGCTTGCTAAGTGCAATCAGGAGGAATTTAAGAAAAGCGGAACGGACGGAACCTGCATTGAAGCGAGGGAGCTTATCATTGCACTGCCGGAAAGTTTTGTGGATTATGAGCCGGGCAAGCTGCTGAGATTTTTTACGGAACACTTCAAACAAAATTATGGTGTGGAGTGTATCGCTGCCCTGCACCACAACAAACGTAAGACCAACTATCATATCCATCTTATCTTTTCGGAGCGAAAGCTACTTGATGATCCTGTGGAGAAGATTACCACAAGGAACATGTTTTATGATGAAAACGGAAAGCATGTTCGCACCAAAAAAGAGATACAGGATGAAGACGGTCAGCTTCGAAGCGGTTGCAAAATCATACCTAAGGGTGAAGTGTATGAGCGTAACATTTTTACCATTAAGGACAGTCGATTTAAGAGCGACAGTTTCCTTGATGAAGTAAAGCGCTCCTATACAGACCTTATCAATATTTATGTGCGGGATGATAAGGAGAAGCTGAAAGTATTCGATAAGAATGGTGTGTATCTGCCAATGAAGAAAATTGGAAAAAACAATCCCAAAGCAGAGCAGATTGAAGCGAATAATCGGGTTCGTACCATGTGGAACCAGACGGTGGACAGGGCATTGGTCAGCGGTGTGCCGGAGGAACAGATTTTAGAAGTGAAACAGAGTGAAATCGGACAGACAGCAAAAGCGTCTATTCAGAAGTCAGGGAGAAATCCGGCACTGTTTAAAAGCCTGATTATGACGGCTATATATGCTTTGGAGCTTCTGATTAGTAAGGTGTTTAAAACAGCTTTGGAAAAGGCTGATAAGGTGACGGAAGGGGGTGTAAAGTCAGAGCCGGAGCAGATGAAAGTTTGGGCAGTCAATGAGCTTGTGATGGCGAAAAGTGAACCGATACCGGAAATGCCGAAGAAGTCCAAACCTGCTTCCAACTATCCAAGGCTTGCAGATATTTATAGCAAGTTGGAGAAGCAGAACAAAGCCATTTGTCAAAGGGAGCAACAGCTTGCAAGTGTTGAGAAGGAGATTGCCGGAACAAAAGGGATTTTCAAGGGAAAACAGCGTAAGGAGTTGCAGGAGCAGGCAGAACAGTTAATGATACAGATAGCCAATATGAAACAGTATTTGTCAAGTATCGTGCAGAGTTATGGCTATAACAATGTAAAGGAGTTCTTGGCTGAATACCATACCTGTAAAACTGAATACTGCGATTATCAGTCTGCAGTTGCAAGGTGGGAACAGCAGGCCGGAAATAAGGCAGAGTCGGACAGCTTAAAAGCAAGGCTTCAAAGAAAGGCGCAAGAAGTAAAGGAACGAGAAAACAACAGACAGAGCCAGCATTACCGGAGCGATAGAGGTGGCAGATAGGAAAATATATAATCATATTGACAAACAAGACCACAAGTGATAGTCTCTAAATAAGACTACTGCTTGTGGTCTACTGGCTTTAGGAGGATACATATATGGATATTCAATTAGGTGTTATTGAGGCAAGATATGCAGATATGATTTGGGAGCATGAACCAGTTACTTCATCGGAACTGGTAAAGATGACGGCAGTGGAGTTTAACTGGAAGCGTACAACTGCACACAATGTTTTGAGAAGATTGATTGATAAGGGATTGTTTCAGAATGAAAACGGACTGGTAACAGCCGTAATATCCAGAGAGGATTTTTATGCCAGACAGAGCAGACAGTATGTAGAAGACACCTTTGCGGGTTCTCTTCCGGCATTTATTGCAGCATTTACGCAGGATGCAAAACTGACACCGAAAGAAGCTGAGGCAATTCGTAAGATGATTGACCAGGCGGAGGAAAAGTGAGTATGGGAGTAATTTTCTTAAATCTATTGAATATGAGCATCACAGCCAGTTGGTTGATTTTAGCAGTATTAGGTATTCGACTTTTATTCAGGAGAATACCTAAGTGGATTACCTGTTTATTATGGGGTGTGGTAGCAATCAGACTGATATTTCCGTTCTCCATAGAAAGTGTATTTAGTCTGCAACCAAGTGCAGAGCCTATCAGAACCAGTACCATGGTAGAGGGAGAACTGATACCTTATGTGCCGTCCGTAGACAGTAACATAGGTGTTGTAGAAAATACTGTAAATCCTTTATTGGCAGAAGCCTTTGCATATCAGGAAACAGAAAATGTGGCTCCATTACAGATAGCGACAGGAATCGCAGGAAGTGTCTGGCTGTGCGGAATGGTAGTACTTCTTATTTTTGCACTGGTGAGTATGATAAAATTACTTCTATGTGTAAGGGAAGCTGTGTGCTATAAAGAAAACATCTATATTTGGGATACAGTAAAGTCCCCCTTTATTTTGGGAATTATCAAGCCAAGGATTTATCTTTCTTCTGCTATAAATGAGGAGGAAATGGATTTCATTCTTGCACATGAAGGGGCGCATTTACGAAGAAAAGATCATTTATGGAAGCCTTTTGGATACCTGCTTTTGTGCATCTATTGGTTCAATCCTTTGTGCTGGATTGCCTATATTATGTTGTGCAAGGATATTGAACTGGCTTGTGATGAAAAAGTAATTAAGGATATGAGTTTTGGGGATAAGAAGGAGTATTCGAGAGTATTGTTGTCCTGTGCTACACAGAGACGTTTGGTTTCGGTATGTCCCTTGGCTTTTGGAGAAGTGGGAGTGAAAGAAAGAGTGAAAACCGTATTGAATTATAAGAGACCGGCATTTTGGATTACCATACTGGCTATTATAGTATGTATTATTGTTGCGATTTGCTTTCTGACGAATCCACAAAAAGAATACTCTGTTAGAATTACAATCCCGGCAAGTAGCACAGAAGAAATTGTTTATCAGGAAGATTTTTTCTACTCAGGTGAAGAAATATCTCCAACCAGTAATAAGATTACCATTTCTCTAAGTGAGGGGATGGGAGATACAGAAGTGGTATTAAAACCGATAGAAGTCAAGGAAGAGAATGTCTATGAACCGATCTATATTACCCACGGCATGCCTGTTAAATTGGATGTGGAGAAGGGTGCATGGTTTAAAATCGGCGTAAATATGCAGAATCCCACAGCAGAGGATATTGATGTTTATGTTACGGTTCGCGGTGTAGAGGTGAGAATTGAATCTAAAACAAAGGGTGAGAATGATTCCAATGGAGAAAGTGCTGAAGAGCAGAATTCAGTAACACCTCAGAATTTGGAAAGACCACAAGAACCGGATGCGAATGAGGACGAGGTCTATGAAGAATTGAACAGGGTGGTTAGTACCATTGGTTTGGAGAATGCTTATCCATGGAATAATACAGTAGAGTTTAAACCGAATGCGGATGTTCTCATTAAAATGGCAAGTGATGGGTCGGGTCGGTTTGAGATTTATGGTATTTTGAGTGAAAAATATGGAAGCTACGGGCTTTTGCTGAATGATTGGATAGGTGGAGAGCAGAATTGGAACTTTGCCCTTGTTCCCTGGTATTATTCAGGAAATCCTTCGGAACAGCCCATTTTAGAATCAGACGGGAAGGGAAGATACATTTTTGCATATGTGTATGATTACGATGATGTCCCATTGTGGCATGAGTGCGTTTTGGATTGTGGATATGATACCGGGCATATGGAGTTAATTCCCGAGAATGAATATCGTGCCATGTTGTTGGAAGAAGAGCAGACAGCATTACCTTTTGAAAGTCAAGGAGAAAATGGTAATAATCCAGAAGAAAAACCTATAGCCCCAACTGCTATGGTAGATACTTCAGTAATCGCCAGTATTGTAGTAACAAACGGCAATACGGGAGAGAAGATAACAATTACGGGAGAAGATACAAATAGTCAGGAATATTATAATTATCAATATTTACTAAAGCTATACTCGCAGTTGGATTTTACAGCAGAATGTGCAGAAAATGCAAGGGTTGGTTATCAATATAGCATGAAACTGCAGGATGCAGAGGGAAATAAATTGCAGTCGGTAACGCCCTATAAGGATGGTTTGACGGTTGACAGCTTTTTTTATCAGTACGGTCTTGCAGACAATGGGGCAGATGCTTCGTTAAGACTAATGGAGTATTTGGAGCACATTTTCTATCCGGAGAAAACATCAATGGCAATGTCTTTCAACGAAGCTCCAGTGAATACTTTGCCGGATGTGACTATGATAATGATCAAATATAAAAATTATGAGGGAGATATTGAAATTATTAATGGAAGTGACAGTGAACTTCAAACAGGTGAATGGTTTTGCATTCAGAAGTGGGAGGAGGGATCTTGGCATCGGGTAGATGAACTGATAGACGGAATATGGAAAGAGGTTGCCTATCGTCTTCCAGCTGGAGAAACAGCAGTTTTGCAGACCAGTTGGAAAACGTTGTTTGGGGAATTGCCGCCCGGCAAGTATCGTATTATAAAAAAAGTATATGTAGAGGCGGCTGATAGAACGGATATACACTATCTGGCAGCAGAGTTTGAAATTAACAAAAATAATTAGCTGTTTTGTATGAACTGGTGGCTTTTTGGTAAGCATTCTGTAAACTGATATTAAGTGCAAAATGTATATTAACTAGTCAGGAGCAAGTATCCGGTGCCAAAACGGTGCCCAAAAAGAAACTCCTGCGAATGTTTGCCATTCACAGGAGTAATTTTTTTACCAGCCTTTGATCTGTTTGATCTGTTCAGCACGTTCTGGATCACGATGATATTGCAGTTTCAAACGGATAGTTTCCACAACTTCCTGTCTGGCTTCATCATCAAGTTGATAGAACGATGTAAGCAGATTATCTACATCAGGCATACTGTTCTTACCGAAAAGATACATCAACGGGTACATGGAATTTTTTAAGTAAGTCTTTACACGGCTTGCATCTAATGCTCCATTTAAACCGTCTGGAAGTGTAGGATAAATCTCTTCTTCCTTAATTGTGCCAGAAAATGGACTGGCAGAACATATCTCATTCACATCAATTTGCAATTCATTCGCAAGTCTTAATGCAAAATCAAATCGAATATTGGAATCTTTCTGAATAATAGAATATAAGGTTGTGGCACTGATTCCGGTTGCCTTTGCAATTTTGCGGACATTTGTGCCTTTTTCATCAAGATATTTCTTTAAATTTTTACCGTCACCCATAGAATCCTCCTTTTTCATATATTAGAAAATTACGAAAAACATAAATCTATAAAATATCATAGCACAGACGTGGAATAAAATAAAGAAAAAATTATATACGAAGTTCGTAAAAATGTGTTTACGAAATATTGACAACGATTGAAATACATGATATTATCAATTTACGAAAATCGTACAGACGTAGAAATACAGTGAACGTATTCTATATCTGGAGAGGAAAGGAGGAGGCAATATGGCAAGTTACAATTATATGATGAGTGCTGATGAAGTGGCACAGGAATTAAACTGCTCAAAGTCTCATGCCTATAAACTGGTGAAAGCTATGAATAAAGAACTATCTGCACAGGGATATATTACGATGGCTGGAAGAATACCAAAGGCGTTTTGGGCAAAAAAGATGTATGGCTATGAAATAGCAGGAAATTAGGGAGGATCAATATGGCTTACAGAGAAAAAGACACAAAAAAATGGACAGCCCAGTGGTTTGAGACAAATGTCATGGGTGAGAAGAAAAAACGCAGAAAGCGTGGATTTGAAACAAAACGAGAAGCATTGGAGTTTGAACGAAGCAAAAAATTAAGCAGTGAGCGAAGTATGGATATGAAGCTGAGCGATTTTATTGAGATTTATTTTTCAGACAAACAAAATGATCTGAAAGATCGAACAATCAAAAATAAAAGATATATGATGCAACAGCATATAGTTCCATATTTTGGAAATCAGATGATGAGTGAGATCAAGGCTTCGCAGATTATTCAGTGGCAGAATGAAATACAGAAGAAAGGATATTCAGATTCTTATTTGAGAATGATACAGAATCAGTTGACCAGCCTGTTTACACATGCAGCTAAAATCTATGATCTGCCGGTTAATCCATGCAAGAAAGTGAAACGAATGGGAAATTCAGATTCGAGAAGTTTGAACTTCTGGACACTGGACGAGTACAAACAGTTTATACAGACAATGGAGCCGGGAACAAGATATTATCTTATGTTTGAGATGTTGTTCTGGACTGGATGCAGGATCGGGGAGTTGCTTGCGATTACAAAAGCTGATATCAATTTTGAAAAGAATCAGCTTAGTATCAATAAGACTTATTACCGGACAGGAATGCAGGATATTATCACAGAACCGAAAACAAAACAGTCCTTTCGGACAATCGAAATTCCGGAATTTCTGAAAGAGGAAATTAAGGAATTTGTAGATGGTCATTACGGAATGCCGGATACAGAAAGATTATTTCCGGTTGTTCAGGAAGCGGTACAGCATAAGATGAAACGGCAGATTGAGCTGGCAGGAGTGAAGAAAATTCGAGTGCATGATATCAGGCACAGTCATGTGGCTTATCTTATTGAGAAAGGTGTGGAACCGTTATTGATTCGGGACAGATTAGGTCATAAAGATATTCGTATCACATTGAACACTTATGGACATCTTTATCCAAATCAGCAGAGAAAGATTGCAAATCTTCTGGATAATGAAAATGGAAATGCTGTTACCGGATTGGGAGAAGAAAGAGATGAATGTTGAAAAGGCAAAAGAAAAAGCCCAGATAAATAATCTGAGCAAGTTCTCTGATAATCAGATTCACTGATATACCATCTTGGCAGATTCAGTATATCACGAATCGGGAAATACGACAATTCCCGAATATCTGTTCATCAGAGACTTGCCCGGAAGGGCAAGAGGAGATGATGGAATGAATATGAATGAAAAAAATAAAATTGAGAATTGTAGAATAGAACCAAAACTGAAACTGATCAATATGGATTCAGTAGAGGTGGAACAGGTAGAATGGCTGCTTTATCCGTTTATTCCTTATGGAAAAGTGACCATTATACAGGGAGATCCAGGAGAAGGCAAGACAACGATGGTACTTCAGATTATTGCAAAACTGACCAGAGGAGAGCCGATTCTTCCTGTTACTGATACAACGAAAACAAAAGAAAAACGAGGTGATGAAGTCGATAGTGAGAATGAAGATTTAGATGCTGAAGATAATATGCAGGAACAGTCTTCTGTGTCACCTGTAAATGTAATCTATCAGACAGCAGAAGATGGACTTGGAGATACTATCAAACCCAGATTACTTGCTGCAGGTGCAGATTGTTCAAAGGTGCTGGTGATTGATGACAGTGACCAGCCACTGACAATGGCAGATGTCAGATTGGAAGAAGCAATTGTGCAGACAAAAGCAAAAATGGTTGTTCTTGATCCGATACAGGGCTTTCTGGGAGCGGACGTAGATATGCACAGGGCAAATGAGATCAGACCACTGATGAAGCGTATCGCAGTGCTGTCAGAAAAATATCACTGTGCAGTCATTTTAATCGGTCATATGAACAAAAACAGCAACGGCAAATCTTCTTATCGAGGACTTGGATCCATTGATTTTCAGGCTGCTGCAAGAAGTGTTCTGATTGTCGGGCGAGTGAAAGATGAACCGGAAGTAAGAGTGGTATGTCATACGAAGAGTTCTCTTGCACCGGAAGGAACGTCCATTGCATTCAGACTGGATAAGAATAATGGGTTTGAATGGATTGGAGAATATGATATCAGTGCCGATGAACTTCTTAATGGAGACGGAAGAGGACAGAAAAGTCGGAAAGCAAAAGAATTTCTCCTTGAGATACTGGCAAATGGAGGAATGACTCAGAAGAAAATTGCAGAAGAAGCAGAAGCCAGAGGAATCAAAAGTAAAACGCTATGGAACGCCAAACGGGAACTTGAAATTGATTCCGTAAAACGTGGAAAGCAATGGTATTGGATGTTGCCAGAATAAAAATGGAAGATGGCAAGATTACCATTTCTTAAGAAGAGGGAATCTTGCTACCTTGAAAGGAGAACAGATGCAAAATAAAAGTGTACAGATTCCATACGAGTTATTCTTTCAGCTCTTGCAATATTTTTTGATGGATAACTACGATGGCGAAGAAATAATCCGGTTGGGATTGGAGAAAAAACTGGATGCAATGGTGAATCGTGAAGTATACAGCAAATCCAAAACAGCACCAACGGAAGAAGAAAGAGAAAAGTTCCGGCAGGAATATCTGGATAGACAGGGAATACCGGAGAACTTTCGATGGTAAAGGTTCTTTCTGAACACTTTATTACAGGAGCGTGTCACGCACCTGTAGATAGCAGACAAGGAGAATGTTGGTAAGGTGTAGTCGGGAGTTGACTGGCGTAGAAGAGAATTTTCAAAAGGGAGCTGATTCAGGGCGTCCCTGCGGAAACGCTAAATGAAAGGAGAATGGCATAATGCGAGAAGGAAGATTAGGATATAACAGTTATAACAAAAGATATGGATTATTATCATCAGATCTATGGATTGATACAGGATTTCACTGTGGAGAATGCCTGGAAGTGTTGCTTGATGATGAATGGGTTCAGACTAGAATGGAAATGAATCCTGCAAGAGAATGGTATCTTGTAGGAACACCGTATTGTGGTGATCTGGAATATATCCGGGCAAGGATACCGGGATAATTCAGCCATACAAGTAACGCAGGAGTGAACCGACCAACGGGAGGAATAGCCCCCGGCAGGGCGCAAGGGTACTTTTGATGGACGGTACGGCTGTCGAAAGTGCTTTTGCGTTACTTTTGACAAAAGTAACAAAACCGCCGTATCCGGCGAAGATTTCTTATAATCGCCATAATTGGCGTGGAACAAATTATGTGCCATATCTGGCACTCCTTTTAGAAAGAGAGGTGAGAAGCAATGATAAAAAGAACAATAAGTGGGAGAAATGGAAAAGGTTCTCTGGCACACAACAGACGGGCATTTGAGACAGAAAATGTCGATAAGACAAGAGTGCATCTGAATATTAAGTACTGTGATGAAAATCTGAAAGCAGTTTATCATGAACTGTTTGATTCGGCAGTGGAGAGATACAATGTGGGAAAAAGGAATGACCGGAAAATTACAGATTACTACGAGAAGATACGTCAAAGTAAACAGGAAAAGCTGTTTCATGAGGTGATTTTTCAGATTGGGAATTGTACAGACACGGCTGTAGGAACTGAGGAGGGTGAACTGGCAGTAAAGATTTTGGATGAGTATATGAAAGAATTTCAAAAACGAAACCCATCGCTGCGTGTGTTTAGTTGCCATTTACATTTAGATGAATCAACTCCACATCTGCATGTTGATTTTGTCCCTTATGTGACCGGATGGAAGGGAAAAGGAATGGATACAAGAGTTTCGTTGAAACAGGCATTAAAGAGTTTAGGATTTGAAGGTGGTTCAAAACAGGATACAGAATTGAATCAATGGATAAACCACGAAAAAGAAGTGCTTGCAGAGATTGCTCTACAGCATGGAATTGAATGGGAGCAGAAAGGGACACATGAGGAGCATCTGGACGTTTACAATTTTAAGAAAAAAGAGCGTAAAAAAGAAGTGCAGGCACTGGAACAGGAGAAAGAATATTTCACAGCAGAGAATGAAGGTCTTAATTGCCAGATTGCAGAAGCAAGGGCAGATATCAAGCAGTTGGAAGAAGAAATGGTTCGATTTCAGAAAGATAAAGAGACAGCAGAAGAACGTGCCGAGAAAGCAGAACAGGAATTGAAAAAACTGGAAGAACGCAGGGAGCGATTACAACCGGTAATGGATTATGTCAGCAAAGAAATGAAAGAATATGGGACAGTTAAAGCAATTCTACCGGAAGCCGGCACTTTAGAACGTGCAACAGCGTACCGTGACAAGAAAATCAAACCGTTGTTTATTCAGATGAAAAATAAAATAGCTGCAATGGCTGTTCAGGTCAAAGAACTTACTAAAGAAGTTGATGGGTGGAGACATAAATATCAGAAAACGAAGCAGGCATATAACCAAATGCAAAGGGAGTTAGACACAGTGCGTGAAGAGAATGAGCAGTTATTTGAGGAAAAACAACAATTGCAGGATGTTTCTGATAGATATGATCGTGTAGTACGAGTTCTTGGGGAAACTGTTGTAGATGATGCGGTACAACAGGATATACAAGAGCAGAAGGCATTAGAAGAAAAACGACAAATGGAGCAAATGCCAACAGGAAGTATCCATGAAAGACTTGCCTGGGGTTCCCGAAAGAGTGAAATGGAGAACCAACAGCGTAAGAAAAATAAAACAAAGAACAGAGGAATGGAGTTGTAAGAATATGAAAAAACACATTTATGATGAAAGTAACGGATTAAGTTACAGATTGCATGGAGACTATTACCTGCCAGATCTGGCAGTGAATGAGGAAGAACCGACATATGGTAAATACGGAATGCTGCGAAAACAGTTCCTGAAAGAGCATAAACCAGCACGATATCAGTATTTACTGATGACGGGGAAACTGACAGGCCATCTAAACCAAGTCGATCAGGATGTCAGAGAGAAGGTGGAAACTTTAGTAAAGCAGATAGCAGAAAAACATGGTGTGACGGAAGAATTGAAAATGCAGGATCAGATGAAATGGGTTGGATTGATGAATAATATTAAAGTCTGTGCAGAAGAAATTGTTTTGAAAGAGATTATATATATGTGAGTAGAAAAGAGCGGTCGTAAGGCTGCTCTTTGATAATCTAAGAATAGAGTTTTGTAGTAGAATATGATAGAATGTAAGAAACAAATCGGAATTTAGGAGTGATATAAATGATTAAAGATTTAATGTATATTGAACTAAAAACAGGATATTCTGATGATGGTCCAGCATGGATTGGATATGTGAAAACTTCAAAAACCAAGAAAACCATTTACTTTAATGACCATGCTTTTCAAAAATATAATGGTGGTTATTCTAACTATGTAGATATTGAAAACGGCGATGAATATTGGATTTCTGGCTTGAAAAAGAGAGAGAGCAATCGTCATTGGGACGGTCATGGGAAAATTATGATTGACCGCAGAGCTGTTAATGAATATCTTACTCTGATTGGAGAGAAAGAATTACCCCTAAATTTGTTTGAAATAATTGACATTGAAAACAGATTTCCAGTTGAAAGAGTAAATAATCTTTTGAACGACAAAGAATAAAATTTCAGTTGTCTTAATTGGATAAATCGTTGTTTTAAGGAGAGATACGATATGGAGCATAGAGTTAAGGTTACTGTTTTGGACAAAAAATTATTTTCAGAATTACAGGCACAATATTGTGCAGTACCCGACAGTGGAAAATGTCCTTGCTACAATGTTGGAGATGAATTTATGTTTTATCGGAACGATGAGCGTGATGACTACTGGCATATGGGAGCAGGCACACTGATAAAAAGCGGAAAGATTCTCGACTTCGGGCGGATCTGTGGACACTATTCGGACTATACCCTGCTCGCACCAGTAGGCGTACGCTTCCATTATGTCTGCTTTGTCCGTACCGAGTATGGCTGCGAGTCTGTCTGCGCTGTTGTCCGTAGAACCGGACAGACTGAGACCGGCGATGTAAGTCTTGACGTAGTTTTCGGGAGCGAAGGGCATATATTCGGTTATAAAAAGGTTATCTAATTCTACGTTGCGAAATCTATCCTTTTCGCCCGATAATTTTGCGAACATATACACACTCCTTATCAAACAGTTGAAAAAAACTGCAAAATACTTTATAATAATTCAAACGATACAATATAATAGCATTTTTTCGGCAATTTTTCAAGCAAAAAAACATGAAAAATTTATGGTACAATATGTTGTGCGTATTTATCCGATATAAAGCTATATATGATATGCAAAGGAGAGATATGAGAATACTTCACACCGCAGATTGGCATCTCGGCAAAAAACTGGAGGGAAGATTAAGGTTAGAGGAACAGAGTCTTGCGCTCGATCAAATAATCTCCGTGGCAAAAGAACGGAACATAGACGTAATAATAGTTGCGGGCGACGTTTTCGATACGGCGGTTCCGTCTGCGGAAGCCGAAGAGCTTTTTTTCTCGGCTGCTGCCAGGATGTCGGAGCTTGCGCCGATAGTGGTGATAGCAGGCAATCACGACGATGCCGACAGACTTGCCGCTCCGCTCACTCTGGCAAAACGGCACGGAATATATCTTGTAGGAGGGATGGACAATACGTCGTTTTTGTCGGACAGTGTTTGCGGCGGCGAAGGTTGGTTAAAAATGAACATAGGCGGTGAAGTTCTAAATCTTGCGGTATTGCCGTTTCCGTCCAAGTCCCGTTTGGGCGAATACGGAGAAGGCGGCTATGGCGTAACCGTTGTTGAATTTAAGTAAATCAGGGAA
>ERZ1106954.2204-NODE-2204-length-13782-cov-3.060392_pt1 | contig 13782 bp, 10 predicted proteins | sample MGYA00403678_ERZ1106954 | MGnify/ENA primary metagenome ERZ1106954 (study PRJEB35170, sample SAMEA104062445) | human gut metagenome | biome: human gut; feature: human-associated habitat; material: faeces | place: Denmark | collected 2012-08-20 ... | reverse complement strand
TCTGCTCCTGGGGCGCGGCGGCTTCCGCCACCGGCACGTCCGGCGCCTTCTCTTCCGGTTTCTGCTTCTCCTTGGGAGCCTTTTTGGGAGAGGGGGCCTGGGCCGGAACGGCCTTCGGACGGCTGACGGTGTTGTTGGAGAAAACCAGAATGTAGCCCTGTTCGGACAGCCAGAACAGGTCGCGGACCAGATTCTGCTGTTTTTCCGTAGCCTGGGCCACTTCCTCTTCCGTGGCCTTTTCCGGGTCCGGCACGGGGGCCAGCTCCCTGAGCATGGCGTCCACGCCCTTGCCCGGATTGTTGGCCGCCCAGGTGGCGATGGACATCAGGGAATCCGAAAGAACGGTGCCTTCTTCCATGGCCTTGGGGCGTGCCGGGCCGGTGTAATGGTTGCCCTTCCACTTGAAAATGGGCATGTGGTGGCGCGCCAGCCCGTGGCAGAGGTTCGGAATCAGCATGCTGGGATGGCGGCGCGTGGTGCCGGACAACTGGATCAGGTGCGCCCACAGGCCGGGGGAAAGATGGTTTTTCTTCACGGCTCCGTTGACGAACACCTTGTCCGTGACGTCATAGCACTCTTCAAAGTGGTTGGACTCGAAATCCTGTTCCACGGCGGCGGGGGATTCCAGAAGAACCTCGGAGGCGCCTTCGCGGACGGGCTTCCAGGCGGTGCGCTTGGAAACGGCTTCCTGCCATGCCTGCACGGCTTCCTCGCTCTTGTCCGTCACGATCTTGGAACGGAATGCCTCAAAGGGCATGCTGGCAAACTTGGTGCGGTGCAGGTTCATCAGGGCGGACTGGTAGCCGTGCCAGTTGACGGGGCCCACCAGTTCATTGTTCAGGGAACACTTGGCAATCGCCTTGAAATCGCCCTTGGGCGCTTCCACTTCCTGTTCCACGGACTCGTAATACTTGGGCATCCAGGAAGACTGCCAGAGATGCTTGACGGCCTCCTGGCGGGAAATGAAGCAGGCTCCGTCGCCGTGCTTGCAGTGGTAAAGGTCCGGGCCGTTCTCCTGCTTCATGAACACCAGGTCATAACGGTCGTAGGAACCCATGACCACCTTGGCAAGGTCCAGCAGGGAAATGGTGCGGCGGTGCTTCTGCACCTCCTGGTGCAGGGCGGCCAGGCCGGAATCCACGGGGCGCAGCTCCACGCGCAGGCCTTCGGCCGGTTCCGCCATGGGCGGGCGGGGCGCCTGTTCGCGGCGGTCTCCGTCGCGGCGCGGGCGGAAGGAACCGCGGGTGCGGTCTTCCCGGTTGAATCTTCTTTCACCATTCTGACCGTCAAAACGGCGTTCCCCCCGGGGCTGGCGTCCTTCGCGGCTGTCGCGCCGCGGACGGCGGTCGCCTCCCTGCCTGTCGCCGGACCTGCGTTCCGGATAGGACGCGGAACGTTCCTGACGGGCTCCCGGTCTCGCCCAGGCCGGACCGAATTGGAAGTCGGCCAAGCCGGAAAGGTCCGGAATTTGCTGCTTGGGGTCTGTGGAAGGAGTTTCTTCGGTCATCATGTACGGGTTGTTTCAATAGCAACTAAATGAGGTAGATGGCAATCATTTTACGTGCAAACAGGCCGAAAATTGTTCAAAATGTCATGAAATGCATCTGGAAACGCAAATATTTCCGGTGCATTCTTCCAATCCAACCTTTGTCAAATTCTCTATTATGGATAAAATACGTCAACGCCTTTCCGATCTTGGTTACGCCATTTACGATGCGCCCGCGCCCGTGGGTTCCTACGTGCAATGCGTGCGTACGGGCAACCTGCTTCACCTCTCCGGCGGCATCTCCGTGAACGGGGAGGACAAATACTTCGGCAAGGTAGGGCAGGACTTGACGGTGGAAGAAGGGCAGGCCGCCGCGCGAGCCGCCGTTCTGAACCGCCTGGCCGTCATCGTGCAGGCCGTGGGCTCCCTGGAAAAGGTTTCCCGCATTGTGGCCGTGAACGGATTTGTGAATGCCGGCCCGGATTTCTACGACCATCCCAAGGTGCTGAACGGCGCGTCCGACCTGCTGGTGGAAGCCTTTGGCGAAATCGGCCGCCACAGCCGCACGGCCGTGGGCGTGTCCGCCCTGCCGCTCAACGTGGCGGTGGAAATAAGCATGGTTGTGGAAGTCTGCGGCTAGGGATTTAAAAACCGGAAGGGGATTCGTGCTTGAATCCCCGCGGCATTCCTGTAGAGTGCCGTCCGGTCAATGCCCTCGTGGCGGAATGGTAGACGCTGCAGACTTAAAATCTGTTGTCCGCAAGGACGTACCGGTTCGAGTCCGGTCGGGGGTACTTCGCTGAATAACAATAAATTATGTAGATAAAAGGCTCGCTTCTGGCGGGCCTTTTCCGTCTTCAAGCATACGGAAATTACCGCTTTTACTTGTATCTCCGGTCAACAATAGTTACCTGAAGAATGTGTTGAAAGGAGCCTCCCCCAGTACTGCCGGGTGGGGTATTCTCCCTGTTTTGCGATGAAATCATCTGGTTTTCCGTGAAAGGCCCCGGGGCATTTATGTTCAAGCGTCCCTTGCAGGATTGCGTAGTGACGCTGTCCGGGATCCCGGACAGCCGGGCACATGGAATTTTGGGTAGGAGCCATTTTTTGTTAGAGGTCCGGTGTTGGCCCATTCCTTCTCTTATTGACCAAAAGGTTTTTCCATTTTATATTGGAACCCATTCCGGGGGGCCCTGCCGGCTTTCCGGTATCCATCCCCACACCCTATGATGACCATGAATTTGAACAAACTCTCCGTTTGGGCGGTGGGCGCCTGCCTGTGTGCGGCTTCCATTTCTCACGCCGCTGCCGCTGGAATTGACTCTTACGATGCCGCTTTAAAGAAGGTAAAGGAAGTGAAGGCGGCCCTCGACCCCTTAAAGTCAAAAAACAGGCTGAAGAACTGGGTGAATCTCGGGTTGCAGCTGGAAGGCTTGAAAAAGGGAAGCGACGTGAATGGCAGGGACGCGATGACCTGGTCTCCTCTCGCCTGGGCGGCGTATGTGGGAGATAAGGAGATTTTTGATTACCTGCTGTCCAAAGGCGCCAACCCCAAGGCTGTGGACCAGTACGGCATTTCCATTTTCATGAGAGCCGTGGAAGGGGGCAATATGGACATTGTCAAGTATTTGATGGAAGAATGCAAATATGACGCCAATGAAAAGGACCGGGAATTCGGCACGACCGCCCTGATGAGAGCCGCAACGTGCAGGCGCAATGACATTCTTGCCTACTTGATTGACAGGAAAGCCAGCGTGAAAGCCAGGGACAAGGGAGGCCGGAATGTGCTGGCGTATGCCGCTGATGGCCGGAATATGGAGGGAATGGAAATGCTGGTGGCTAAAGGAGCGGATTTGAATGGCACGGACAAGGAAGGCCACTCCATTTTGATGAAGGCTTCCGAGCGGGGATGCCTGGATATGGTCAAGTACCTCGTCAAAAAGGGAGCCAAGGTCAAGGGAAAGACCAGGCATGGAAAAACCGCGCTGATCTATGCCGCGGAGGGCGGTTATCTGGATGTGGCGGGATTTCTGGTGGATCACGGAGCGGACATTAAGGCGAAAAATAAATGGGGTGATACGGTGCTGGATATCAAAACGGTGGATCCTGCGGTTAAGAACTATTTACATTCAAAGCTTAAAGTGAAATAGAGCGTCTATGCTGGCAGGAGCCGTTTATTGGATGGGAAAGCATTTGGATCGTGGCTGGAACAGGAAGGGCAGGATAACCGTTTTCATTTTGAAAGCGGCGGGAGGCGCCTTTCTGGCGCTGGCCTTGTTGTCGGCGGGAGCGGAGTGGTACATAGCTTCCGCTTCCGGAGGCAGGGTTTTTGAGCATTCCGCGGATGTTCCCGTTCGCGCGCCTGCCCTGGTGCTGGGGTGCTCCCCTGCGTTCATGGGAGGCCCCAACGGGTATTTCTATAATAGAATGGATACGGCGGCGGAACTTTGGAGGGCCGGGAAGGCGACGGTTTTTGTCGTTTCCGGGGACAATAGCTCCCACGCCTACAATGAACCGGAATGGATGAAGCAGGCCCTGGTGGAGCGCGGCGTTCCGGAGGACCGGATTGTGTGTGACTTTGCGGGGCTGCGGACGCTGGATTCCGTCGTGAGGATGAAGGAGGTCTTTGGCGTTTCAACCATGATCGTCGTTTCCCAGGAATTTCACAATGAACGCGCCCTGGCCATCGCTGCACATGAGGAAATGGACGCGTGGGCCGTCAGCGCCCCGGATGTTCCCAACCGCAGTTCACGCATTAAAAGCTGGTTCAGGGAGCGCGCGGCGCGCGTATGGATGATGCTGGACTTGTGGCTGTGGGGGCGTGAACCCCGGTTCCTGGGGGAACCCGTGGCAGTGCCGGAAGTAAAAGGGGAAAAATGATCAACGCCTCATGCGGCCTGGAGCGTCATGAGGCGTCTTTTTTCATGCGGAAGGGCAAACCTGGGGAGTGCCCGTACCTTGGTCCATTAAGACTGGATGAATCAATCGTGCCGGTTACGCGGGGAAATCTGCCATGGGGATGGGGAATGGTCCAGAAGGCCTGAGTGAACAATCCGCCACGGAAGGCGGCCGGATGGAAAATAAGGTTCGCCGGGATAGCTCCTTGTGGTAACGTGGACGCATGGATGACGCTGGTGAAACGGTCCGTAATGCGCTGCCTCCGCAATGGCTGGAATGGGCGGTGGAACTTCAGTTTATGGCCCAGGCGGGGATAACGTATGCGAAAGACCCCTATGATCTGGAGCGTTTCCAGCGGTTGAGGGAAATCGCCGCGGAAATCATGAGCGCCAAATCCGGGCTGGATATGGGTACGGTCCGGGGGCTGTTTTGCAGTGAGACCGGATTTCAAACGCCGAAAATGGATACCCGCGCGGCTATTTTCCGGGAAGGTAAAATATTGCTGGTGAAAGAAAAAGGTTCCGGCTTGTGGTCCATGCCGGGCGGCTGGGTGGATGTGAACCAGTCCGTGCGGGATAACACGATCAAGGAAGTGCGGGAAGAAGCCGGACTGGAAGTGGAAGCGGTACGGCTGATAGCCCTGCATGACCGCAACAGGCACAACCCTCCCCCCTATGCGTACGGGGTTTGCAAGGTCTTTGTATTATGTGAAGAAAAGGGCGGCTCCTTCCAGCCCAATCTGGAAACGTCTGAAAGCCGCTGGTTCGGACGGGATGAACTGCCTCCCATGGCTTTGGAAAAGAACACGCCGGAACAGGCGCTGCTGTGCTTTGATGCGGCGGACGATCCCTGCTGGAATCCCGTGTTTGATTAAAAAAGGGAACATATACGGCAAAATCATTGACTCTTTCCGGGAAAGTGCTATGCCAGTTCCAGCGGCTTGCGAAAAGCGGGCTGTTTTATTCCGGCTGTAACGTTCCCTTCTTCTAGCGGTCAGGAAGGCCGTCTCTCCAACGGCAAAGGCTCGGTTCAACTCCGGCAGGGAATGCCATCCGCCCTATGGCATCATAGGAACCGGTTTTTTGTCTTGATGCCTGTTGCCGGCAATTCATTGTCCGTGAAGATGTGCGCTTTTTGGCGCATGCCCCAGGCGCATTTCTTCGGAATGCCTCCTTTTCCGAAAGAATTTTCCAGCCCTCGGAAATTCAGGTTTCTTTTTCCTTAATTTTCCTGTTTTTTCATTGCGGTCCTCTTCAATTGCGGCATTTTGAACCCGGAATATTCTGGTTGTTCCTGTGAGCGTGGAAAGCGGTTTCATTTTTCAGGAATGGCGGCGTTTTTCGCCTTTCCATTTTGTTGTTGTTGCATTCATGAAAAGTGCGGATTTCAAATCCGCCGTCAATGACGAATTAATATTTTTTCATGCGGATCAGATACTTGTGGTTGAATATATAAATGGCAGCGCTTCCGCAAGGCGGCGTGAAAGGAAATTTTAGAATCATGCAAGTTATTTATCATCATTGATGATGAGCGTTTTTCTCCGGAAAGTCAGATGCCGGATTTGAAATCCGGTAGTTTGCGGGCGGAGCCATGTATAAGTTTTTTGGAAAACGCGTATTGGATATTGCCATATCCTTATGGACATTGATAATCGTATCGCCTCTTCTGGCCGTTATATCCATAATACTCCTGGTTCATACGCGGAAGTCTCCGTTTTTTTTCCAGACGCGTGTGGGGTACCGCGGGAAATTGTTCAGGGTTTTTAAATTCAAGACCCTGACGGATGCCCGTGATCCGGAAGGGCTCCTGCTTCCGGATGACTTGAGATCTTTCCCGCTGGGAACTTTTTTACGCCGCTATTCCCTGGATGAACTGCCTCAGCTGGTCAACATTATCAAGGGAGACATGTCCATTGTAGGCCCCCGGCCATGGATTCCGGATCAGCTGGATGTTTTTCCCGGCCGCTGCCGCATGGCGCGCTGTTCCGTCCGGCCCGGATTGACCGGCATGGCCCAGGTATACGGAAGGAACGGAATCCCGTTCTACAGGCGATTGTGCTACGACATCGTTTACGCCCGGAATGTGTCCCTGTTCATGGACGCCAGGATCGTTTTCCAAACCGTTGTCCGGTTGCTGGCCCATAAGGACGTCCGGCAGTGCGAGGACGCTTTCAGGAATATCTCGGGCAGCATGCTCATCAGGAACGATCTTTCCGTGCCTGTGCCTTTTCCGTCCAAGCAGGAAGAATCCTGATTATTTATCCATTTAAAACCATAACCTTATACCTTAATGATGATAAACCGCCCCTCTCTCTTTTCTCCCGGAATTTTCCGGCTGGCCTCCCTGGCTGTCTGCTCCCTGCTGCTGGCCTCCTGCGTCAATCCGAAAGAGGTTCTCTATATCCAGGACATTACGGGTGAGACCCGGCAGGATATAGTCACCAAATACCAGACGACTATTCAAAAAGACGATCAGCTTTATATTTCCGTCAGCAGCAAGCAGCCGGAACTGACTACCCCCTTCATCATGGCGGAAATGGGCAATTCCATCTCCAACAACGCCAGCAATTCGCGGCCCAAAGGGTACCTGGTGGACGACGAGGGATATATTGTCCTGCCGGTCATCGGGAAGATGAAGGCCGCCCGGAAGACGTGTTCCCAGCTTGCCCACGACATTTCCGCAAAGCTCCGCAACAGTGATTACATCAAGGACGCCTCCGTCAACGTCCAGATCATGAACTTCAAATTTTCCGTTCTGGGAGAGGTGAATCATCCCGGCTCCTACCAGGTGGACGGCCAGCGCGTCACCATTTTTGACGCCATCAGCCGGGCGGGAGATTTGAATATCGACGGCAACCGGGACATCGTGCTGATCCGGGAAATGGAGCGTGACCGGAAGATCGTCAAGCTGGACCTGCGCAGCAAGTCCATTTTCTCCTCTCCTTATTACTATATCCGGCAGAATGATATTATTTATGTCACTCCGTCAGACCGCAAGATCAACATGAGGAGCGAAAGCGCCCAGTACTACGCCTGGGGCCTTTCTGGCCTGTCCCTGCTTATCGCCGTCATCGCCATCAGCCTGTAAGACGCTTCATCCGATTTTTCCTTCCATGCCCGTTTCAGTGATACAGCCTGAGGACAACGATATTTTTTCCTTCCGGTTCATTTTTTCCACGGCCAGGAGGTATTGGCCCTGGATTCTGGCGTGCGCCCTGCTGGGCGGGGGGCTGGCTTATTTCATCTGCGCCCGGCAGGGGTATCTGTACCAGAAGACCGCCCGCATCATGCTGAGGGATGACAAGCAGAAGAATGCCCAGGTCTCGGAAATCATTCTTTCCGATCTGGGGTTCAAGCCGGGGGAGGCCAACCTGGCGAACGAGAGCTATGTGGTCAAGTCCTCGGAGGTGATGAGCCGTGTGGTGAAGGGGCTGGGGCTCGACGTCTCCTACTGGGAAAAGCGGAATATCCGGGAAGTGGATCTTTACCATACGACTCCCCTGAAGGCGGAGTTCAGTGAACAGGTGGCGTTTCAGCCTTGTTCCCTGGCGGTTACTCCGCTGAATGGCCGGGAATTTTCCCTGTCTTACCGGGCGAAGGAGAGCGGGGAAAACGTTCTGCACGGAAAGTTCGGCGTTCCGCTGAAGCTTCCCTTCGCCACGGTGAATGTATGCCCTACTTCTTATTTTTCTTCAGGCAGCATGGGAAGGACCATTTTCGTGGAGCGCGTTTCCGTGAAGGAGGCCACTGACGGAATGCTGGGCCAGCTGAGCGTAACGCGGCCCGATTCCAAGGAAAGCAGCCTGCTGGAGCTGACGTTGAGGCTTTCCCATCCGCAAAAGGCGGAAGACGCCCTGAATTATCTTATTGAGGTTTACAATGACCATTCCAGGCGGGAGAAGCAAATGGCCGCCTCGCGGGCGGAGGAGTTCATCGTCAAGCGCATTGGAAAGCTTGGCGGCCAGCTCGGCGGCGTGGACAAGCAGGTGATTGACTACAAGCGCAACAGCCGGATCGTCAAGGATATGGATACGACGCTGGATGCCACGTTCAACAGGGTGCAGGAAATAGGAACGGAACTTTTCTCCACCAGGACGGAGTTGATCCAGGTGAAGGTGCTCGCCAGGCTGCTGGCGGACCGGAGCCGCCAGCAGGACATGATCCCCGCCAATATAGGCATTCAGGATGCGGGAATTGCCAAGCAGATCGAACTTTTCAATGACAATTTCCTCCAGCATAAAAAGTTGTTCGCCAGCGCGGGAAGGCAGAATCCCATGGTTTCCTCCCTCGCGGAGAATATGAAGGAGATGCGCGAATCCATTGGCCGTTCCATCGCCAATTACTGCAACGCGCTGGAAGTGAGGATGGGTGAACTGGAAAAGGAGCGGAATGAACTCAACCGGCTTTTGTCGGACATGGCCTCCAAGGATGAAGGCCTGGTCCCTCTTCTCCGGGAGCAGAAGGTCATGGAGGAGCTTTACCTGATGCTGCTGAAAAAGAGGGAGGAAAACGCCCTGGCCCTGGCTACGACGGAACCAAGCGCCCGCATTCTGGAACCTGCGTTCGGCTCCAATGCTCCCGTAGCGCCCAGACTGCCCCTGATGACGATGGGCGGCATGGCCGGAGGCGCTTTTGCAAGCCTTTTGGCCCTGCTGGCCGGGAACGCCCTGAATACGAAGGTGCGGGACAAGAAGGACCTTGCCGGCCTGACGGACCTGCCGCTGGCAGGGGAGCTGCCCCTGCTTTCCGGAAAGGAGCGGAAGAAGCTGTCCCTGGTCGTCACGAATGGCCGTTCCTTCATGGAAGAATGCTTTCACATCCTCCGCAATAATGCGGAACTTATGCTGCTGCCCAATCCGGAGGAAGCGCCCCGCATCCTGTTCCTGACGTCCACAAGAGCGGGGGAGGGGAAGACGTTTACGGCCCTGAACCTGGCCGCCGCGTATGCCCAGACCGGGAAAAAAGTCCTTCTCATTGATGGAGACCTCCGCAAGGCCAGCCTTTCCGCCTTTTACGGAGGGAAGAATGCCAGGGGCCTTGTCCACCTGCTGATGAATCCGCAGGTTTCTCCGGATTCCGTCCTGCAATCCGGCAAAAGATTTCCGGGATTTGACCTGGTGACGGCAGGCCCCGTTCCCCCCAATCCCGTCGCCTTGCTGACCCAGGGCCGTTTGGAAGAGCTGCTCCGGTACTGGCGCGCCCGGTATGACCGCATCATTCTGGACGGCTGCCCGTATGAGGCCGTGGCGGACGCCTCCCTCATGGCGCGCCATGCGGACCTGGTCCTGTATGTCATCAGATGCGGCATGATCGAGAAGCAGTACGTCCCCGTCATCCAGGGGCTTGCGGACAAGGGCGAATTCCGTTCCGGAGCTGTTATCCTCAATGCGGAGAATTTCAAAAATTCCCGTTTTCATTACTACGACGAGTATTCCGAAACTGACGGATAGCGCCGTTAACCGCCCCCTTTTCTTCAGCATTAGCCCCATAGCCTTTTTCCCCGTATTTTCTTCTTCCACCGTTTCATGAACACCGTCTCCAGAGTGATAAGGAACACAGGATTCCTGTATATGAAAATGGGCGTCACCATGTTCATTTCCCTGTACGCGACGCGCCTGGTCCTGAATGCCTTGGGAGTGGACGACTTCGGCATTTTCAACATGGTGGCGGGCGTGATTGCCATGCTGGCTTTTCTCAACGCCAGCATGGCGGCGGCTACCCAGCGCTTCATGAGCTACGCGGAGGGGGAAGGGGACCCGGAGAAACAGAAAATCGTGTTTAATATCAGCGTGGTGCTCCATCTTGCCATTGCCGTGATGGTCGGAATCCTGCTGTACGCTGCGGCCCCCATCCTGTTCGGGCATGTTCTCAATATTCCGGAGGACCGGGTTTTTGCCGCCAGGTGCGTATACTGGGCCATGATCGCCAGCACCGTGTTCGGCATTCTGGGCGTTCCCTGTGAAGCCGTGCTGAACGCCCATGAAAATATGCTGTATTTCGCCGTCATAGGCGTTCTGGAATCTTTCCTGAAGCTGGGGGCGGCCCTGCTTGTCGTTCATGTGCTGGCGGACAAGCTGATTCTGTACGGGGTTTTGATGGCCGGGATTTCCATCCTTGCCATGACGGCCATGCTTGTTTATTGCCGCAGGAACTATGCGGAGTGCGTGATTGCGCCGCTGCGTTATTGGAAACGCGGCGTTTTCCGGGAAATGGGAAGCTTTGCGGGCTGGAATTTCACGGTTTCCGCCAGCAGCATGCTGTCGGAATACGGCGTCGGCATCGTCCTGAACCACTTTTTCGGCGTCGCCCTCAATGCGGCGCAGGCCGTCGCCCAGCAGATCAACGGGCAAACCATGGCTTTTTCCGGAACCATGCTGAAGGCCCTGAATCCGGTCATTTCAAAAAGCGAGGGGGCGGGCAACCGCGGCCTCATGCTGCGGGCCTCCCTGTCCGGCTGCAAATTCGCCTACCTGCTCATGGCGGTTTTCGCCATTCCGCTGATTCTGGAGGCTCCGGGGCTCCTGGGCCTCTGGCTTCATTCCGTCCCCGCCTGGGCGGTCCTGTTCTGCAGGCTCCAGCTTGCCAGAACCTTGCTGGAACAGCTTTTCCTCAGCCTGGGGTCCGCCATTTACGCGGAGGGGAACATCCGCCTGTACACGCTGGTGAAAACGGGGTCCGGAATTCTTTTTCTGGGCGCTACCTGGGGATTCTACCGCATGGGATGGCCTCCCTGCATGATGTATGTGGCCGCCATTCTTTTCGTAACCCTGCCGGGGGGGCTGCTGGCCCTTTCCATCTGCGTGCGGCGCCTGGGCCTCAGCCTGCGGGATTTTTCTTTCCGGGTGCTGGCGCCGTGCCTTGTTCCCAGCGCGGCTACGTTTGCCGCGGGCATCCTCCTGTCCCGGATTGATGCGTCGCTTTCTCCCGTTCCGGTATTGTTCCGCACCTGCTCGCTCCTGGTCGTCTTCCTCCTTTTCCTCTGGTTTTTTTCTCTGGACGGGAGGGAGCGCGGCACCCTTGTTTTTTTCCTGAAAAGCGCCTGGAGGAAAATTCAGTTTTCCAAATAATTCCATGAAATCCTATTCCATTCTCGTCAATACCTGTGATTCCTTTGAAGACTGCTGGGAGCCTTTTTTCAGGCTCTGGTCCCTTTATTGGCCTGATTGCCCCGCCCGCGTATATCTGAATACGGAGTACAAGGCCTACTCCGGTCCGGAAAAAAACGTCGTTTCCCTGAGGAGCTGCGCAGGCCGCATCATTCCGGGGCGCAGGAGGGCCACGTGGAGCGAATGCCTGAAATGGGCCCTGGAGGCCATGGAAACGGATACGGTGCTGTACATGCAGGAGGATTACTTCCTGACGGCGCCGGTGGACGGCGGGGCGGTGGAAAGATACGCGGCGCAGATGCGCGCCCATCCGGAAATTCCCTGCATCCAGTTGACGCCGGAGGGAATTCCGGCCCGCGAGCCTTCGCGGTATGAAGGCCTTTTCACCAGTGACCCGGATTATCCCTGGTATGCGTGCTGCCAGGGCTCCCTGTGGCGCAGGGAGGCGCTGCTTTCCCTGTTGAGGAAGGAAGAATCCGCCTGGAAGTTCGAATGCTTCGGCAGCCGGAGGGCGAAGTATTCCCGCATGGAGTTTTTGACGGTGGACCCCTCCCTGTTTTCCCGGGAGGGGTACCGGATCATTCCCTACATTTTCACGGGCATCATCCACGGCAAATGGTACGGGCCGGTGGCGGAGCTGTTTGAACGGCACGGCATCTCCATGGATTTTTCCGGGAGGGGTTTTTTTGATCCGGAGGAAAAGCCCCCTTGCTCCGCAAGAATCAGGAATGCCGCCAGGAACTGGAAGACGTGGCGCAGCCGGCTGGAGCTCCGGTCCATGAAGCGCCGCTTCCTTCGGGAGGAGAATGCCTGCGGAGGTAATTAAACTTGTCCATGCCATGATTTCACTGATGCACCAGAGTTTGCATTTGCTGCGCCGCATGTTTGACCGCTGTTCCGGCAGGGAGGAACTGGGCCCCCCTTCCTGTGAACTGGATGCGGACGCGGCTTCCGCGATGATTGAGGACCTTCTCCGCTCCGGCCGTCCCGCCATGGTGGGACGGTTTGGCTGCACGGAAATGTCCTGCCTGCATAATTATCTGGAAATTGGGAAGGCGGGCAGGAATCCGCTGGACTACATCACAGGCCGGAGGGACCAGTGGTGGTGGAATAAAAGCATCATGAGGCAGATGAGGGAGTGGTCCGGCTTTTTCCCGGCCGCGCCGGAGTATCTGGCCCGTTTCTGCGAGCTGATGCTGCGTGACATGATGGAACTGGATATCCTGGGAAGCTGGCTTCCGTATGAACGGGAGGTGATGCCCATGATCCGGGACGTTCCCCGCGTGCGCCTGCTGAATCTGGAGCCTTACTGGTCTTCCCGGCCATGGAGCAGGGCCCTGGAGGGAAGGAAGGTGCTGGTGGTCCATCCTTTCGCGGAAAGCATCACGCTCCAATATGAACGGAACAGGGAAAGGATTTTTGAAAACCCGGAGGTCCTTCCTTCCTTTTCCCTGGAGACGCTGGCCGCCGTCCAGAGCCTGGGCGCGGGGCCGGACCGTTTTGCCGACTGGTTTGAAGCCCTGGCATGGATGGAGGGGGAGATGGACCGCCGGGATTACGATGTCTGCCTCATCGGATGCGGGGCTTACGGCTTTCATCTATGGAATCCATGCTGCTGACCCGCAGTGACGGCCGGAGGATTCGCTCGCTCCCGCCCATGCAAAAGATCATCCCTTACATCATGAGATCCCGTGCGGCATCGATCAATCTCTTTCAGGAGCATGTGGACTGCACGCCGCTGAACAACTATATCTGCGCGCACGAAGTCAACGGCCAGCGCACCATGAGCACCATGCATCTGCTCATCGCGGCCATCGTCCGCGTCGTCGCCCAGCGCCCGCAGCTCAACCGCTTTGTCGTCCATAGCCGGGTTTATGCCCGAAAGGACATCGTTGTCAGCTTTGTCGTCCACCGTTCGCTGCGCATCGAGGACGGCGGCACCACCATCAAGCTCACCTTCAACGGCACCGAGAGTCTCCCCCAAATTGTCCAGATCATCAACGATGCCATCGCCAGAGAAACCGCCTCCTACGATACGCAGAACAGCACCGATAAATTGGCCGAGGCCTTTATGCGTCTTCCCGGCTTTCTCATTCGATCGATGATCGGCTTTGTGATGGGGCTGGATAAATACAATCTGCTGCCCAATGCCGTGCTGGAAGCAAGCCCCTTCCACGCGACGGTGTTTTTGACCAACCTCAAATCCCTGGGGATCGATTCGGTCTACCACCATCAATATGAATTCGGCACCAACGGTCTCTTCGTTTCCATGGGCAAGGAGATGGACGCCACC
>ERZ1106954.2193-NODE-2193-length-13801-cov-3.867307_pt1 | contig 13801 bp, 11 predicted proteins | sample MGYA00403678_ERZ1106954 | MGnify/ENA primary metagenome ERZ1106954 (study PRJEB35170, sample SAMEA104062445) | human gut metagenome | biome: human gut; feature: human-associated habitat; material: faeces | place: Denmark | collected 2012-08-20 ... | reverse complement strand
TCTTTCATTTGCGGAAAGGGCTATTCTCCCCCCTTCGGGGGGAGAATAGCTTTTTTTCTACAGTCTGTTGCCGCCATCGAGCGGCTTTTATATTAGGCGGTAAACGCTCCGTTTGTCAGCGCATTCCATCGAATCCGCAATCATGGCGTTTCCTCCTACTTAAAATCGCTTCTCGCAAAGGATTTCCCCGCTTTCCCGGTCGATCAGCGCGACGGACACGCCTTCCGGCACATCCCCGCCGACCTCTTCCTCCGCCTTGCCCGCCGCGCGGTCGATGCGCACGCGGTAGCTCCGCCCGCTTTCCGCCGCCTCGTCGAGCTTTTCCAGCGGGAACAGGCTGTTCGACCACTTGGCGAACATGTCCTCCTCAAAGATGTGCTCCCGCGCGATGTTCTGCATCAGCGTCGTCAGCTTCTCGCTGTCAAACAGCGCGCAGCCCGCGCTCACCGTGATCTCGCAGGCGAAATCATCGTCATGCAGCAGCATCAGCGCGCTTTCAAGCCCACCTTGATTTTGGAAATCCGCGAGCTTTTTGGCGCGATAGGCCGCCGTGTCGTCCGCCCATGCCGCGTAGGCCGCTTCCCCGCGTCGGTCGGCGATTTCATAGTGCTCGGCGATGTACCGCCCCAGATAATCCGAAACCTTGCGCGCGCCGGAGGGATTCAGGTGCTCGTTCGCGTCGAAGCAGTCCATCGCGTAATCCGTCACCTGATCCATGCTCACGAAGTCGATGAAATCCACGCCGTAGGCCTCGGCAATGCCGCAGACCGCATTCGCGTCCATCTGCTTTTCCTCGTCGGCCGGATAGGGCAGATGCACCAGCAGCACCTCGATCCCCCGCGCCTGACAATCCTCGATGATCCGCCGCAGATAGACGAAGCCGGTCTGCCCGCTCTCCTCCGTCGCCTGCGCCTCGTCAATCAGATCGTAATCCTGCGCGTCCGCCACGGCGATGACGCTCTTCGCGCCCTTTTCCCGGTTGTATGCGGGATGGAAATCCGCATCCGTCAGCTCGCTCCAGCGCGTGTGATATTTGCCCAGCGTGAACAGATATTCCCATTTCATGTCCGCGTAGGCCGTGCCGCTGTCATCCACCGCGTCCGGGTCGTCCATCAAATCGTTCATCGTCCGTATTTTCGTCTTCGTGATGGGATAGCAGTCAAACGCCGTGTGCACGTCGCTGCTGTTGCCGGAAACCTTGTAGCTCTTGCTCACGCCCTGCACATCCAGCACGACCAGCTTCGGCGCGGCGTAATCCAGCGCGTTTTGCAGCGCCCAATAGGTGATCGGCAGCGTGTTGCCGTAGCTGGCGATGTTGTAGCCCGCAATGCCGTATTTTTCCCAGATTTCCATCGGAAAAACGCCCGTGTTCATAATGCTGTCACCGAGGAAAAGCACGTCGTATTCCCCCGCACGGCTCAAAAACGGCTGCATCTTCTCCCGGCTCTCCTTGCGCTCGACCAGCCTGCTCACGCCCGCGACGGCAACCGCCAGCAGCGCGCAGAACGCGAATATCTTGAGGAAACGCCCGATTTTCTTTTTCATGTTCTCTCCCAAGAGTTTTTCTCTTTCCATACACATTGCGATTGGCAGTCCGATACCATCATTCGGCTTTGTCCATAGCCGACCTCCCTCTTCGAGGAGAATCGCTTTTTTGTCTACAGCCGGCCTCCCTCTTCGATGAGAATCGCTTTTTTGTCTACAGCCGACCTCCCTCTTCGAGGGAGGTGCTGAGCGAAGCGAAGCGGAAGGAGTCCCCCCGCAGGCGTCCCGCCTCAAAAGTTGAAATAGATAAAGCTCGCCTCGCTGAAGCCGCTTCCCCATACGCCGAGCAGCAGCACCGCAATCGTTCCGCCCAGCATCGCCGCCCAGCGAATCGGCAGCGCGCGCGCGGCCAGCCAGCCGCGAACGTCCTTCCCGTTTTCGCCCAGCAGCGAAATCGCCGCCAGCAGCAAGACGCCCACGGCCAAAATCCGCGCGTCCAGCGGCGAAATGCCGAGATTGTCCAGCCGAACCTGCGCCCACTCCGGCCGCGCGAAAACGCCGCCCATCATCCGCACCGCGTCGCCCGCCGTCGCGCAGCGATCAAAAAACCAGCCGATGTTGACGATCACAAACGTCCGCAGCACGCGGAACACATGGAAGCCCCGCGAAGCCGTCAGCCGCGCGCAGCGCTCGTTCATCCGCTTATACCGCGGCTCCAGCAGCGCCGTCACCGCCAAAATCACGCCGTTGTATAAGCCCCAGAGGATGTAATTGCTCGTCGCCCCGTGCCACACGCCGACCAGCGCAAACACGAGGATATTGCCCAGCGCCGCCGGGAGCGCGCGCGCAAACGCCGCGCCGAATCGCCCCTTCGCCGCTTTGGACAGGCGCGAAACCGGTCTGCTCAGCGCGAAGGGATAGAAGACGTAATCCCGCATCCACGCGCCAAGGCTGATGTGCCACCTGCGCCAGAAATCGCCCAGCGAAACCGCGAAATACGGCCGTCTGAAATTCTCCGCCAGGCGAATACCGAACAGCTCCGCAATGCCCGCGACCAGATCAATGCCGCCGGAAAAATCGCAGTATTGCTGCACGGAATAGGCCAGCACGCCGACGACGGCCATCGCGCCGCCCCACGTGCCGCCCGGCGCGTCAAACACGGCGCTGACCATCGGCAGGGCGCGGTCGGCAATGACCATCTTTTTGGCAAGCCCCCAGAGCATCAGCAGAAACGCGCGCGGCACATCGACCTGCCCGCCGTCCTCCAACTGCTTTTCCAACTGATCGTATCGCCCGATCGGGCCCTGAATCACCTGCGGGAAAAACGAAACGAACAACGCGAACCGCGCGAGATTCTTCTGCGGCGCATATTTGCCGTTGTATACGTCCAGCAGATAGCCCATGGATTGGAACGTGTAAAAGCTGATGCCCAGCGGCAGCAGCAGCCCCAGCGGCGACGCGCCGAACCAGCCGCGCACGTCGTCCGTATATTTGAGCACGGCCAGCAGGCCGAAGTTCAGCAGCAGCGCCGCCAGCATGACCGCGCGCTGTCTGCGCCTCGCCGCCGCCCGAATCGCCTTTTTCCGCTCCTTTTCCGCCGCCTTGAGCCGCGCCTTCCCGCTTTCGCCGATTCGGGCAATCGCCAGCGCGGCCAGCCACGTCGTGCCCGTCGTCGCCAAAATGAACGGCAGCCCCGCAAGGCTTCTGGATGCGTAAAAGCCGTAGCTGGCCAGCAGCAAAACAACCCAGCGGATTTTGGCCGGGCAGAGATGGTAGACCGCCGCGCAGGCAAAGCCGTAGGCGGCCAGCATGAATAAAGACATATCTTTTTTACTCCGTCAACAGCTTTTGAAGCGCTTTCGCCGCTTCCTCCGGCGGCATGCGGTTGTCAAAGGATAGATGCGCCGCCGCCGCGTACAGCCGCTCCCGCCGCCCGTACAGCGTGCGCATGCGCTCCGCCTTGTCGCCCGCGAGGTTGGGGCGCGTATCCTGCCGAACGTCGGCGATCATATCCTCCAGCGGACGGCAGAGCCAGACGACAAAGCCCTTTTCGCGCATCATGCGGATGTTCTCTGCCCGCGTGACAATGCCGCCTCCGGTCGCAATCACGCCAGCCTCCCGCGCCAGCGCGCGCTCAAGCGCCGCCGTTTCGCGCGCGCGAAAGCCCGCCTCGCCCTCTTGCGCAAAGATTTCGGGAATGGTTTTTCCCGCCGCGCGCGCGATTTCCTCGTCCAGATCGATCAGCGGCAGGCGCATCCGTTCGGCCAGAAGCCGCCCCACGGTGCTCTTGCCGCACCCCATCATGCCGATGAGCAGAACCGGCTTACGCATGCGCATCCTCCCGCGCCGCCTGATACGCGCCGAGCAGGCGGCAGTTCTCGCAGTCGCCCTGAAGCGAGCCCATCAGCACGCCGAGGTTGCTCTCGCGCAGGTTGCCCGTCAGATCGACGTAGAAGCAGTATTCCCAGTTGGAGTTATGCAGCGGGCGGGATTCGATGTGCGTCATGTTCATCCCCATCGCGACAAAGCTGGAGAGCGCGCGCATCAGCGTGCCGCGCTCATGGCGCAGGGTGAAGGTGACGGTCGCCTTATCCGGAATCCCGATGGGCGTGGGCGACGCGCTGACGATGACGAACCGTGTGTGGTTGCCGTCGAATGTGTGGATGTCCGGCGCGATCACGTCAAGGCCGTAGTGCTTGGCCGCCAGCCGCGACGCGATGGCCGCGTATCGCTTGTCGCCCATTTCGGCGACATGGCGCGCGGCAATCGCCGTGTTGAAATATGGCGTGGTCACCCAATCCGGGTGCTCGCCGAGGAATTTGGGGCACTGGGCAAAGCCCTGCTCGTGGCTGAACACCTGCGTGATATCCGAAACCTTCGCCCCCGGCACGCCGAGCAGGCAGTGCTCCACCCGCACGAGCTGCTCGCCGACGATGTGGCAGGCGTATTTGCCCAGCAGGTCGTATACGTCGTTGATCGAGCCGGAGGAGGAATTTTCCACCGGCACAACGCCGTATCGCGCCTTGCCGTCCGCCACGGCGGCAAAGACCTCGTCAAACGTCTTAAAGCTCACGCGCTCGCAGTCCTCGCCGAAGAAGCCGACCACCGCGCACTCGCTGTATGCCCCCGGCACGCCGCTGTAGGCGATGAGCCGCGTCTGTGTCTGCGCTTCCAGATAGCGCCGCTGTTCCTCGCGGGACAGGCGCATGATCTCGGTGAACAGTGCCATCACGCTCTGCGCCAGCGCCGGGTCGCTCACCTGCTGCGCGCGGGATTTGAGCACCGTCTCCTCCCGCGCCGCGTTCAGGATGTCCATATAATGCGCCTGCTTGTAAAGCGCCACGTCGCGGCAGACGCCCATGCGCCGCTCAAACAGGCGCACCAGCTCCGCGTCGATTTCGTCGATTTCCCGTCGGCAGCTTTCCAGTTCTCTCATGTGCAAACTCCTTCCGTCTGCCTTCGGCAGCCACCTCCCTCAAAGAGGGAGGATTTATTTCTTATTTTCAAACCAACGGCTTTTCTCCCCAAGGGAGGCGTTGAACAAAGACTCTATTCCGTCAAGGCCCGCTGCGCCGCGTCGTCCATTTCAAGCTCGCAAAGCGCAATCGCCAGTATGCTCTCCATCACCACGACCGCGCGCGGCACGATGCAGGGGTCGTGCCGCCCCGCGATTTCCAAAACCGCGTTTTCGCGCTTGGCCACGTCAACCGTCCGCTGTGCCCGCGCGATGGACGGCGTGGGCTTGATCGCCGCGCGGAAAATCACCGGCATGCCGTTGGTGATGCCGCCGGTCACGCCGCCGTTGTGGTTGCTTTCGCAGGTCACGCCGTCCCCGTCCATGCGCATCGCGTCGTTCGCCTCGCTGCCGCGCATCTCCGCCAGCGCCATGCCGTCACCGAACGCAATCGCCTTCACCGCCGGCACGGAAAACGCCAGTTGGCTCACCACGCTTTCCACCGAGCCGAAGAACGGCGAACCGACGCCCGCGCGCACGCCGACCGCCGCGCACTCGATCACCCCGCCGACGCTGTCCTGCGCCGCGCGCGCCTCGGCCACCGCCCGGCGCATCGGCGCTTCCTTTTCGGGGTTCAGCAGCGGGAAGCGGCTCTGCGCCAGCCCGCAAAGCGTCCGCGCGTCCACACCCACCGGGTCAAACCGCGCGTCCCGCTCCCCCGCGATGGCGGCGATGTGCGCGCCGATCTCGATTCCCTTCTCCCGGAGCAGCAGCCGCGCCACGCTGCCCGCGAACACCAGCGGCGCGGTCAGCCTGCCGGAAAAATGCCCGCCGCCGCGCGGGTCGTTCATGCCACGGTATTTGACGTAGCCCGCGTAATCCGCGTGGCCGGGGCGCATGCGCGCCGCCATGCTTGCATAGTCGCCGGAGCGCGTGTTCGTGTTTTCGATCATCGCGCAGAGCGGCGCGCCCGTCGCCCGCCCGTTCATCGCGCCGGAGAGGATGCGCACCGCGTCCGCCTCTTTTCGCGCCGTCGCGGTCGGGTCGCCGCCCGGCGCGCGCCGCGCCATCTGCCCGGCGATATAGGCCTCGTCCAGCCGCGCGCCCGCGGGCAGGCCGTCCACCACCACGCCGATGGCCGGGCCGTGGGATTCGCCGAAGATCGTCAGCTTGAAGTGTTCGCCGAAATTCGCCCTCATCGCGCCAGCCCTCCCAAACGTTCAAATTCCTGCCAGAACGCCGGGGCGGATTTCGCCGTCGCCTCCGCGTCCGTAATCGTCCATTCTCCGTCGGACAGCGCGCTCGCTATCGTCATCGCCATCACGATTCGGTGGTCGTTGCAGCCCTCAATTTTGGCCGCATGCAGCGTCTTCCCGCCGCGAATCGCCAGCCCGTCCGGCAGCTCGGCCGCGTCCGCGCCTGCCGCCGTCAGCGCCGCCGCCATCGCGCTGAGCCGGTCGCTCTCCTTGATGCGCAGCCGCGCCGCGCCGGTGATGCGGCTCTCCCCCTCGGCCGCTGCCATCGCCACGGCCAGAATCGGCACGAGGTCGGGAATCTGCGCGCAATCCACGCGCAGCCCGTGCAGCCTCGACGCGCGGGAGACGAGCGCGCTCCCCTCCCAACGGATATCCGCGCCCATGTCGCGCAGAATCTCGACCACCGCGCGGTCGCCCTGCGCGCTCTGCGGGTCAAGCCCGGTCAGGCGGATTTCGCCGCGCCCGATCGCGCCCGCGACCAGATAAAACGCCGCGTGGCTCCAGTCCCCTTCGATGTGCAGCGTCCCCGGCGAGACCGCCTCCTGCCCGCCGCGCACGAGCAGCGTCTGCCCGCCGTCCAGCCACGCGCTGGTTACGCCGAATTCCCGCTGCACCCTGCGCGTCAATTCCACATACGCGCGGGATTCCAGCGGCGTGGTGACGACGATTTCGCTGTCGCCCTCCAGCCTCGGCAGCGCGAGCAGCAGCCCGGTGATGAACTGGCTGCTCACGTCGCCGGGCAATTCAAACCGCCCGCTTTTCAGCTCGCCCTCGACCGTCAGCACGTCGCCTTCCTGCCGCCAGACCACGCCCAGCGGCGCGAACAGGTTTTGGTAGACCGTCAGCGGCCTTTGCATCAGCCGCCCATGGCCAATCAGGCGCACCGGCCCGCGCCCGTCGAGCGCCAGCGGGATGAAAAAGCGCAGCGTCGAGCCGGATTCCCCGCAATCCAGCTCCCGCAGAGGGCGCTTTTCCGCCTCGCCGCCGCCCCAGATTTCCGCGCGGACAAAGCCCTCCGTCTCGCCCGCCGCCATCGCCGCGCCGCGCGTCAGCCCGAGCGCCTGTGCGCAGGCCAGCGTCGCGCCGATATCCTTAGAGAGCTGCATCGGTTCGAGCAGCGTCTTTCCCCGCGCCAGCGCGGCCATCATCACCGCGCGGTGCGACGCGGACTTGCTGGGCAGAACGCGAAGCTCCCCATGCAGGTATCCCGGCGTAACTGTTTTATTCATCCACAGCGCTCCTTTTTTCTTTGAATCGCCTGCGGGGACGCGCGTATCGCGTCCGCATGCGCTTACAAAAGCGCTTCAAGCTGCGCCCCGCGGATCACCGTGCCGGTGCATGCGCCGATTTTCGTCAGCAGCACGCAGCGCACGCCGTCGCCCTCGGCCTTCTTATCCAGCGCCATCACCGCCGCCAGATGCGCCCGCGTCAGGCGCTCGTCCCGCTCGGTCGGCAGGCCATACGCCCTGAGCACCCGCTCGATGCGCGCGCCCGTTCCCGCGGGGGTCACGCCCAGCGCCTCGCCCCATCCGGCCGCCGCGACCATGCCGATGCAGACCGCCTCGCCGTGCAGCAGCACGCCGTAGCCCATCGTGTTTTCCAGCGCGTGCGCCAGCGTGTGGCCGAAGTTGAGCTGCATGCGAACGCCGTGGTCGTGCGGGTCTTCATGCACATAGCGCGCCTTGATGGCGCAGCACCGCGCGATAATCTCGTCCAACTCCGGCGCGAGCGCCTCACGCGAACCGAGCCGCTCGATTTTTTCAAACAGCGCCTCGTCCGCGATGCAGCCGTATTTGATGACCTCGCCCAGCCCCGCGCCGACCTGCCGCGCGTCCAGCGTTTTGAGCGTGTCGCAATCGATCATCACCAGCTCCGGCTGATAAAACGCGCCGAGCAGATTTTTGCCGCGCGGGTGATTGACCGCCACCTTGCCGCCGACGGAGGAATCCACCTGCGCCAGAAGGGTCGTCGGCGCCTGAATGAAGCGCACCCCGCGCAGATAGGTGCAGGCCGCGTAGCCCGCGATATCGCCAACCACGCCGCCGCCCAGCGCCACCACGAAATCCTGCCGCGTGATGTGCGCGTCGATCAGCGCGTCGTAGATGCGCTCGAGCTGCGCCATGCACTTGGTCGTCTCGCCCGCGGGCAGCACAAACGCGCTCGCCTGCGCCCCGGCCGCCTCGAGCTGCGCCTTCATCGCGTCCAGATACAGCGGCGCGACGTTTTCATCCGTCACGATCATCGCCCGATGACCCCGGCACCTTTCCAGCAGCCCCGCGGCCTTTTTCAGCAGCCCGTGACCGATGTGGATATCGTAAGCGCGCGCTTGTTCCGGCGCTTCGACTTTTACGATAGGCATAAGCTCCTCCTTGGGGCTCTGCCCCAACGTTCCCCTTACTTAAACAGCGGCTTCTGGCTCGCGTCCAGTCCGCGCAGCGCGTCGAATTTTTTCTTGCGGTCGCTGGAGACCGTCAGCCGCTCGAGCAGCGCCGCGCGGTCGTCGCCGTGCAGCAGCGCGCTGTATTCCGCCAGCCGCTCCGTCAGCTCGTCCGTCAAATTCGCCAGCGTCTCCTTGTTCGCCCAGAACAATTCGCACCAGAGCTTCGGGTCGAGCGCCGCCACGCGCGTCGCGCCGCGAAACGATCCGCCCTCAAAGCCGTAGCTGTCAAACAAAAGATGCTGATCGCAGAGCGCGAGCGCCATCACGTGCATCAGCTGGCTGGTATAGGCGATTCGCTCGTCGTGCGCCGCCGGGTCGGAAAAGACCACGTCCGCGCAGCCCATGAACGTCACCAGCCGCTCCATCAGGCGGATGCTCTCCTGCGGCACGCCCGCGTCCGGCGTGAGGATGTAGTGCGCCCCGCGAAACAGATCCGCCGTCGCGTGCGCAAAGCCGCCGCGTTCGCGCCCCGCCATCGGGTGGCCGCCCAGATAGATGAACGTCCGCTCCCGAACCTCGCCGACAGCTTCGAACAGCGGGCGCTTCACGCCGCAAACGTCCGTCAGCAGCGCGCCCGGTCGAATGCGCCCGGCCTGCGCGCGCACGAAATCCGCCGCCGCCTCCGGATGAAGGCAGATCACGATGACGTCCATATCCTCAACGGGCGCGTCGTCGGCATTCGGCCACGCCGCGCGGACAACGCCGCGCCCCAGCGCTTCCAGCCGCGTCGGCTCGTCCCCATCGACGGCGTAACGCTCCAAATCGGGGTAGCCTTCCAGCGCCATCGCCATGCTTCCGCCGATCAATCCCAGACCCACAAACATGATTTTCATAACGTTCAGCCTTTCCGTTTACAGGGTGCGCTCCACAATCGGCGCAAGCGCGCTGATCTTGCCGACCAACTGCGCGTATTGATCCGGCGTGAGGCTCTGCGCGCCGTCGCAAAGCGCCTTCGGCGGGTTGTTGTGCACCTCGATAATCAGCCCGTCCGCGCCCGCCGCAATCGCCGCCAGCGACATGCGCTCCACCATCCAGTTGAGTCCGGTCGCATGGGAAGGATCGACGATCACTGGCAGATGGCTGAGCCGCTTGACCGCCTGCACCGCCGAGAGATCGAGCGTGTTTCGGGTATAGGTTTCAAACGTGCGGATGCCGCGCTCGCAGAGGATGACGTTCGGGTTGCCCGCCGCCATGATGTATTCCGCGCTCATCAGCCATTCGCTGATCGTCGCGGACAGGCCGCGCTTGAGCAGAATCGGCTTTCGGGTCTGCCCCAATTCGGTCAGCAAATCGAAATTCTGCATATTGCGCGCGCCGACCTGAATCACATCCACGCGCCGGTCAAATTCCTCCACCAGCTTCGGGCTCATAATTTCCGTGCAGATCGGCATGCCCGTGATCGCCTTCGCCTGCTCCAGCAGCGCCAGCCCTTCGAGCTTCAGCCCCTGAAACGCATAGGGCGACGTACGCGGCTTATACGCGCCACCGCGCAGGATGTTTGCGCCGCTTGCGCGCACCTTGAGCGCGGTATCGGTGATCTGCTCCACGTTCTCCACCGAGCACGGGCCGGCGAAGAGCGCCAGCTTGCACCCGCCGACCTTCACGCCGCCGCAGTCGATCACGCTGTCCGTCGGATGGAATTTCCGGTTCGCCTTTTTGAATGGCTCGGAGACCGGCATCACGCGCTCGACGCCCGGCTGAATCAAAAAATCGTGCGGATCGAGCTTGGCCACGTCGCCCAGCACGCCCAGCACCGTGCAATCCACACCCGCGTTGCGCTGCACCTGCATCCCCTGGCGGCTCAAATCCTGACAAAGGCTGCCGATCTGCTCCTCGGTGGCCTGCGGTTTCATAATGATAATCATACGTTTTCCTCGCTTTCTGTTCGGCGCGGCCTCAAGCCGCCGACGGAGGCCGATCGGATAGAAAAAGACCCCCGCCATGGTGTGGCAGGGGCCTGAAAATGGTTTCAGCCCGGCGAAGGGAAACACCCACGCCTTCTCATGCGCGCACGACAGCAAGACTATGACCAAAGCCGGTATAGCCGCTAAATCGCACGAAAGAGAAGCTCGTCATGGCCGTTTTCCTCCGGTAAGTTTGATGCGAGTATACCATAACGCCGGATGCTTTGCAAGATCCTTGCACGGATTTCATGGATAAAACGTCAAAATAAACCCGAATTCATCCAAGGCGCGTCAAATCTTGCGCAGCAGCTTCTTCGCGTCCTCGCGGGCGGCCATCGCCAGCAGATGCTCGTTCCCGGTAAACCGATAGTCGCCGCCCGGCAGGGGCTTGAGCACGCCGCTTTCCTTCACGCCCAGAATGTTGATGTGGTATTTGTTGCGCACATCGATCTCGCGAATGCTGTGGCCGACCCAGTTTTCCAGCGGCGCAATCTCATAGATGGAATATTCGTCCGTCAGCTCGATGTAGTCAAACACGTTCTGCGCGCTCAGGCGGGTGGCCATCCGCTCGGCGCTGTCCCGCTCGGGGTAAACCACATCATCCGCGCCGTTGCGCAGCAGCAGCTTGGCGTGGATATCCTGCGAGGCCTTGGCGACCACGCGCGCCGCGCCCATGTCCTTGAGCATGGAGGTAATCAGCAGGCTGCTGGCGAAATCCGACCCGATGCAGACAAAGCAGAGGTCGAAATTTTTCACGCCGAGCGCGCGCAGCGCGTTCTCGTCGGTGCAATCGGCGATCTGCGCGCTCGTCGCCTCGTCGGCCAGCGCGGTGACGGCCGCCTCGTCCCGATCGACGATCATCACCTCATTTTTGAGGCTCATAAATTTGCGGCACAGGTGGCGGCCAAAGCGCCCCAAGCCGATGATGAGAATGGATTTCATATGATCTCCTTTTCTGACTCCCTCAGTCAGCTTCGCTGACAGACCTTCGGCTTCCGCTTGCCTGCCTCCCGTGCAACGGGCAGCAAGCTCCACGCCCTCGAGGAGGGAGCTCTTTTTTTCATAGTAACGAGGTGTATGCTCATATACCTCCCTCATCGAGGGAGGGGGACCGCCCGCAGGCGGTGGAAGGAGTTACACGACAAAGTCGTAACGGAAGGCGTTTCCCTCGTTTATCCCACCAGAATCTTATCCGTCGGATACTGCACCGGCGCGGGCGGCTTTCTGCGGGTGAGCAGAATCATAAACGTCATGCTGCCCAGCCTGCCCGCGTACATCAGCAGGATCAGCAGAACCCGCGACGCGGTATTCAGCTGGCGCGTGATGCCCGCCGTCAGCCCGACGGTGTCAATCGCCGAAAACACCTCGATGAGCACCTGCTGGAGCGTGAATTCCGGCTGCATGGCGCAAATCGCCAGCGTCGCCATCGCGCCCAGCGTCAGATACACCACGACAATGGAGCAGGCGCGGCGCAGCAGGTCGTTTTCAATCCGCCTGCCGAAGATGTGCACATCCTCTTCGCCCCTGAGGATGGAAACCGCCGTCAGCACGACGAGCAGCAGCGTCGTCGTCTTCGCGCCGCCCGCCGTCGAGCCGGAGTTGCCGCCGGTCAGCATCAGCAGCAGCGTCAGCATGCCGCCCGCCGGACTGAGCTCGCCCGTCGGCACGGTGTCAAAGCCCGCGGTTCGCGGCGTGACGGCGGAAAACAGGCTCGCCCAGACGCGCGTGCCCGTCGTCATGCCCGCCATGGTCGCGTTCCTCTCCGTGATGAAGAACAGCGCGGCGGGCACGAGCACCAGAAACGCCGTCAGCGCGAGCACGGCCCGCGTGTGCAGACGCAGTTTTTTCCAGCACAGGCGGTTTTGAGCCAGATCCTGCCAGACCGGGAAGCCCAGCCCCGCGACCAGAATCAGCGTCATCACCGTCAGGTTGATCAGCGGGTCGCCCACGAAGCACTCCAGCGAGGAAAACGACCCGCTGACCGGCCCCATCAGGTCAAAGCCCGCGTTGCAGAACGCGGATATCGCGTGAAACACGCTGTACCAAAGTCCCTTCGCCCAGCCGAGCATCGGCACAAACCGAAACGCGAGCGCGGCCGCGCCCAGCCCTTCGATGGTGGCCGTGCCGATCAGCGCCAGCCGAATCAGCCGAACAATGCCGCCGACGCTGAAGGAGGCCACGCTCTCCTGCAAAATCGTCCGCTGGCGCAGGCCGATTCGCCTGCCCATCGCCATGGAGACCAGCGCCAGCAGCGTCATCACGCCCAAGCCGCCGATCTGGATGGCGGCAATCAGCACAACCTGCCCGAAAAGCGACCAATGCATGCCCGTATCGACCAGCACCTGCCCCGTCACGCAGACCGCGCTCGTCGCGGTGAACAGCGCCGTCAGCGGCGGGGTCACGGTGCGGCTCTGCGACGCAATCGGCAGCATGAGCAGCAGCGTCACCAACAGAATCAGCAGCGCAAAGCCGATGGCGATCATCAGCGACGGGCTCATCGGCGCTTCCCTTTTTTCCTTCATCCTCTACCTCCCAGCAAGCCCCACCATGATACGCTTTCCGCCCCCGTTTGTCAACGGCTGCCGCCGCGTTTTGAGCAATCCCTTAACGCGCCTCATCTCGCTTTCAGCGCCTCGATTCGCTCCTGCCAGAGCTGCATCCAGCCCCGCGGGAAGACGTAGCTCACCGCCCACGCGACCAGAATGCCGATGGTCGTATCGAGAATCCGATACAGCGCGTAGCTCACGTAGGATTCCACCGGCGTGTTGAACAGCAGGATGCACAGCACCACGCCTCCGGGCTGCACGCCGCCGACCCACACCATCTGGCAGAGCACGATCAAAATCACCGTGCCGATGAACGTCAGCGGCACGAGCCAGAGCGTATACTCGCCGTCCGGCTTGAAAATCAGGTAGATGCGGAACAGCAGCATGCCCAGCAGACCGCCGATCAGCGTGCCGAACAGGCGGTTGCCACCGTTCTTGCGGGAATCCTCCATATCCGACCCCATGCCGAAAATCGCGCCGATGCAGGCGAACGCCGGGCTGCGGCCAACGAAATAATAGGCAAGCGCGCAGAACGCCGCCGCCAGCGCCGTTTTGACATTGCGCATTCCCACACCGGGAATTTTCACGGGTTTGATGCTCATGCTCTATCCTCCAGCTTCACAAACAAAAAAGCGGACTGTCATCCCTAAACCAAACATTTCAAGAAACAAATATCTATGCATTTTTTGGATATGGGGCTTTGCCCCATCGCCCCA
>ERZ1106954.2179-NODE-2179-length-13844-cov-2.848793_pt1 | contig 13844 bp, 11 predicted proteins | sample MGYA00403678_ERZ1106954 | MGnify/ENA primary metagenome ERZ1106954 (study PRJEB35170, sample SAMEA104062445) | human gut metagenome | biome: human gut; feature: human-associated habitat; material: faeces | place: Denmark | collected 2012-08-20 ... | reverse complement strand
CCCGAAGCGCAGGCTTTAACGGAGGACGAAAGCCGAGACCCCGAACGTTTGGCTTCTCGCTTATCAGACCTGATTGACAAGCATTCGGTGTTGGTCAAAGGGGGACATGCTACAGGAAACACTTCTGTTGATGTGCTTTATCACCAAGGTAAATTCTACTCTTACGAGGCTCCCCGCATTCATACACGTAACTCGCACGGTACAGGCTGCGTACTCTCCTCGGCCATTGCGGCTTATGTGGCAAAGGGTTGTGAACTTCCGCTCGCTGTAGAGAAAGCAAAGGCTTTTCTCACACAGGCTCTGACTAAAGGAGCTGAATACGAAACGGGAACTGGAACCGGACCGCTCTATCTGTGGAACGATGGCGACACGAAATAAGGAGAGGCATGTATCTGAATGGTTAAGGGAAGCGGCTAAGGGCTTAGCAAACTAAGACTCCCTGCGCTCAACTTATCTCCACGCTCTCACCCAACTATTCTTTAGCTTCTCACTCGATTATACTTCTCAACTCAATATATTGACTCTATGATTCTTTCAATGACGGGATACGGCAAGGCCGATATCCTTTATAACGGCAAGAAAATCCATGCCGAAATCAAGTCGCTCAATAGCAAGAGCCTTGACTTAAATATGCGTATTGCTCCTATCTACCGCGAAAAGGAGATGGATATTCGCAAGCGCATTGCCCAAGAACTCGAACGTGGTAAGGTGGACTTTACCCTTTGGGTAGAAAAGGACGAAACGTTGGCGGGCGGTACAATCAACCCTGCAGCTGTTAACAATTACTTGAAGCAAATTCACACCATCAGTCAAGACCTGGGTATAGAAATGCCTACCAACCTGTGGGAAACCTTGCTCCGTCTGCCGGAAGTAACGCAAACGACGCAGGTCGAGGAACTGACGGACGAAGAATGGGCCATGGCTTCACAGGCTGTGGACAATGCCATTGCGCACTTAACGGACTTCCGTCGTCAAGAAGGTGAAGCTCTCTGCAAGAAGTTCTTGGAGAAGGTGGACAACATCGAACAGCGTTTGGGTGAAATCGAGGTGTACGAAAGTACACGTGTACAAAAGATTCGCCAACGTCTTGAAGACCGCTTGCTGGAATTGACGGGAGTTGACTACAACAAGAATCGCCTTGAACAGGAGCTGATTTACTACATTGAGAAATTGGACATTAGCGAAGAGAAGCAACGCCTTGCCAACCACCTCAACTACTTCCGCGAGACCCTTGCCGGCAAAGCAGGACAAGGCAAGAAGCTGGGCTTCATCGCGCAAGAAATGGGTCGCGAAATCAATACGACTGGCTCTAAGAGTAACCAAGCTGAAATGCAAAACATCGTGGTGAAAATGAAGGATGAGCTGGAACAGATTAAGGAACAGGTTCTCAACGTACTCTAAGGCTTCCACGCGTCTTGGGGGTTAGAGATTAGAGGTTATAAAGTTACTTCTGCTTTGAGGAGGTACGCTATGCTGTACGGTCGCGGCATGCCGCGACCCATAGCAGAAGTAACTTCCCCCACCACGCCCTAATCTATTAACAAGCCATGCTGCAGCAATGCGATAGTTCACAACCACCCCTGTCGTATGCAGTACAGCCCCCAGCACCATCCACTCCCTTCCCCAAACAATAACCCTATAACCCCGATTGCGCCTATGAAAGTTATCATATTCTCCGCTCCCAGCGGTAGCGGTAAAAGCACCATTATCAATTACCTGATGGAGCAAGGACTGAACCTCCATTTCTCTATCTCTGCCACCAGCCGTCCCCCTCGTGGTACGGAACAAAACGGTGTAGAATACTTCTTCCTCACTCCCGAAGAATTCCGTCAGCAAATTGATACCGGCAACTTCTTGGAATACCAAGAGGTCTATGCTGACCGCTTCTATGGCACGCTGAAAAGCCAGGTAGACAATCAGCTTAACCAAGGTGAAAATGTAGTCTGCGACGTCGACGTTATCGGCGGTTGCAACATCAAGAAACACTACGGCGACCGTGCCCTCAGTGTCTTCATCCAACCTCCTTCGATTGAAGTATTGCGTCAGCGTCTCGAAAACCGAGGCACCGATGCTCCCGAAGTGATTGCCGACCGCATTGCCCGTGCTGAATTTGAGCTTTCCTTCGCCCCTCAGTTTGATGCCATCGTTGTCAATGACGACCTCGCCACGGCACAGGCAGAAGCTTACCGCATCATCAAGGATTTCTTGGAGAAGTAAGAGAGGGAAAATGAAGAGTTGAGAAGATGAGAAGTTTAGCGGTTAGGGATTGATGAGTTGAATCAACAAAAAGAAATTTCCCTTCAATCCCTCATCTCCTCAATCCCTCAACTCTTCAACTTCTCATCCCTTCAACCTCCCATCTCCAACCCTCCTCATCTCTTCAATCCCTCAACTCTTAAACTTCTCATCTCTTCAACCTCTCAACTCTTCAACCTTGAAATCATCTCCTATACGCACCGCCATCTTTGGAGGTTCGTTTAATCCGATACACAACGGCCACATCCGTCTTGCGCGCCAGGTCATCACTGAAGGTCACGCCGACGAGGTGTGGCTTTTGGTTTCTCCCCAGAACCCACTCAAACAGCACCAATCTCTTCAACCCGAAGCCATCCGCCTTGAGCTAACCCGCCGTGCCTTAGCCGCCGATCCTCAACTCATAGCCTCCGACTTCGAGTTTACCCTTCCGCGCCCCTCCTATACGTGGAATACCCTCTGTGCCCTCCGTGAAGCCTATCCCGACCGTCAATTCTCCCTACTCATCGGAGCCGACAACTGGGCTCTCTTCGACCGTTGGGCTCATCCCGACGACATTCTATCCAACTTCCCCCTTCTCGTCTATCCCCGTCCGGGTTATCCCCTTTCTCCCGAAGCCCTCCCCCCTTCCGTTCATCTCATCCAAGCCCCCCTCTTCCCCTACTCCTCTACTGATGTGCGTCAAGCGGTTCAATCAGGAGCTGCTATTACGGAGATGGTACCTGAATGTATTCGGGAAGAGGTGATGAGGGTGTATGGGAAAGAATAGAATCAGTACTGCATTTCCAAGCATTTATATCGAATCAATTCAATTAACTTACGCCATTACAACATCACAATTGAGCAGAATTATGTAGTTGGCAATATCCTGGAAGAATGGTTAGCCCAATGGTTAGCTAATCAAGGAATAGAAAAACGTTCACAACAAGAAGCAATCATCTCCTGACTTCTAGCTTGACAAGAAACAGACCAACGATGAATGGTTGGAAGTGAAATCGTTTATCGGATCTCCCAACTTTGACATTGGTTCCTTTAGAAGCTACATCAATGAAATAATAGATTGCCCCTGGAAGTTGCATACCAAACGCCTTCCCATAAAATATTATTGCTGTCCGGTAAACATGTTTAACTGGCTATTCTGAGTGATTTTATACATTGACAAGCCCCCTACATGAATAATCATTTCGGCTGTCCTATAAAAGATGTTCTCCTTTTATAGGGTATATATAGATGAGGATGCTGTATTTGCCCCAATTAATCAACTCTAATGGTTTTGTATGTGCCAATGAAGCTTCTACACATTCGATTTATCGGCTGTCCGAGAAAATTAAAATATCAATTGGGACATAAAAGTTTTACCGGACACCAATATTTTGATAAGCAAACCATATTGTCCGGCAACCTTTACCAAATTCACACCTATGTTGTAATAAATGCCGAACAGCATCATGCTGCTAAAGGCAAAGTAGACGGGATGTTGCTCTACGCTCAAACTCAAAGCGATATTCAGCCCTATCTTCATTTCCAAAACAGTTAGAGGAATCGATTTATGGTCAGGACATTGGATTTGAATCAGCAGTTTGATAAGATAAAAGAGGCATTAGACCGATTTCTGGAATACAACAAAAGAGAATACTTAAATAAAGAAGAGGCATGGATAGAAAAGAATGTATGATTGTCGATTTAGACAAGCGTGGAAGCAAGGATATGTTTGTTACAGAGCGCATTGCCGCAATCAAAGAAAACAGCAAGGGATTGTGGTCTGTACTATTTAACGGCTCTACGCGATGGTTTCATTACAACCCTTCCCGCTTGCTATACCTGACTCATCCGGAAAGAATTGACCTCGGTGAGAAAGGCTTGTACATCAACAACAAACATATCACCCAGGCAGCAGAACTACTTCGCTTTTCGGATGAGAGACACACATTCTATCACATCGTCTATCAGAATGGTTATTACGATAATTTAGAAGGAAAGCAGGTGTATGTAACCCGAACCCCCATTGATCAGAACGGTGGTTCGACGTGGGATTATTTGAATAAACTGGCAGCCGAAACAAGTCTGCTGACGGATGACAACGACAGTATTCTTTCGAAACAATATGAGAAGGTGGACGTGAAAAGAGACAACGTTCCGCTGGCTCAATATCTGGGTAGTGAAAGTAAACTGGATACGCATAAAATGCCCAAGCACCTTTATTATCCGTTTGGCTGCAACGCCAGTCAGAAGGCGGCTGTAGAGGCTGCGCTGACACATCAGGTAAGCATCATCCAAGGACCTCCGGGTACGGGTAAAACGCAAACGATTCTGAATATCATTGCTAACCTGCTGCTGCAAAACAAAACAGTGCTGGTGGTTTCGAACAACAATTCTGCCGTAGAAAATGTGGCGGAGAAACTCGATAAAGAGAATCTGGGGTTTATTGTAGCTCAGTTGGGCTGTGCGCAAAACAGGGAAACTTTTTTCAATAACCAGCCGTCTTGTCCTACCATGAACAATTGGCACTTGGAAGATAAATCGGCAGTAATAGAAGGCTGCACGAAAGCCCTGTCCGAGGTATCGAAAGGCTTTGAGGGACAGCTGCAGCAAGCGAAACTTCAGGCGGAACATGCTGCATTGCAACTGGAAAAAGAACACCATGAGAAGCTATGTGCCAGCAATGAATCGGAAGGATGGTTGCATAATCGGACTTCGGCCTCCTTGCTGAAGATGCTTCACTCGTATCAGCTGTTGAACGAAAGACAACAGGCAGTCAGCATGTGGTACAAGCTAAGGTGGAGCCTTCGGATGGGAATGAATTTGTTCTCTTTCTTAAAGAAGCCCAGCAGTGAAGTCATCGTTCAGTTGGAAGCAGCTTACTATGACTCGCGTCTGAGAGAAATTGAAAATGAATTGGAAACGATTGGTTCCGAACTGGATGCCATCGACCTTCCGCATCATGTAAAAGAACTACGTGTCACTTCGCTTCAACTATTAAAAGATACGATAGCCAGCCGATATACCGGAAAGCAGCACCGACAATTCAAGCCTGCTGATCTTTATCGGCAAAGCGAGGCTTTCTTGGATGCTTATCCGGTAGTGCTGAGCACCACGTATTCAGCCAAAAGCTGCATCAGTCCGGATAATGTATTTGATTATGTCATCATGGACGAAGCTTCACAGGTGGACATCAAGACCGGAGCTTTGGCATTGTCGTGTGCCACCCATGCGGTGATTGTAGGTGATGACAAGCAGTTGCCTAATGTCGTCGGTAAAGAAGAAGTCCTAGCGCTACAAGCCATTCAGGAAACCTATCAGGTAAAAGAATATTACAATGCCATTACCCATAGTTTCCTGAAATCTTGTCTGGAAATTTTCCGAAATGCCCCGGTAACGCTGTTGCGCGAACATTACCGGTGCCATCCCAAAATCATAGAATTCTGCAACCGAAAATTCTATGACAGAGAGTTGGTAGCCATGACTACTGACAAGAATGAAGAGAAGGTGTTGGAGGTGGTTTATACGGGTAAAGGCAACTATGCACGGGGACATTTGAATCAGCGTGAAATTGATGTGATAAAGGAAGAAGTTATGCCGCAATTTTCCGAGAATGAGAGTGTAGGTATCATCACTCCTTACCGGCAGCAAGCCGAGGAAATCAATAAGACGCTGGGTAAAGATATAGCCAGCACGGTACATAAATTTCAAGGACGGGAATGCGATGCCATCATTCTGAGCATGGTGGACAATGCACCTACGGAGTTTTCGGATGATGCCAACCTGTTGAACGTAGCAATTTCACGGGCCAAGACCCGGCTGTGTGTCGTGACAAACGAGAATGAAAAGCCGCAAGAGTCCATTTTGGGGCAGCTCATTGATTACATGAAATACAACAACTGCGAGGAGACCCAAAGCAAACTGCATTCGGTATTCGACCTGCTCTACAAATCGTACACAGCAGAGCGGCTGGCATTTGAGGCTTCGCACGAAAAAATCTCTGAACACTTGTCCGAAAATCTGGTATATGATGCACTGAATAAAGCCATTGAGGCGCTACAGTGGGACAATGTAGCGGTGCTTTGTCACTACCCGCTATCTCGCTTGATAGCAGATTGGAGTATCTTGAGTGAAAAGGAGAAAGCCTTTGCCGAGAGTCCGCTGGCACATGTCGATTTCTTGATCTACAACACTCTCACCAAACAACCGATGGAAGTGATTGAAGTGGATGGCTGGCAGTTTCACCAAGACAACGAAGCGCAGCAGTCGCGCGACCAGCTCAAGGACAATTTGCTCACCAAATTCGGGCTGTGTCCTCAGCGTATCTCTACAACAGATACGTTCAATGTAGAAATAGGCAAAAGCATGCTTTCAGCAAGGGCAGATAGGGAAAACCGACAGACTCCATTAGTATAACCAAATTAAACAGTAAATAGTATGAACAACAGCAATAAAACAAACTGTATGAAATATCAATATACACCACAGTTCATTCAAGAACTGGCTCCCAATGAAATATTTGTTTTCGGCAGCAACCTAGCCGGCATGCACGGAGGAGGAGCCGCCCGATTTGCCTACGAAGAATTCGGTGCGTAGTAGAACGGATCACGTACCAGAATCCCGAGAACGGGTATTCGGTGATGAGGGTCAAAGTCAAAGGTTATGACGACCTGGTGACGCTGGTGGGCAACCTGCTGGAGGTGCCTGCCGGAAGTGTGCTGTTGTGTGAGGGCGACTGGAAGATGGACAAGCGCTACGGCAGCCAGTTTTTCTGTCAATCGTGGGAGGAGGTGATGCCGGCCACAGTCTATGGCATAGAGAAGCGAACAGCGGGACAGGTACCGTTCCCCCTCCCGTGTCCGAAAAAGGGGGAACGGTACCTGTCCCGCTGTTCACCTCAATAAGCCAGTCTGCAAGCATGACAGCGACCATTCAACTACACTGTGCGGAAGTGATTCTTGCCGGTTGAAACCTTCAGCTACATTGTGCGGAAGTGATTCAAACCGGTTGAAACCTTCAACCACATTGTGCAGAAGTGATTCAAGCCGGTTGAAACCTTCAACCACGATGCGCGGAAGTGATTCAAGCTGGTTGAAACCTTCAACCACGATGCGCGGAAGTGATTCAGATCGGTTGAAACCTTCAACCACGATGTGCGGAAATGATTCAAGCCGGTTGAACCCTTCAACCACGATGCGCGGAAATGATTCTTGATAGTTGAAACCTTCAACCTGTATTTGTATTTTTGCGGCAAGGTAGTTGAAAGGAAGAGCTGGTCTCCCGACTATTCCTTGAAGCTATACATAGACATTTAATCTTCTGGTCTTATGAAATTACATACATCTTCGTCTATTCGCTTCAACATGCGGTCTGCGCAATACTTGTCGTATATGCAAGCCTTTATGAAACGGTTGCAGGCATTGAAGATTGACAACGTGATGTTGAACGAAAAAACGGCCGCGTTGGAGCAGGCTGTAAAGGAGGTCGAAAACAATATCCGCGTGATGGTCAAAAGTTCGCATACGCAACTCATCAAGGATGCTGACTATGCACGTGACACGCTCTATGCGATATTGAAGACGACCGTCAAGAGCTGGAGTAAGATGCGACCTAACATTTCGACAGCTTCGGCAAGCGACTTGGAGGCTTTGATTGAAAAGTCGGATGCTGCAGTTACGCTGGCTGAGGTGATTGACCGGTATGACCTGAATCCCAAAACGCAACTCGACGACGAGACGGGAAAATTGCAGGGCATCGTCCGCGATATGCGCACTGAAGGGAAGGAGGCTATCGAAAAACTTCATCTCACAATGCTCGTTGACGAACTGGAAAGTGTCAACCAGCTGCTTAATCAGTGTATTGCGAAAAGAGCCGAAGAGCGCGGTCCCAGAAAACAAGGAGCATTGAAGGAAGCCCGTGTGGCATGTGACAAGGCCTATACCGAACTGGAAGCTGTCATCAACTCGCTCTTGGTGCTTGCACCCTCAGCAGCTTTCAGCCAATGGGTAGCTGTACAAAATGAGGACATAGACCGTATGAAATTAGTCTTCAAGAAGCATAAAAAGAGGGCTGCGGACGAGAGCGAAAGCGAGCTGAACGACAGTCTCCTCACAGAAGAAGAGGAGACGGAAACAGAAAAGGGATGAGAAGAGAAGCGGAAATGTCTTGGCTCACCCTTCCCCTCCCAACGCAAACGTCCCGCAAGCAGTAACCTATACTACTTGCGGGACGTTGTCATTTTTTTATTTGCACGAGGGCGAAATTACTTCGCAGCCTGAGCGTTGGCAGCCTTAATCATGTCGGCGCTGGGGAGGATGTAAACCTCTACACGACGGTTCTGAGCCTTACCTGCTGCCGTTGAGTTGTCAGCTACGGGATTCTCTTCACCGTAACCCTTCACGCTTACGAGGCGAGCGGCGGGATAACCTGCACCTACAATCTGAGCCTTCACGGCGTCAGCACGCTGCTGAGAGAGGTTGAGGTTCTTGGCCTTGCTTTGCTCTGCAGTAGAGTTACGCCAGCCTGCGTTGTCGGTGAAACCTGCTACAGCAAGTTCGAAGGTGTTGTCCTCAGCCAAAAGACCGTTGACGAACTTGTTGATGGCAGCCTTAGCGTTCGTGTTGAGTGCTGAAGAGCTGGTCTGGAAGAGAAGACCGCTATCGAAAGTAGCCTTAACGTATTGCGTTCCCTGAGCATCGGTCAAGATTTCAGCCTCAGCCTGTGCAGCCTCAGCTGCCTTCTTAGCCTTGTCCATCTTGTTACCGATAAGTACACCGGCACCAGCACCTACGGCTGTACCTACGGCTGCACCAATAGCAGCACCCTTACCTTTACCGATGAACTGACCTACGAGTGCACCAAGTGCGCCACCGCTGGCACCACCGATCAAACCGCCCTTGGCAGTGTTACTCATTCCGCCACAGCTGCTCAGCAACAGGGCTACGCTCATGGCGCATACGGAAAACTTCATTTTTTTCATAATAGAAATTATTTGTTGAGTGATTGAGCGGGCAAAGTTAGCGCAATTCGGTCTCCAACAAAATACTATCGCTGTTTTTTCATGATGTAAGGGAACCTTTTGTACCAATTGCTCATTTGGTTTTCTCATACAGGCACTTATCTGTGCAAAAACTACCAGGTGAGGAAGTTCCGAATAACACGGGAAACGCACCTGCCCAGGAAGGAGGTTTTCGGGACTTTCGGGTGATTCAAATGCCGTACTTATCAAGTAATGAAGGGAAAAAGGGGGAGGGGGCGAAACCGATTAGGGTTTTATTTGTACTTTTGCGCTCAATTTATTAACTATAGCCGCAGGGCATGGGACTTGAAGACGCGAAGGAAGAGGGGTATGGCTCTTTCTACCTGACAGGTCTACGCAACGGAGCTTGTGCTGTGCTTCGCAAGAAACGGGCAAACGCACCGGGCACTCGGACTAGCTACTCTCTACACGCCCTTCACCCACTCTCCTGCAACCTCAATATCCTCTATACGATAATGGCAAAAGAATTGAAAGACTTGACCAAGCGTAGCGTGGACTACTCTCGCTGGTATAATGAACTCGTGGTCAAAGCTGACCTCGCTGAACAGGCTGACGTACGCGGTTGTATGGTCATCAAACCTTATGGCTATGCCATCTGGGAAAAAATACAACAGAGCCTGGACGAACGCTTCAAGGAAACGGGTGTGCAGAATGTGTACTTCCCTATGCTTATCCCGAAGAGCTTCCTCTCAAAAGAAGCTGAACACGTGGAAGGCTTTGCAAAGGAATGTGCTGTCGTGACGCACTACCGCTTGAAGGCTAATCCTGACGGTGACGGCGTGGTGGTTGACCCGGCTGCCAAGTTGGAAGAGGAGTTGATTATCCGTCCGACTTCTGAAACGACGATTTGGAACACGTACCGCAAGTGGATTCACTCTTGGCGTGACCTGCCTCTCTGCTGCAACCAGTGGTGTAACGTGATGCGTTGGGAAATGCGTACGCGTCTCTTCCTCCGTACGTCTGAATTCCTCTGGCAGGAAGGTCACACGGCACACGCTACCCGCGAGGAGGCTGAAGCACGTGCTCGCCAAATGCTCGACGTATATGCTGACTTTGCTAAGGACGTGATGGCTATCCCCGTGGTACGCGGTGTGAAGAGCGCAACAGAACGTTTCGCGGGTGCACTCGATACGTATACTATTGAAGCCATGATGCAGGATGGCAAGGCACTGCAGAGCGGTACGAGCCACTTCCTGGGTCAGAACTTTGGTAAGGCTTTCAACGTGCAGTTCGTTGACAAGGAAAACAAACTTGACTACGCTTGGGCTACGTCATGGGGTGTCAGCACACGCTTGATGGGTGCACTCATTATGACGCACTCTGACGACAACGGTTTGGTACTTCCTCCCCACCTCGCTCCGATTCAGGTTGTAATTGTTCCTATCTACAAGGGTGATGCAGAATTGGCCGCTTTCGACGAGAAACTGGGTGAATTGACAAAGAAGCTCCGCAGCATGGGTATTCGCGTGAAGTACGACAACGCGGACAACAAGCGTCCGGGCTTTAAGTTTGCAGACTACGAGCTCAAGGGTGTACCCGTTCGTCTGGTAATGGGTGGACGCGACCTTGAAAACGGTACGATCGAACTGATGCGCCGCGATACGCTCGAAAAGCAAACGCTTCCCTTCGAGGGCATCGAAGAGTATGTTAAGAATTTGCTCGAAGAGATTCAGACAAATATCTACAACAAGGCGAAGAAGCGTTTGGACGAGAACATCTTCCCCTGCGACAACTATGAGGAGTTCAAGGAACGTGTGAAGGACGGTGGCTTCTTCCTCTGCCCCTGGGACGGTACGGAAGAAACGGAAGCCCAGATCAAGGCTGAAACGCAGGCTACGATTCGTTGTGTGCCCTACGGCTACAGCCAGGAAAACCTCGGTGTGGACATGGTCAGCGGTAAGCCGGCTACGTGTCGTGTCATCGTTGCACGCAGTTACTAATGATATAGTTTAGAAGTTGAGAGTTTAGGAGTAGAGTGATTATCTAAAACTCCTGAGCACTCAACCTTCCCGAACGTAAGTTGAAGAGTTTAGAAGTTGAAGGTTTAGGAGCTAAGCATTTAGCTGACAACTCCCGAGCGTCAACTTCTAAACTCTTCGCTTGTATCGGGGAGGAGGCTTCATCGTTTATTATCTGGGTTAGAGCTTAGAGGATAAAACTCCCTCACCTCTAACCCTGATTAATAAGCCAAGAAGTTCCTCTACCCCATTCCCCATTCCTCTACAAACCCTATGATATCCGTAGAACATCTCTCAGTAGAATTTAGCGCACGTCCGCTCTTCTCAGAAGTTTCCTTTGTCATCAACAAAAAAGACCGCATCGCGCTGGTCGGAAAGAACGGTGCAGGTAAATCGACCTTGCTCAAGATTTTGGCTGGACAGCAATCGCCCACTTCGGGCACAGTTGCCGTGCAAAATGACATTACACTGGGTTACCTGCCGCAGGTCATGGTGCTCAGCGATGAACATACGGTGATGGAAGAAGCTGAAAAGGCTTTCGAACACATCAGCGAAATGCAGGAACGCATCGAACAACTGAATAACCAGCTGGCGGAACGCACGGACTACGAAAGCGAGGACTACATGACACTGGTCGAACGCTTTACTCACGAAAGCGAACGTTTCCAAATGATGGGCGGCATGAACTACCATGCTGAGTTGGAACGTACCCTTCAAGGTCTGGGCTTTGCACCTGAAGACTTCAATCGTCCGACGCGTGAGTTCTCGGGTGGTTGGCGCATGCGTATTGAGTTGGCTAAGCTTTTGCTTCGCCGTCCCGATGTACTCCTGCTCGACGAGCCGACCAACCACCTGGACATTGAGAGCATCCGCTGGCTTGAACAATTCTTGAGCCGTTCGCCGGGAGCTGTCGTACTGGTCAGCCACGACCGTGCCTTCATCAACAATGTGACGAACCGCACACTCGAAATATCTTGCGGACAAATCACAGACTACAAAGTGAAGTACGACGAGTTTGTGCGCCTGCGTGCCGAACGTCGCGAACAACAGCTCCGTGCTTACGAAAACCAGCAAAAGGAAATCGCTGACATCAAGGACTTCATTGAACGTTTCCGCTACAAGCCTACGAAGGCGGTACAGGTGCAAAGCCGCATCAAGCAACTGGAAAAGATTGTTCCCATTGAAGTTGATGAGGTAGACACGTCTTGCCTGCACCTGAAGTTTCCACCCTGTTCGCGTTCGGGAGATTACCCTGTGATCTGTGACGACTTACGCAAAGACTATGGTGCACACTGTGTCTTTCACGATGTCAACCTGACTATCAAACGCGGTGAGAAGGTGGCCTTTGTCGGCAAAAACGGTGAGGGTAAATCGACTCTCGTGAAATGTATCATGAACGAGATACCTTACACGGGTACGCTCAAGGTGGGGCATAATGTGGAGATTGGTTATTACGCACAAAATCAAGCGCAATTGCTTGATGGCGAATTGACTGTATTCGACACGATTGACCGTGTGGCCAAAGGTGACATTCGCCTCAAGATACGCGACATTCTCGGTGCCTTCATGTTTGGCGGTGAGGCTTCAGACAAAAAGGTTAAGGTGCTCTCAGGTGGTGAACGTTCACGCCTGGCAATGATTCGCCTCTTGCTCGAACCGGTTAATTTCCTCATTCTGGACGAACCGACGAACCACCTCGATATGCGCACGAAGGATGTGTTAAAGGAGGCTATTCTTGCTTTCGACGGTACGGTGGTAGTAGTCAGTCACGATCGTGATTTCCTCGATGGATTGGTGACAAAGGTTTACGAATTTGGCGGTGGACAAGTGCGCGAGCACATTGGCGGCATCTATGATTTCCTGCAAAAGAAGCAGATAGAGAGCCTGAATGAGTTACAGAAATCCCCTTCACTTTCCGCCTCGCCCACTGCCGGTAAGGCGGCATCGGGAAATGTTGGTGCAGAACCGGTTCAACCCTCGGCAGCCAAACTCTCTTATGAGGAGCAGAAGGAGCTTAACAAAAAACGCAAGAAGCTGGAACGCCGCGTTGCCGATTGTGAAGCGGAGATAGAGCAGACGGAGGCTGCCATTGCCATTCTTGAGGCCAGGATGGCCACACCGGAAGGTGCTTCGGACATGTCGCTTTATGAGCAGCACCAAAAACTGAAAGAGCAGCTTGACCGCGTGATGGAAGAGTGGGACGCGGCTACTGTAGAGTTGGAGAATCACTAACTATTATATTTTATATGTTTATGAAAGCAAATCATTTGTTACCCATTGCAGCATTCTGTCTGATGACGGCTTCCTGCAACACCGGCAAGCAGCAGGCTGAACTTACAGCAGGCATCCAGCTCGCCAATCTTGACACAACGGCTCTACCCGGAACTGACTTTTACCAATACGCATGTGGCGGTTGGATGAAGAACAATCCGATTCCTGCTGAATACTCACAGTACGGTTCTTTCACTATCCTTGCAGAAAACAACCGCAAGCAGATTCAAGGACTGATTGAAGAACTTGCCGCCACCCAGCACGAAGCCGGCAGCGTGGCACAAAAAATCGGTGACTTGTACAAAATCGTAATGGACAGCGTGAAGCTGAACAAGGACGGTGTA
>ERZ1106954.2178-NODE-2178-length-13849-cov-5.868856_pt1 | contig 13849 bp, 5 predicted proteins | sample MGYA00403678_ERZ1106954 | MGnify/ENA primary metagenome ERZ1106954 (study PRJEB35170, sample SAMEA104062445) | human gut metagenome | biome: human gut; feature: human-associated habitat; material: faeces | place: Denmark | collected 2012-08-20 ... | reverse complement strand
TGTCCGCCGCAGCCAGGGCGTTGATCGTAATCATACCCAGGGACGGCATACAGTCAATGAGAACCACGTCATAGTGCTTCTTGGCTTCATTGACATAGGTCCGCAAAGTAAACTCCCGGCTCATGGCGTTGACCAGGCTCATTTCCAGCGCGGACAGCTCAATGTTGGCGGGCATAAGGTCTACGCCCTCGCTGTGGTGCAAAATGCCCTCATCCGTGGTGAATGGCTCATCCCGGATCACTTTTTCCATAACGGTGGCCAGGGTGGTGGGCAGGCTGTCTTGGTCTTGCCAGCCTAGGCAGGTGGTGAGGTCGCCCTGTGGGTCTGCGTCAATGAGCAGTACCTTTTTCCCCAGACGGGCTAAACCAATGCCCAGGTTCACCGTCGTGGTGGTTTTGCCTGTGCCGCCTTTCTGGTTGGCCAGCGCGATCACGCGGCCATCCCTGGGGCGGCTTCTTTGTTCCGGCATTTTCATGTCCTCCTTCTTCTTAGATTTAGCCGCCCGTTGGCAAGACGGACGGCTATGTATGAGAAAATCCGAAAGATGGACATGAAAAAAGCCGCTTACTCTTTCTGAAAAGAATAAGCGGCTCATCTGGCAGCGATATGTAATTTTACATCTTCTTCACCGGGGCGCACATGGCTTTGAGCAGAAGTTCATCCAGGCAGCCGGTGTCCCGGTTTTCACGGAGCATAGTATTGCGCAGGTGATTAAGGCTCTGGATCACAATGCTGTTTTCGGCGGGGGTGAGGTATATCTTGAATTTCCGTTTTTTCATAGGGCGTTCCTCCTTTACGCTTTCAGTATATATGGAAGGAACACTGCGCCGCAAATGTGCGAGAGTTCATCCACTTGAAACACAGCAGCGGCAACTCAGAAGGACAAGATAAACTGGATTCGGTTTGGTCAAATCCTGACAAATCAGGACATCCCCTTCAAAAGAAAAACCGTTCACAAAGGCCGTCATGGAATCGAAAAAATGACGGGGAAAATGCCCTCTAAAACACCCCGATTTCGGCTCGCAGTTGCCCCATTTTTTAATCATAACGGGGTCAAAAAGGGCCTGTTGCCCCATTATTAATCAAGAAAAACCGGGTCAGGCAAGGTCAAATCCTTCCAAAATCGGACAAAGGACAACAGACTTTTTGGAAAGGAAAAAGCCCGGAAAACCGCATGGTTCCGGGCTTTTTGAGCATTTTTGAATTGGTTTGTCGGGCCTGTTATCTCTTGGAGAACTGAGGCGCACGACGGGCAGCTTTGAGACCGTACTTCTTACGCTCTTTCATGCGCGGATCGCGGGTGAGATAACCGGCGGCCTTGAGCGTGCCGCGGTAGTTCTCGTCGACCTTGAGCAGGGCGCGGGCGATGCCGTGACGGATCGCGCCGGCCTGGCCGGTCATGCCGCCGCCGACGACGGTGGCTTCAACGTCAAACTTCTCGGCCGTCTCGGTGGCGGCGAGAGGCTGACGGACGATGAGCTTCAGAGTCTCGAGACCGAAGTACTCGTCCAGCGTGCGGCCGTTGATGGTGATGCTGCCGCTGCCGTTGGGGATGAGGTGGACACGGGCGGTGGAGGATTTCCGACGGCCGGTGCCGTAAGCGTAGGGACGCTTGCTCTGATAGGTAGCCATTCTAAAATTTCCTCCTTTCCTTATTCGACCGTCAAGACTTCGGGCTTCTGCGCGGCGTGCTTGTGCTCATTGCCGGCAAAGACCTTCAGACGACGGAGCTGCCATTTCTGGGTGGGGTTCTTCGCCAGCATGCCGCGGACGGCGAGCGTCATGGCGAGAGTGGGGCGGGTCGCCATCAGGCGATCGTAACGGGTCTCCTTGAGACCGCCGGCGTAACCGGAGTGGGTGCGGTAGTACTTCTGGGTGAGCTTGTTGCCGGTGAGAACGGCGTCCTTCGCATTGATGATGATGACGAAGTCACCGCAGTCGACGTGCGGCGTGTAGTCGACCTTGCGCTTGCCGCGCAGCAGGTCGGCGGCGAGAGCGGCGGTCTTGCCCAGGGGCTTGCCGGCCGCATCGAGAACGTACCACTTGCGGACGACGTCCTCTTTTCTGACCATCGTAGTGGACATTGATGTGCCTCCAATATCATTGTTTTTTCTTGCTTTTTCAAGGCGCGGCGGGTACAATATACCCTCAAGACGCGCTCTATTTTTATAGCACAGCGCTCCTTCGGTGTCAACCCCTGTTTTCCAAGATTTTTATTTACGGCGGGGCAAGCTCGTAAATGCTTCGTTTTGCTCGCAAATGCTCCGTTTTTCTCTGTTTCGATTTTTAATTTTTGAGGTGTGAACTATGGATTCTCTCAATGCGTTTACCGGCGTTGTACGCCGGTGCGTGGACGATTACGGCATGATCTCCCCCGGCGACCGCATCGCCGTGGGCATTTCCGGCGGCAAGGATTCGCTCGTGCTGCTCGCCGCGCTTGCATATCTGCGGCGGTATTACCCCGCGCCGTTCGAGCTGGAGGGCATCACCATCGATACCGGCTTCCCCGGCATGGACTTTTCCGGTGTGGAAAAAATGTGCGAGGAGCTCGGCGTGCCGTATACCCGCGTGCCGACGGATATCCGCGAGATCGTGTTTGACGCCCGGCAGGAGGAGAACCCGTGCTCGCTCTGCTCGAAAATGCGGCGCGGCGCGCTGAACACCACGATGAAGGAGCACGGCTGCAACAAGCTCGCGCTCGGCCACCACTTTGACGACGCCGTGGAGACGTTTATGATGTCGCTCGTGTTCGAGGGGCGGCTCAACTGCTTCAAGCCGGTGACGTATATGTCCCGCGCGGACGTGACGCAGATCCGCCCGCTTCTGTACATCGGCGAGCAGCGCAGCGCGAATCTCGCCAAACAGCTCGAGCTGCCGGTCGTGAAGAGCACCTGTCCGATGGATCACACGTCCAAGCGGCAGGAGATCAAGGATCTGCTCACGACGCTCTCGGCGCAGTACCCGGATGTGCGCAGCAAGGTGTTCGGCGCGATGCAGCGCCTGCCGCTCGACGGCTGGGGCCCCACGCCGCACGAGCGCGTCAAAACGCGCGAGAGAAAAAAAGAGGAATAACCCTGCGGGGTCTATAATATAATAGTATAGGGGAATATGCCCTCTCGGCTGCCGAGAGGGCATTTTAAATCGCTTCCGGCAATACCGGGGGAACCACAAGGTATAGCGGTTTCTGGGATAAGCAATCACTACCTGTACAAAATGTTAAAAACTGTTAAGAATTTGTTACAAATAATGAAATGTTACGTAAACCTATGGAAAAATTCCACGGTATCTTGTAGAATGAAAACAACATAGTGGGATAACTATACCAAAACACAGTAGGATAACTATACCAATGCGCAGAAAAACCATGTTCCGGCACAGAAAAATCCGTACATTTTCTCCCGAAATTGTCCGACAACGAGGGAGAGGTAAGTGAAAACAGGAGGACTGTATGAAAAAGAGGAATCTGATCGCGCTGCTGATGGCAGTATGCATGATGTTCTCCCTGCTCCCGGTGAACGCGATCGCCGTTGGAGACGAGGGGACCATCCCGGCAGAGGAAACGCTTCTTTCCGAAAATGGAAACGATCCCGCGCCGGCTGGCAGCACCAACCCCGCCGGAGACAAAGACTCCATTCCGGGAACAGGCGAAAAGCCCAGTGCGGCGGAAGAGCCTGTGAAGGACGAAGAGTCCGCGAAGGACGAAGAGCCCGGCAAGGACGAAGAGCCCGCGGAGGGCGAAGAGGGCGGCAAGACAAACGTTGTCCCCATGAGAGTTGTCCGGCCGGATACGGACAAATACCTCACCTACGTCTTTCGGGTAGACGGCGAGGAAGTCTCGCGCCAGATCGTCAAGAAGGGCGACACGCTCTATCAGCCCGTTTCCCCCGTGAAGGACGGCTATAAATTCACCGGCTGGTTCGTCGGCGCGTCCGAGCTCGCCTTCGGTACCGTGGGCGAGATCAGCGAATCGGCGCAGATCAACGTGGACGCCGGATTCACGGAAGTGCTGTACGTGTTCTTTGCCGACACGAACGGCCGCATTGTCCATACCAAAGAGGGCGTGAAAGGCGACGTTATCAAGACTGACGATGTAACCTACGGTCTTGAGAACACAACGCACGCGATCACCGGCTGGTATCTGGAACCCAGCTACCAGACCCCTGCCGACTCCGTCACGCTGGACAAAGAGAATATCACCGTGTACGCCAAGGTCGAACCGGGCCACTGGCTCCACTTTGATTCCGACGGCGGTACATATGTCGCGCCCCAGTTCTACAGCGCAGACGCAACCACGGCAGCTCCCAATGTGGTGACGAAGCCCGGCTACACGTTCAGCCACTGGGAATACAACGGAACGAAGTTCGAATTCGGCAGCCCACTGACGGAGAACATCACGCTCAAGGCGCGCTGGAACGCCAAAGCCGACACGCAGTACACCGTCATCCACTGGCAGGAGGATGCCGATGACGACGGCTACTCTTATGTGGAAAACGAGACGCTGTATGGTACGACCGGCGCGCAGACGAGCGCCAGAGCTAAGACCTATAATGGTTTTACCGTTCGGGCGATTACGCAGGAAACCATCAAGGGCAACGGCGCTACCATTGTCAACATATATTACAAGCGCAATGTGTACGAAGTGAAATTCTACCGGAGCACAGGAAGCAGCTGGAATCCCGGTTGGAGCGAAATAACCAACAATAGAATCAGCGCTAAGTACGGTGCGAATATCCGCGACCAGTGGCCTGGCGGACAGTGGAAGGTCAGTCCGAGCGGCAGTGTTTACCAGACCAATATAGATGTTATGCCGCTGGGCGGCACCAGCTTCTATGAGACGAGCCAGTACAATGGTTCCGCTAAGTACTATCTGGAAGATCTTAACGGCAACTATGTGCTGGATCACACGGATACCGGTGCGAGTACAACTGCCACTATTTCAAAAGAGGATCGCTACAATATCACCGGCTTTACCGTAAATGAAAGCAAAAGTGGAAAGGACGGCGAGCGCTATAATGGCGCCAGCTTCTACTACGACCGCAACAGCTACAATGTGGTGTACATAAGCGGCGGTAAGACGGTAAACACGGCATCGTATAAATACCAGCAGAGCATTGCCGACGCTGGAAATTATAAACTTACGACCCCGCCGGTCGGCATGGAGAAATATATTTTCGCAGGCTGGTGTGCTGATCCCTTCGGTCTGCCGGAATATGTATTTGATGGCAAGACCATGCCCGCGCAGAACATTACGGTATACGCCTACTGGGCAGCGCCGACAGTCTACGGCTTTGCCCACATCACCATGGAAGGCGCCGACGGAAAGGAGCTCACCATCCCCTACGGCGGCACCATTGACGAGAGCATGCTCCCCAATCCGCAGAAGCCGGCGGGCGAGGGCTGGACATTTGCTGGCTGGGCGACGAAGAACGGCGATACTTACACGCCCTTCCACTTCAGCACCAAAATTTACGAGAATATCGAGCTTTACCCCTACTATACCAATAAGAACAGCTTCACCGTGACATATACTGACGGCAAGAATACTGTCACGGATATGAAGCGCTATGCCCCCGGTGCGCACGCCGACGTGCAGGCCAACTCCTTCGCCGTTCCCGAGGGCAAGGTGTTCCTCGGCTGGGCAGAGACGGCGGACGGGGCGGTCAAGTACCAGCCCAACGACAAGCTGCGCATGAACGCGAGCGTCACGCTCCATGCCGTCTGGGGCAACAAGGACGCGGTCGTCTCCCTGACATATAACGCCAACGGCGGCCAGGGCGGGACCCATGTCGAAAACGGGTACGTCAATAACGGTCTTGTGACGCTCTGGGACGGCAGCGGCTTCTCCCGCGCCGGCTATTCCCTCGACGGTTGGAGCACCGATCCGAACGCTGCCAGTGCGGAATATAAGACCGGCAGCACCGCCCGCGTGGACAGCACCGGGGACAATATCCTCTACGCCGTGTGGAAGGCGAACGAGAATACTGCCTATAAGGTCGAGTTCTACTGCGAGCAGACCAACGGCACCTACACGCTCGAAAAGACTGAGCATCGCACCGGCACGACGGACACCACCGTTTCTGTCAATCCTACGGATAAGGAATACGGCACGCCCACGTATGTGTACGATGCGGCCAATAAGAACAACGTCGAATCCGGCCCCGTGGCCGCGGACGGCTCGCTGACGCTGAAGCTGTACTTCAAGCGCAACACCGCGGAGTACACCATCCACCATTACCTCAAGGGCACGGAAGTGAAGGTCGCTCCTGACCAGACCGGCACCATGACGATCGGCGATACGCTGACGGCGAGCGCCTCGACCGCGCTGGGTGCGGAATATGCGTCGGCGCATGCGAACAGCTACTCCCCCAGCCAGTCGCTGGAAATGAAAGCGACGGGGAACGTCATCACCGTTTATTACACCGTTCCTCTGACGATCACCGCAGAGAGCGCGAGCAGAGCCTACAACGCCCAGCCGCTCACGCAGCCGGACTTCAAGGTCGAGGGCCTTGTCAACGGCGATCAGAAGATGGATATCACCCTCTCCATGACGAAGGAGAGCACCATCACCAATGTCGGCAGCGTGTCGAACGTCATCGATACGACCACCGTCCGGTTCAAGGGCGGCGCGCTGCCCGGCGGCTACTATGAACTGCCGACCTATAAGCCCGGCACGCTGACGATCACGGCGGACGAGACCGAAGTCGTCGTCACCATCACCGGCAACCATAACACCCTGGTCTATAACGGCAGCGAGCAGAGCGTGACCGGCTTCACGACGGACGTCGGCGAGAAGACCATTTCCGTCACGCTGAAGGAAGGCTCCAAGGCGGAAGCGAAGGGCACGAACGCCGGCAAGTACGAAATGGGGCTGACGAAGGATAACTTCACGGTCACGTCCCAGAACTACAGCAACATCAAGGTCGTTGTGGTGGACGGCTATCTGAAGATCGATCCGATCACCGAGAAAGTTACCGTCACCGTAACCGAGAAATCCGACACCGTCACCTATGACGGGCAGGAGCACTCCGTCACGGGCTACAAGTCCATGACGGCGGACAACGCGCTCTACGACGTGACCACCAGCGTCCGTGCGACCGAAACCGAGGCGTGGACGGCGAAGGGAAAGTATGTCGGCACCTACCATGTCGGCATCGAACCCGGTGACTTTAAGAACATCAGCGGCAACTTCACGAACGTCGAGTTCGTGATCGTGGACGGCGATCTGGTCATCACCCCGGCGAGCGTCGCCGTTGTGAAGATCGAGGGCCACACGAAGACCGTCACCTACAACGGCAAGGAACAGACCGTCGAGGGCTACACCGTCACGAGCAACCCGGCGAACGCGACCGTGACGCTCGTCGGCCAGGCCATCGCCTCCGGCACGGACGCCGGCACCTACCCGATGGGGCTCAAGCCCTCCGACTTCACCGCGACTTCCCCGAACTATAATAACGTCACCGTCGAAGTGACGGACGGCTATCTGGAGATCAACCCGATCACCGATAAAGTTACCGTCACCGTCACCGAGAAATCCGGCTCCGCCGTGTATAACGGGCAGGAGCACTCCGTCACCGGCTACGAGACCATGACGGCCAACAACGCGCTCTACGACGTGAAGAAGAACGTCGCCGAAACGCAGACCGCGGCGTGGACGGCGAAGGGCACGGACGTCGGCGAGTACCCGGTAGGCATCGTCTCCGGCGACTTCGCGAATACGAGCAAGAACTTTACGAACGTCGTGTTCACCGTTGTGGACGGCGCTCTCACCATCTCCCCCATCTCCGAAAAGACCATCACCGTCACCGCGGCGAGCGGCAGCAAAAAGTACGACGGAACGCCGCTCACGAATAACGGCTTCAGCTGCACCGAAGGTGTGCTGGTGCCGGGCGACGTACTGACGGCTGTCGTTGAGGGCAGCGCCACGAACGTGGGCGACGAGGGCAAGAACGTCGTCAAGAGCTATAAGGTCATGCGCGGCGGCGCAGACGTTACGGGCAACTACACCTTTGCCAACAGTGTGGACGGCAAGCTGACCATCCTGCCGCGCACCGTGAAGCTCACGTCCGAGACCGCGAGCAAGGAATACGACGGCATGCCGCTGACCCGTCCGGATGTCTCCGTCACGGGTGACGGCTTCGTCTCCGGCGAGGTGACCGGCATCACGGCCACCGGCAGCGTGACTTATGTGTCCGACGGCACGGTCGAAAATACCATCACCTATACGACGGGCGCGGCCTTCCGCGAGGAGAACTACGAGATCACCAAGCTCCCCGGCAAGCTCTCCATCACGCAGAGCTCGAACGCTATCGTCATCACCACGGCGTCCAGAAGCAGAGAGTATAACGGCAAAAAGCTGCTGGACGACCAGACCACGCATACCGGAACGCTGGCGGAAGGCGACCGGCTGGTCGTGGAGTTCCCGGCCGACGCCGGTCTGACCGACGTGGGCACCAAGCGGAACGAATATAAGTCCTACCGTGTGGAGCGTTCGGACGGCGCGGACGTGACCGCCAACTACACCTTCGGCGAGCCCGTCATCGGTACGCTCACCGTCACGCCGGTGGCGATCGAGCTGACGGCGAACAGCGCCGCCAAGGCGTACGACGGCACGCCGCTCACCGACAGAGGCTACACCATCAGCAACGGCAGCTTCGTGGGCGATGAAGGACTTGCGAGCGTGACGGTCGTTGGCAGCCAGACGCTCGAGGGCAGCAGCGCCAACAAGATCACCGGCCACACGCTGAAGAGCAACACGAAGGCCCAGAACTACAATATCACCTATGCGGACGGCACGCTGACCGTTTCGAAGAACGAGAAGGTCATCACCGTCACGGCGAACAGCCGCACCTGGGAGTATGACGGCAAGGAGCACTCCGACGGCGGCTACACCGTTCGCTACGACGGCGAAACATATACCGTGGCCGCGGGCGAGAGCCAGAAGCTGCCGACCGGAGGCCTCACGCTGACGGCGACGGTCGTCGGCACGGTAAAGAACGTTGCGGACAGCGCGAAGGACAATAACAAGATCACCGTTGTGGCCATCACGGACGCAGCGGGCAATGTCGTGAACGATCAGTTCAAGACCATCACACTCGTCCCCGGCACGCTCACCATCACCAAGCGCGGCGCGGGCGAAGAGAAGGTCATTTTGAAAGCCGCGAACAACGCCGTCGTTTATGACGGCCAGCCGCACGGCGTGTGCCTGACCGCCGACGGCAAGGTCGAGGCCGGCACGAGCTACACCATCACCTATCTGGTCGATGGTCACAGTGTGGAAACGGTCATCACCGGCAGCCGGACCGAAGTGGGCAAGTACCCCGGCATTCTGGTGCCGGACAAAAACAACACGCGCATCGTGGATGGAAGCGGCAACGACGTGACCGATAACTATGAGATCACCTACAGAAACGGCGATCTCGAGATCGTCGCTCCGGGAACCGTGGTCGTGGAGATCAAGGGCATCCGCGACAGCGTGGTCTACGACGGCAGCAAGCACGAAGTGAACGGCTACACGGTCGTTAGCATCAGCAACCGCGCGTATACTAGGGCGGACTTCAGCCTCGCGGAGGGCAAGAGCGCCCATGCCGAGGGCACGAACGTCGGCGAGTATTACATGAATCTCGAGCCCGAGAGCTTCGTGAACAACAACACGCAGAACTTCACGTCGGTACAGTTTGTCATCGTGGAAGACGGTCTGCTGGAGATCACGCCGATCATGGATGAGGTCACCGTCACCATCACCGGCAACAACGACACCAAGGTGTATAACGGCAAGGAACAGTCCGTCACCGACTACACGACAGACGTCGGTACGAAGACGATCGACGTTGCGCTGAAGGATGGCGTCAAGGCAGAAGCGAAGGGCACCGACGTTGACACCTATTATATGGGTCTGACGAAGGATAGCTTCAGCGTCACCTCCAGGAACTACAGCAATATCAAGGTCGTCGTGAAGGACGGCTGGCTCAAGATCGATCCGATCGCCGATAAGGTCACCGTGACCGTCACCGAGAACTCCGCCGCCGTTACCTATGACGGCACGGAGCACTCCGTCACCGGCTACAAGTCCATGACCGCGGACAACACGCTCTACGACGTGGAGAAGAACGTCGCCGAGAAGCCGACCAAGGCGTGGACGGCGAAGGGGACCGACGCGGGCGAATACCCGGTCGGCATCGTCTCCGGCGACTTCAGGAACACCAGCAAAAACTTCACGAACGTCGAGTTCGTGATCGTGGACGGCACGCTGAAGATCGACCCCGTCAGCGACAAGGTCACCGTCACCATCACCGAGAACGCCGATACGGTCATTTACGACACGAAGGAGCACTCCGTCACGGGCTACAAGTCCATGACCGCGGATAACGCGCTCTACGACGTGAAGAAGAACGTCGCCGAGACCCCGACCGAGGCGTGGACGGCGAAGGGAACGGATGTCGGCGAATACCCGGTGGGCATCAAAGCGGACGACTTTGAGAACACCAGCGGCAACTTTACGAACGTCGAGTTCGTGATCGTGGACGGTGCGCTGAAGATCGCCCCGGCGGAGAGCATCGTTGTGAAGATCGCGGGCAGCACGAAGACCGTCACCTACAACGGCGAGGAGCAGTCCGTCGAGGGCTACACCGTCACGAGCAACCCGGCCAATGCGGATGTAACGCTCGTCGGCAAGGCCGTCGCCTCCGGCACGGACGCCGACACCTACCCGATGGGTCTCACCGCCGCGGACTTCACCGCGACATCCCCGAACTATGAGACCGTTGTCATCGAAGTGACGGACGGCTGGCTGAAGATCGATCCCGTCAGCGACAAGGTCACCGTCACCGTGACCGAGAAGTCCGGTTCCGTCGTCTACGACGGGCAGGAGCACGCCGTCACCGGCTACGAGACCATGGCGGCGGACAACGCGCTCTATAACACCGCGGACGTCGCCGAAACGCCGACCGAGGCGTGGACGGCGAAGGGAACGAACGCCGGCAAGTACCAGGTCGGCATCAAGTCCGGAGACTTCAAGAACACGAGCGTCAACTTCACGAACGTCGCGTTCGTGATCGTGGACGGCGAGCTGGAGATCACCCCGGTCACCGATAAGGTCACCGTCACCGTCGTGGAGAAGTCCGACAACGTCACCTATGACGCCGCGGAGCACTCCATCACGGGCTACGAGACCATGACCGCCGACAACGCCCTCTACGACATCGCCAATGTCGCCAAAACGCCGACCGCGGCGTGGACGGCGAAGGGCACGGAAGCGGGCGAGTACCCGGTGGGCATCGTTTCCGGAGACTTTAAGAACACCAGTAAAAACTTCGCGAACGTCGAGTTCGTGATCGTGGACGGCGCTCTCACCATCACGACGGACGACACCGAGGTCGTCGTTACCGTCACCGGCAATACGAAGACCGTCGTTTACGACGGCACCGAGCACTCCGTCGAGGGCTACACGGTGGACGTGAACGGCCTGCCCATCACCGTGACGCCGAAGGCCGGAACCGAGGCGAAGGCCAGCGGCACGAACGCCGGCACCTACTACATGGGTCTGACGGCGGACGACTTCACCGCGGAATCGAATAACTACAGCAACATCAGGATCGTCGTGACCGACGGCTGGCTCAAGATCGACCCGATCACCGACAAGGTCACCGTCACTGTTACCGAGAACGCCGACACCGTCGAGTATGACGGCAAGGAGCACTCCGTCACGGGCTATGCGTCCATAGTTTCCGATCACGCTCTCTACGACGTTGCGAACGTCGCCGAGACACCGACCGATGCGTGGACAGCGAAGGGCACCGACGCCGGCACCTACCCCGTCGGCATCAAGTCCGGAGACTTCAGGAACACCAGCGGCAACTTCACGAACGTGGAATTCGTGATCGTGGACGGCGAGCTCGTCATCACGCGCCGCGGCGAGAATCCGGGAAGCCCGGTAACGCTCCGCGCGGATGACAGCACCGTGATGTTCGACGGCGATTACCACGGCTATGTCGGCCACATCGCGACCAACCTTGCCGAGGGCCACAGCGTCCGCAGCGTGAAGAGCGACTTCACCGCGCGCAACGTGGGCCGCTACGAGGATAAGATCGACCTGCACGACGCCATCATCGTGGATGCCGACGGCAAGGACGTGACGCGCAACTATGTGCTCACCTACCAGCCCGGCACGCTGGAGATCACGCCGTTCGAGGGCGAGGTCGTCGTTACTGTCACCGGCAACACGGGCCTCTTCCGCTATGACGGCAAGATCCACACCGTTGAAGGGTATACCTTGGAAGCGACCGTGCCGTTCTTCACCGAGGACGACATCCGCTTCACCGGTGACGCAACCATCAGCGAAGTCCGCCCCGGCGATTATGTGATGAATCTGAAGGATGAGGAATTCTCCGCGGCGAACGATAACTTCACCAGCGTGAAGTTCGTCGTCATCGACGGCAGCATGCGCATCTATACCGTGCGCTACACCGTCGCGTGGATGTTCGACACCGACCAGATGCTCACCGGCGATTCTCCGAACCGCTACTTCACCTCCATGGCAAATTACATCGACCGCTCGGACATCTCCCTCGTGCTCCACACCGGCAACGTTGTGGCGGACGCCGGAGCGCAGAGCCAGTGGGATGTGTTCAACAACGCGATGCAGCCGCTCTACGACGATGAGGAAGTGGACGTTCTCATGATCGCCGCCGAGAAGGAAGCCGCCGACGGCAGCCTGTTCCTGCAGCAGCCCGTCCGCGAGGACTTCAAGGAGGAAGACCTCTTTGAAAACGGCAAGGGCTTCGTGCGCCGCTTCAACATCGGCGAGAAGAGCGTCATCCTCGTCGGTCTCGGCGCGGACGCCATGACCGAAGAGGGCTACAAGTGGGCGCGCGAGAAGTTCAACTCCGACAAGGACGCCTCCGGTATCCTGCTCGTGAACAACTACCTGCTCGAGGATATGAGAAAGCCCGATAAGATCGATGAGCGCGCTCTCGATCTGGAGAAGAACGTCGTCAAGGCGTGCTCCAACGTGCGCATGGTCCTCAGCAGCAGCGGCGGCTACTCCAGCCACTACGAGTTCTATTACGGCGAGCGCAAGGTGATCGCCATCAACTCGGACATCGAAGCGGCAGCCAAGGCGGGCTACTTCACGCAGCTCACCTTCAACGAGGATCTCAATATCCTCAGCGTCACCAACCTCTGCCCGTACACCTACGACTTCGTGTATAACGAGAGACAGGCGTATAAGGAGTGCTATGTGCTGAACAACGTGCTCTGAGACCTCGCGGGACGAACGCCCCGAAACCCATAAGCAAAACGATCCCCGGCGGGCATGCCCGCCGGGGATCTTCCTATGAAAAACTTTCCGCAAAAAGAAAAGCTGTCAACGGGAAATGTCCCCGTTGACAACTTTTTTGCGTCACGCCGTGGCTGCGCTCTCCTGCATCGCGCGGAGCGTCCGGGCGATCAGCGTGTCCGGCTCCGATGCCAACGCCAACTATGACATCACTTTTGAAGCTGGTGTGTTTACGATCAATCCCAGAGATATTTCCAAAGCGGATGTTACGTTGGGGGATGCCTTGACCGAGAACGGCAAGGAGCAGACCCAGACGGTTGTCAAAGTCGTTGCGGACGGTATAGAGGTTTCGGCGGACGCTTATACGCTGGAAGGCAATACCGCGAAGGAAGCCGGTACATATACCCTCAAGATCGTTGCAAAAGAGGGCGGCAACTTCACTGGTGTAAGAGAATGCTCTTATACGATTGCCAAGGCAAATAATAAGCCGGTCAATCCGCCGAATGTTCCTCAGACGGGGGACAATAGCCAGGCACTTCTTTGGATCACCTTGATGCTTGTAAGCATCTGCGGTAT
>ERZ1106954.2169-NODE-2169-length-13891-cov-4.172376_pt1 | contig 13891 bp, 9 predicted proteins | sample MGYA00403678_ERZ1106954 | MGnify/ENA primary metagenome ERZ1106954 (study PRJEB35170, sample SAMEA104062445) | human gut metagenome | biome: human gut; feature: human-associated habitat; material: faeces | place: Denmark | collected 2012-08-20 ... | reverse complement strand
GGTAGTCGAACTTCTCGACGGCGCGGATCAGACCGAGGTTGCCCTCCTGGATCAGATCCAGGAACAGCATGCCACGGCCGACATAGCGCTTGGCGATGGAGACGACCAGACGCAGGTTTGCGCTGATGAGCGCCTGCTTGGCCTCAAGACCAACATTCTCGATACGCGTAAGTCGACGCATCTCGGAGCGTGTGAGTTCAATCTCGCCTGCATCGGCAGCCTCGAGCTTCTCGGTAGCCTCGAGACCGGCCTCAATCTTCATGGCCAGATCGACCTCTTCAGATGCGGTCAGCAGGTCGACCTTACCGATCTCCTTGAGGTACATACGAACCGGGTCGCCGGTCAGCATCACCGTGGAGGCATCGATGCCGCGCACGCGCGAACGCGAACGGGACGTGCGCACGGTGCGCTTCTTCTTGCTCTTGGAAGAGCCCATCTCGGCATCGGCCTGGCGGGCCATCTTAAGCTCGTGATCGTCAAGCGAGCCGGAATCGTGCTCGTCATCGTCGAAATCGTCGGTATCGTTATCGTCATCGTCGACGTCCATCGGGGCGTCGTCGTTTCCGCTCGCGGAGATAATCTGGATGCCGCTGTTGCGCAGCGCGGAATACACCGCGTTGAGCTGCTCTTCAGTAACATCGATATCCTTCAGGGCGACCTGAATCTCGTCCTCGGTTACCGAAGTCCTGTTTGAGCCGTTGCCCATGAGCTTTGCAACGTAGGATTCCAGCCCAGTACCCGTGCTCTCAGTCTTTTTTGGCACAGATTCTCCCTTCGTAGTCCACAGGACTCAATACTTTAGCACACACATGAACGTCTATACCCAAAATAAAGACAGGATATAGGCGAGAATACGCTGGTTGACCACAACATCTAGGCTTGTTCGGTGCCTGCGACCTCCAGGCCGATCAAACGGAACGGGTCGGCCACGCCACCGATCGACTTTTGGAGCTCGCGTTGGCGCTGTGAATCTTGCACCGCCTGCATCGTCAGCACGCGACGGGCCTCATCGTCGAGTGAACGGTCCTGGCGCAACTTGGCCTGCGCGGCTCGCATGCGACGTTTGATGGTGTAGAGCTCGAGCGTATCGAGCATAAAGACGATATTCGTCTCGGTCGGGTGCTTACTCGTTGCCGAGATGCGCCCGGCGCTGACAAGCGACGCCGCCTCGGGACACACCGCACGCGCCGCATCCATGCAGGCCGCAGGATCGGTTCCCGGTGGTGTCGCGAGCACGGCCCACGCAATGGACTCGTGACGCGGGTCAACCCACTCGATAGAACAAATGCGATCGGCATGCGTGCGGAACAGATCGGGGTAGCTCGTGAGCATCGTCAGCAGCTCGCGCTCCCCCGCCAGGGATTTCCGCTCCAGATCGGTCAAAACGATCGGCATCGACGGAGCTGCCGCCACGCTTGAGCTATCGGCAACGGGCGCAGCGCTTTCCATCCCCGCTGGCACATCGATTGGCGGCAGATCCTCGTCGACCTCCACCGGCGCGGCCCCATAGGCATCAAGCGGAACGTAGTCGTACGGGTCCTCCTCGACCGGTGCGGACACCGGCGGCGTCGCACCCGCGGCCCAGGCACCGCGAGACGTCCCCTGCGAACCAGACGCCCGACCGCCCGCGATGCCCGCGCGCTCAGCTTGCGCGCGTTGACGCTCGTAGTTCTGCTCACGCCGGCGCTCGGCATCCTCACGCTTGGCGACATCGCGAAACACGCGGCTCGAACTCGCGCGCACGGTCTCCAGGTCCAAACCCAACAGGTCGGCAATCTGGATAAAGTACGTGTCGATCATATAGCTGTCGCGCAGCGGATAGATGAGCGTCAGCGCATCCTCGAGCGCTTTAGCGCGACCGCCCGGTGTGGTAATGTCGCTCGACTCCTGCAGCGAACGGTACACAAAGTCCATGAGGGGCTCGGAGGCATCGATGCGCGCCTGAAGTGCCTCGCCGCCATGCGCCGTGATGAACTCCATGGGGTCGTTGCCGTCGGGCAGCACCACGCAGCGCAGGTCCATCGAATCCTGCTCGATAAACTGAATCGCGCGGCGAGCGGCCTTTTGACCGGCGGCGTCGCCATCGAACATATACACAATGCGCTTGGCAAAGCGGGTGAGCGTCTTTACGTGATGCTCCGTGAGCGCCGTGCCCAGCGTGGCGACGACGTTTTTGATCCCTGCCTCCCAGCAGGCGATGCAGTCGGTATAGCCCTCCACCACGATGGCGGTATCCTGCGCGACGATAAACTCCTTGGCCCAGTTAAAGCCGTAGAGGTTTCGCTTTTTATGAAACACGCTCGTCTCGGCGGTGTTGAGGTACTTAGGCTGACCATCGCCCATGATGCGCCCGCCAAAGGCGATATTGTGACCCTGCTCATCAAAGATGGGAAACATCACACGGTCGTAAAAGCGGTCCGCGAGCTGTCCGCGCCCGCGGCTCACGGCCACGTTGGCGTCGATCATCTCCTGCGGGGTAAAGCCCGCCTGTGACAGATGCGATACCAGCGCGTTGTGACCCGGCGCAAAACCCAGGCAGTAGCGGCGACAGACATCTCCGCCCATGCCACGACTGGCAAAGTACTCGCGCGGACGGCTGTCCTTACCGCGCATAAGCATGGTGTGGTAGAACTGAGCCGTCTCGGCGCACAGGTCATAGATGCGGGCACGCTTGGTTCCGCGATCGCGTTGCGCACCGGTATCGTGCAGTTCAATGCCCGCACGGTCGGCCAAATAGCGGATCGACTCGGGAAAACTCAGGTTCTCGCGCTTCATGATATAGGTAAAGACGTCGCCGCCCTCGCCGCAGCCAAAGCAGTGCCACACCTGCGTTGCAGGGATAATGTGAAACGAGGGGGTCTTTTCGCCATGAAACGGGCAGCAGCCCCAAAACTCATGGCCGCGAGGCTTGAGCTCAACCGTTTCCTGCACGATGGCAACCAGGTCCGATGCCGCGCGTACCTGATCTTTTTCCTCATCGCTAATCACGGATGCTCACCCCCTGCTCACCCAAGTTATGACGGATATCGTCGATATTACCCTCGACGGTCGCAATCAACTCGTCCAGGAAATCGAACACGCGAGACGGACGCAGCCAGCGCGTAAACGCCAGCGACACGGAAGCGCCATACAGGTCGCCCGTATAGCCGATCAGGTTGGCCTCGAGATGCGCCGAGGCGGCATCGTCGGCATAGGTCGGCGGCAGACCGACGTTAACGGCAGCAGGCCATACGGTATCGTCGACCAGCACCAGACCCTCATAGACGCCATCGGCAGGCACTTGGATGCCGTCGGGCACCTGGATGTTTGCCGTGGGAAAGCCCATGTCGGAGCCCTCATGACGGCCAGCCGCCACAACGCCGCGCAGCATATAGGGACGGCCGAGAAGCTCGGCAGCCAGCTCCACATGACCCTGACCCAGCTCATGGCGGATGCGCGTGGCGCAGATGGTCTGCCCGTTAACGCAGAGTAGGTCGTGACCGTAAACGTCAACCCCACGCTCAGTGCCCCAGGCGCGCATCTCGGCAACGCCCGAAGCGCCGCCGCGGCCGAGCCTAAAGTCGCTGCCTACACGAATGGAGCGAATATCGACAACACGCGACAACAGCGCCAGAAACCCGACATGGTCGAGTGCCGCCACGGCGGGCGTAAAGGGAACGGCCACCACCGCATCGACCCCGGTTTGAGCCAGGGCATGCAGGCGGTCGGCCGTCGTCATCAACTTTTGAGCGGGCGAAGGACTCACCACGACGTCCGGATCAGGATCGAAGGTGACCACGACCGCTTTGCTACCGTGATCGTGTGCATCGCGAATAACCGCGTCGATCAGCTCTTGGTGCCCGCGATGTACGCCATCAAACACGCCAATGGCGATCGAAGCGGCACCCAAGAACTCACACCCATCAAATGCATCGGCAGAAACGATACGGGCCTCATCCAACTCACCCGCGAAAAAGATACGCGCGAGCTCGTGGGGCGCCAGCATCATCGAACACCGCCGATCGCCTGCGGAAAGACGTGCTCCATCACAAAGCGGCCGCCCTCGATACGAGCAAGCGCCTTCAGTCCGCCATCGAGCACGAGCGCGAACGGCGCCTTCGCCATATCGAAATCCGCAAGCGCGCGTTCAACGGGAATGCGGCGACCACAAAGCAGGTCGTCTGCAAGATTGCCCGGCAAATCGACACGCGTGGCACCAAGGGCGGCGATGGGATCCAGAGCGAAGCCGGCAGCGGACTCGGCAGAGAGCTCCTCTGCCGCATGACAGGCGCCAATGGAAACCACGCCGGAGGCCGTACGGCGCAGCGCGGAAATATGTGCAGCACTATCGCAGGCACGACCCAGATCGCGAGCGAGCGCGCGAATGTAGGTACCTTTGCTTACCGAAAACGCCACAGTCCAGACGCACGTATCGCCCTCGCCACCCACGGCAATCAGGTCGGCGGCATAGACCTCGACGGGGCGCGGGGGCAACTCAACCGTATTGCCCTCACGAGCACTCTTATAGGCGCGAACGCCATTGACCGAGATGGCCGAAAAAGCTGGCGGCACCTGCATCTGCGGGCCAAGCATAGCGGCTAGCTGCTCACGGGCGTAAGCGAGATCGCGCAGCTCGGGGGCAACGGGCACCGTGCGGACGGCCTCGCCCTCCGCGTCATCGGTATTGGTCTCGACACCAAACGAAATGTCGGCAACATAACTTTTGGTATCGAGGGTTAGCATGCCCAGCAGACGGGTCGCCTGGCCCACGCCCACCACCATGACGCCGGATGCCATGGGGTCGAGCGTGCCGGCATGGCCGATGCGCCGCTCATGGAGGGCGCGTCGGCATTGCGAGACCACATCGTGGGACGTGCAGCCCACCGGCTTATCGACGGCGAGCAGCATATTCAATTGAGAAGGCGTACGACGAGCCATGTACCATCCAAAAAGTTAGAGCTCGACGGTCACCGAAGCAGGATCCTCCCCCACCAGCTCGGCCAGCATGGGAAGTGCCACGGCGAGCGTCTCGCGAATCGTTCCGTTGTTGGAAAAGCCGGCGGCGGCATGATGCCCGCCACCGCCAAAGTTGGCAGCGATCTCGGACACATCGAGGTCACCCTTGGAGCGCAGGTTGCCGCGCACCTTGGTATCGCCCTCGATGCCCTTTAGGAACAGGCAGACCTCAACGCCCATCACCGAACGCACCACATCGACCAGACCGTCGCACTCATCCGAAGTGACGCCGCAAGCCTCGAGGTCGCTCTGGTACGCATAACTATATGCCACGCGACCGTGCGCCACGGTCTTGATACGACCCATAACGATGGACTTGAGATGCAAGAACTCTACGCGCATGCTCTGGTAGACCTCGAGCGCGACGCGCGCGGGATCGGCACCGTGCGCGACCAGGCGCGAGGCGGCATGGAACGCAGCGGCATCGGCGTTTTGGTACTGAAAACGACCGGTATCGGTCACCAGGCCGCACAGCAGGCAGGTCGCGACACCGTTGCGAGCCACAATGCCGCAATTGTCCAAAAAGCGGTCGATGATCATGGCGCAGGCCGCGGCGCCGACGCACCTCAGGCTCAGCTCGGCAAATTCCTCACGCGCCGGATGATGATCGAAGCACACCGCATGCGACGAGCGGCGGAGCACCTCGGCGGAGTTGTTCAGACGCTCGACGACCGGCACGTCCACCGAGATGAACAGGTCCGGATTGCCGGTATACGCAGATGCCGGCACCAGACGGTCGGCGCCCTCCATAAAGCGGTAGATGCGCGGAACCGGGTCATCGTCTGCCAGCAGCAGGGCAATGTCCTTGTTGGGGAAAAACTTCATAAGCGATAAGCCCAGACCCAGCACGGAGCCCAGGGCGTCGCCATCGGGAGACGTATGTCCCGAAATCGCAATGGAGGACGCACCCTCGATGAGCTCGAGGATGCGTCGCTGAATATCTGCAGACTCACACGATGCGAGGTCGGCGGAATTACTCATCAAAAGCTGCCTCCTGGGCGGCATCCGCTATCGGATAGCCGTCCTCGTCCTTTTCGATCGCAAGCGTAGCGGGAACGTTTTCCAGCGCACGCGTGATGCGCTCGGCCTCATCGGTCGAGCGATCGATGCGAAAATCGAGCTCGGGCGTAACGCGCCAATCGAGCGAGCGGGCCAACAGGCTACGGATGCGGCCCTTGGCGCTGGCGAGCGCCTCCATGACCTCGTCGTAGCGGCTCGCGTCGCACGACACGTACACGCGCGCGAACGAACGGTCCACCGCGACCTCGACCGCGGTCAGGGTAACCAGGTCGAGACGCGGATCGGAAACCTCAAAGAGCAGGATATAACCGAGCTTCTCGCGAAGCTGCTCGCCCAGACGGCGGGTTGCCTGCGTTTGCTTCATAGCGCTACCCCCTACTCGGTACGGGCAACCTGGTCGATGCGGTAGCCCTCAATGGTGTCGCCGGGCTTGATGTCCTGGAAGTTCTCCAGGCCAATGCCGCCCTCGGAACCGCTCTTGAGGCTCTTGGCCTCGTCCTTGTAGTGGCGCATCGAGGCGATCTTGCCGTTGAAGACCACGATGCCGTCGCGCACCAGGCGCACGGAATCGGTCGCGGCGATCTCGCCCTCTTCGACGCGGACACCGGCGGCGATGCCGACTTTGGGCACCTTGAAGGTGTCCAGGACGGTCGCAGTGCCCGTGGAGACCTCAACCTCGGTGGGCTTGAGCATGCCGATACGGGCAGCGTCGAGGTCCTCGAGGCACTTGTAGATGACGTCGTAGCAACGGATCTCGACGCCCTCGCGCTCGGCGGCGGAGCGGGCCTTGCCGTCGGGACGGACGCCAAAGCCGATGATGATGGCGTTGGAGGCGTCGGCCAGGACCACGTCGGTCTCGTTGATGGCACCAACGGCGGAGTGGATCGTGTTGATGCGTACCTCGGACTGATCCATCTTGTCGAGGGAGTCCTGAAGGGCCTCGATGGAGCCCTGGACGTCGGCCTTGATGATCAGGTTGAGCTCCTTGACCTCGGCGTCGGCGATGGTCTCGAAGAGGTTCTCGAGCGTCACGTGCTTCACGCGGCTCTGCTCCTCGATACGGGCCTTGAGCGAACGCTCGTCGGCCAGCGCACGCGCCTCGCGCTCGTCCTCGAATACGCGGAACTCGTCGCCGGCGTTGGGGACGGACTGCAGGCCCAAGATCTCGACGGCGTCGGAGGGACCAGCCTCGGTGACGGCGTTGCCCTTGGGGTCGAGCATGGCACGGACGCGGCCATAGGTGAGGCCGGCGACCAGCGTGTCGCCCACGTGCAGGGTACCGCGGGTCACGAGCACGGTGGCAACCGAGCCGCGGCCCTTGTCGAGCTTAGCCTCGAGGACGTTGCCCGAAGCGAAGGTATCGGGGTTGGCCTTGAGCTCGAGCACGTCGGCCTGGAGCAGGACAGTCTCGAGCAGGTCGTCGATACCGATCTTCTGCTTGGCCGAGATGTTGACGAACATGTTCTGTCCGCCCCACTCCTCGGGGATGATGCCGTACTCGGTGAGCTCCTGGCGCACGCGGTCGGGGTTGGCACCCGGCTTATCGATCTTGTTGACGGCGACGACGATGGGAACGCCGGCGGCCTTGGCGTGGTTGATCGACTCGACGGTCTGAGGCATGACGCCGTCGTCGGCAGCCACGATCAGAATGACGATGTCGGTCACCTTGGCACCACGGGCACGCATAGCCGTAAAGGTGGCGTGACCCGGGGTATCGATAAAGGTGATCTTGCGGTCGTTGATCATGACCTGCGAAGCGCCGATAGCCTGCGTAATGCCGCCCGCCTCGCCGGCAGCAACGCCGGTGTGACGGATGGCGTCGAGCAGCGACGTCTTGCCGTGGTCGACGTGGCCCATGACGGTGACGACCGGGGCACGCGGCTTAAGGTCGGCGGGATCGTCGTAGAACGAGAAGGTGTTCTCCTCCTCGGGGGTGATGATCTTGATCTGACGGCCCAGGTCGTCGGCAACGAGCTCGACGAGGTCGTCGGACATGGACTGCGTCATCGTGAGCGGCGTACCCAGCAGGAACAGGCGTTTGATGATGTCGTTGGCCGGAACGTCGAGCGCCTCGGCGAGCTCCTGGACGGTAACGCCCTGGGAGACCTTGATGGCGTCAAGCTCCTCGGGGTTCACGCCCTGGGCCAGCGCCTCCTCAATCTTGCGCTCTTCCTGAGCCTTTGCGGCCTCGCGCTCGCGCTTCTCCTTGCGCTTTTTACGGCGACCGGTGGACTCGCGAGAGGCCTCCTCGACGGCGGCACGAGCCTCCTCGAGTACCTTCTCGCGGCTGTACTCCTCGGCCTCGCGAGCCATGCGGCTGTAGTGGTCCTCTTCGTTGTTGTGACCGCCCTTGCGCTTCTTGCCCTTGCCCTGCTTGTCGGGATTGGGGAAGTCCATACCGGCAGCGACGTTGTTGCTGGCGTTGGTGCGATGGCTGTGGGGACGGCTCTCGGAGGCGTTGCGCTCGGAGTTGTTGTCGGAGGCGTTGCGATCGTTACGACGGCCACCGCGACGGTCGTTGTTGCCGCCACGACGGTTGCCGCGCTCGGCAGCGCGCTCGGCCTTGGCCTTCTCCTCGGCGTCCTTCTTCTCCTTGAGCACGGTCTCCTGTGCGGCGATCTGGTCGAGCAGCGAACGGAAACGCGAACCGGAATCGGAAGCGGGAACGGCGCGGCGCTGGGCCTCGCGGGCAGCCTCCTCCTTCTCGCGGGCAAGGCGCTCCTGCTCGGCCTTCTTCTTAGCCTCGGCCTCGGCGCGGGCGGCCTCCTCGGCAGCCTGGGCGGCTGCGAACTGGCGGCGCTCCTCCTCGCGTGCCTTCTCGGCGGCGATGCGCTCGCGCTCTGCCTCGGCAGCGCGTGCTGCCTCCTCGGCGGCAGCGGCCTGTTCCTCGGCCTGCTTGGCGGCCTCGACTTCCTGGGCGCGGGCCTCGATCACCGAGGCGAGCTGCTTGCGGACCATGGCGACGTAAGCGTCCTCCAGGGCGGAGGAAGCGGACTTAGCGGGAATCTTCATTTCGGCGAGATGACCCATCAGTTCCTTGGAGGTCATGCCGAACTCTTTGGCCAGGGTGGACACACGGACTTTTGCCATATGACTTCACCTACCCTTTCTGGCACCTTGGGTGCCTAGAGACTGAACGAGCGTGGGGTATGCGCTGGGACCTGCCCGGCGCGACCGCGCGCTAGATCAGGTCCTCCGCATCATCGAAGGCGTCGGTGTCGTGGACACCGCAGAAACGGGAGCCGGGACGGGCCTGGTTGCGGCACTGGATGCCGTCCTCGGACACGAACTCGCAGCGACGGACGTCCTCGTCCTCCTCGTCACCGATCAGGTCGTCGGCAGGCTCCTCGTGAACGGGAACGTTCTTGAGGATGTCGGCGGCAAGGGTCTCGGACTTAATGTCGATATGCCAGCCGGTCAGGCGCGCGGCGAGGCGGGCGTTCTGGCCCTCCTTGCCGATGGCGAGGGACAGCTGGTCGTCGGGCACGATGACGCCGGCATAGGCCTTCTCCTCGTCGATGAGGACGCGGGTGACCTTGGCGGGCGACAGGGCGTTGGCGACGTAGACGGCCGGATCGGCATCCCACAGGATGACGTCGACGCGCTCGCCACGGAGCTCGCCCACGACGGCGCGAACACGGCTGCCCTTGGGGCCGACGCAGGCGCCAACCGGATCCAGGCGATCGTCGAGCGAGTGGACGGCGACCTTGGAGCGCTGACCGGGCTCGCGGGCGATCGACTTGATCTGGACGGTGCCCTCATAAATCTCGGGCACCTCCTGCTCAAATAGACGACGCATGAGCTCGGGGTGGGTACGGGAAATGACAATCGGCGGACGGCTGTGCTCGCCGCGAACCGGCTGCAGGTTGGAGTTGGGGTCGCGAACGTCGATGATTACGGCCTTGATGTGCTGGTTGTGCAGATAGCGCTCGCCCATCGGACGCTCGTTGCGCTCGTTCTCGTAACGGCGCTGGTCGAAGTGCGGCAGCTCGGCCTCGACGCCCTCGCGAATCTTGACGATCGTGAAGTCAGGCGTGGACTGCAGCACGGTACCGCTGATGAGGTCACCGATGCGGCCGGAGAACTCCTCGTAGATCTGCTCGCGGGCGGAGTTACGCACGATGGCGTTGATCTCGGCCTTGGCGTGCTGGGCGGCGATGCGGCTCGTGTTCTTGGGAGTGACGTCGATCTCCTCGAACTCGGTGAAGTTGCCCTCCTCGTCCATGGAATCGTCGATCGGCTCCAGACGGTAGACGTAGATCTTGCCGGTGGTGCGGTCGATGGTCACCTTGGCGCCCCACTCAAGATGCAGGATCTCGGCATAGCTCTTGGCGAGCGACTGCTCCAGGCGGTCGATCAGGTAGAGCTGGTCGATGTGCTTCTCCTGGCAAAGCTCCATCAGGGCGGACATCATGTCGGATGCTGCCATCTTACTTTCCTTCCTTCGCGGGCTTGAAGTCGTAGGTGGGCTTCAACTTGCACTTTTTAACATCAAAGAAATCGAGGGTAACGGACTCGCCGTCCTCGAGCTCGAGGGTCACGTTCGTCTCGGTGGCGGCGGCAATCTTGCCGGCGTACTTGCGACGGCCCTCGGTGGCGGTGGAGGTGAGCTCACAGTTCTCGCCCACAAAGCGGGCAAAGTCGCACGGGCGGCGCAGCGGGCGCGCCATACCCGGGCTCGACACCTCGAGCGTATAGCTCGAAGAGATGGGGTCGAGCTCCTCAATCACATCGCCGACCCATTTGGTGTTGGCCGTGACGTCATTGAGCGACAGGCTCTGACCCTCGGCACCCTCGATACGCACACGCACACAGGGGGCCTTGGTGGCACCCACGAGCTCAACGTCGACGATGTCGACATCGTGCTGGGGAGCAACGGCCTCGAGCGCGTCGATGATCGCCTGCTCGGTCTTGGTCTTGACCATTGCGGCACCTCCATCCATACAAAAAAGAAGCGGGGCCGAAACCCCACTTCTTTCAATTACAACTTCATTTGCAAGCAAACTATACCAATAGCTGCGGAAACGTGCAAGCACAGTACGAATCTGCAGGTCAGCGTGCGCACAGCTTCTCCACAAGAAATGGATAATTGGGTGTTGTCGCAAGTATCCATAACCAAAAAGAGGGGCGACTCCTGCGGAATCGTCCCTCGCTTTTTCAAGTCAGCTATGCGCACAGCGCTTACTTGACCACCAGGTTGACCAGCTTGCCGGGCACGCAGATGGCCTTGACGACCGTCTTGCCCTCGAGCCACTTGGCGACGGCGGCCTCGGCGGCAGCCTGCATATCCTCATTGGAGGCATCGCGGGCGACGTCGATGCGGCCACGGACCTTGCCGAGCACCTGTACGACGATCTGCACCGTGTCCTCGATGGACTCGGCCAGGTCGAACTCGGGCCAGGCGGCGGTGTAGGCGTTGCCCTCGCAGCCGAGTGCCTCGTGCCACAGCTCGTCGGCACAGAACGGGCAGATGGGGGCAAGGACGCTCACGATGTCCTTGGCCACGCCGTAGCACAGGGCCTTGTCGCGATCATCGCCCTCGGTGGCGTTGAGGTAGGCGCTCGCCGCGTTGACGAGCTCCATGACGGCCGAAATCGCGGTGTTGAACTGGCCGCGGTCGAAGTCTTCGGTGCACTTGGCGATGGTGCGGTGACGCTCGCGATAGAGCTTCATCGCGACCTCGTCGAGCGCGGACTTGTCAAAGGCCACGTTGGCGTCGCCGGACTGGACGAGCTGCCAAACGATACGCCAGGCGCGCTTGATGAAGCGGTTGGCGCCCTCAACGGCCTTGGGATCCCAGTCGAAGTCCTTCTCGGGCGGGGCGATAAACAGGATCGCCAGACGCATGGTGTCGGCGCCGTAGGGCTCAATGACCGAGCTCGGGGGCACGACGTTGCCCTTAGACTTGGACATGGTGTCGCCGTTCTCGTCCTTGACCATGCCCTGGCACAGCAGGTTGGTGAAGGGCTCGTCAACACTCAGCAGACCCAGGTCGCGTAGTGCCTTGGTAAAGAAGCGGCTGTAGAGCAGGTGCAAAATGGCGTGCTCGATGCCGCCAATGTAGTTATCGACGGGCATCCAACGGTCGGCAGCCTCGCGGGAGAAGGGCAGCTCGGTGTTGTGCGGGTCGGTATAGCGCAGGTAATACCAGCTGGAGCAGGTGAAGGTGTCCATGGTATCGGTCTCACGCTTGGCCAGGCGGCCGCAGACCGGGCAGGTGGTCTCGTAGAACTCCTTGCACTCGGCGAGGGTCTCGCCGGCACCCAGGTCCAGGTTCTCGGGCAGCGTCACCGGCAGCTGGTCCTCGGGCACGGGCACGATTCCGCAGTGCTCGCAGTGGATGGCCGGGATGGGGTTGCCCCAGTAGCGCTGACGGGAAATGAGCCAGTCGCGCAGGCGGAACTCGACCTTGCGACAACCGCAGCCCATGGCCTCGAGGTCGGCCACGATGGCAGCCTCGCCCTCGGAGTGCTTGCCGCCGCGCATGCCGGTGTACTTGCCGGACTGGACCAGCGTACCCTCGGCAGCGTGGGCGCAATCCCAGTCGACGGTCTCGGCATGGAAGGTATCGATGGTCTCGCCGCTGGCCTCGACGGCAGCGCGGTCGTCATCGTCCAGGATGATCGGCACGATCGGCAGGTCGTACTTGCGGGCAAACTCAAAGTCGCGCTGGTCGCCACAGGGAACGGCCATGACGGCGCCGGTGCCGTAGTCGGCAACGACATAATCGGCAACCCACACGGGGACCTTCTCGCCGTTGACGGGGTTCACCACGTAGCGGCCGGTAAAGGCACCGTGCTTCTCGAGGCTGCCCTGGGCACGCTCGACGGCAGAGATATGCTTGGAATCCTCGACGATCTTGGTGACGGCCTCCTCGTACTCCGTGCCCTCGACGAGCTCATGCAGGCGCGCGTACTCGGGAGCCAGGACAAAGAAGGAGACACCGAAGAGCGTGTCGGCACGCGTGGTAAAGACGGTGATCTTACCCTCGTCGCCCTCGATGGGCTCGCCATCCTTGTCACACAGGGTAAAGTCGACCTCGGCGCCCTCGGAGCGGCCGATCCAGTTGGCCTGCATCTGCTTGACGCGCTCGGGCCAGCCGGGGAGCTTCTCCAGATCGTCGAGCAGCTCCTGAGAGTACTCGGTGATCTTGAAGTACCACTGCTCAAGGTCGCGCTTCTCGGGCTCGGTGCCGCAGCGCCAGCACTTGCCCTCGGTGACCTGCTCGTTAGCCAGAACGGTCTTGCAGGTGGGGCACCAGTTGACCGGGTTCTTCTTGCGGTAGACCAGGCCCTTTTCCCACATCTTCTCAAAGATCCACTGGCCCCAGCGGTAATAGTCGGGGCTGCAGGTCTTAACCATGCGATCCAGATCGTAGGAGAAGCCCATGCGCTTCATCGTGGCGAGCGCCTGGTCCATATTCTTATACGTCCAGGCGGCAGCCTGCGTATTGTGCTTGATGGCGGCGTTCTCGGCGGGCAGGCCAAAGGCATCGAAGCCGATGGGATGCAGCACGTCGTAGCCGCGCATGCGGGCCTGACGGGCCATGGCATCGCCGATGGTGTAGTTGCGGGCGTGGCCCATGTGCAGGTCGCCCGACGGATACGGGAACATCTCGAGCACGTACTTCTTGGGCTTACTGTCGTCGGTGTCGACGGCAAAGAGGTTGGAGTCCTCCCAGGCCTTCATCCACTTGGACTCAATGGCCTGCGCGTCGTAGGCAGGGATCTCGTCCTTATGATCTGTGCAATCGCACATATCAGCTCCTTTAATCTTAGCTGGGGTCGGTCGGCTTGGCTTTGTTCGCTACTGCGGACAGTCCAAATTCCCATTATTATTTTATCAACTTTCAGTAAAAGTTTTACTCCAATCCGAA
>ERZ1106954.2167-NODE-2167-length-13903-cov-3.073224_pt1 | contig 13903 bp, 11 predicted proteins | sample MGYA00403678_ERZ1106954 | MGnify/ENA primary metagenome ERZ1106954 (study PRJEB35170, sample SAMEA104062445) | human gut metagenome | biome: human gut; feature: human-associated habitat; material: faeces | place: Denmark | collected 2012-08-20 ... | reverse complement strand
CCAAAAGGTCGGTTGCGAAAGCAGCCGATTTTTTTATTCGCTTCTTGCAGAAGGACGAGAATAGGACGGCAGTGAATACCGTGCCCTTTGGCACGGTAGAGCCGTCCTGACCGACGAGCGTCGAGCGAGGAGAAAGAGTCCTTCTGCCCCTGCCAAAAAGGTCGGTTGCGAAAGCAGCCGATTTTTTTTGCTCTTTGCAGAAGGACATTTTTCCAATTCCAGTTTTTTCAAAATGCGCAACTAAATTCAGTTGCATTTTTATCTTTTTGTGCTATACTATATGAGAAAGGGAGGCATGCGGCTTGGGACAAAAAGAAAAGCTCATCAAAAAGCTGAAATCCGTTCCGAAGGACATGACCTTTGAAGAGGTCGAAACCCTCTTGCGCTATCTGACCTATCTGCGTTCCAACAAAGGGAAAACCAGCGGTTCGCGCGTCTTATTTTCCAGCGACTCTCACCCGCCGATCTTGCTGCATAAGCCCCACCCCCGCAAGGAGCTTCTGGCGTATCAAATCAAACAGCTCATCGAAATCTTGGAACAGGAGGGATTGATTTGAGCAATACCATGGAATATAAAGGCTATGTCGGCAGCGTCGAGTTTTCGCAGGAAGACTCCGTTCTTTTCGGAAAAGTCATGGGTATTCGCGCCCTGATTTCCTACGAAGGTCAAACCGTTCAGGAATTGGTCAATGACTTTCACGACGCGGTCGATGCATACCTCAATCTCTGTGCTGAGGAGGGCACTCCGCCGGAAAAAGCCTACAAGGGCTCATTCAATATCCGCATTTCCCCCGAACTCCATCGCCGCGCCGCCCTCTATGCAACGGCGCACCAAACCACGCTCAACCGCGTTGTTGAAAGCGCGCTCGAGCATTATGTTCCCGCTTATTGATATCTGCCCCGCATATTTTCCACGCCTCCGGCCAAACTACTGCCGGAGGTGTTTTTTTATGAGCCCGAAAGAATTGCTTTATATCGACGATGCGCTCGGCCACGAGCAGTTTCTCATCGCCCAATGTCAGGAAGCCGAGGCCGCGCTCAGCGACCCGAAGCTCAAACAGCGCGTTCGCCAGCTTCAAAGCGCCCACCAGCAGCTCTTCAACCGCCTGATGGCGCTCGTTTAAGGAGGGATGGCCATGAATAACGATCAGCAGATTATGGAAAACCTGCTTTTGACGACAAAGGGCGTCTGCGATTTGTATCTGCACGGTGCCATCGAATCCGCCACGCCGGACGTGCATCAGGCGTTTGACGGCGCACTGGGCGAAAGTCTGGACATGCAGTCGGATATCTATGCCGAAATGTCCAGCCGCGGCTGGTATCAAAGCCAGCAGGCCGACACACAGCAAATCGCGCAGGTACGGCAGAAATTTCTGATGAACTGATTCTTCACACAAGCGGGTTGAGCCCGCCTTCCCCTCCGCCGATGTCTGCAAAACGTCAAAGTCTTGCTCACGTCGGCGGTTTTATGCAATTTTCTATACGTCAAAAAAGGCGCTGTCAAGCTCAACCGGAATTGGCTTGACAGCGCCTTTGACGTTTCATTTTCTTTTAGCGCTTCTTTGGGCGCTTTCTTTTTGTGCCGTCTCCACAGGCACGTCCTCTTTTTCGCAGATCATAAAGGGATAATCCCCTTTTCCCTGCTGAATCATTGTGGCGAAGCGATACGTCTTCTGCGTCGTCTTTTCCTCGCTGTTGGGGTCGGCGACCAACAGTTTCCCGTCCTCGGTGATGCCGCGAAGGACGACGTAGTGCCCGTTTTCCGTAAAATATCCCGCGCCGACGTATTCGACAATCGGATAGCCCTTGCGCAGCGTGTTTTCAATCGCCTGCGCATCCATCTTGCGCCAGCGCCCCTCGACGCCGTACTCGTCCAGCAGCAGCCGCAGCGCGTCTCGCCCCAGTCCGTCGCCGCGATACAGCCCGAGCTCCCCCGCCAGGGACATGACATCGTCCGGTTCGGGCGCGTCATCCGGCTCAAAATACCCGACGACCATCGCCACGCAGGCCGCGCCGCAGCCCGATTCCTCGACCGTAACATCCCGCTCGTGCCACGTAAAGACCGGCTCTGCATAGTCATGCTGATTGTAGAGCGGCATGGGGAGCAGAAGCGGCTCGACCTTGCGCTTTTCCGCCGCCGCGGATGCGCCAAGGAGCAGCGCCGCCGTCAGCATCAGCGCGAAAATACCTTTCATTACAGCACAATGTCCCCCGGCCGATAGCCCTGCGGCAGCGGTTCTTCCTCGTCAAACACGACCGACGGGTCGCGCAGGGTCGGAAGGAACGCTTCGTAAGGAATACGCGGAAATTCGCAGCCATAGCTGCTCGCGCCGAACCATCCGCCCTCGTGCGCGCGCAGATTCAAATCGCGCGCAAACTTTGTGCGGTTGGAGCAATCGTGAATCAGCGGCTGCCACCGTTCGCGCGCGGCGGTTTCCATCAGTTTCAGCGTCAAATCCCGGCTCCAGATGGGCGAAATATACCCCTGACGCGACATATACAGGCTCTCGCCCTCGTAATTGCCGATGTTGTTCGGATTCAGATGCAGCTCGGCGCAGTTCATAAAGTCAATCCCCGTCGCCAGAATCTTCTCCTTTTTCTGCATGAACGTCTCGTACAGTTCCGGCGTGATCGGCGTTTCAATGCCCACATATCGGATGTATTTCTTGGCCGTCGCCATGTTTTCGATCACGCGATCCGCGCATCCGGACGCGCCGAGATTGAAGCGCAGCTCGTCCAGCCCCGCCTCGCCCAGCGCGCGCAGATTTTCCTCCGTCGCCAGCGTTCCGTTGGTGTACATGTGCTGGTGAACGCCCGCCTCATGGAATTTGCGGATGATTCCGTAGTATTTTTCAATCTCCATGAACGGCTCGAGGTACACATACGCGACGCCCGTCGGCTTCTTCTGGATGGACAGCAGCAGGTCGATGTCGTCCTCATAGAATTTCGTGCCGCCGATCTCCCACATGCCCTCGCCGATGGGCGGCTGCACATCCAGCTCGCCGTAATTATAGCAGAATTTGCACTGCACGTTGCAGCGGTTCGTCTTGCGAACCGCACTCAGCCCCGTGCCCAACAGGCAGGAGCAGCAGCCCCGCGGAAATTTCGCCCGATCGCCCACGAAATATGTCCGCCCGGACAGGCTTTGCAGCCCTTCGATCCGAGACGCCATCGCTTCGCGCCGCTTGTTCACTGCGGTTTCAATCTGAGCCAGCGCCGCAAGGGCAATCTCCTGCTGATGGGGCATCAGCTCTTCCTCCTCGGGCAGAGCGGCAAAAAACTCAAACCACATCAGCGCATCTTTTTTTGAAATCTTCATGGTCATACCTCCCTGTGCGGCTTTTGACGCAAACAAAGGTATTTTATCACAGAATTTCAAAAAAGTACAGCGCTCATTCGGCGTTTCGACCGGCCTCAAACCGTCGGAGGTTTTTGCCGCTTATTTTTTGAGAAAGGCTTCGACGGCCTCGCACGCCTGCGCATAGGCGTCGCCCTGCATATCCAGCCAGACGATATTCGGGTTGCGGCGGAACCACGTCATCTGGCGCTTGGCGAATTTCTTGATCGCGTGCGCCAGTTGGGCGAGCATATCGTCCCTGTCGGGGATTTCGCCGATGAGGTACTGCGTGATGAAGCGGTATTCCAGCCCCAGCCCGAGGAGAAATTCCGTGCTTGCGCCCTCGTCCATCAGGCGCTGCACCTCCTCGATCATGCCCTGCTCAAGCCGCATGTCGATGCGCTCGTCTATGCGTTTGGCCAGCACATCGCGCGGCCAGCTCACGCCCAAACGCAGGCCGTCAAACCGCGCCTGCTTCGCGGGCACGGCGTCGTCGCCGTCGTGGATGCGCTCAAGCATCCGCATGACGCGGTTGCGGTTGTTGCGCTCCACCTGCACATCCGGCATGAGCGCGACGAGCTGCGCGTACAGCGCGGGCGTGGTCAGCTTTTCCAGCTCCGCGCGGTAGGCCAGATCCGGCTCTTTATCGGAGAGCAGATAGCCGTCCAGCACGGAATCCACATACAGCCCCGTGCCGCCGACGATCATCGGCAGATGGCCGCGCGCGCGGATTTCGTCAATCTTTTCATAGCTCATCCGCTGAAAATCCGCCATGGAAAAAAACTCGCCCGGCTCGCGCACGTCAATCATGTAATGCGGCACGCCCTGCATCTCTTCGGGCGTAATCTTGCCGCTGCCCAAATCCAACCCGCGGAAAACCTGCCGCGAATCCGCCGAGATGATCTCCCCGTCAAACGCTCCGGCCAGCCGCACGCCCAGCGCGCTCTTGCCGGATGCGTTTGTGCCGACAACCGCCACAACCTTCGGTTTATTCATAATGCTTCCCCTTTATCCTGCGTTCTTGCTCCAATTCATTCAGCAGCGCCTCGCAGCCCGCGTCCACCTCGTCATACACCACGTCGTAGCGGTCGGTATACCACGGGTCCTCGATCTCGCGCGGCTCGCCGGTATACGCCATCAGCAGCGCGATTTTGTGCAGCGGGTCGCCGCCGAAAATACGCTCCATGCGGCGCAGATTCTCCCTGTCCATGCCGATAAACAGGTCGTATCGGTCGTAATCCGCTTTTCCGAGCTGCCACGCACGGTGCCCGCTTCTGGGCAGGCCATGGCGCGCAAGCTCCCGCTGCGTCCCCGGATGCACGGGATTGCCGATTTCCTCCGCGCTGACCGCCGCCGGGATAAGCGTTGCCGCAACCGTTCCTGCAACAATGTACGCCGCCACTCTCTTTACAAAACCCCTGCACGTTTTTGTTAACACATTCATTCCTCATTTCCTCCTTAAATATTTTATATTTTATTTTTTCGGATTTTTAAATATTTTGCCTAATCCAAGGTGATTGTAAGCTCGTTTTCATAACCTCTGTGGAATGCCGCCATAGTTGACTTTACCTCTTTGCCGCCGACCGAAACGGTCACGTCATAATCACCGTAAAAGCCTTTTACACTACCCCTTCCGTCCTTGTCCGTGGTTGTGTGTGCATCACGCGTCCACCACTTGTTGTAAAGAAGGTCATTCCACTGATACCACGCCGGCTTTGGATTGAATTTTTCGTCAAACAGCGGAGCCTGATATGTCTGCCAGCCGCTGTACGCGTCCGAGAGCCAAAAACAGGTAAACGCGTTTGCGCCCGGATGGCTGAACACTGCAATAAGGAAATCGCGCACCATATCGCCGCCCCTTAGTCTGCCCTCCTCGGTGTTTTCGTAGTTATACATGGAAAACTCGGTAATCGAAAACTGCTTTTGATATTCGTATGTATAACGGTCATAAAATCTCAGCATATCCGTTATGCCGGTTTTTGTTTCTACAGTACAGTGATTCTGTATTGTCAGCACGTCATAATCGGCATTCATTTCCTGAAAATCATCAAGTATCTCCCAGTATCTTACGTTGCGCAGGTTATTGTCGCACAGCGCAAGGTCAGTACCCTCCGGAAGTATCTCGCGGCACCAATCAAAGATTTTCTTCATATATTTGGTCTTGACGAATTTGTCAAAGGTTACGCGGTTTACCATTTCGTTTGTAACGTCCCATTCGTAAACCTCCGGCTCGGTCGCGGCAATCTTGTTTATATGTTCCTTGACATATTTTTCAAAGGTTGCCCAGTCCATGTCCTCGACCTGATTATTACCGTAAAAGCGGTAAGGACGTATATCGCCGCGCTGTAAAATCGGCATCCATATCGCATGGCCGCGGAAATACTTTATTCCCTGCGACTTTGCGTCGTCCAGTATCCTACGTGAAATCTGCCTGTTGGAATCAAACTGTCCCAGCTTTTGAGCATTGCCGCAGCCCACAGAATTAAAGCACGCAGCTATATTTGCCATATCCTTTGCCACAACCCCGCCCTCGTTCGGCTGCCATGAATCGGCATCAAGCATTACGCCGAATTTGAACTCATGCTCGAACATATCGAATCTTACATCGGCGTCCGGCACGGGGTTTCCGTCCTTATCGCGGACAACTACCTTAAAATCGCCCTTGCGTACCTTTTCGATTCTGTCAAGAGCCTCTTTTCTCCACGGCGCGTCCCGCGACAGCTCCGGCTCCATATAGTCTATTTCCGCGTTTGCCTTTTGGAACATCGAAACATCCGCGTCACGGCTGAGCTTTTGCACCTCAAAGCCGCCTATGTCTATTGTCTGAAGGTTAAAGCCTGTGGTAAATCCGATATGGTTTGAGTTTTCAACGCCTGTTGACACATAATAAAACGTATGCCAATCGCCGTTAAACTCCATTGTTGCGCTGACCGATTTTTCCCATGAGCTTTTGTAATCCTCCTCAACGTGCATATACAGCTTTCCGAGTCCTGTATCGACATTTCCGCCCGCCGCGAGCCTTACGTACACCTTTATCAGATATTTATCCGCAGGATCGACATATTCCTCTATACGCTTGCTCGGCTTTACAATATAATCAACCGAGTTTGCGGGAATGTATGTACAGCTGATACGCAGCGCCTTTTTAAACGGCACGGATTCGTCGTCAACCGTCACTTCCTTCCACCAGCCGTTGACGTTTTTGCCCTCGGGTGTGCTTTCAAGAATGTCCTCCATTGTATAGACAACCTCGCCGCTCGGCAGATTGTCATAGTCGATTGCCTCATTTTTTTCCTTTATCAGCTGTTCCTTCGGCACATACTCATGCTCCTGATAGAAAATCAGGTCATCAAGTCGGTTAGATTTTTCAAATTCAGTTTGCACCGGTCTGTGTACGGTTGACACAAGCGGCGCCATACCGGGTTTCAATTCACCGTTGTATTTTGTGCTTTCGGTTGTTGTCTTTGTTACAAGCCGCACCACTCTGCCGAAGGTTTCACGCAGCACATGATAGCCAAGCGCGTCGCCGCAGAACTCGACAGGTATATATGCGGTATCATTGACAAGCTGAGCCGCGGTCGGCAGCTCCGTTTCCGTGCCGTTTTTCAGCGCGGTATTGCTGCCGATTGTGATAACCGCGGAATTATCGCCCTTTGTGCAGGTAACGCGGCTGTTTTCCGCGTCCCATTCGACCTCTGCGCCGAGCGCCGTCATGAACGGCCTTGCGGGAGCCAGAATCTGATAGTTTGCACGCTCTACGGTATACAGAATCATATCATACGTCTGCCACTCGCTGTCGATTTTCAGCTGTGCTTTAAGTCCGCTTGTATTCACGCCCGCAGCTGCCTCCTCCGCCGCGGCGGGTGATACCGATACCGCGGCAAGCATTGCAACCGTAAGCAGAAACGCCGTCAAACGTCTTAATCGTCTCATTCACATCACTCCTTTATGACTTTGTCGGTTATTTTTTGTGATTTTTTATCAGTATAACATCGGTTTTTTCGCCGTTTTCAAGGGAGCCTGCCACCAAAATTTTGTCGCCCTTTTTGTAATCGGGCCATGTTGCAACGCCGAATATTTCGCGTTCCTCATCCCACATAGCCGTAGTGTCATACACAAACAAATCGATTGTCTGTTGTCTTATTGCACTTGTTGCCTTTACATAGCCTGCCGATGCGGAGGAAATCGGTTCATCGGGACGTCCCCAATACCAGCCTCGGATTTTGACTGTACCGTTTCGGCTGTTTGTGTCAACAATTTCGCCGTACGTCAGCGAGCTTCTGTCAAAAAAGCTCGACGCGCTGTCGCCGCGCGTTATGCTGTACGGCTCTAATAGTCCGATTGACTTGCGCCAAATCGGCTCGATATAATCTGCCTCGCCGTTTACCGCAATAATTCTGATTATGTCGCCCGTTTCAAAGGTATCGAGAGCAACATACGGTGTTGTTTGATTTCCCATAACGTCACTCTCGTATGCAACATTGTACGGTGTCTCACCTTCGTAATACATAATATTCTCTTCCGTAAGACGTTCCGAGTCCGCACCAAGGCTTGATACCCAAATGTTTTCAAACAGCCGCAAATCCTTTTTCACCTTGAATGATTTAAGGTTTGTCGAATCGGGATTTCTGTGGGTACGGTAAACATTCAGTATATATCCGTCATCCGTTTCCTCCATATCCTTAAAGACATAGGTCCCTGCCTTAACGCCTTCCTTACCCATGTTTACTCCCCGCGGATTGGTGACCATAAAATCAACCGTCTTGCTGCCCGGAAGCCGATAAAGCTGTGCCTGATCCCATTTTCTGCCGCTGACAGAATTGTTTACCCAATAGCCGCTGTCATCTATTTTGTAATCGTCCTCATCATAGTTCTCCGCCCATATGTTAAACCACTTAACATTGCTCGCATAGCAGTACATCGGCTCCGTATAGTCGCTGTAACCGCTGTTCATCAGCCACCTCGGCCAGTATTGCTGAGACAAATAGGTTTTTTTGCCCTCTTTTGCGTCAAAGTTCCTTATCATCTTGATTTTGCTTTCGGGGTGGTCCTCCGGCATTGACGGTACAAGAATTGTTGTAATCTGTCCCTTGCTGTTTGTCTTGTAGTACACCATTTTACGGCTTGCCGCGTCCGAACGTACGCTGTCGGTCAGCCATGTGCGGTCTATACAGACAAAGTTTTCCGCGTTGTTTGTCGACCAAAGATGCCAGTCGGTCATCGGATTTGACGGTTCGTCCGTAATAAGTGTCTCCGCCGCCATTTTCGTCACCTTTCTGCCGTTATAGGCGGTGACCTCCTTTGCCAGTTCGTAGGTTTTTCGGTTGTTTTCGGTATCGAGTATTCTTACCTTAACAACCGTGTCCATACCGCTTTTGTCAATGCCCGCATTAAGCAAAAGTCCGTAGCCCGCGCCGCTTAAGCTCTTTGTATAGCCAACTATCTTACCGTTCAAATCGAGGTATAATGTTACGCTGTTGCCAAGCTCCAGAAGGCTTGACGGAAACGAGCTGACAGGCGTATATTTTTGTCCGTCAATATACACCTCGTATTCCGACGGGTCAACCGGGATTTCGGGGCGCGGCTCCGTATTCGGGTTTCTGCCCGCGTTGGGGTCAACATAACGCTCCGCCTTGATTCCCGCAACATAAAGCATTATGGGATATATCCCCTCCTTGCTGCCGGGATAGTTGTTCATCTCAATTCCGTTTACGTTCATATTGCTGTTTGACGCTGTATATTCAAGGCTCAGCTCCGTCCACTCGCCCGCGGGAATTTCACCGATAAATGTCTCCTTCAGCGGGTCGCAGTTTGTGTTATATCCCGGCTCGGAATTGCTTTTCCACGGCTCTGTCAGCCAAATTCTTGCGCTGACGTTCTGCTTTTGGTCAACGTCCGAATTATTATAGTTGCCCTCGCCCTTACAGATATTTTTTGCGTATACATATGCGGTAATTTTTATCTTGTCGCCGTATTTGATTTTTGTTTTGTCAAACAGATTCAACGCCTGTATACCCGATTTGACCGAGGTAGGTCTCCACCATCCGTTCAGACCTTTGTTTCTGTTTAAAACAAACAGCTTTCCGTTTTCCGTAATCTCCGGAACATCTACCGCCAAATCCATGTCGGACGCCACGTCGCAAAAACCGCTATCCGGGCATACAATCCACGGGTCGGCGCCGGCATTGGTCTGTAGTGTAACCGTTCTTTCGTCAACGGTCTTTTCAGCCTTAATCTGCCACGTGCTGTTTGCAGTTAAGTTAAAGCCGTTCATATCCAACTCCGCCAGCGTTTCCCAATACGGTTTCACCTCCGGAATATCCGGGTAATCGTCATTGCCGCGTGTACCGCTCGTCTGTTTTATGCGGGTTATTTTGCCCGTTACCTTTTCCTGACTGCGGTAGATTTTGTAAAGGCTTCTGTCAGATGACGCATACACCATGATTACATCGTTTCTTGCCAAATCGGAAAATTCCAAAGGTGTGCCGTTTTCATCATATACAAGCACCTCACGCTTTGCAGTGTCCCCATCCGACAAATCAAGCGACTTCGTATCGGTTTTTCCCACGCTGTAGACATTGTAAACGATTTTTTTGTTTTCCGCGTCGACCCTTGACACAACGTACGCTTCGTAATTTTCCACAAACAGTACGTCATTTTGACCCTTTTTATCGTTTTTAAGATAGCACATCCTTCCGTCCTTCATATGCGAATCCAAAAACGCCTGTGCCGCCTCCGCGTCCGCAAATTCCTCCGCTTTGCCGTTATACATTACGGTCGGCTTTGTCATGCGCAAGGTTTTCGATTTTGTTCCGTCCTTGTCAAAATATTGCACCTCTATATCAAGGCTGTCGCTTACCCTGACCGTGTCTACGTCCTCAAAGTCTATCTCTGTGCGGTTTGAGCTGTCAAGGAGCGAGAACATCGCAATTACCGTTCTTTCGTCCCTGTCCTTCTCTATCGTCACATAGTATTCGACATACTGACCGAGGTATCCCTCAGTATCGAGTGCGGTTTTGTACCTCTCGCCGTCAATCATTATTTCGCCCTCGCGCAGCTCCTCGCCGTCAAGGGACGAGCCGTATACCGCCGTCACCGTACCGCGCTTTTTCTCCGTTTTTTGGTACTCGGTCAGCGCAGTTTTGTCCTCCGACACCGCCGTGTATGCGTTCCGACCGTAGACCTTCTGCTCCATAAGCTCCGCGTCAAGCGCGTTGTATGTAAGTATGGCGATTTGACGTCTTGTAATCGGCGTGTCGCCCGAAATCAGCTTTACGCCCTTCAGCAGCCCAAGCTCGGTTGCGACCGCGGTATACCCGCTCGGAAATCCGCCCTTATCCTGCGCTTTCGGCTCATAACCGAGTGCGCAGACAAGAATTTTCACCGCCTGCTCGCCCGTAACCGTATCATCGGGTCGGAATGTGCCGTCACCGTTACCCGCGACAATTCCCATTGCCGACGCGGTATCGATATAAAACCTTGCCCAATGGTCGTCCGCCACATCTGTGTAGCCGCTCCTTTGCGCCGCTCCGCTTTCCGAATCCATTCCCATAAATCTTACCGCCACGGTACACATTTCCGCACGCGTCAGAGAGTCCTCCGCGCCGAAATCGTCCTCCGACTTGCCCTCCATTATTCCGAGTGCGGCAAGCACGCCCGCCGCGCGGCTGAATATGTCGTCAGTATAGATTGCGGCTGACGTATCCGCGGCGACGTTTTCTCCGTTGCCGCTTTCGGCGCCGTCCGCACTGTCCGCCGCAAAGCCTAAACCCTGAAGCATCGCCGCAAACATACTTATAATCAGTATAAGGCTAAGAAATTTCTGTTTTTTCACTCTCATTTCTCCTTATTTTAATGTAGTAATATTTGATTTGCCGTTACATATCGGCATAATGCCCGCTGTGCCTGTTACGGAAAATTCACAACCGTCACTATCGGCTTAATATCCGTTCCCTGCCACAGCATTGCCTTTACGGTAAAGTAGCCGCTTGGCGCAATGTCCGCGCTTTTAAGCCTTACCGTCACGTTTTTTTCCTCGCCCGCGCTCAGCACGGTTTCCTCACCCTTCGCACAGTATACAAGCGTACCGCCGTCATAAAGAGTTACAATCGGAATAACTCCGTCCATATTCTCATCGGAATACAGTGTAAAGTCAAAATCAACGCCTCTTGCAAAGCCTTCGGAGGAAAGCTCCGGCGTAATCAGCCTTATGCCGCACTCCTTTATAATGTCGCACTCAGCGCCGTTCCATACACCATGCGTCGAGATTATTACGCTTATGTCGGTCGCATTACCGATTGAGTTGTCGCCGAAGCTTGGCAGCAATTCACGGCAACTGTCCGATTTAACCGTCAGTATTCCGCTTTCCGCGTCAACCGAAAAACCGTTCTGCGGCACTTTTACAGAGGTTTTGCCGTTTGTAACCGAAACAGTGATTTTATCCTTCTGCTCTGTCCATTCCTTAAAGCCTTCCGCGTCGGTTACTTTAAGACTTACCGGAAGTGTATTTTTATAGGTATCGTATTCAACACGCTGACCTTCAACCGTATCAAACGGTATATTTCTGTTTTTTGCCCTGAAATATCGGGTGATGTATCCGCTGTCCGCTCCGCCGACAAGCAAAGCGTATATGCCGCTTGACGCGGACTGTTTCATGCGGAATACAAACTCTGCAGCGCCGTCTGTCGTCTGCTTTTGCGCTGCGTATACGACATTCTGCGCGGACAAAGCCGCGGCGCCCCCGTCCTTTACCGGTACGATAACCGCCGACACGCTCTCCGCATTTAATGCACCAAGCTCAACATTCAGCCGATTGAGAGCCGCAACATCAACCGTTGCAAGGGCGCCGTCCGCAGCGGCGGATAGCGCGATCTCCGCCCCGTCCGAAGTCAAGCTGATATTTTCAACCGTCTCCGCAAAGGTCAGAATACACAAAACCGAAATCGCGCTTATTATTACGATAATACATTTTAGTGTTTTGTTCATTACTGTTCTCCTAATCGGATTTAGTTCTTGTCCTTGGTTTGATTGAACTCATCAAGCCGCTTCTGCAGATCCGCTATGCTATCGTCAACGCCTACCTTTTTGAGAGCATTAAGAAATTCCGTCAACGTCGGCTCAACATCCACCACGCCCAATACAAGCTGTTTATCGTAGTTATTTATTGTGTTGCTTATTTCAATTCCTCTCTGCTTTATATCAGGATCCTTGACTTCCTTATTCAAAAATCTGCTGTAGCCGTAGTCCACCGCTTCGTCATTAAACGCTTTCAGCTTTTCATGCTTTTGAGGGTCCTCGTTCGGGAGCAGATAGTCAAGAAATACATTGCCGATTGACCAGCTGTTGGCATAAAGGTCATAGCCGCTGTTCGCTATCGGCTTTACCGTTTTTTCGTCAACCTTTGTGTAGTGCTTGCCCTCGATTCCGTGAACAACAAGGTTTTTCACATACGGGTCGGTATTGAGAAGGTTTAAGAATCTCATAACGCGCGCCGGATTTTTGCTTGTTGCGGAAACCGCCTGCATCGATCCCGTACCCGCAAGCATATCAACAATCGGCTCCGTTCCCTCCGCCTGTGCAAAATCATATTTTGTATCTTTGAATACCTCATTTACCTTACCCGGCTTGAGCGGAATGAGCATAACAAACGTCTTGCCCTCGCTCATCCTTTGAATCTGGTCAGTTGCAGTAAGCACGTCGGGACGAACATAACCCTTTGTATAAAAATCGTGTGCAACCTCGCAGTCCTGTCTGTATTCCTTTGTTGCGTATACGTTTATCGCCTTGTTGTCATAGCTGCCGTCAAAGTACATAAATCCCGCAGTTCTGTGCAGCATACTCGGCGTTCCGCCGCCGTATTCCCAATCAATCGGGTACTTAATATCCGGCTCGTTCTCCTTAATCATTTTGATAACCGGCTCAAGCTCCTCGAATGTTTTGTACTTTGTCATATCGATATTGTACTTATCCGCAATATCCTTTCTGTAAATCCAGCCGTACTGACTTGCCATTTCCTTGTATACCGGCAGCGCATAAAGTCTACCGTCTATGTATGAATATTTAAGGTTATCCTTGCCGATTGTCGCGGTTGCATCCTTTAAATATGTATCAAGATAATCGGTTAAATCAAAATACGCGCCCGAACGCGAGTTGCCCACATAGTCAAGCGCCCACTTTGCAACGAATGCAAGGTCAAAATATTCGCCCGCACCTATCATTGTACTTAGCTTTTTCGTATACTGCGCCGCCGGCAGACAGTTTATCTTTACCGTTGCGTTAATCTTATCTTTAAGATAATCGTTCAAAGCCTCCTCTACGCTTACCACGTCCTTCTGCGCGTCCGCCATAAGATACCACTGGATTTCGTATGTGTCCTTGGGTACCGTGTTCGGATCCTCCGTGACCTCCGCAGTCTTTCTGCCGCCGCAGCCGGAAAGTGCTCCGCACAGCACAGCCGCCGACATAAGCATTGCAATTACTTTTTTCATAACTTCTACCACCTTTTCTGAAATTTATATATATTTTTTAATTATTTACTCCTTAACCGAGCCTACCGTAAGACCCTGA
>ERZ1106954.2157-NODE-2157-length-13945-cov-7.452916_pt1 | contig 13945 bp, 10 predicted proteins | sample MGYA00403678_ERZ1106954 | MGnify/ENA primary metagenome ERZ1106954 (study PRJEB35170, sample SAMEA104062445) | human gut metagenome | biome: human gut; feature: human-associated habitat; material: faeces | place: Denmark | collected 2012-08-20 ... | reverse complement strand
TTTAAAGCCACGAAGTGGTGCAAAAGAGTTCCCAAAATATCCATTCCATCGTTTTTTCCCTCTTATCACATAGCATCTCATCTATTTTCCTCTTTCTTGTTTACAACCATCCTCATCTGCTTTCGGCTGTTTGCCACGGATATCATCCTTCTGCTTACTCTCATTTTCAACAACAGTAGCTGTATAATGAATCTTGGCAAATCCAGCAATTATTTTTTCTACCGTGGTTTTATCAGCATCATACTTAATAGTAACCGTTTTATCCGCCAAATTTGTTTCAATTTCTTTTATACCCTTCTCAAAACGAATATTGTTCTTAATCTTGCTCTCACAGTTGGCACAGTGCATCTGAGGATCAGTGTTTAAAACTACAATTTTAATGTCTTTTGCAAAGCAAGTGGCAGTAAAGCAGACAGCTGCCATAATAGCGATTAATTTTGTTCTCATAATCCATTTCTATTTGATTATCAATATATTAGTTTCTATCCCAATTAAAGCGAAAACCTACATAATACATCGCTCCGTGTACAGGTCCCCAAATCATGGTTGAATCAAAATTTGTCCCCCAAGGATTCGACGCTCCTACAATCGGATTCTTTTGCTTAAAGTTCGTCATATTCTCTCCTCCCACATAAATAGACCAATGCCGGAACCAGCGAGTAATCTGAGCACTTAACAATTGATAAGACTGGTATCGGGTATTCCACGAAGGAGCACCGTCCGGCAATGTATAAGAGGAGGGCATTCTACCACCACCATTCATCTGCAAAGTCACATCAAATTGCCATAGGCCCAGTGGTGTTTGGTAAGAAGCAGTCAAAAGTCCCTTATATTTTCCGGTAAGAGGACGCTCCAATAATTTCTTATTATAAGTAGTTTTCACATCTGTCCAGCGATAAGCTGCAGTCAATGTAAAACCCTTAAAAAAAGGATAAGTTGCCTCGGCTTGAAAAGTATGAGAATAAGACTTCCCTTCCAAGTTAGCAAAATGTACAATGTGGGGGTCCGTATCCAAATCAATAATCATTTGACGCCTAAAATCAGTGTAATAGTATTCGGTATTCACATTCAAGGTTTTACCGAATACCGGAATATAAAATGAAGAGCTGAAACCATAATTCCATGCTTCTTCCTGATCCAAATCATTATCTATCTTTACTTTACGACTGCTAGCAAGTAAATAATTGTTTTCCGCCAACACATGATTAGTGCGATATCCTTTGCCTACAGACACACGTAGGTTCACCCAATCATCAGGAGCATATTTGATATGAGCACGCGGAGTAACAAAGGTACCATATATATCACTATGATCAGCACGAATCCCTCCCATAAGAATAATTTTATCCTTCCAATTATACGTATACTGCACATAAGCACCAGGCACGGTCTCTTTCTCCTTTCCATATAATAAACCTGTATCATCATTTTCTAAACGATAGGTCTGATTGAAATAATCATAGTTCAAACTTAACCCTGCAGAAATACTGTTACGCTCATCGAAATTCGTTTCGAACATTAATGAAGTATACAAATTCTTCTGGTCCACATTATATAATTTATAACCGTATCCTGCATCCTGCTTATGCAAAGATCCCGAGAGAATCAAAGCCAAGTTAGTTCCCTTTTCCTTATCAAAAATATAAGCATTTTTAGTAAATGCCTCATAACGATCCGTATGGATACCTATTTTATAAAGTTCCCTACCTACAAAGCCACCAACAGAATTATCCACATGTAAATGAGTAGCTTGTCCGCTTGTACGATCCTCTTTCATTGCTTTGACAGAAGCCTGAAATACATACTGATCTCCCATCCAAGCCCAACGGTTCTGAAGATTATATTGCTCTACTTTAGGCATATCCAAGAATCCATCTCCATTATCATCATGCGACCTAGTACTATTTTCATAATGTGCCAATACTCCAGTACTCAGTCGGCTATTCAAATGTACATTAGCATCAAAATTAGCCTCATACTTCTCTTTACTGCTAGCAAAAAGATTGACATTCAAGGACTGGGTAGTTTGAGGCTTCTTAAATTCAACATTTATCTGTCCGGTAATCGCCTCATAACCATTCTTTACAGATGAACTACCCTTGGACACCTGTATGCTTTGCATCCATGGGCCGGGAATATACCCCAAAGCAAAAGGAGCGGATGCTCCACGATAATTAGGAATATTCTCTGTCAGCATTTGTACATAAGTTCCCGAGAGCCCCAACAATTTAATTTGTCTGGCCCCTGTGGCAGCATCAGCATAGCTTACATCTACAGAAGGGTTTGTTGTGAAACTTTCACCCAAGTTACAACAAGCCGCCCGAGCCAGTTCCGCACTTGAAATCATATCCTGATTCAACACACTGGAACGGGATTTTACAACTCCTATCTTACGTTCCACCACTTGGACCTCATCCATCATTACACTACCTTGTAATATGATAGCCAGCTCCTTATGATCATTTTCAACCACAATCGTATCATTCTCATATCCTATAAAACTTACGACCAATTTTTTTGCACCAACAGGCTGTTCAATAGTAAATGCCCCATTCTCATCTGTGACAGTTCCATTTGTTGTATTTATCCAAAAGACATTGGCAGCAACAACAGGTTCACCTTGGTTGTCCTTCACCATTCCTTTTACTTGAGCGCTTACAGGCATCAAATGCCACAGAAAAGCACCTAAGAAAACTATAAATTTCATGTTTTTATTTTTCTTTATCTGTTACACACTTATACAATTTAGCAATTCTTCCCTACCCAAAGAGTTATCTTACTAAATCAAAAGTGTACAAATAAGATTCAAATATCCTCTTGGAGGCTGTCGACACAATGAGGTATCCGTATAGCAGCTCTCCTTTTTTACAGAAGACAACAGATCTAAGTTTATACTGTATGCATTGAATATCAAATGAATAACGGACAGTGTTACGTTGTCCAAATGAAGTGATGTACCTAAAACAGGCAAGTTAATTTTCTGGATTTTCACGCTAGAACAAGGAACATCTGATGACTTCCGCTTCATCATCTTGTCATGATGGCAAGAACATCCCGAACCAGATTTCACGTTTTTATTTCCAACATCACCACATCCGCAAGTACATCCATAATTGGAAATATCCACCACTGTCAATAATGCCGCATCCTTATCAGCGCACTGATAGCAACGGGACTGCACAATAGGTATTCCGACTCCCATATATATAATCATGGAAGAAAGAAAGATTGAGAATAATATGTAATGAAACTCTTTCATTGTTCAAATTGCAGTCCACCAATGTCATATACTACATTCGGGTACAAAGATAACGACTTTTTTCTTTTGCTCCCAAACGGCATTTAGCCAATATTCCCTAAATTCTATCCCTGAAGAAAACAAATATTGTATAAATACTATATAATCCCGTGATTATCCGTATCTTTGTAACGAATTAGATATTTGAAAATAAATGAAGACATTTGAAGAGTTAGGCGTTTCCCCGGAAATACTAAAAGCAATTAAAGAAATGGGGTATGAAAACCCCATGCCGGTACAAGAAGAAGTAATACCGTATTTATTGGGGAACGGCAACGACGTAGTAGCCCTAGCACAAACAGGGACTGGAAAAACAGCCGCATTTGGTCTGCCGCTTATCCAAAAAATTGAAGTAAAAAAACGTGTGCCTCAAGCACTTATATTATGCCCCACACGTGAGTTATGCTTGCAGATCGCAGGTGATCTGAATGATTATTCCAAGTATATTGATGGACTGAAAGTCCTTCCTGTATACGGTGGCTCATCCATCGAAAGCCAGATACGCATGTTGAAGGCAGGTGTACACATTATTGTAGCCACTCCCGGACGACTGATTGACCTGATGGAAAGAAAAGTCGCCAAACTGGAGACCATTGCCGATGTAGTAATGGACGAAGCTGACGAGATGCTGAATATGGGATTTACCGACAGCATCAATGCTATTCTTGAAAAGGTTCCCGAAGACCGGAACACTTTGATGTTCTCAGCTACCATGAGTCCCGAAATCTCGCGTATTGCAAAAAAATACCTGCACGATGCGAAAGAGATTACAATCGGTACTAAGAATGAAGGCAGCAAGAACGTAAACCACATTGCCTATCTGGTACACGCCAAAGATAAATATGCTGCATTGAAGCGTATCGCGGATTATTACCCACAAATTTACGGTATCATTTTCTGCCGTACCCGTAAGGAAACTCAGGAAATAGCTGATAAATTGATTCAAGATGGTTATAATGCAGATTCTCTACACGGCGAGCTTTCACAAGCACAACGTGACTTGGTGATGCAGAAATTCCGTCAACGTCATTTACAGCTTCTGGTTGCTACAGATGTAGCTGCCCGCGGTTTGGATGTAAATGATTTGACACATGTCATTAATTATGGCCTGCCCGATGATATAGAAAGCTATACTCACCGTAGCGGACGTACAGGACGTGCCGGCAAAACCGGTATTTCTATCGCTATCATCAACCTGCGTGAAAAAGGAAAAATGCGCGAGATAGAACGTATCATCAACAAGAAATTTATCATGGGTGAAATGCCTAGCGGTAAACAAATCTGCGAACAACAATTAATCAAACTGATCGATGATATAGAAAAGGTAAAAGTGAACGACGAGGAAATCGAGTCCTTCCTACCCGGTATCTATCGCAAACTGGAATGGCTTTCGAAGGAAGACCTGATAAAGCGTGTAGTATCGATGGAGTTCAACCGCTTCTTGGAATATTACAGCAACGCTCCGGAAATAGAAACTCCCAGCATGAACGACCGCCGTAGCGAACGTGAACCGAAAGGACGCAAAGACCATGGTAGCGCCCGTGAAAAGACAGAACGCAAGGCCGAGAAAGGATATACCCGCCTGTTCCTGAATGTGGGAAAGACAGATGGTTTTTATGCCAATCAAATCATTGAACTGATTAACCGCAACATGAAGAAGCAACGTACCACCATCGGGCGAATAGATCTGATGCAGAATTTCTCTTTCTTCGAAGTAGCAGAAAATCAGGCACAGGATGTTATCAAGGCGTTAAACAAGGTCAATCTGAATGGCGGCCGGAAAATTGTAGTAGAAGTTGCCGGTGACAATAATGGCAAAAACGACAATGGCGAACGCAGGAGCAGTGCGGCAAGGAATGCTTCATTCGGCAAAAAAGGTGACAGGTCCAATAAAAAAACGACCTCAAAAGAAGGAAAAACTAGCCGTGCGGAACGTGGCTACATTGAAGAACGAGGCCCCAAAACGAAAGACGACTGGAAACAATTCTTTAACAGCGATAACAATAAGAAAAAGAAATCCAAGAAATAAGGAATCCAACTTAATGAAAGAGGATTGGACATAGTAGAAATATGCAAATAACATCCACTTCTCTTGAATAATAGCGGAGTATGCGGAATTGAAACAACCTGTCATTTCAAGGATATTCGGCAAATAATATAATAAATCTGTTGGGTTTATTATATTATTTGCCGAATATCCTTGTTTACATCGAATTAATATTAACAGATTTTTTACTATCTTCCAGATGAAAGATTATATGATAAGCTATCTATCGGAACTTTGACATACTCAGTTCCCTGTCATTTCATACTTTTCCTTTAGTCTTTCAATTTCAGTTCATCGATTAAACAGGAAGCTTTCCCATATTTTTCAATCATGTAAAGAACATAGCGGATATCCACCCCGATACAACGCTGCAAATTAGGTTCAAAAACAATATCTCCACTCATTGCTTCCCAATTCCCGTCAAAAGCAAGACCTATTAATTCCCCTTTTCCATTAAACATTCCACTACCGGAATTCCCTCCTGTAATATCATTATCCGAAATAAAGCAAACATTCATATTACCATCCCCAGCAGCATAACGTCCGAAATCCTTCCTTCTCAAGCATTCGACTACAGAAGGAAGCACATCGAAATCACTATCTCCCTTATACTGCCTTATCTTGTCAAAAATTCCTTTTGTCGTCGTAAAATAAGAATACTCAATAGCATCTTTCGGTGAGTAACCACCCACCATGCCAAAACTCAGACGCATAGTAGAATTAGCATCCGGATAAAACACCCTATCTGCCTCCATCTCACGCATTGCTTCATTCAGCAAACGTTCATTTTTCTCAATATTCATACTAGCTTCTTCCACCGACTGATTGAATTCATAAAATTTCACCAACATATCGATGGCAAAAGAAGCCGCAGGGTCATCAAACAAGACATAAGTGGTATCTCCTCTCACTACCTGTTCAAAACCATGTGGTGTCTTTAAAGAGGAACGAGTATACAAATCATCTACATAAGCTTGGTAATCACCTTTAAAATCTTTCTCTATCAATGAATAAACATCAGGTAAAAATTCCTTGCCTACCTCAGTTGCATATTCTTTCAACATAGCCACAAAGACTTGTTTATCCACACTTATATCCATATTGGCATAAATCTCCAACAATTGCCGCATATTACGCTCCAAATCACTCTCCTCTGCCTCAAAATCAAAATTCAGTACAGCTAAGGCTGCCGTAATCAACTCCGGTCCATTGGCAAATGTTTCTCCAAAATATGCCATAGCCCGTGCCGCATTTCTACGATTACGATAATTTAACTCCAGTTCAGTCAAAACCCTTGCATATTTGCTTCGTTTATCAGGTTCCCGACGAACCCATTCTTGCAATTGGCACTCCAAAGCTTGTTTTTTCTCTATCACTTTCAATTCTTTTACCGCTTGATTCATCCCTATACTATTCTTCCAATAGTTAGAGCTTTGTGCATACTTGGAAGCATATTTAATGCGGATATCATCACTTTTTTCCATTGCATTTTTCCAAATAGCTTGCTTGATGGTACGAACATTAATCATGGCGGCATTATCCGTATTGACTCTTTCGTCTATCCCAAATGAAGATAAATACCTGCTGGTAGAACCGGGATATCCCATAGTCATGCAAAATGATCCCTGTTCATACCCTCCCAAAGAAACAGGAGCAAAATAATCCGGATGATAAGGCACATTCTCCGGAGAATAAGCTGCCGGTTGATTATTCTGATCAGCATAAATACGGAAGACAGAGAAATCCCCGGTATGGCGGGGCCATACCCAATTATCTGTATCTCCGCCAAACTTGCCTACAGAAGAGGGAGGAGCAAATACCAAACGAACATCATAATAATCCTTATACACAGATAGATAAAACTCATTGCCACCATAAAAAGGAGTTATCTCAGCACGCAGCAACGTATCATTCGCCACAGCTTCCTGAGCAATCAATGTGGAAATAGAATCTACAATCAGTGCACGGTCATTTTCCTTTGTTCCGACTGGAATAGCTTGCAACACACGCTCCGTCACATCCTCTGTGCGTATCAGAAAACTGACAAATAAATCCGGATTAGGAAGCTCCTTACTTAAGGAATCGGCTACAAAACCATCTCGCAAATAATCATGATCCACAGAACTATGCTGCTGAATGGCATCATACCCACAATGGTGGTTAGTAAAAACCAAACCATCCGGAGATACAACAACACCCGAACAAAAACCTCCAAAACTAACAACAGCATTAGCCAATGCTTTTCCACCAGGATTATACAATTGTTCAGATGAAAGTTCCAACCCCATTTCTTTCATCACTTGTTGAGTTTGTTTGCTAAGACAACAAGGAAGCCACATTCCTTCACTACCCCATATATATAAAGGTAGGAAGACTAGCAGCAACAGTAGTTTTTTCATGGTTTTATTCTACAATTAATTTAAGTTTTTTTGCTCCGACACGTGCTTTCAACCATTCGGATATTTTTTCTTGTTCTTTCTCAATGGGTCTTTTACTGAATTTCATCAAGACTATTGTCAATGTATCCGTTTTAGTTGAGTCCACCTGTAATTCCACAGTCTTTGCCATAGCTATGGCTTCTACTGTAGGATAAAGTACTTTAAGTTCAGGAATTATTTTTTTATCTACAGTATTATATGCAGCATATACTTTAAGCTCGTTTTCCAAAGACTTAATTCTCTCCTGCTGCTCCAGTAAACGTTTTTCACTATTCTTATAGAAATCCTCCATCACTTGGGCCTTTATACTACCAATATCCATCGCATCATTATTCATTCCTTGAAGAATAACTAGTTTAGTACCTGCCAAATTAAAATGTTTCAAATTATCCCTTGCGGTTGCTATTTCTGTTTCCGGGACCTCATTGCCTATTAGCACAACACGTATTTCCTTCTTCTCAAAAGAAATCTTCCGGTCTATTACTTGAGTATTATTAAAATCCAATTCTTCATTAATAAAATTATTGGCAGAGGCCTCATAAATAGTGCTTTTCACAATACCATAAGTCAAATAAATAGCAGGACACATGGTGGCTAAAGTAATAACAATGATATATTTTTTGACTAATTTTTCGCGCTCCTTATCCACAAATTCCTTACGTTGGAAATGCATGACACGTACCCCGATAAAAGTAGCCAAACTGATAAATACTGAATTAATAAAATACAAATAGAATGCACCTAAAAAATAAAGTAAATTTCCGGTAGCAAGCCCGAATCCAGCAGTACACAAAGGCGGCATCAAAGCCGTAGCAATAGCAACCCCTGGAATTACATTCCCTTTCTCCTTTGTAGACAAAGCGATTATACCGGCTAAACCACCGCACAAAGCTATAAGCACATCATATATGGTAGGAGAAGTACGTGCCAGCAACTCCGATTGTACTTCATCCAACGGAGTCAGCGAAAAATAAAGGGTAGCTGTAATCACACTAAATACAGTTGCCACCAAATAACTTTTTAGAGAACGCTTCAACAATTCAAAATCATTCTGTCCAATAGCTAACCCTACTCCCATTATCGGTCCCATCAGCGGAGATATCAGCATGGCACCAATAATAACTGCCGTAGAATTCACGTTCAAGCCCAATGAAGCTATAAAAATTGCGAAAATAAGAATCCACAAATTAGTTCCTTTGAACTCAACACCATTACGAATACTTTCTACAATCAAGGCTTCATTGTCCTTATCCTTGCGCAAATCAAGATATTCACTAAAGAACTGCTTTATATAGGGCACATTCTTTAAATTATTCTTCAGGTCACTCATTGCTATTTCTTTATGTATCGGTTTATAACAGGTATTTGCTGTAAGGGGAAATCCGTTTTCACAATATATGCCACAAACAATAACAACAGTAATGTACGAACACCCAACAACAAGAATATATTTTGAATAGGAAGATAAACTGAAACAATGTAAAGTACCAGCGCTAACACCACATAGTTACCTATTGCTTTCAAATCATAATTAATAGGATATTTTTTCTGCCCTACAAAATAAGAGAGAAGCATAGCTACTCCATATCCGGCAAAACCCGCCCAAGCACACGCCATATAGCCAAATACCGGAATAAGGAAAATATTTATCAGAATAATGATACTGCATCCCACCAGTGAAAAATAAGCTCCCCATTTTGTTTCATCAATCAGTTTATACCAAAAAGAAAGATTGAAATAAATACCCATAAACATCTCGGCAGCCATGACAATAGGTACAACCTTAAGCCCTACCCAGTAATCACGCCCTAAAATATAACGCAGTATATCAAGGTAAAACATAACAGCCAAAAAAGCCAGCAAAGTGAAGATAATGAAAAACTTCATCGCTTTGGCATACATTTCCCGACTATCCTTTTCTTTACTCTTACTAAAAACAAACGGCTCGTATGCAAACCGGAAAGCCTGTGTCAGCATGGCCATGATCATAGCTATCTTACTGGCTGCTCCATAAATACCCAACTGGATAGTCGCCTCCGCCTTATCAGGATAAACAAACGGAAAAATAATTTTATCAGCTACCTGATTTAAGATTCCGGCAATACCCAGAATCAGAATCGGGAAAGAATAATGCAGCATACGCCGCAACAACTCCCTGTCCAGCACATATCTGAAGCCCACCAATTCTTTCCACATACATAGCATCACCAAAGAAGTACAAGCCAAATTTATAGCAAAAGCCACTCCGACATTCTCTCCCTTCATACCTACAAAATAAGCGATATTCAAGACAATGCTAGCAAAAATGAACAACAATTTCAATGCAGCAAACTTAACAGGGCGTTTCTTATACCGCAAATAAGCGAAAGGAATAGCTTGGAAAGCGTCCATTGCAACTACAATCAGCATCATCCCCATATACCACGGATGCTCTCCATATCCCAAGAAACCTGCTATGGGATACAGAAAAGAAAGACAAACAATTAAAAACAAGACCGCAGTCGCCCCCACCGAAAGCAAAGTAGTGGAATAGACACGCATCGGATCATCCACCCCCTTATTGGCAAATCGGAAAAAGCCGGTTTCCATACCATATGTTAAAAGCACCATCAACAAGGCAGTTATAGCATACATATTGGTAATGACACCATAGCCCCCCGATTCCACAGGCAAAGCGTTGGTATATATCGGTACTAACAAATAATTCAGGAACCGCCCGATGATGCTACTCATCCCATATATGGCTGTTTCCTTGGCTAATGCTTTTAATCCTGCCATCTTCTAATCATCAAATAATGTCTTCTGACTATTATAAATGCTCCGTCCCAAGTGTATATAGGCCAGTTCCGTGACCTCACGTCCACGCGGAGTACGTTTTAAGAAACCTTCTTTAATCAAAAAAGGTTCATAAACCTCCTCTATTGTTCCGGCGTCTTCACCCAAAGCGGTTGCAATAGTAGTCAGCCCCACAGGACCTCCCTTAAACTTATCTATAATAGTACATAAAATCTTGTTATCTATCTCATCCAGTCCATATCTGTCAATGTTCAAGGCTTCTAAAGCAAACCGGGCAATTTCCACATCAATCCTTCCGGAACCTTTCACCTGGGCAAAATCACGGACACGCCTCAACAACGCATTTGCAATACGGGGCGTTCCACGGCTGCGCGAAGCAATCTCACCCGCTGCTTTCATGTCACAAGGCACATTCAATATATTAGCAGAGCGACGGATAATGCTTGTCAATACATCATCGTCATAATACTCCAAATGAAGATTAATTCCAAAACGGGCACGCAAAGGCGCAGTCAGCAACCCACTCCTGGTAGTGGCTCCAACCAAAGTAAACGGACTCAGCTCCAACTGGATACTACGCGCCGAAGGTCCCTTGTCTATCATTATATCAATACGATAATCCTCCATGGCAGAATACAGATATTCTTCTACCACAGGGCTCAACCGATGTATTTCATCAATAAAAAGCACATCATTGGGTTCCAAGCTGGTCAGTACTCCCGCCAAATCCCCCGGTTTATCCAGCACCGGTCCTGAGGTTACTTTAAAACCTACTCCCAGTTCATTGGCAATAATATTACTTAAGGTCGTCTTGCCCAAGCCAGGAGGTCCGTGCAAAAGAACATGGTCTAACGCCTCGGCCCGCAGACGCGCCGCCTTGACAAAGATGCGCAGATTATCTACCACCTTATCCTGTCCACTAAAATCTTCAAAATTCAACGGACGTAAGGCATTCTCAAAATCGCGTTCTTTAGTTGTGAGCTGTTGCTCGCGTATATCAAAATTTTCTTCCATTTTTTTGTTTATGACACAAAGGTACAAAAGATATTATTATTATAGAAAGAAAGATGGAGGAATTCATTTTCAGTCCCTCTATGGTCCTTCTTTTCAACATTATTATTGTATTAATTATTATTCATTATGGGAATTACATTAGGAAAGAAACAATTGAACAAAGGAAGAGTTTCGCTTTATTTAAATTACAGTTATAACGGAAAACGCCGCAAAGAGTATTTGGGTATCATTCTGGATGCTCCTACCAGTGCAGAGCGAAGAGCGGAGAACAAAAACAAGATACTAATTGCCAGGCAGATAAGAGCAAAAAAGGAACTAGAATTCTTATCCGTTGAATATCATCTGAACGATATAGAAAATACATTCGATGATATACTTCCAACAGATAAAAGCAATGTTCCCGATTTCTATATTCTGATAGGACAATTCCTGGATACCTATCACAAAAAGGACAAGAAAATGGTTAGGGCATGTATCACCCATCTGCGACTGTTTACAAGAAAGAAAAGCTTACCTGTAACCCTTCTCACAAAAGATTTTTGTATAAACTTTCTTGAGTATCTCAGGGATCATCTCCGAGGCAACACTCCCATCGGATATTTCAAGAAGTTCAGAATGTGCATTAATAAATGTATAGAAAAAAAGTTAATGACATCTAATCCTACAGATGGTATCCGCCTGATGCAGTTTGATGAAGTAACCAAAGCAATCCTCAGTTTAAAAGAGATTCAGAAACTTGCTATCACTCCATGCCCCAACAACGAAGTAAAAAGGGCATTCTTGTTTTCTTGCTATTGCGGGCTGCGCTGGTGTGATGTACATCAACTGCAATATAAAGACATAGATTTCTCATCAAACCGCCTTACTATTCTGCAACAGAAAGTACAGTCACACTCCAAAAACGCAATCTTGCATCTAAACTTAAACCACACTGCCATCAAACTCCTACAAAGGCATAAAGGCATTAATGAGGACTTGGTATTCGGGCTCCCCTCCTATTCTTACACACTAAGGATTTTAAACAAATGGGTAAAAAGAGCTAATATACACAAACACATTACCTTCCACTGTGCCCGACACTCATTTATCACCAACATTATGGCAAATGGAGCTAATATCAAAACAGCCGCCAGTCTTGCAGGACATTCTACTACCCGGCACACTGAAAAATATGTTCATATCATAGATGAACTCAAACAAAAAGCAGTAGATAGTTTACCGGATATTATTGTCAATTATAAATAAAAAAGAACCTGAAATGGCCCTTACATCATTAAAGTTGTCACACATACAACTGGTATTCAAACAATTAGTATTACTGTATAGTATCCGGCACGAATACGACCTACCTGAGTAATGCGGTGAACAACTACTTCGGATGCAACTTCAAGCGGTTGATAAATTCTTACAGAGTGGCTCGCGCGAAAGAGTTGCTGGACGGTAAAGATTGCCCTGTGAGCGAGCTTTTCAGCCGTTGCGGGTTTGAGCTGCTCTATCTGTACAGTGCGAGCTTGAAACAGGAAAATGCGCATAGTACCATGTCTCCGGAGGCACTGGTAAAGCACATTGAAAAGCTGGCTTCAGAGCAACCGTTTTCTTCTCTGCTTACCGCCGAACAGAAGGGCGGTATTACAAAGGTGAGAGAGCAGCTTGACGACGGGGTGCGACAGCTTAAAGGCGAAACGCATTCCCGGATGACCGTTACGACGGAATTGCCGATCGAATCGGGAAAAACGGCGCTGTTTGTAAGAGGGCTGTCCGACCTATGCAACGAAAGGCTGTCGGGTGAACACCATCTCGTGGGCAATAGCATTATGGTAGACGAAATGGAATCCGGGTTTGGCAGGGAGCAGCTGATTATCACGCTGCTTACGGCGGTGTCTATTTTCATCGTGGTTGCTTTGACCTTCCGCTCGCTTGTCATACCTGCAATTCTCGTACTGATTGTACAGTGTGGTGTGTTCATCACAGTCTCGGCGTTGGGGACGATAGGCGGCTCAATGTACTATCTGGCGCTTCTCATTGTCGAATGCATTCTGATGGGAGCAACCATCGACTACGGAATTCTGTTTACAAGCTATTACCGTGAGCTGCGGGCAACACTTCCCGTAAAAGAAGCAATAGTTGCCGCATATAAGGGCAGCCTGCATACCATACTCACCTCCGGAACAATCATGGTGCTGATCACCGCCGTAATTGGTCCCCTGTTCGGCAATCCCGCCATTGAGCAGATCGTCCGCACGCTGTCGGTCGGCTGTGCTTCTGCTATGTTTCTTATCTTGTTTATCCTGCCTGGTATTCTCGCTTTGTGTGACAAAATCGTTATGAGGAAAGGAAAGAAACAGAAAAAAA
>ERZ1106954.2153-NODE-2153-length-13953-cov-3.900633_pt1 | contig 13953 bp, 10 predicted proteins | sample MGYA00403678_ERZ1106954 | MGnify/ENA primary metagenome ERZ1106954 (study PRJEB35170, sample SAMEA104062445) | human gut metagenome | biome: human gut; feature: human-associated habitat; material: faeces | place: Denmark | collected 2012-08-20 ... | reverse complement strand
GACACGATCGAAGTGAGGGTCAGGATCGTGGAGTAGGCCGCCGCATTGCCGAAGTTGCTGCGGATGACCTCGGAATAGATCGCCACGGTGAGCGTCATGGTCTTGCTGGTGTACAGAATGACCGAGGAGCTCAGCTCGCTGATGAGCGTGATCCAGCTCATGATCGCGCCGGAGAGAACGCCGGGGAGCATCATGGGGATCGTGACGCGCAGAAACGTTTTGAGCTGCGACGCGCCGAGACTGATGGACGCTTCCTCCACGCTGGGGCTGATCTGCCCGATGATGGCGGTGCTCGATCGGATCGTATACGGCATGCGCCGGATGGAGAGCGATATAACGATGATGAGCACCGTGCCGCCGAGCATAAACGGAGGCCCGTTGAAGGCGTACAGGAATGAAATGCCGAGCACCGAGCCGGGGATGATGTACGGGAACATGGTGAGCACATCGAGCACCGAGGTGAGCGCATTACGCTTGCGGACGCTGAGATACGAGATCAGTATACCGCATACGACTACGATCACGATGGCGATCAGGCCGAAGAGGTAGCTGTTGGTAATGGCGCTGGTGTTGCTCTTGGCAAAGATGTTGCGGTAGTTATCGAGCGTAAACTCGCCGGTGAAGAGCGAGCCGTTGATCGTGCCGATGAAGGACGTGACAAGCACCGTGATCTGCGGCAGCGCCGCGACGAGCGCCACGAGATACACCACGATGTGGGAAACGACACCGCGCCAGCCCTTCGGATCCGCCGCCTCCATGGGCTTGAGCGCCGACATGGAATAGGTGAACCGGCGGCCGAGCGCCTTTTGCAGGAAGAAGAACATCAGCGCAATAACGATGACGATCAGACACATCGTGGCGGCAAAGCCGTCGTTCGTGCCGACCTCGCCCATAAACTGCGTATACAGCATGACCGGGAAGGTCTTATACCCCTCGCCGATGATCATGGGCGTGCCGAAGTCGGCAAACACGCGCATGAATACGAGCAGCGCGCCCGCGAGCAGCGACGGCATCACCAGTGGGAAGATGATCTTCGTTACGCGCTGGAAGGCGTTGCAGCCGAGGCTCTCCGCCGCTTCGTTCAGGGAGTTGTCCAGATTCTTCATTGCGCCGGAAACATACATGTAGATCAGCGGGAAGGACTGGAGAGAAAAGACGAGCACGATACCGGCAAAGCCGTAAATGCCCGGCAGCTTCACGCCGAAGAGGGCGTTTATGATGCGGGTGATAAACCCGTTCCGCCCCAGGAGCTGGATCCACGAATACGCGCCGATGAACGGGGGCGAGAGATAGGAGATCACGATAAGGATGTTGATGAGACCCGCGCCGCGGATCTTCACGCTGCGCAGCAGATACGCCATCGGCACGCCGATGAGCGACGCTACAAGCGTGGACACGACCGTGACCTTAAAGCTGTTGACGAGCGCGCCCCAGTAATACTTCTTCGTGAAGAACTTCACAAAGTAGCTCAGATCGATCTTCCCGCCGGTAAAAAGGCTCTTGATGAGCAGCATACCGATGGGATAGATGACGAACAGCAAAAAGAGCGCGAGCAAAACGAGCGTCAGCGCCGTCCAGCCGTTGAAGCGCTTTTCTCCGGCGTATCTCATAAAAGCTCCTCCCGGATGACCAGAGAGCGCTTTCCGTCGGCGGTAAAGACATTGATGCGGCGCGGCTTCACGCGCAGGCGCACCTCCGCGCCGTCCGGAATGACCGCCCATTCCTCGTCGCTGTCGCGGACGGCTTCGATCTCCTGCCCGGTGGGGAGCATCAGGAAATAATGCGTGGTGGTGCCGAGGAAGACACTGCTGCGCACCGTGGCGGGAATGCCCTCGCCTTCGCCGGTCGAGAGCAGGAATTCCTCCGGCCGGACCGCCGCGAGCACGTCCATGCCGTCGGATGCCTCGCCGCGGAGATTCGTCATCGCCGCGCGGTAATTGCTCCCGGCAAAGCAGAGCTCCGCGCCGTCCTCGCCGCGGGAGACCGTGGCGTTCAGGAAGTTTGAGAGGCCGATGAAGTTGGAGACAAAGCGGTTGGCCGGGCGCTGGTAGACGCGCTGCGGCGTGTCGATCTGCTGGATAACGCCGCCGTCCATGACGGCAATCCGGTCGGAGACCGCGAGCGCCTCCTCCTGATCGTGGGTGACGTACACGGTCGTGATGCCGAACTGCTGCTGGATGCGCTTGATGGCGTTGCGCATTTCCACGCGCAGCTTCGCGTCCAAGTTGGACAGCGGCTCGTCCATCAGCAGCACCTCCGGCTCGATGACGATGGCGCGGGCAAGCGCCACGCGCTGCTGCTGTCCGCCGGAGAGGTTTGCCGGCATGCGGTCCTTGAGATGATCGATCTTGACGACCTTGAGGATGCTGTTGACCTTGCGCTCTATTTCATCCTTCGGCAGCTTGCGGTTGCGCAGGCCGAAGGCCACGTTATCGAATACATTCATGTGCGGGAATACCGCGTAATTCTGGAACACCATGCCGATGTTCCGCTTGTTGGTGGGGATATCGTTGATGACGCGGTCGTTGATCTTGAACGTGCCGCCTTCGATGGAGTTGAATCCGATGATCATGCGGAGAAGCGTCGTTTTGCCGCAGCCGGAGGGCCCCAGCAGCGTGAAAAATTCGCCCGGCTTGACTTCCAGAGACAGGCCGTTGATGATCGTGTCGTTGCCGTAGCGCTTGACGGCGTTTTCAATGGTAATGGTGGCTCCCATCGTTTCAGTTCCCTTTCTCTGCGAGATTCTTTGTAGAATGTGCGGGTCTGCGGCGCACGGCCGCAGACCCGCACGGGATGTTCCTTTGCGAATTAAGCCACGTTTTCGAGGCACTCGCTGTATTTTTCGGTGATGGCGGACTTGTTGGCGGCGACCCACACGCCGTCATAGGACTCCAGACGGGTGATCTCGCTCCACGGCGTCAGGCTGTCGTTGAGCTGGACGTTCTGGCGGAGCGGACGAACCGTGAGGTTCTGTCCGACATAGTTCTGGCAGGTCTCGCTGAGCATGTAGTCCACAAACTTCTTGGCATTCTCCATGTGCGGAGCGCCCTTGATGATGGACACGCACTGACCGGACATCAGAGCGCCCTCTTCCGGGAACACGACCTTCACGGCAACGCCGTCACGGACGTAAGCGGCAGCGGGGTCTTCCCAGGTCAGGCCGACGATGTACTCGCCCTCGGCAACGCCCTTGTAGACCTGCGAGGAGCTGGTGAGCGCAACGCCGTCGAGATTCTCAACGAGCTTGGCCGCCCAATCCCACGCGGCGTCAGACATCGGGTCGCCGCTGCCCATGTCATAGAGACCGGCGATCAGGCACTGGAACGCGGAGCTGGAGTTCACGGGGTCGCCCGCGGCGATCTTGCCCTTGAGCGCGGGGTTGAGAAGGTCGGCGAAGCCGTTGATCTCGATATCACCGGCGAGATCGGTGTTCACGATGAACACGGTGGGGTCGCAGAAGGCGGGGGAAGAATAACCGGTGGTGTTCTTGTAGCCTTCCATCATGTTGGCGTCTTCGGGGGAGACATACTCTTCAAAGCAGTCGGTGTAATCCTTGAGCATGGCTTCGTCCGCCGCCCAGCAGATATCGCCCTGGGGATTGGCAGCTTCGGAACGCACGCGCTTGAGAACCTCGCCGGTGCCGCCGGTGACGACCTCGACGTGGATGCCGGTGTCCGCCTCAAAGTTCTCGATGACGGCGTTGTTCAGGCTCTCGCTTCTGGCGGTATAGACGATCAGGGTCTGCTCGCCTTCGGCGGGGGCTGTGGTGTCGCCGCCCTCGGCGGGAGTGCTCGTCTGGCCGCACGCCGCAAGCGCGAGCACCAGCGTCAGAGCCAGCACCAGAGCCATGAGCTTCTTCATTTTCATCTTCATTTCCTCCTTTTGTTTTGAGCCGTTACGACTCATTGCAGTTTTATTGTACTATACCGAACAAGGAAGTAAATCCCACAAAACGCAACCCTTTCAGGGAATTTTTCAAACTAAATGCCGGTTTTATATAAAGGAAAACGTTTCAATTTATTCACTTTGCACAATGCGCAAAAAATCCCCGGCACAGACATCCAATGCCCGTGCCGGGGATTCTCAAAGGCTTTATTGTCCGTCAAAGTGGACGGTGATCTTGGTTCCGGCGTCCGGCTCGCTCCAGAGCTCAAGGCGCGCCTTGTGCATCGCCGCGGCGTGCTTGACGATGGAAAGGCCAAGGCCCGTGCCGCCGAGCTGCCGGGAATGGCTCTTGTCCACGCGGTAAAACCGCTCGAACACCCGGTTCTGGTGCTCATACGGAATGCCGATGCCCGTATCCGCCACAGACAAAACCGTTTCGCCGCCGCGCTTTTCCGCCGTGACGGTCACGCTGCCGCCGGGATGGTTATACTTTACGGCGTTGTCGCAGAGGTTATAGACAAGCTCCTGCAGCGCCGTGCGCACGCCCTGTACGACGGCCTCCCCGCCGCGGAGCGTGAGCGTCACGTCCCGCCGCTCCGCCGCCGGGCGGAGAGAGGCGAGCGTTTCCTCCGCGAGAGCGTAAAGATCAACGCTCTCCGTCTCCGGCGCGGTGGTTTCCTCTTCGAGACGGGAGAGCTCGATGATATCGTCCACGAGCGCCATGAGCCGCTGGGATTCCTTGTAGATATCCCCCGCGAACTCGCCCACCCGCTCCGGCGGAACCATGCCGTTGGCGAGAAGCTCCGCAAACCCGGAGATCGACGTGAGCGGCGTTTTGAGCTCGTGCGACACGTTCGCGGAAAACTCGCGCCGCAGCGCCTCGCGCTGCTCGCGCTCGGTCGTGTCGAGCGCGATGACGACCGAGCCGGTGATCTGGTTTTCGGAAAAGACGGGCGTTGCGATCACATAGTAATACCGCTCGTGCATTTCGAGCGTCAGCTCCGTGCGGCGGCCGGCGAGAGCGCGCTCGGCGGCGCGGACGATCTCCTCCGGGCAGCCGCCGCGGTTGAGGTTGTCCGCCTCGCCGTCCGGCGGCGCGGGCAGAAGATAGCTCGCCGATACATTGCGGGAGAGAACGTTCAGCCGCTTATCGAGCAGGAGGAAGCTCTCCCCCATGTTCTCCGTGATCGCGGCAAAGTCGCGCCGCGTCTGTCCGAGCGTTTCCTCCTGCTGGCGGATGAGACGGTTCTGCGCGCGGATGCGCGCAAGCAGCGGCACGAGCTCTTCATACGGCGCTTCCGTGCCGGGCGTTTCCGGGTCGATCTTCCGGATGGGGTCAACGATGCCGCGCGCTACGGCCCAGCCGCCCGCTGCGGCAAGACAGAGCGCGATCGGCAGCAGCCACAAAAGGTGCGATGATACCTGCGCTCTCGCCTCAGTACCGGCAAGCTGCGGCTGCGCGATGGCATACGTCACGGCGGAGCCGAGCAGGATCGCGGCGAAGAGCAAAAGCCCCACACGCAGAAAGAGCTTTCCCTTCATGGCGTGCTCCCCTTTTCCGGGGTAAAGCGGTAGCCGACGCCGCGCACCGTTTCGATGTATGCCCCCGCCGCGCCGAGCTTGGTGCGCAGCGTGCGCACATGCACGTCCACGGTGCGGTTTTCCCCGTCAAAGCCGCTGCCCCATACGCTGTCCATGATCCGGTCGCGCGTGAGCGCCGCGCCGGAATGCTCCAGCAGCAGGCAGAGGAGCGAAAATTCCTTGTTCGTGAGCGGCACATCCTGCCCGGAAACGCGCACGATGTGCTTGTCCCGGCAGACGTACAGCTCGCCGACGGTGTGCTCGCCCGACGGCGTCGTCCCGGTGCGGCGCAGCAGCGCCCGCACCCGTGCGAGAAGCTCCATCATGCCGAAGGGCTTCGATATATAGTCGTCCGCCCCGGCGTCCAGTCCGACCACGCGGTCGTACTCGGCGTTCTTTGCCGTGAGCATCACGACCGGAAGCTCCCGCCAGAGCGCCGAAGCGCGCAATTTTTTCAAAACCGAAAGGCCGTCTTCTTCCGGCAGCATGATATCGAGCAGCACGAGTTCCGGCGTCTGCCGTTTCATTGCCGCCCAGAATGCCGAGGGGCAGCTAAGCCCCGCGGCTTCGTATCCCGCGTGCTGCAGCGTATAGGTAACGAGCTTTCGGATGCTCTCGTCGTCTTCGAGAAGGTAGATCATCTCTTCCGCCTCCGTTTTGCAATTCCAACTTTCTATAGCATATCACGCGCAGCTCCGCTTGTAAAATGGATTTAACGTGGATTTAACCTTGTCTTGCTTTTGGATTTAACCTTCATACGGTACACTGATATGCGGATGATCTATAACTTGCAAAGGAATCGATGGCTTTGGGTATTTCCAACATTTTAGCGCTGCTCGGCGGCGTGGCGCTTTTTCTCTTCGGCATGGGGCTCATGGGCGACAGCCTGAAGCTCGTCGCCGGTCAGCGGCTCGAGCTCATCCTCTACCGGCTCTCCAATACGCCGCTCAAGGGCGTGCTGCTCGGCACCGCCGTCACCGCCGTGATCCAGTCCTCCTCGGCCACGTCCGCAATGGTCGTCGGCTTTGTGAACTCCGGCATGATGAAGCTCTCACAGGCGATCGGCATCGTGCTCGGCGCGAACATCGGTACATCCGTAACGGGCTGGATCCTCTGCCTTTCGTATATCAGCAGCAGCGACGCGCTCTCCCTTCTGAGCTCCGCAACGATCACCGCCATCGCCGCCATTGCCGGCATACTGCTGCGCATGCTCGGGAAAACGTCGCAGAAGCGGCACACCGGCGATATCCTGCTCGGCTTTGCCGTTTTGATGTACGGCATGAACGCGATGAGCGGCGCGGTGTCCCCGCTGCGCGAGAGCGAGGGCTTTCTCCGTCTGATGACGATGTTTGAAAACCCGATCCTCGGCGTTCTCATCGGCACGCTCATTACCGCCGTTTTGCAGTCCAACTCCGCCTCCGTCGGTATTTTGCAGGCGCTCTCCGTGACCGGAACGATCTCGTTTGCCACGGCCTTCCCGATGATCATGGGCATGGGCATCGGCGCGGCGGTGCCGGTGCTCGTCTCCGCCATCGGCGCGAACCGCGACGGGCGGCGCACCGCGCTCATTTATCTTTTCACCGGCATTTTCGGCACCGTCATCTTCTCTGCGCTCTTCTACGGCGTCAACGCCTTTTCCCCGTTCCCGTTCATGGAGACCGCGCTCGGCCCGGTCGGCATCGCGATGGTGAACTCCCTTTTCCGCATCGGCTCGATCCTGATCCTTTTCCCGTTCCTGCGCCAGCTGGAAGCGCTCACCGGAAAGCTCATCCCCGAGAAGACCTCGGAAAAATACAACGAGCTCACCGCGGGCATCGAGCGGCTGGAAGAGCGCTTTCTTGTCCACCCCGCGCTTGCCATTGAGCAGTGCCGCCTGACGATCAACGCCATGGCGATGCGCTCCCAGGATAACCTTGTCGTCGCGCTCGAGCTGATAAAGGATTTCTCCCAGAAAGGCTTTCAGCAGGTCGTGGACATGGAGGATGCCGTGGACCAGTACGAGGATCATCTCGGCACGTATCTCGTCAAATTCACCGGCCGCGAGCTTTCCACCGCGCAGAACGAGGAGGTATCCAAGTTCCTGCACACCATCGGCGATTTTGAGCGCATCAGCGACCACGCGATGAATCTCGCCGAGGTCGCGCGCGAAATTTACGAAAAGGACATCCGCTTCACCGACGCCGCTCAGCGCGAGTTGGACGTGCTCCGCACCGCCGTGAGCGAGATCGTCTCGCTCGTTGTCGGCGCGTTCATCGGGAACGATCTGGAAATGGCGCTGCGCGTCGAGCCGCTGGAGGATACGATCGACGGATTGTGCGACGAGATGAAGCTCCACCACATCATCCGTCTGCAGGACGGCTCCTGCACGCTCGCCATGGGCTTTGTTTTTAACGACCTTCTCACAAACTACGAGCGTATCGCCGACCACTGCTCCAACATCGCCGTGGCGATGATCGAGCTGGAATCCGACAGCTTTGATACCCACGAGTATCTCAAAAGTCTCCGCGAGATGAAAACGCAGAAATACATGCAGTACGCGGAGGAATACGGCAAAAAATTCGCGCTCTGACGGCGTGCGGCCTTGTTTTTTCTGCAGAAAAACCGTATAATGAATATAAACACGATCCCCCCTGTCGGAATGCTTTCTCTTCTTTCCGCCGGCGCGGTATCGTGTCTTTTTTATCATGGTAAGCCGTGTAAGGAGGCGCGTTTATGGGTTTTCTTCTGGATTTTCTGGATTCACATACCAGCATAGACTGGAACGGCGACGGGAAAATCGACTCCTGGGACGATGTTCTGGAAGTAGCGATGCTGACGCAGATGCTGGACGACGACGCGCGCGAGGAGCGTATCCGCAAGATCGTCGATGCCATCGTACGCCGCGGCACCTGCCATATCGGAAACGAGGAATTTGAAGAGCTGTGCCGGCAGGAAGGTCTGCGCGCGGAAGACTTTGACCAGAGCGATATCGACGAGATCCAGCGGCGGCTGGATCGGTACTGAGCCGCACCGCGGGAGATAGAGACCGCATACACGCAAAAAGCTCACGGATCGGATCCGTGAGCTTTTTTGCGTTATAAAATTCAGAGTCCCTCGTCTTCCACGAACTGGTAAAAGGCGTTTTCTTCGGTCAGGTCCTCGTCGCGGATCGTGCCGACAGGGGCGGTGTAGATGATGTACTCCTTCTCGCCGTCAAGCCCGAAGAGATCGCAGCATTTCTCGTGCTGGAAAGCGCCGAGACCGCACGTCCCGAGCCCCAGCCCGGTGCACGCTGTATAAAGTGCCTGCCCCACATGACCGGCGTCGATGAGTGCGATGCGGTGGGCGTAAATGCCGTAGCGCCACTCGGCGCGGTAGGGCACGACCGACCAGTAAAACACCGCGTTGGCCTTGGCCGCCCATTTCTGGCCGCACAGCGTCTGGGTTATAGTCTCCGGGATATCCTCGATCGGGTGCAGAAACTCGAGCGCATGGAGCATTGGCAGATAGTGGTACGCGCCGGGCCGCAGACCCTCCACGTTCCGGACGATCAGATACGTTTCAAACTCGTGGCGCGCACCGCCGCACGGCACGGTGCGGATGGTCGCATACGCCTTGCCGCGGATCTTCTTGATGCCCTGCGTCGCCCACAAAAGGAACGAGAGCTCGTCCGGCGTCATGGTTTCGTTCGTATAGATCCGGGCGCTCCGCCGGTCACGGATGAGGCTCACAAGGTCGTTTTTCAGCGCAAGGCCGGAAAAATCTCTCGTGAGAGCGATGCGCTCGCCCTCCTCCGCCATGGGCGCTTTCACGAGCGGCGGCTGCGGCAGCTTCCGGTCCTGATCGGACTCGAACGCTTCCTCGTAGGGGTCCCGTTCCAGCGGGCTTTTGAGAAAGTCGCGTCCCTTTTGAATGATCTCTTTCTGAACGGCTTCATCAAGCATAGGTGTTCTCCTTCCCGAAGCAGATAACGTGCAAAATCAGATGGCGCGGGTGACGTCGCGCAGCCAGACGCGCTCATCCTCGGTGAGGTGCGGCGCGACGGTCTCGTACACGGCGGCGTGGTACTCGTTGAGCCAGCGGCGCTCGGTCACGGTGAGGGCGTTAACGTCGATCGCGTCGAGGTCGATCGGCGCGCAGGTGAGATTTTGGAAGTACATGAACTGCCCAAACTCGTTTTTGACACCCTTTCGGCAGAGAAGCTCGCTCTCGATGCGGATACCGTAGGCGTCCTCAATGTAAAGGCCCGGCTCGTCGGTCGTGATCATGCCCTCTTCGAGCACGCTGCCCTCGCTGCGCTCCGGCGACTGCCGCCAGCGGAAGCCGTTCGGCCCTTCGTGGACATTCAGGATGTGGCCGACGCCGTGGCCGGTGCCGTGCTTGTAGTCCAGATCAGCCTCCCACAGCGGCTCGCGGGCGAGAATATCCAGATTCAGTCCCGTGCAGCCGTGGAGGAAGCGGGCGTTCGCCAGATGCAGATGCGAGCGGAGGACGCGCGTGAAGTCGGCGCGCTCGGCATCCGTCACGGGGCCGAGGGCGATGGTGCGGGTGATGTCGGTCGTACCCTCGAGATAGTGTCCGCCGGAGTCCACGAGCAGCAGGCCGTGCGCCTCGAGCGGGATATCCGTCTCCGGCGTGGGGGCGTAGTGGATGATGGCGGCGTGCGCGCCATAGGCGCAGATGGTGTCAAAGCTGAGATCGAGAAAGCCCTTCTGCTCGGCGCGGCGCGCGGCGAGATAGTCGGAGGCGGAAAGCTCGGTCATCGGCGTCTTGCCGATGTTCTTCTTGAGCCAGTAGATGAATTTCGTCACGGCAACGCCGTCCTTGATGTGGGCGTTGACCGTGTTCTTCTGCTCGGTCTCATTCTTGATGGACTTCATAAGCACGGAGGGGTTCGTCTCGTCCACGATCTCGACACCCTCACAAAGCTCGGAGACGAGGCGGTAGTTGCACACGCCCTTGTCGAGCAGCACCGTCTCCCCGGCGGGGATGGCGGCGGCATAGTCGTAGAAGCTCTCATACGGGCGCGTTTCGATGCGGTTCTCGGCAAGATAGGCGCGAAGCTCGTCCGTGAGAACGGCGTCCTGCACGAACCAGAGGCACTGCTCCTCCGTGAGCGCGAGATAGGAGAGCACAACGGGGACATAGTCGATATCGCCGCCGCGGACGTTCAGCAGCCACGCGATATCGTAAAGCGACGTGAGCAGATGGACGCTCGCGCCCTGCTTTTCCATCTCGGCGCGCACATCCGCGAGCTTGTCCGCGGTGGAACGGCCGGAGTATTCCGCCGTAAGGATGCGCACCGGCGCGTGCGGCAGCTCGGGGCGGTCGTCCCAGATGATGCCGACAAGATCCTCGCCGACGGCAAGCTTGGCATTCTTTTCCTCGGCAAGCGCGAGGAACTCCGCGCCGAGGCGCGCGTTGATGACGCGGCCGTCAAAGCCGAGCGTGCCGCCCTCGGGCAGCGCGGAGCGCAGGTATTCCATGATCGTCGGCACGCCCTCTTCGCCCATGCGGTAGAGCGTCACGCCGGTATTCTCCAGCTGGTGCTTCGCCTGCAGGAAATAGCGCGCGTCCGTCCAGAGACCGGCCTCGGTCATTGTTATAATGGCCGTGCCGGCGCTGCCGGTAAAGCCGGTGATGTAGGAGCGCGCCTTGAAGTGCGCGCCGACGTATTCGGATTCGTGGAAGTCCGCCGTGGGGACGACGTACACGTCGATACGGCGCTGTTCCATTTCCCGGCGCAGCCGGGAGAGTCTTTCAGGGATCATGGTTGTTCCTCCTTTATATTTTCAGACCCGCCGTTCGGCGGTGACGAAGATACGGTCTTTGCGCGAGCGGCCGCCGGTGTCGGTGACCGTTCCCTTACCCTTGCCGCGCACGGAAATAACGTCGCCGTCGCGGATGGCGGCGTCCGTGTGCAGGCACGGCACATAGTTGAGCGACACGCTGCCGAGACGGATGAGCTCTGCGGCGGTCGTGCGGGAGACATGGAAAAGCCCCGCGGTCACGGCGTCGAGCCGGAGGCTCTGCACCGTGAAGCTCACGGTCTCGGTCTTCACCTCTTCCTCCGGGACGTCCGCGAGAGCGATCTCCTCGCCGCGGACGGTATAGCGCCCGGCGCGGTCGAGCTCCGCGAGCGTTTTTACGACGCTCGGCAGGCAGAACACCCACGCCTCCGCGCCCCGGATGCGGATATCCCCCACCCACTCGCGGCGCACGCCGAGCGCGAGCAGCGCGCCGAGATAATCCCTGTGGCCCGGCTCGCCGAAGAAGCTGCGGAAATGCACCGCGCTGATATACTCCGACGGGTCAAGCTCCTCCGCTGTGAGATAGAACGGGAGGAAGAACGCGCAGGTGCGCTCGCACTCCGTCCCGCCGCCGGAATAGACGACGGCCGTGCCGCGCAGCGAGGGGGTATTTTGCAGCTCCATGCGCTCCGCCGGAGTGAGAAAGGCGGTCGCCGTCACCGACGAGGTGCGCTCACAGCGCGCGGCAAGATCCTCCGCGCGCCGAATAAGATCGTTCGTTTCCATAGCTGCGATTATATCACGCCGGTTTTGCGTTTACAATGCAAAAAGACCGCAGAATGTTTTCCACAGTCTTTTGTGCTTAAAATGTCTTGCCTGGGTTTGCCTCCGCAGGAGTCAAACAAGGTTTGTTTGAAGCGTTTAGCCGTAATCCTGTGTGGCAACAAACGCCTCGTGCTCGGCGAGCGTGGCGAAGAAGCGCATGCTCTTCGTTTCCATGTCGAGCGCAAAGTAGTAATACCCGGTCTGCTCGGGGTTGAGCGCGGCTTCGATAGACTTCATGCCGGGGTTGCAGATCGGTCCGGGCGGCAGGCCCTGATAGAGATAGGTGTTATACGGGCTGTCGGTGGCCTGGATGAGCTCGGTGGACATCGTCGTCTCGCCGGTCTCGCGGATGGCGTACACGACCGTGGAGTCGAGCTGCAGCGGCATACCAATGTTCAGGCGGTTATAGATGACCGAGGCGATCGTCGCACGCTCGGCGTCGTTCGCGGCCTCTCGCTCGATGAGCGAGGCGACCGTGATCACCTGCTTGAACGTCAGATTCATGGCCTGCGCTTTCTGCCACATCTCGTCCGTGATGCGGTAATGGAGGTTCGAGAGGAATTTGTTGATCGCGCTCGAGGCCTGCATCCCCTGATAGAAGTAATACGTATCCGGGAAGAGGAAGCCCTCGAGCCGGTAGGGATCGCCCGTCTCCACGCCTTCAAGGAACGTATACGAGAACTCGGCGTTCGCCGCGGCAGCGTAGAGATCCTCCCTGCTGCACACGCCGTTTTCCTCGAGTCTGGCGAACACCTGGTCAAGGTTGTAGCCCTCGGGGAACATGACGAGCGTCTGGAGCTGCGAATCCGCGCCGGTCTGCATCTTTTTCACAAGAGCGCGGTAGTCCAGATTCGTTGTGAGCGCGTATGTCCCGGGGCTGAGCTGCACCTCCGCGTTCGAGAAGCGCGAATAGAGCTGGAAGAGCCACTTGTAGTTGATAAGGCCGTAGTCCTTCAAAATGCCGGAGACGGTGTTCATGTCCGCCACGCGGACGGTTTTCGTTCCGGTGACGTTGCCGTCGTCGTCCGTCACGTCCACGGTCTTCTGCGTAAAGGCGCTCTCCGGCAGCGTGATCTCCACGCTCTCCGCGCTCTTGTTGAGCGCGAGCACGTCCGAGGCCGCCATCCAGCCGAACACCGCGAGAAGCACGCTTGCGCAGAGGATGAAAGCAGCGTACATAATGCCGCCCATGCATCCGATGCGCCCGTCGCGCCGGGAGCGGATGGGCATATACGCACGCTCCGCCTCGCGCGGGTCCAGCTCGGCCTCAACCGGCTGCGGCGCAGCTTTTTTCTTTTTCGGTTCCGGCTCCGGCTTCTTTTCCGGGCGCGCCGTCCGGACGGAACGCACCGGCTTTTTCTTCGCCGGCTTCGCGCTCTTCGCCGCCGGGGATTTCGGCGTCTCCGGCGCTTTCGGTGCGGCGGTCTCCGGCGCTTCCGGCGTGGCCGGGACACCGGCAGCCTTTACCGGCTCCTCCGCCAGAGGCGGCGTGGGAGCCATGTGTCGCCCGATGTGGTTTTCCTCTTTGGGCCGGATCTTTTCTTCGTCAGACATAAATGCTCTCCTTGGAGTTGTAACCGCCCGCGGCGCACGGGCATAGAATACCGCAGACGGGGCGGAAAACCCCGGCGGAACTGCGAAACGATGTTACCGACCGGCCGGAGCGCCGTGCGCGGCCGGGGCGCAAATATGGCACGGGGAAAGGGTATTCTCCATGTTCTGTGGAAATAATAACGGCTGTCTCTGGATCATCATCATTCTCATCCTGCTCTGCGGCTGCGGGTGCGGCGGCTGCGGCAACGGCTGCGGCTGCGGAAACAACAACGGCTGCGGCTGCGGCTGCTGACGTATTTTGCGAGACCCCTTCGGGGGTCTCAGACCGTCAAAAAAGCCTCGCAGAGTTTGCGCCCGCAGGCGCAAATAGAGTCTGAAT
>ERZ1106954.2149-NODE-2149-length-13973-cov-4.653327_pt1 | contig 13973 bp, 10 predicted proteins | sample MGYA00403678_ERZ1106954 | MGnify/ENA primary metagenome ERZ1106954 (study PRJEB35170, sample SAMEA104062445) | human gut metagenome | biome: human gut; feature: human-associated habitat; material: faeces | place: Denmark | collected 2012-08-20 ... | reverse complement strand
AGCAGGCGGTGTGCTATACACATTTTCACTCAAACAAGGTTTTTAGAGGTGACCTTAGCTACATATCCGGAGGGAAAGCGAGATACATGAATTTTTCAAGACAGCGAGAGATAATATATGAACAGGTGAAGAACTACCCCACGCACCCGACAGCTGAGGAAGTCTACACCGCACTGAAGCAGGAAAACCCGAACCTCAGCCTTGGCACGGTCTATCGTAACCTGAACCAGCTGAGCGAAGCGGGAATGCTGCTGAAAATACCGATAGCGGACGGTTCAGACAGGTTCGACGGCAGGACTGACAGGCATTATCACATGATATGCGAAAAGTGCTCAAAGGTGTTCGACGTGGAGCTTGACTGCCTTGACAGCATTCCGCAGACGGTGAAGAACAACGAGGGGCACGTGATAACCCGCGTTACGCTGAACCTTAAGGGCGTGTGTTCAAACTGCCTTGCTTCCGTAAAATCAGAGCAATAAATTTCATCTGATTTGTGAAACAATTTCCTTTAATAAAAAGCGGAGCGATGAAAATAATATAACTGCAAGGGCGAAGTGAAAACGCTTCCGCTCCTGCGGGAGAACGGAGCGGAAGCTGCGTATCTCCAGTAAACTTTTTTATTAAAGGAGAACAAAACAATGGCTTCTAATAAGCAGACAAAGAACGCACTCAATTCCATGAAGATGCAGGCAGCCAGCGAGGTTGGCGTAGCACTGAATGCAAACGGCTACAACGGTGAACTCACCGCAAAGCAGGCAGGTTCTATCGGCGGTCAGATGGTAAAGAACATGATCGCCTCCTACACCCAGAACAACGCTCAGTAATCCTGCTGAACAATAAATGAAAGAGACCTCTCACGCAATAGCGTGGGAGGTCGTTTTCAATTCGGAATTCGGAATTCGTAATTCTTAATTCGGAATTATTGAGCGCGCTGCGCGCGTTATCTTAATTCATCGCAAGAAGATATAATGTTGTCCAACAGCGGAAAGCAGCAGACTCATCAATTCAGAATTAAAGAATAATGCAGATAAGACCACCGCAGCCGTCGTTGATTATGCGCTGAATGGTTTCCTGCAGCTTCATGCGGGCGTCCGCGGGCATTCTGTAAAGCTTGTTGTGAAGCCCCTCGTTGACAAGCTCGTGCAGCGATTTGCCGAAAATGTTGCTCTCCCAGATCTTTTTCGGGTTCTCTTCGAAATCCGTCAGCAGGTAGGAAATAAGTTCCTCCGACTGCTTTTCGCTGCCGACTATCGGGTTTATTTCCGTCGTGATATCCGCGGACATCATGTGTATGGATGGTGCGCTGGCTTTCAGCCGGACGCCGTACTTACCGCCCTGTTTGATTATCTTCGGCTCTTCCAGCTTGAGTTCGTCCATCGTCGGCAGGACTATCCCGTATCCGGTGGCTTCCACTTCTTCAAGGGCGCTGCGGACGCGCTCGTATTTCTGCTTGATCTGCGCAAGTTCTATCATGCAGGGCATGAGGTCGCTCTCGCTGCGGAGTTCAAGCCCGGTGGTCTCACCGAGAATGCGGTAGAAAAGCTCGTCTTTCAGCCGGATCTCTATCACGCCGGTGCCTGTGCCAAGGTCGATATCCAGCGGCTCGGCGCGGTCAACGTATTCACATGATGCGATGTCGTCCGCGCAGGCGCGCACGGTGCTTATTCCGGTGACTTTTGCGGCAGCGTTTTTGATGCTGTCGAGAAGTTCCCTGCGCAGCCAGTGCTCGCGGTCAAGGGAATTCACCCAGCGCGGCATTTTAATGCGTATCTCGCTCACAGGGAACTGCAGAAGTACCTTTCCGAGGAGTTCGCGTATCTGTTCTTCGGTGATGTCAAGGCAGTTTACAGCCATCACCGGCGCGGAATATTTCTCCTCCATATCGGCTGCAAGTTTCTTGCTCTCGGGTGAATTCGGCGTCTGGCAGTTGAGCAGTACAACGAACGGCTTGTTTATTTCTTTCAGTTCGGTGACTATGCGCTCTTCCGCTTCCTGGTATTCAGCCCGGGGAATGTCGGTGATGCTGCCGTCGGTGGTGACGACTATCCCTATCGTGGAATGCTCGGTTATCACCTTTCTGGTGCCGACTTCCGCAGCCATGTTGAACGGAATTTCCTCCTCGAACCACGGCGTCATGACCATGCGGGGGGCCTCGTTTTCGATGTAGCCTATCGCGCTGGGGATTATGTAGCCTACGCAGTCGATAAGGCGCACGTTCATTTTTACGCCGTCCTCAAGGGTTATCGTGACGGCCTTTTCAGGCACGAATTTCGGCTCGGTGGTCATGATGGTTTTTCCTGCAGAGGACTGCGGGAGTTCGTCGTTTGCACGTTCCCGCTGGAAATCGTCGGCGATGTTGGGGATAACCAGGGTGTTCATCAGCCGCGTAATAAAAGTGGATTTGCCCGACCTCACCGGACCGACGATACCCAGATAGATGTTGCCGTCAGTACGTCTGGCAATATCTGAATAGATGGAATTGTTCATGTTCACGCTCCTTAAACCATTGGAATTATGATCATGCCGGACAGCTGTGCGTCCCGGTCGTCGATCCCGTTTTCGATCATCACCTCTTCAACGGTGGTGCTGCAGCGCTTTGCGATGTCCCAGCAGCTTTCGTTGGCGCTGGTGTAGCATATCCGCCGGGAATAGTCCCCGCATTTTTCCCGGGGCTTATCTTCGAGTATCGCAGCGCTGCTTATTGCGCTTATCTGCGCCGCGTTGGTCAGCTCCCCGGTGAATTCTGCCTGCGCGGTGATGTCGAGTGTGCCGTCAGAGCGTATTGCAAAGCCGGTCCCGGTGATGACCGTGCGGTGGTTGACCGTGGTGTCCTGGGTGATATCTCCGGCGGGAATACGCTGTTCGAACGCCTCCTGCTTCTCCTCAAAGAAAGGCACGCCGCCGGAGCACCTGCCAACAGCCTGCACGCACAGCTGCCCGGTTATCAGCAGAGAGTCGCCGTCGGGGCGCGCGATAACGTTGCAGATATCGCTGCGGCAGTCCCATACGGATTCTATTTCCCCGCTCCCGCATGAAACCGAGGATCTCACCTGGAACTGCCCGTTCACCGACCTGGGCGCAGTGGGAATTCTGAGCGCTGCAGAGGTACTGGCGCACTCGTACTCCGTGGAATACACGTCGCAGGGTATTTCGGCAGTCGCGGGGCACACCGCGGTGCAGCGGCAGCCGAGGAGCAGCTCGCAGGAGATGACTCCGCTGCCGGAGCTCGGGATAAGTTCGCAGCTTCTTACGGTGAACTCAGTGCGGCAGCTGTGCTGGTCGGTCAGCCCGGGCATGTCGATTATTTGGCTGATGGGAATATCCGCAGTCATTTTTTCAAGCTCGTCGCAGCCGGGGTGTTCGTCGGTGTGAACTCCATACAGGGCGCTGACAGTCACGGTCCCCTTGACTACCGCCTTGTTCGCGATTATCCTCACGTCGCCGACATGGGGCACCGCGTCGCAGCTGACTATGTACTCCACCCCGGGGGCGCCGGTTTCTATCTCCTCGCGGACTGTCACCTGGCGCTCTGTGACGAGCGGCCTGGTGGTGCAGGGAATTTCGCGCCGGAGCACCTGCAGCCCGTCGGGGAGCGCGGGCAGCGGGAATTCAGAAGTGCAGCATACGGTTATGCGGAAGCTTATCGCCCCGCGGACGTCTATGCGCCTGCTGCTCACCGCGCGGCAGTTGCAGTAATCCGTGCGGGGTACAACGTTTATAACCGGGTCGGAACACATTTCCCCGGCTTTTGCGATGTCCACGGTCTTGGACCAGGTGTAGCGCTGCTCCACGCAGTTGACTGCGTTGCTGTTCTCGGCAAGGTATAGCACGCGGATCACCGCGCAGCCGTCCAGCATGAGCTTTCCGCCTGACGCTGCCGCAGAAGTCACCCGGGGCGTTATGCAGCACTTGAGTATCTTGAATATCTCCGGGTAATAATCCGGCAGCACATGGTCAAGTTCCACGCCCTGCTCAGCCTGACCGTCGAACAGCGTTTCAGTCATAAAGACTGACCCCGTCTGTTTGTTTAATTCTTCCATTGTATCCTCCTTCACGGTGCGGTTGATATTGCTTTCACAGGTATCATATGCCTGTACGACGGCTTATATGAAAGTTTGTACAAAAAAATCCGTCGGGGTCAAAAAATATTTGCAATTATCAGCAAAGTGTGATATAATCAATATGTACGCACTGTTGTGCTGGAAATATCCTGCATAATTCCCTGTTCACCTGAAATAATATGTACAAATACATTTCAGGAGGAACGAACAATGTGCGATGAAAACAAAACCGACGCTCCCTTCACTGAGGATCAGAACCAGCAGCTTATCGACACGGGAATGATAGCTGTCGGCAACGCCCTGCATGATATCAGGTGCCTTTCAATAATCGGTCAGATAGAGGGGCACTATATCCTGCCGCCGCAGAACAAGACCACGAAATACGAGCATATCATTCCGGCGCTGGCTGCATTCGAGCAGGATAACGCGGTGGAAGGTTTGCTGGTGATACTGAATACGGTCGGCGGCGACGTTGAGGCCGGGCTTGCCATAGCGGAGCTTATTTCCGGCATGTCGAAGCCTACGGTATCCATTGTTGTGGGCGGGGGGCATTCCATAGGAGTGCCGCTTGCAGTCAGCGCGGACGTGAGCTTTATCGTTCCGTCGGCGACCATGACGATACACCCGGTGCGCACCAACGGCATGGTGGTAGGAGTTCCGCAGACGATGTCGTGGTTCAGCAGAATGCAGGAGCGCATAACCCGCTTTGTGACTGAAAACAGCCGCATGACCCCGGAGCGCTTCCACGAACTGATGATGGAAAAGGACGAGCTTGTCATGGATATAGGCACCGTCCTCGAGGGCAGGGAAGCGGTGAACGAGGGGCTCATCGACCATCTCGGCGGGCTTTCAGACGCGCTGAAATGCCTGTACGACCTCATTGAGAAGAATTCCGGCACTCCCAAGGAAAACAAGGAGCCGAAACCGGAAAAGAAACCTAAGGGCAGCCCCGTTGAAAAAACGGAAAAAACAACAAAGAAAACCAGAACCAAAGCCGCCGAAAAGACTGCGCACAGAAAGCCGTCCACGGTGCAGCTGAGGGAAGCCGGCAGCCGCGCGCTCAATTCTGCGGACTGGCACGGCGACAGATAATGCCGCTTTCCAGCGGCTACATACAAGGGGATAAATATGGATATCATAACAGTAATAATTCAGGCGGTGGTCCAGGGACTTACGGAGTTCCTGCCGGTATCAAGCTCGGGTCATCTGTCGGTGGTGCAGCACATCACCGGGGTTGACGGAGAAGCGGCGCTGGTGCTGTCGCTGGTGCTCCATCTGGGAACGCTGGCTGCGGTGTTCATCGCATTCTGGGGCACCATCTGGGGCATGATAAAGGAATTCTTCCTGACGATACGCGATATCTTCACCGGGAAATTCTCCTGGAAGAACATGAACGGCAACCGTCGCATGATGTTCATGATCATCATTGCGACGGCGCTGCTGGTGCCTTTCTATCTGGTGCAGGATTTCTTCACCGGGCGCCAGGGGGACGGCGACATCGTGTTTGAGGGCGTTGCATTCATGTTCACGGCGCTGCTGCTGTTCCTTTCCGATAAGTTCGGGCATGGTACCCGCACAGCCGAAGAAATGACGGTAAAGGACGCGATAACCGTAGGTCTTTTCCAGGTCGTTGCGTTGTTCCCCGGAGTATCAAGGAGCGGCTCCACGACTGCAGGCGGGCTTCTCAGCGGGCTTGAAAAGCAGACGGCTGTAACGTTCGCGTTCATTCTGGGAATTCCCGCGATACTCGGCGGCAGCGTGCTTGAACTCGGCGACGCGATACATTCAGACATGCAGCTGGACTGGGCAGTGCTCGGGCTGGGCTTCGTTATCTCGGCCGTGGTGGGAATTCTCTCGATCAAGCTGGTCAGCTGGCTCGTTAAAAAGGACAGATACAAGATTTTTGGCGTATATACCGCAGTTATCGGCGTGGCGTGCGTTGCAGCCGGTCTGTGGGAACACATCACGGGGAACACACTGGCTTCACTCTTTGTGGGCTGAAAATACATATGAAGGAAGTACGCTGGAATGGCTGGAAATACTGAGAAAAAGACAAATACAACATCTCGCAGCGCCGCAGCAAAGAGCAGTCAGGCGAAATCCGGGGGGACCAGGGCAGGCAGCACAGGCCGCTCCAAGAAAAATCTCGACGAGGAATTAAGACGCCAGCGCGAGGAAGCGCTGAAGCGCAGCATGCGCCGTCGCCATGTCACCTCCGTTATTCTTTTCGCGGTGGGAATTCTGCTCACGCTCGCGGCAGTCATACCCGCAGGCGAGGGCGAGGGCTGGCGCGCATTCTTCGACGTGATGCACGGGCTTTTCGGCTACTCTGCGTTCCTGGTGGGACCGCTGCTCATATTCATCGCGATACAGGTCTCCGCAGCTAAGGAACCGAAAAAGCTTGGCGGCACGGTCGCGAAATGCTGCGTGGGTATTCTCATGCTGTGCGCTGCGGTGCAGATTTTCTTTGTCGGCGAGACCCCCGGCAAGGACTTCTTCGACGTCATCGCGCAGCTGTACGTTTACGGCATGGAGTTCCGCGGGGGCGGCGTATTCGCGCTGTTCATCGGCGGACTTCTCCTGCTGCTGGGCAGGCTTGGCGCGACGATAATCATGGTGCTGCTGATAATGGTGTGCATATTCCTGTTCACCGGAATGTCGGTGGTGGATTTCGTTCACCGTGTTTCCGACCCGATGAAGAAAGCCGGTGAAAAGGCGAAGGAGCACCACGAGCGCGTTAAGGAAGACAACAGGATAGCCGCTGAGCAGTTCCGGATCGACCAGGAGGAGCTTGAGCGCATTCAGGCTGAAATAGACGCCGAGCAGGAGGACAAGCGCGCAGTCAGCGAGCTGAAAAAGGCTGTGTTCAGCGTGGACGATCCTGAAGAGACCCCCGCGCCCGAAACCACCGAAGCGCAGCCCGAGGAAATCCCCGCAGAGCCTGAGCCTGCAGAGGAGCCGGAGCCTGAGGAAAAGCTCATCAGCGAGCAGCACGAGGACAACAAGGACTACATGTCCGAGCTGAAGAACTATATCATGGAAAAGAACCGCGCCGCCATTGAGGAAGCCGAGAAGAGCGAAAAGGATCCCTTAGAGGACGAGGACGCGGAACTTGTGCCGATAATCGACGCGATACACCGCTTCCGCGAGGAACCGGAAAACACTCCGGTCAGGACGATAGAGGACCTGCCGGAGAATTCCGTAACCTCCTCCGACGAGGGAGAGCTGCCGTTTGACATCGACGACGTTCTCGACGAGCCGGAGGAAATTCCTCCCGCAAAGCCCGAAATAATCGAAGTCCCCCGACCTGGAATGGAAACCCGCAAGCCTGAAGCGCCGCGTCCTGCGCCCGCTGAGCAGCCGAAGCCCGTTCAGAGCGCGCAGCTGCAGACCGGGGCGCCCGCGCAGAAGCAGGCGGCGGACGGCTCCATGCAGAATATCACGCTGAGCGACGTTTACACGCTCCCCCCGGTGAACCTGCTGAACCCGGTACAGAAGAAAGTCACACAGGCTGACATCGACAACGAGATAGAGCGCAATTCCAAGAAGCTGGTAGAGGCGCTGCAGAGTTTCGGCGTGCAGACAAAGCTTGTCGGCGTGAGCCGCGGTCCGTCAGTCACACGTTATGAGCTGCAGCCGGCGCCGGGCGTGAAAATATCGCGTATCACCGGCCTTGTGGACGATATCGCGCTTAACCTTGCTTCCGCGGGAGTGCGCATCGAGGCGCCTATCCCGAACAAGTCAGCGGTTGGCATAGAGGTGCCCAACAAGGTGCGCGATACGGTGTTCTTCCGTGAACTGATAGATACCCCGGAGTTCCGCGGAAGCTTCAGCAAGAAGCTTGAGACCGTTCTCGGCAAGGACATCAGCGGCACCATGGTGACATGTAACATCGCGAAGATGCCGCACCTGCTTATCGCCGGCACCACCGGTTCCGGTAAGTCGGTCTGCGTGAACTCCATCATCATGAGTATCCTCATGAAATCCACCCCCGACGACGTTCGCCTGATAATGGTGGACCCGAAAAAGGTTGAGTTCATGATGTATAACGGAATTCCGCACCTGCTCATTCCGGTGGTCACCGACCCGAAGAAGGCGGCAGGCGCGCTTGCGTGGGCAGTCAACGAGATGCTCAACCGCTACAAGATGTTTTCTGAGAATAACGTACGCGACTTCACGGGCTTCAACGAGCTTGCCGCAGACCCTGACAGCGGGCTGACCAAAATGTCGCATATCGTTATATTCATCGACGAGCTGGCAGACCTGATGATGGCTTCCCCAAAGGACGTCGAGGACAGTATCGTGCGCCTGGCTCAGATGGCGCGTGCCGCGGGAATGCACCTTGTTATCGCGACGCAGCGCCCGACAGTCAATGTCGTTACGGGACTTATCAAAGCGAATATCCCGAGCCGTATCGCGCTGATGGTGGCTTCCCAGATGGACAGCCGCGTAATTCTCGACGCGGGCGGCGCAGAAAAGCTGCTTGGCAACGGCGATATGCTGTATATGCCCGTGGGACTTCCGAAGCCCGTCAGAGTGCAGGGCTGCTTCGTTTCCGACAAGGAAGTTGAGCACGTTGTGGAGTTCATCAAGCAGACATTCAAGGCTGAATACGACGAGAATATCATAGAAGAAATCGAGCGCCAGACCGAGATAGTCAATTCAGCGCAGGAAAGCAAGGGCGGCTCCGACGGCGATATAGACACCAGCGACGAGCGGCTCGAGGAAGCGATAGATTTCGTGGTGGAAGCAGGCACCTGCAGCACATCGTCGCTGCAGCGCAGGTTAAAGCTGGGTTACGGCAGGGCTGCGCGCCTTGTGGACATCATGGAGGAAATGGGCGTGGTAGGCCCGCTGGAGGGCAGCAAGCCGCGTCAGGTGCTCATGAGCAAACAGGAATGGGCTGAGAGGAAGCTCCAGCAAAAATAAAGCGAGGACAACAAAATGCCATTTTTACCAGTCAGCAGACAGGATATGGAGGAGCGCGGTATAGAGCAGCTGGATTTCATCTGCTTCACCGGCGACGCATATATCGACCACCCCACGTTCGGAATTGCGATAATTTCGCGCATGATAGAAGCCGCTGGCTTCACCGTGGGAATTATCGCGCAGCCGCTGTGCGACGCGGATTACATGAAGCTGGGCAGACCGAAGTACTGCTTCATGGTCACGGGTGGAAACATCGACAGCATGGTGTCGAATTACACCGTGGCTCTAAAGAAGCGCAACGACGACGCGTATTCCCCCGGAGGCAGGGGAGGCAGGCGTCCCGACCGTGCGCTGACTGTCTACTGCCAGAATTTGAAGCGGCTTTATCCCGACGTTGAAATATCCATTGGCGGTCTGGAGGCTTCGCTGCGCCGTTTCGCGCATTACGACTACTGGAGCGACAGCGTTATGCCGTCTGTTCTGGTAAGCTCCGGCGCTGATTACCTCATGTACGGTATGGGTGAAGTCACGCTGACGCAGATGCTCAACAATTTCAAGGCAGGTCTGAAACTTAAGGACATGCACGACCTGCGCGGAATATGCTACCTCACCGAGCCTGAGAACACTCCGATAGGGGCGGTACAGTGCGACAGCTTCGAGATAGTACGCGATAACAAGAAGGCATACGCGAAATCCTGCCGCAAGCAGTACGACGAGCAGGACGAGGTTTACGGCAGGACGATAGTCCAGCGGCACGGCGATAAAATGCTGGTGCAGAATCCACCGCAGCGCAGCGTTACGCAGGCTGAGTTCGATTACACCTATGAGCTGCCGTACATGCGCATGTACCACCCGATGTACGAAAAGGAGGGCGGAGTTCCGGCTATACAGGAGGTCGAGTTCTCGATAACTCATAACCGCGGCTGCTTCGGTTTCTGTAACTTCTGTTCCATCGCGCTGCACCAGGGGCGCCGGGTGCAGACCCGCAGCGAGGACAGCGTTTATGAGGAAGCTGTCAGGCTGTCGGAAAATCCGCGCTTCAAGGGCTATATCCACGATGTCGGTGGACCTACCGCTAACTTCCGCCACCCGTCGTGCGAAAAGCAGGAGAAATACGGCATGTGCAAGGGCAAGAAGTGCCTTGCGCCCACCCCCTGCAAGAACCTCATCGCCGACCACAGCGACTATATCCACCTGCTGCGCCGTCTGCGCTCCATTAAAAAGGTGAAGAAGATATTCATTCGTTCCGGCATTCGCTTTGATTACATGCTCCAGGACAAGAATAACGACTTCCTGGACGAGCTGGTGCAGTACCATGTCAGCGGTCAGCTGAAAGTCGCGCCGGAGCACGCGAGCAACAAAGTGCTCGATAAGATGGGGAAACCGCACATCGAGGTCTACGAGGAATTTGAAAAACGCTTCTATGCGGCAACGAAAAAATGCGGCAAGGAACAGTACCTTGTGCCGTACCTGATGTCCAGCCACCCGGGTTGCACCCTTGAAGAAGCTGTGGAACTTGCGGTGTTCCTGAAAAAGCACAATATCCGACCCGAGCAGGTGCAGGATTTCTATCCCACACCGGGGACTATTTCCACGGCAATGTTCTGGACAGGACTTGACCCATACACCATGGAACCGGTATTCGTGCCGAGGACTCCCGAGGAAAAGCGCATGCAGCGCGCACTGCTGCAGTACTTCAAGCCGGAGAACCACGATATCGTGGAAAAGGCGCTCATCATGGCGCATCGCCGCGACCTCATCGGCACCGGCAGGGAATGTCTGATACCACCGGGGGCGCTGAGCCGTAATTCCCAGCAGGGAAAGGCGCAGAGCAGGAACGGCAGACCCGCGGGGAATTCCCGTCCGAACCAGGGAAATACGAAGCGCAGCGGCAGGGAAACCGCTGGCAGAAACGAGAGGGGGAGCGTGAATGGCAGGAGAGCGGCGCCGCAGAAAAAGCCAGCCGGCAAACACCGGGGCTAAGGTGATGCTTGTTGTGTTCACGGTTATGTTCGTGCTCTCACTGGGAATATACCTGAACGAGAAGATATTTCGTCTGGAATGGCTCCCTACCTCTGCCGAGATAATCTCAGCGCTGGGCGGCAAGACCACGGTGACAGTCGCAGAGGGCAGCGTTGCGGTGCATTACATTGACGTCGGTCAGGGCGATTGCGAATTCATCGTCGCAGGTGAAACACGGGTGCTCATCGATGCAGGCGAGCCGATGTATTCCAGCCGGGTCATAAATTACATAAGCAGGCTTGGTTACCGCAGGATAGATTACGTCATCGCGACCCACCCGCATGATGATCACATCGGCGGCATGGCAGACGTGCTGGAGGAATTCAACGTCGGCAAGGTGATCATGCCGGAGATACCTGACAACATTCTGCCGAACGGAAACAGCTTTGAAAAAATGCTGGACGTCATAGACCGTAAGAATATTCAGGCTGAGTATTCACGCACCGGCACAGAGATAAAGCTTGGCAGCGGCGCAGTGCTGCGTATAATCGCGCCGGTGCACAGCGACTACACATCGCTGAATAATTTCTCGATAGTCTGCAGGCTCATACATGGCAGCAGGTCTTTCCTGTTCTGCGGGGATATTGAGAGAGCGGCTGAGAGCGACATCGTCAACAGCAGGGAATACCTGAAATGCGACGTGCTTAAAGTCGGGCATCATGGCAGTACGTCGTCCAGCACGCCGACATTCCTTGAAGCGGTCATGCCGGAATACGCGGTGATAGAAGTCGGCGAGGGGAACCCTTACGGGCACCCTAAACCTGAGGTAGTCCAGCGCCTGAAAGACATAGGCGCCCAGGTGCTGACGACGGAGGACAACGGCAATATAGTGTTCGTCAGCGATGGCGAGAATTTACGGTTGCATGTTGAAAAAGAATCAGAAACGGAGGAAGCGGCATGATAGTTGTAGATAGAATTGAAGAAGATATCGCAGTGGTTTATTTTGACGACCAGAAGCTGAACATTCCGATCAGCGAGCTTCCTGAGGGAATACACGAAGGCAGCGTGCTGAAAAAGACCCCGGACGGGCTGGTTCCCGACCCTGAGGAAGAAGCGCGCCACCGCAGGCAGATCGCCGACAAAATGCACAGGTTGTTCAAGTGAGCGGTGTTGCCTTAAGTGAACATCATGGTTCATTGAGATGAGTCCGGTAAAGTTGCCGGGCTCATTTTTTTGTGCCCTTTTGTAATTCCGAGGATAGGGTGGACTATACAACTTGCACAAAAATCCGGAAGAAAACACAGCTGTACCGCATGTCGGAATTCTACACCGACTGGGAGGACTCCAACGGCCTTGCAGCGTGGAAAAAGGCGCGGGAGCTTTTCTTCCGGTACTACGCGGACTTTTTCAGCGGTGAACGCCCGCTCGTTGAACTCGTCAACGTGCCTTATGAGGATTACTCCATGCCGGTGCTGAAATTCAATGCGGAAAAGCCGAAAGGCACACTTATCACAGGTCTGCTGAATATCGTCCTTTACGGCTTCGGCTGGCTGATAAACATTGTGATAAGCGGCAGTAAAGACGCGATGGCGTGCCGGGCTGGACTTGGCAGACATCTGCTTGTCCTGCGGAATGCGTGGTCAGTTTCCTCCCGCGAGATAACAACGTATGCTGAGCAATGCCGCAAATGACTGTCGCGTGATTGTGCGGTGTTGTCTTAAGTCACATTGAGATAAGCCCGAATGCATTTGCGACCGAGCTTATCAGAATAACGGCTGCGAAAAACGGACACAGGTACTTTATCATAAAATTGAAGATCTTCTTTCGCTTGAAAGTTCCGTTTTCCTGGGTCATTTCCTCTTCTATTTTCCTGACTCCCATCACGCGGGATACCAGAAGGCAGGTTGCAATTGCGGCAATCGGCATCATCACTGAGTTTGTGAGGAAGTCGAAGAAGTCCAGAAACTGCATTCCGAGTATCTGTACGCCGCTGAGCGGTCCATAGCCCAGGGAGGACAGGGAGCCGAGCAATATCATAATTCCTGTAATGATCAGGGTGGATTTCTTTCTTCCCCAGCCGAGTTCGTCCTGGAAAGTCGATACTGCGCTTTCAGTCAGTGCTATGGAGCTGGTCAGCGCGGCACACAGCACAAGAAGGAAGAACAGGATTCCGACAAAGCCGCCCATGCTCATGTTTGCGAATACTTTCGGAATTGTCACGAACATCAGCGACGGGCCTGCTTTGAGGTTTTCAGTGTCGCCGCCTGAGAATGCGAAAACGGCAGGGATTATCATCAGACCTGCCATTATTGCAATGCCCGTGTCGAATATTTCAACGTTTTCAGTGGATTTCTCAATGGATACGTCCCTTTTCATATATGAGCCGAAGGTTATCAGTATACCCATTGCGATGGACAGGGAATAGAACATCTGCCCCATTGCTGAAACGACCGTCATCCATGAAAAGTTCGAGAAGTTGGGTATCAGGAAGTACCTGACGCCCTCCAGCGCGCCGGGTCTGGTGACGGAGTAAACCGTGATAATGACCGACAGGACCACCAGAACAGGCATCATGAACTTGGAAACACGCTCTACTCCGTGCCTGACTCCACCGAAAATAATAACGACTGTAAGCAGGGTGAACGCAAGAAAACAAAGTTCAGTGCTGCCTCCGCTGGATATGAACTCCCCGAAGTAGCCGTCGGTTGCGAGCTGTTCGCCATTGCCCATGATATATTCCGCAAGATATTTGATCACCCAGCCGCCGATAACCGAATAGTATGGCACGATGAGGATAGGTATGACTGCGTTTATCCAGCCGCCCAGCGACAGCCATTTTGATTTCCCGAATGCTTTATATGCGCCCACGGGGCTTTTCTGCGTCATGCGGCCGATGGCAGTTTCCGCGGTGATCATCGTATAGCCGAATGTCAGCGCCAGTACGATATAGATCAGCAGGAATATACCGCCGCCATATTTTGCCGCCAGATACGGAAACCTCCATATGTTTCCCAGCCCGAC
>ERZ1106954.2146-NODE-2146-length-13984-cov-14.729988_pt1 | contig 13984 bp, 14 predicted proteins | sample MGYA00403678_ERZ1106954 | MGnify/ENA primary metagenome ERZ1106954 (study PRJEB35170, sample SAMEA104062445) | human gut metagenome | biome: human gut; feature: human-associated habitat; material: faeces | place: Denmark | collected 2012-08-20 ... | reverse complement strand
TATTCCTGCGTTGAAGGACTCAGATAAATTCTCGGCATGGGCATTCTCCTTTCCTGGCCATTCTATGCCAAAATACCGGCTCTGCGCACTGGTAATTTCCCAGCATATGTGATACAATAGAGGCTGTTGAAAAACTCGGAAGTCTTCCGCCATCGGAAAGGAAGATCGTTACGAAAGAAACCCATCAGGGGTGTCTTTCGTTTGCAATCACAGGTTTTTCAGAACTCAAAAAGTTCTGAAAAACCGCACGCAGCTTGTCAAAAAAGGCTTTTTTGACAAGCTGACAATGGCTTCACATGAAAAAAAGGACGGTGCCCCTATGAAAGCAGAACGACCCTATCCCCAGATCGCCATCACCCCCAAGGGGGAGGAAGCCCTCACCGGCGGCCATCCCTGGGTGTACGAGGGCGAGGTCACATCCGTCACTGGCAGCCCCGCCGACGGCGACCTGGTGGACGTGGTGAGCCGCCGGGGCAGCTGGCTGGGCGCCGGATTCTACAACAGCCGCTCCCTGATCCGGGTGCGGCTGCTGTCCCGCAACGCCAATGACCGGTTCGATGCGGACTTCTGGGCCCGGCGGGTGCAGTACGCCTGGGACTACCGCAAAACGGTGATGGCCCCGGAGGATCTGTCCTGCTGCCGGATCATTTTCGGCGAGGCGGACCATTTTCCCGGCCTGACGGTGGACCGGTTCGGTCCGGTGCTGGTGGCCCAGGTGCTGTGCCTGGGGCTGGACCGGGTGAAGGATACCATCTTCTCCCAGCTGGTGCGGGTCCTGCGGGCCGACGGACAGGACATCGCCGGGGTATACGAGCGCAACGACGCCGCCCTGCGGGAGAAGGAGGGCATGGCCCAGGGCAAGGGCTGGTATCCTCTGCCCGGGGAGCCCGTGCCGGACTTCACCTGCGCGGACATCACGGAAAACGGCATCCGCTACACCGTGGACTTTGAAAATGGTCAGAAAACCGGCTTCTTCCTGGACCAGAAGTACAACCGTCAGGCGGTGGCCCGGCTGGCCCGGGGTAAAACCGTGTTGGATTGCTTCACCCACACCGGCTCCTTCGCCCTGAACGCCGCCCGGGGCGGGGCAAAGCACGTCACCGCCGTGGACGTGTCGGACTTCGCCGTGGCGTGCGCCCGGGAAAATGCGGCCCGCAACGGGCTGGAGAGCGTGGTGGACTGCGTGAGTGCCAATGTGTTCGACCTGCTGCCCCGGCTGCAAAAGGGGCAGTATGACTTCATCATCCTGGACCCGCCCGCCTTCACCAAAAGCCGCCAGACCACCCGGCGGGCCATGGCCGGATATAAGGAGATCAACTACCGGGCCATGCGGCTGCTGCCCCGGGGCGGATACCTGGCCACCTGCTCGTGCAGTCACTTCGCCACCGAGGAGCTGTTCCGGAAAATGCTCCGCGATGCGGCCCACGACGCCGGGGTCCAGCTGCGGCAGATCGAGGCCCGGCAGCAGGCCGCCGACCATCCCATTCTCTGGGGTGTGGAGGAGACCAGCTATCTGAAATTCTACCTGTTCCAGGTGGTATAAAGTGGTATAAAAAGGAGAACGACCATGGAATTTCGCGTTTTGGCCATCGGCGACGTTACCAGCGAGGAGGGCACCGCCCACCTGCGCCGCCATCTGCCGGGCTTTAAAAAAATGAAGGGCGTGGACTTCACCGTTATCAACGGCGAGAACATCTCCGGCACCGGCCTGACCCCCCAGCAGGCCGACGATCTGTTTGCCGCCGGGGCTGACGTTATCACCCTGGGCAACCACACCTGGGGCAAAATGCAGATCACCAATTATCTGGAGGACAACCGCTATATCCTCCGCCCCGCCAACTTCTCCCCCCGCACCCCGGGCCGGGGCTGCGGGGTGTATGACCTGGGCCGGGTGCAGGTGGCGGTGCTGTGCCTGATCGGCCGGTGCGACCTGGCCTGGGGCAGCGACAACCCCTTCACCACGGCGGACCGCCTGCTGAAGGCCGGGGAAAAGCCCACCTTCACCCTGGTGGATTTCCACGCCCAGGCCACCAGCGAAAAGCTGGCCATGGCCTATTATCTGGACGGCCGCGTCTCCGCCCTGTGGGGAACCCACACCCATGTGCCCACCGCCGATGAGCGGGTGTTTCCCAAGGGCACCGGCTATATCACGGACCTGGGCATGACCGGGGCGGTGGAGTCCGTGCTGGGCATCCGTCCGGAGCAGTCCGTGGAGTCGTTTCTGGGCGGCCTGCCGGGCCGGTACCGTCCGGCGGAGGGCCCCTGCAAGGCCCAGGGCGCCCTGTTTACCTTAGAGTCCTCCACCGGCCTGTGCACCGCCGTGGAGCGCGTGGATATCCGATAAAAACAGAGGAGGAACCGTATCATGTCCGTTGAAAAAGTCCGGGCCTATCTGGAGCCCTTCGGCGTGTCGGACCGCATCCGGGAGTTCGATGTGTCCAGCGCCACCGTGGAGCTGGCCGCCGTGGCCGTGGGCGTGGAGCCCGCCCGCATTGCCAAGACCCTGAGCTTTCGCCTGGGAGACGCTCCCATTCTGGTGGTGACCGCCGGAGACGCCAAAATCGACAACAGCAAATATAAGCACTTTTTCGGCATGAAGGCCAAAATGCTCACCCCGGAGGAGGCGGTGGAGCGCATCGGCCACGCCGTAGGCGGCGTGTGCCCCTTCGCCCTGCCGGAGGACGTGAAAACCTACCTAGACCGGTCCCTGCGGCGGTTTGACACGGTGTTTCCCGCCGTGGGCAGCGCCGCCAGCGCCATTGAGCTGACCTGTGACCAGCTGGAGCGCTGCTGCGGGGCGAATTTTGCGGGCTGGGTGGACGTATGCAAGGGCTGGCAGGAGGAGACGGATGGCTAAGGTTCTTCATGCGGCGGATTTCCACCTGGACAGTGCCTTCCGGGCCCTGCCGGAGGAGCAGGCCCGTCTGCGGCGGCAGGAGAGCCGGGAGCTGCCCGGCCGCCTGGTGGACTGGGCCAACGACCACGGGGCCCGGCTGATGCTCCTGGCCGGGGACCTGTTCGACTCGGACCAGCTGTACAGTCAGACGGCCCAGATGCTGGCCCAGGCCCTGTCCCGCTTCCGGGGCACGGTGGTCATCGCGCCGGGAAATCACGACTGGCTCTCCGCCGCCAGTCCCTACCGCCAGCCCATCTGGCCGGACAATGTTCACATTTTTCTGGGCCGGGGCATAGAGCGGCTGGCGCTGCCGGAGCTTCAGTGCACCGTATACGGGGCGGCCTTCACCGCCCCGGAGGAGCCGGAAAGCGGCCTGCGGGGCTTTTATGCCCAGCCGGACGGCAGCGCCCGCATCATGGTTCTTCACGGGGACATGGGCAGCCGGGAGGGCCGCTACCGCCCCCTGACCCCGGAGGAGATCGCTGCCACGGGGCTGGATTACCTGGCCCTGGGCCATGTCCACGCCCCCTCCGCCATGAACCGGGCCGGAAACACCGTTTGGGCGTATCCCGGCTGCCCCCAGGGACGGGGCTTCGACGAGACCGGGGAGCGGGGCTTCCTGTTCGGCGATGTGGAGCCGGGACGGGTGGATATGCGCTTTGTGCCCTTTGCCGGGCGGCGCTATGAAAGCCTCACCGTGGACGTGTCCGGGGGCGACGCCCTGGACGCCATCCGCCGCAGCCTGCCGCCGGATACCTCCCGGGATATTTACCGCATCCGCCTCACCGGCGAGACGGCGGAGCCTTTGACGCTGGCTCCCCTGGAGCGGGCCCTGTCGGGGGAATTTTTCCGGCTGGAGCTGCGGGACGACACGCGCCTGCGCCGGGACCTGTGGGACCGCTGCGGCGACGACACCCTGCGGGGTCTGTTTCTGGGGCAGCTGCGCCGGGAATACGACGGTGCGGACCCCCGGCGGCAGAAGGAGATCGAGCAGGCGGTGCGCTTCGGCCTGGCCGCCATGGACAATACCATTGATTCGTAAGGGGCGCTTTGCTATGAAAAACATCCTCATGATCGGCACCGGCGGCACCATCGCCTCCGGTCAGACGGCAGACGGTCTGGCTCCCGAGCTGGACCCCAGCCGCCTTTTGCAGGACACACCCCGGGTGGCTCAGCTGTGCCGGGTGGACTGCCTGCAGCTGTACAGTCTGGACAGCACCAACATCCGGCCTGACCATTGGCTGGGCCTGGCCCGGGCCATCCGGCAGCATTACGACCAATACGACGGCTTCGTCATCAGCCACGGCACCGATACCATGGCCTACACGGCGGCGGCCCTGAGCTATCTGATCCAGGACTGCCCCAAGCCCATCGTCCTCACCGGGGCCCAGAAGCCCATCTGGTTCGACGGCACCGACTCCAAGCGCAACCTCATCGACGCATTTCTGTACGCCTGCCGGGGCTGCGGCGGGGTCCAGATCGTGTTCAACGGTCGGGTGATCCTGGGGACCCGGGCCAGAAAGACCTTCTCCAAGAGCTTCCAGGCGTTCTCCAGCGTCAACTACCCGGAGCTGGCTATGATCCAGGATGAGCGCCTTTTGCAGTACATCACCACCGACAGCTGCCCCGCCCCCCGGTTCTACGACGATCTGGACGGCAGCGTGGGCCTTTTGAAGCTGATTCCCGGCACCCGCCGGGAGCTGCTGGCCTTCATGGCGGACCGGTACGACGGACTGGTCATCGAGGGCTTCGGCGTAGGCGGTCTGCCGGAATACGACGGATTTTATGACGTGATCCGGCAGGCGGCGGAAAGCGGCAAGCTCATCGTCATGACCACCCAGGTGCCCAACGAGGGCAGCGACCTGACGGTGTACCATGTGGGCGGTCATCTGAAGCATACCCTGCGGGTGCTGGAGGCCTACGACATGACCACGGAGGCCGCCGTGTGCAAGCTCATGTGGATCCTGGGCCAGACTCACGATTTTGCCCAGGCGGAAAAGCTGTTTTACGCCCCGGTCTCCCGGGACATTCTCCGCTTTTCCGGAGAATAAGAATGAGGTGATCCCCCATGTCTACCCTGCTGCGCGGCGCTCCCGCGGCGGAGCGCCTGACCCTGGACCTGAGCCGCCGGTCCGCCGCCCTGCGCCATCGGGGCGTGATCCCTACCCTGGCCATTCTCCGCGTTGGCAGCAGCCCCGGAGACCTGGCCTATGAAAAAAGCGCCGCCGCCCGCTGCGCCAGATGCGGCATAGAGGTTCGCCGCCTGTTCTGGGACAGTGCCGCCCCTCTGGCGGATGCCATCCGCGCCGTCAACGCCGACCCATCCATCCACGGGTGCCTGCTGCTGCGTCCCCTGGCGGACAGGGCGGCGGAGGCCGCCGCCGGGCAGCTGCTGCTGCCGGACAAGGACGTAGACGGCATGACCCCTGGCTCCCTGGCGGGACTGCTGACAGGGCAGAGCGGCTTCGCTCCCTGCACCGCCCAGGCGTGCCTGGAGCTGCTGGACTACTACGAGGTTCCTTTGGCCGGACGCCGCGCGGTGGTGGTGGGCCGCAGCCTGGTGGTGGGCCAGCCCGCCGCTCTGCTGCTGCAGCGCCGCAACGCCACCGTTACCGTGTGCCACACCGGCACCCGGGACATACCGGCCCTGTGCCGGGAGGCGGATGTGCTGATCGCCGCTGCCGGACGGCCGGGCCTCATCACGGCGGACTGTCTCCGTCCGGGGCAGACGGTGCTGGACGTAGGCGTCCACCCGGGCCCCGACGGGACCCTCTGCGGCGACGTGGCCCCGGAAGCCGCCGGACTGGACCTGGCCCTGACCCCGGTTCCCGGCGGCGTAGGCTCCGTCACCTCCGCCGTCCTCTGCAAGCACACCATCCAGGCGGCGGAAAAAACGCTGTAATAAAAGGCAGGACCCGCAAAGATCGTGCGGGTCCTGCCTTGTTGCATAGCTCTTATTTCACCAGCGCCAGGATCTCCTGGGGCGACACCAGGCCCACAGACCGGTCCGCCACCTGGCCGCCCTTGAATACCAGCAGCGTGGGGATGCTCTCGATGCCGTACCGCAGAGCCAGCTCCCGGTTTTCATCCACGTCCACCTTGACGATCTTCAGCTCCGGGTGCTGCCCGGACAGCTCCTCCAGAATGGGAGCCAGCATCCGGCAGGGCCCGCACCAGGTGGCCCAGAAGTCTACCAGCACCGTCCCGCTGTCCTGCAGGACCTCCCGGTCAAACTCGTTGTCGTTCACATGCAAAATCGCCATATTCAGCGCCTCCTCTTGACGTATAGCATGATTGTACCAGATTTCCCGCCGCAATTCTGCGGCAAATGCAACAGATACAAAAACTGCCTCTTAAAACGGGATAGCCGCCATGGCAGGGGCGGAGGGGTCCGCGAACGGTCCCGCCGACGGGGCCCGCACCGTCAGCAGCAGATAGGCGATGCCCAGCAGGATCGCCAGCACATACCACAGCAGCTCCCCGCCTCTCAGCCGCCGCACCAGCACCTGACCGTGAAGCGTCAGCCCACCGGCCAGAATCAGGCTCCACAGCCGCAGTCCCCGTCCCGGCAGCAGCCAGCACAGTCCCGTCATGCACAGGGGCATGGCCGCCAGCAGCAGGCAGTGCCCGCCCCGCCCCTGCCTCTCCGGGGTCATCCGCCAGATCACCAGCGCCGCCGGCAGATACGGCCAATACAGCAGCTTCCCCATTTCCCAGGGGCTGCCGTTCACCGGCGTCAGCAGCGCCGTCAGCGGACATGGGAACGTCCGGTGCAGCAGCCACAGTGCCGCCGCCGCGGCCGCCGCCGTGAAAAATCCCAGGATATATCGCTTCATTCCGCCCACCTCCGTCATTACCCTATGCAGGCAGACGGCGGGGCAGAACGCTACCGGATGCCCCGCAGGCCGGTCTCCGGGTCCACGAACAGCGGCAGCTCCGGCGGTGCGAAGGTCCACACAATAAACGCCGCCCACACCGCCGCCAGCACCGCGCCGCCGGCCACCTGCCACAAAGGCGCCGCCAGCGCCCGTCGGCGCAGCACCGTCCAGCTGACCCAGAAGCCCAGAAGCACCGCTATCTGGAAAATGGCGATGTCCAGCCACATGAGGTCCCGGCCCAGAACGCCATGGTACGTATAAAACAGCATGGGAATGGCCGCCAGCCCCGCCAGCAGGCCCGCCGCCCTGGCCGCCGTCACCGGCAGGCCGCTCCGGCCCACGGCCACCAGCTCCGCAATGCTCCACAGCACCCACGGCGTGGTCAGCAGCTTCATATGCTCCCAGACAGACTCGTTGACGGCGGCCAGAGCCCCCACCACCAGGCTTTGCCCGGTCCAATCATATACAAAGTGCAGCAGATTCCCCGCCGCCAGCACAAACAGCAGCCCCAGGACCTCCCAGGTACGCCACTTTTTATCGCTCATGCGCTCGCCTCCCTTTTATCGGAAGCATACACGCTTTTCCGCCGTTTTATACACGGCCCTGCGGTGCAGCACAGCAGGCACACCGCCGTCATCAGCAAAAACGGGCTCCGCCCGGCCAGGGCCGCCCCCGCCGCCGTCAATAGCCCCGCCGCCGCCAGGCTTACCCCCCCGGCCATCCGGTCGGCCAAAAACGGGTCCGTCCGCCAGCACAGGGCCAGCCACAGCATCCGCCCGCCGTCCAGCGGCAGAATGGGCAGCAGATTGAAGCATCCCAGCACCCCCTGGGCCCCGGCCAGCAGATACAGCGGCTCCCACCACCGGCCCAGCGCCGCCAGAGCCGCCGCCAGCAGCAGATTCACCGCCGGTCCTCCGGCGGCGGCCAGCAGCTCGCTGCCGTAGCTCAGCCGCCCCGCCACCTGCATATTTGCCCCCAGAGCGGAGATCTCCATGTGCCGCACCCAGCCGCCCCGGCTGCGCAGCACCGCGTAATGCCCCAGCTCATGGCACAGCGCCGCCAGCAGCACCGCCCCCAGCACCTCCGGAGACGACAGCCACACAAAAACCGCCAGCAGTGCCGGGGCCCCCGGCGATACCCGTATCCGGGTCCGCTCAGGGGGCCGCATAATAGTAGATGGGATTCACATACACCCCGTCCTTATGGAGCTCGAAGTGCAGATGCGGTCCCGTGGCGTTGCCGGTCCGGCCCACCTCGGCGATGGGGTCCCCGGGCCGCACCTGCTGGCCGGAGGAGGCGGTGATGCGGCTGCAATGGGCATACAGGGTGGCAAAGCCCCCCTCATGCTGCACCGTCACATAGTTCCCCAGCTCTGCGCTGTCTCCCACCGCCGTGACGGTGCCCGATGCAAAGGCCGTGATCACCGCACCCTCGTCGGCGGCGATGTCCAGCCCATAATGGAAACGAGTCCCGCTGCCGCCGGGGTCCTGCCGATAGCCGAACCGGTCTGTCACCGTTCCCGTCAGGGGGTTGGCATAGGCAAAGCCCAGCACCTGCTGGGTCAGACACACGTCCCCGGGGGTAGTCTCCGCCGAATATGCCGCCGGGTCCGCCGTCCCCTCTGGAACCGTCTGCTGGGGGCCGAACACCGCCGTATATGCGTCGTTCAGGGCCTGGCCCACGGCACCCTGTCCGGATACCGCCCGCCCCACGGCGGAAAATGCCGCCCGGAAGTCCGTCTGCCCGCCCATCAGGTCCAGCAGCTTGTCCCGGCACTTGTCCATAGCCGCCGGAGCGCTGATTTTCACCAGCACCACCGCCAGCAGCACCACTCCGCTGACGGCCAGCTGCCGCAGATGGCGGTCCCCCCGCCGGGAGGCGGGCTGCTCCCGCTTGCCCCGGGCCGGGGCCGCCGTCCGATACCGCCGCCCGGTCTGCGGTCGATTGGTCATAGCACATTCCCCCTTTCGGAACAGTGTATGCCGCCGGCCGGTCCGTCAGAACCGAAACGTGCGGCCCCGCCGCGCCGCTGTCCGCCGCGCCGCCTCTGCCAAGGCGGTGGCCCGGGTGCAGAACCGTCTGCTGTCCCGCCAGGCCGCGGTGCAGTCCCGCCTGACCCGCACCCTGCGCCAGGAGCAGGTGGAATACGGCTATTCCTATACTGCCCTGTTCAACGGCTTCTCTGTCCGCACAGCCCGGAAGAATCTGGAAGCCATCCGGAACACCAAGGGTGTCACCTGTGCCTTTGTGGCCGGGTCCTACGCGCTGCCCACCACCCAGCAGGCTGATACCCAGGCTCTGCAGGTGGCCCTGGCCAGCAGTCGGTTTACCGGTAAGGGCATGACCATCGCCGTGCTGGACACCGGTCTGGACACTGCCCACCCCGCCTTTGCCAACGCCCCGGCGGACGCTAAGTTCACCAAGGACTACATCAGCGGCGTCCTGCAGGCCGCCGACCTCAATGCCGAGGTCCTGATGCCCGGCGTCACCGCCGATGATGTGTATCTCAGCGCCAAGATCCCCTTCGCCTTTGACTATGCCGGAAAGGACGCTCAGGTGGCCCCCGGCAGCAAGTGGGATGCAGAAAATCTGGAGCACGGCACCCATGTGGCGGGCATCGCCGCCGGCTATGCCGTGGACGGCGAGGGCGCCGTCACCTTCTCCGGTGTGGCTCCCGACGCTCAGGTCATCCCCATGAAGGTTTTTGACGACAGCGGCACGGGCGCCGCCACGACCACCATTCTGGCGGCTCTGGAGGATGCCTACCGTCTGGGCGTGGACGCCGTGAACCTGAGCCTGGGCTCCTACGGCGGCTTCACCGTGGACGAGGACGCCCTCATCAACAACGTGTACAACAAGCTGGATGACGCCGGCATTATGGTCATCACTGCCGCCGGCAACGAGACCTCCTCCAGCTATATGAACAGCTACGGTACCAACGCTCCCCTCACCGGGGACCCCGACAACAGCGTGGTAGCCGCCCCCTCCGTGTACCCCGCCAACCTGTCCATCGCCAGCGTGGAGGGTCAGGAGGTCTACGCCAACTACGTGCTGCTGGGCGACGAGAAGATCACCTACACCGACAGCCAGACCTCCTTCCTGGGCCTGGACTCCTACGTTTCTCTCCTGAAGATATACGGTGACGTATCTGACGATCTGGCCGCCCCCTATGACTATGTCATGGTTCCCGGTTACGGCGCCGATTCCGACTATGAGGGCATCGACGTCACCGGCAAGATCGCTGTGGTGCAGCGCGGCGGTACCGACGAAAACGGCGAGCCCATCACCTTCGTCACCAAGATCCAGAACGCCCTGTGGAAGAACGCCATCGGCATTCTGGTGTACAACAATGACACCGAACATCCCGATGACTACTCCATCCGCATGTCCACCAACTACTACCAGCTGCCCGCCGCCTTCATCAGCTATAACGCCGCTCAGAAGCTGGCGGCCAAGGCCGGCAGCGGCGTGGGCATCACCCCCACCGCGGAGCTGACCGCCGAGCCCAACCCCTCCGCCGGCCAGATGTCCACCTTCACCAGCATCGGCGCCACTCCCGACCTGCGGATCAAGCCGGAGCTGTCCGCCGTCGGCGGCAACGTCTACTCCTCCATCCCCACCGTCGAGGGCAAGGGCGATTACGCCTCCATGAGCGGCACCTCCATGGCCAGCCCCTATGTGGCCGGTGCCAGCGTTCTGGTAAAGTCCTACATGGCCGAGAACTGGACCGGCAGCTATGATGCCGCCTCCATGACGGAGAACCTGATGATGTCCACTGCCTCCCCGGTCATTGACCCGGAGACGAAGCTCCCCTACTCCCCCCGTCTGCAGGGCAGCGGCCTCATTGATCTGTCCGCCGCCACCTCCAGCGATGTGGTGCTCTACACCGATGCCGACCAGTACGGCGACACCAAGCCCGTGCTGAATCTGGGAGACGATGTTGCCAAAAACGGCAGCTACGACCTGACCTTCCACGCCCGGAATATGGGCAAGGACGCCGCCCGGTATGACGTGTCCGTCATCGCCATGTCCCCCGCCGTGCTGGAGCAGGACGGCTCTGTCACCGTCACCTGCGATGACTGCGGCGCGGTGCTGTCCACCGAGACCATCCCCGCCATGGGCCACGACTATAAGGACGGCAAGTGCACCGTCTGCGGCGCGGCGGACCCGGATTACCGGCCTGAGCAGCCGGAGAATCCCGGCCAGCCCGAAAAGCCGGAGCAGCCGGAGAATCCCGGCGTCAAGACCGGCGACAGCGGCGTGCTGCTGTACATGGGCCTGATGCTGCTGGCCCTGACCGGCAGTGCCTGGGTTCTGCGGAAAAAGCGTGCCCGGTAAACGGAAAGTTTTTCTTTACAAACGTCCCCGTTTGTGATATCGTATCAGAGTACGCTGCTGTGCGTGCCATGCCCCTTGCCTTAGTCCCGCGGATGCTCTGCCTGTCCCGGCACTCAGGATGTGGGCGCACAAAAAAGAAAGGTGGAAACACAACTATGATGCTGAAAGATCAGAAGACCTCCATCATCGAGGCCAACCGCACCCACGAGACCGACACCGGTTCCCCCGAGGTCCAGGTCGCCATCCTTACCGAGCGCATCAACCAACTCACCGCGCACCTGAAGGTTCATCCCCATGACTTTCACAGCCGCCGCGGCATGCAGATGATGATCGGTAAGCGCCGTCGTCTGCTGGACTATCTGGCCAAGAAGGACATCGAGCGTTATCGTGCCCTGATTGCCAAGCTGGGTCTGCGTAAGTAAGCTGAAGACAGGGTGGTGTGCCCCGTGCGCACCACCCTTCTTTCACACCATCCCTGCCCGTGTGCGGAGCCGATCAAAGCCTTTAGCAGTTGAAAAAATGCCGGAATCCGGGTATTTTCCGGCACTTTTTCAAGTGCTAAACGGCCCCGGCTCCCATGCGGAAAATTCAAATGAAAAGGAGCCAAACCATGTCTACCATCATTACCCACCGGCAGTTCCCCCACTACCACAAGTACACCATGGACCTGGCGGGCCGCCCCCTGACCCTGGAGGTCGGAAAGCTGGCGGAGCTGGCCAACGCCGCCGTTATGGTCACCTATGGCGAGACCAGCGTGCTGTGCTGCGTCACCGCCGCGCCCCGTCCCCGGGACGGCATCGACTTCTTCCCCCTGAGCGTGGACTTTGAGGAGAAGCTGTACGCCGTGGGCCGCATTCCCGGCAGCTTCAACCGCCGCGAGGGCCGCCCCGGCGAGAAGGGCATCCTCACCAGCCGGGTCATTGACCGGCCCATCCGCCCCCTGTTCCCTCACGACTTCCGCAACGACGTGTCCGTGATGTGCACCGTCATGAGCGTGGACCACGACTGCTCCCCCGAGATCTGCGGCCTCATCGGCACCTCCGCCGCCCTGGCCATCTCCGACATTCCCTGGAACGGCCCCGTGGCCGCCCTGAAGGTGGGCCTGGTGGACGGCAAGCTGGTGTTCAATCCCACCAGCGAGCAGCGCAAGGTCAGCGATCTGGACGTGACCGTTGTGTCCACCGGCAAGAAGGTGGTCATGATCGAGGCCGGCGCCAACCAGGTGCCCAACGACGTGATGTTCGAGGCCATCCGCATGGCCCACCAGGAAAATCAGAAGCAGGTGGCCCTGATCAACCAGATGGTCTCCGAGATCGGCAAGCCCAAGTTTGACTATCCCCACGCCGACTTTGACGATGAACTGTTTGAGAAGATCGTGAACGCCACCATGGACGAGGCCAAGGCCGCCATGGATACCGACGATAAGAACGTCCGGGAGGCCCGCTGGAACCAGCTCATCGAAAAGTGGCACCAGCTGTTTCTGGAGGACTATCCCGAGATGGACAAGTATCTGGACGAGATCACCTATAAGTTCCAGAAGAAGATCGTCAAGGCCTGGCTGCTGGAGGGCCACCGGGTGGATGGCCGCCAGAGAAACGAGATCCGGCCCCTGGCCGCCGAGGTGGGCGTGCTGCCCCGGGTCCACGGCTCCGGCCTGTTTACCCGGGGTCAGACCCAGGTGCTGAGCGTGGCCACCCTGGATACCCTGTCCGCCAACCAGAAGCTGGACACCATCTGGGAGGAAACCGAGAAGCGGTATATGCACCACTATAACTTCCCCGGCTACTCCGTGGGCGAGGCCAAGCCCGCCCGTTCCCCCGGCCGCCGGGAGATCGGCCACGGCGCTCTGGCCGAGCGGGCCCTGCTGCCGGTGATCCCCCCGGTGGAGGAGTTCCCCTATGCCATCCGCGTGGTGTCTGAGGTGGTGTCCTCCAACGGCTCCACCTCCCAGGGCTCCATCTGCGGCAGCACCCTGGCCCTGATGGACGCCGGCGTGCCCATTTCCGCCCCGGTGGCCGGCATCTCCTGCGGTCTGATCCAGGACGACGACGGCTCCTTCACCACCTTCATCGACATTCAGGGCGTGGAGGACTTCCACGGCGAGATGGACTTTAAGGTGGCCGGCACCAAGAAGGGCATCACCGCCATTCAGATGGACCTGAAGAACGACGGCCTGACCATGGAGATCATCAAGAATGCTCTGGACATCACCTACGACGCCCGGTGCCAGATCCTGGACCAGATCATGCTGCCCTGTATCGCCGAGCCCCGGCCCGAGGTCAGCAAGTACGCCCCCAAGATGATCACCCTGCACATCGACCCCGACAAGATCCGGGAGGTCATCGGCAAGGGCGGCAGCGTTATCCAGAAGATCGTGGCCGAGTCCGGCGCCAAGATCGACATCGACGACGACGGCACCATCCACATTGCCTCCCCCGACGCCGACAGCTGCGCCATTGCCAAGAAGTGCATCGACGACATCGTGTTCGTGCCCGAGGTGGGCCAGCTGTACTACGGCCGCGTGGTGCGCCTGATGACCTTCGGCGCCTTTGTGGAGCTGGCTCCCGGCAAGGACGGCCTGGTGCACATCTCCAAGCTGGCGGACAAGCGCATCGAGAAGGTGGAGGACGCCTGCAAGGTGGGCGACATGATGTGGGTCAAGGTCACCGAGATCGACGAGAAGGGCCGGGTGAACCTGAGCCACAAGGACGCCATGAAGGAGATCCGGGCCAAGGAAGCCGCCGGCGAGATCATCAAGTAAATCAGCTTGTCAAAAAAGTCTTTTTTGACAAGCTGCGTGCGGTTTTTCAGAACTAAAGTCTCAAGTAAATAACCGCTGCGCAAGCTTGTATATATATATATATATATATAT
>ERZ1106954.2121-NODE-2121-length-14102-cov-18.402435_pt1 | contig 14102 bp, 9 predicted proteins | sample MGYA00403678_ERZ1106954 | MGnify/ENA primary metagenome ERZ1106954 (study PRJEB35170, sample SAMEA104062445) | human gut metagenome | biome: human gut; feature: human-associated habitat; material: faeces | place: Denmark | collected 2012-08-20 ... | reverse complement strand
TGCTGAGCTGCTTTCTTGTAATCAATTTCTAAGTTGTCCATAATATAAAAACTGTGTTAAACTACTTTTATTGTAGCTTGACACAGTTTAGTTTACACTCTCCTTGTTTATATTAAAGTGTAGGATTCTTTAATACTGTCTTACTGATCAATCGTAATGGCATCGCCTTGTAGCGATGGGTGTTATTTCCATTACTACCACTCACGAAACGTACGTTGGAAAAACCCTTCTTATCGTTGTACACGTCGAAATAGTTATACCAGTAACCATATTCCGGACTTCCTCCACTGAATCCTTGTGTTCCAGAGACTAGTGTTTTGGTCCAAAAGACCACGTGCATTGGATATTTATGGCTTTCACCTTCCAGATATCCTCCGTATGGCAGATAGATGGTTTTCAACTCAGAGCTTGTTGTATTCATAAATGTACAATAGTACGATTCTCCAAGAACAGTATGGCGTACCTCTGTTTTAAGCGTACCATTTGCAATCAAGTCTTCAAACACCGATTTCTCTGGTATTTCAAAGCCTTCAGGAGATAGAGTAGAGGATAGATTCCCCTGCTTGACATCTGATTTATTCTTATCCTCTGAAATCTTGAAGTATCCACCGATAGCACCTTTATGGTCTTTAAGTTCGTTGACGTCTGGTGCATAAGGACTATTGTCGGTAGCACCCAGATTACGGTCAAGCATGATGTAGGTTTTAGTTTGTCCCTGCACCTTCACTACACCATAATAGAACATACCTTTTATCTTAAGATTGTCATCACCACCCTCTGCTAATTCATATTTGTTTGCCATATTTTCTGTTATCTCATGGAAGATACCAGTATGATAAACAGTGTAGGTGATGTTGATACCAGCTGCGTTTTTTATCGTAAAGGTGCCTTTCCAAAGATTATAATTATTATCGTGCTTATCTGCCAACGTCACTTTCCAGTAACGTCCGTCATCGCTAACAGTGAAATGGCTATCGTTATCTGTAAGTTTATCCCCTGTCAGCTTAGGAATCTTATAACTGTAGGCATTCTTTCCTACAGTAAAATGAAGACCATCATTTCTTTTTACGTTTTGCATTTGATCTGGTCTGATTCCTTTAACCTCCTTATCCAACCAGGCAAAATAGTCTGATTTATACTCACTGTCATTTTCAAACATGATGACTTTACGCTTAGGGTCGTCTCTCATAAAATTGAAACCAGCCTGGGTTATCTTCACATCAAGTTTGAGATCACCAGATGATATCGTAACCGTTCCTGTTCTTGGGGTTTCATGAGTGTTTGGAACCAGCGTAAACTTCAAAAGATATTTTTTGCCAGAAGATGACAGGCTACCACTTTCAGGAGTTGTAATTCCTTCACCCTCCTGAGTATAGCTTTTGATCCAGCTATCCCTGCTATCATTGATATTTACACCATATGTTGCAGATTTGAGCGTAGTGACCAAAGTGATTTTTGCTTCAGTAGCTGTTGCCTTGAGGGACAAATTATCGCTAACACCCAGTTCGTAATCCTTGCAAGCTATCATGTTGGTGATGGCAGGATTGTCATCTACAACATCTGCCACCAATCTGTTTTCCGGTTCAGCCTTGATAGCTTCAGACAAAGATTTGAAACCATAGTCATTCACCTTGGTTACGGTGATGATATAGTTATGGTTTCTCAAGAGGGCATACTGATTCTTCTTGGTTGTTGCATCCTTGTAGAGCCCCACTTTATAGTAACCTTCTACATTGTTGTATTTTGCCTTGATGATAGCGAAAGCTTTACCTGCAGATGTTTCTGTTACCATTACTTCACGGCTTGTTCCATCGCCGAAATCTGTGCTACTAAACTCTGTTGTCTCTGCTAAGGCATCGGTTGGTTCTGTATAACCAGCAGGGGCGATAGCACTCTTTGCAGCTGCATGATTGATGATAAGACCAGCATCTTCTTCATGGAAATCAGTCTTTACCGCAGCATCTACTTTCAAGGTAACCTTGGCATATTGTCTATACAAACTGACATTTGCCGTACCATCCAAGAGCTCCGTTAAAGATACGCTACCCCAACATACTGGGCTGCTTGTATCTATTGTTCTAGGTGTAGCTAACGCAATGTTTTGCAAATCTTCTGCTTCTGTCTCTTCGAGATTGCTTACGTTTGTTACCAGATGAACAGTAACTGTTCCAGATGGGACATTACTGATTTTTGCCTGATACGTTCCGTCTGTATTCTTGCTTACAATGTTGACATTCGCCATACCTTTGTAAGTATTGCTTTTGCCATAAAACACAGCAGTAATCTTACCTATGCTTTCTGTAGCCCCCGCTCTAGTATTAATTTTCTTTTCGGAGAAGTTGGGCAACTCAATGTTCAAGACTCCCCCCTCGGCAGGGATTTCATCCCCGCCGAGTCCGATAGCCTCCATCGTATCCTTGCAGGAAACAAGGCTTAGGAGCAATCCCATCCATATCATTAAATGCTTTATCTTCTTCATTTTTCCAATATTATTTATTCAGTTACGCCATTAGGCTTACCTTGATGCCATTTGTCTCCTTGGTAATAACCAGTGTCGCCATACTTCTCGTAGCTATTGCCATCGAAGAGTGTAATAGTAGGAGATTTATCGTTGTCTTCCTTTTTCAGGAGGATGTTTTTTTCGTGTTCCCCTTTTACTGCTTTCAACTTGATGGTTGTTTTATACCAATCTTTTCCCACCTTCTCGCATTTCCAGCTTTTTTTGGCTTTAGTATCCCAAATGGTAAACTGGTTTTCTCCTGATGCGATACCATATACCTTATACCATCCAAAAAGCTCAAACTGGGTATATACCTTGAACTCTATGTTCTCAATTTCAGGCATATCATCATGTACACGCCATATAGGGTCGGATGTAGGATCATAGACAATCCATCCTTCACGATCTTCATAATCGAAGAGAGGAATACCCGGCTCTAGATGATGAGGACAACGGTGTAAACTATATCCTTGATCTTGATATGTATTATTACTGAACATAATCAATGTCTCACCTGGCTTAATAGTTCTTTGACCTTTTGATTCATTTGTATTTAATACAGACTTCGCATCTACAGGGAAGTTTTTGTAATACCATCCGGTGTTAGTCTCGTCGGCCACCATTTCTACTCCAGGCCATCCATTTCTATCGTCCGATTCTTTCGTAAAAACCCAACCTTTTCCTGTAACGGCATCTTCTGTTTCACCTATCTGGGTATAAACATAGATGTAGTGGCTTTTTGTTATTGGATCACTTGTATCTTTTGCATCCTCATTCCATCCATCGCTCCAGTTGTTTGTACCTTCTTCAGTTAAGATTCCCTGGAAATTATCGGAACCGTTACCTCCATTATATTTACTTCGGTCATTGATAGCTCTGAAATAGATACGATAGTCACCGATAGGAGGACTTACTTTTACACGAACTTTCTGAGGCATAGATCCATCTTTTGACGTTACCGTGAATTCATGAATGGTGGTTGTTACAGGATTTTCCGTAGCTGTAACCGTGAACGTTCCTGTTGCATCATCCGATGAATTTACGCTCATTTTGATGATAGAGCTACCTTTTTTATCTGTAGTTCTATCCAACTTAATACCACCAAGGTTAGTATCCCATTTTATGGTTCTTTTATTCTGAGATTTATCATCTTTATTATAGTAGATGACAAGTTCTTTTGTAACATCCAGATAAGGTTTAACATCATAATGTACATCTATATATTTCTTGAGATTATTTGCCTTGAGCCAAAACTTAGCAGTGCCTACTAGCTGTGCATAAGCTTTGATTGGGATATTTGGATTCACGCGAAACTCTATACTATCATTGCCATTAGCGTCTTTACCACGTTTGGTGCCAATGATGATGTCTTTTGAGTTTATTTTTGTATCGCATCCAAACCCTACTGTGCCTGCATTCGAATTATATGTGATATAATCATTTTTCATTGAAGTTACATTAGCCTCCGTCTTGCTTACCCACAATGTAGTATGGTTGAGGTCGGCATCTATTGGTACTGTCTCCCAGGGCTTTACACTTACCTTGCAATCCAGCTCCATATTACCGAGGGTCTTGATAGCACCGGTAATCTCATAGAAGGTACCGCGAGGGAATACGGGTACTTCTGTGGTGCTGGTTTCATCCTTCTTATGACCCAGATTGATACGATAATTGTTGACTGCAGAACCTCCTACATTACCATTGATGGTAAGATAACTGCGGTCGGATTCTGATGAGATATATCGCTCTGGGAGATAATAGGTCTGCTGGAAAAGCCATTTATCCGCAGCATTATCTGGAGCATCTTTCGCAGTTCCAGTTCCTACGATATCATCTTTGTTATTTGTTGCCGGCAGAGATTTGTTGTCAGTCCAATCAGTATAATATACGTTTGGACGTTCAGATGCCTCATACAAAGTACTTGGAATACCATCCTTGTATGCTTCTTTATCTTCATTATTTGGCCAAGTTGGAGTCTCGAATTTACCGCCCCAGTAAAGATGGGTAAAAGGAGAGAGCTTATCGGCTGAAATACTGTTGATGCTAAAGAGCTTGCCTCCGAAATTGGTTGCAACTTCTGCGTCTTTTGGATCGAAGATAAGATTCAGCTTAACCTTTACGCATGTAAACTTCAGGTTAGCTGCCACCTCGGTATATTTATCACCCGCTGCTTTAATCTCGGTTTCTGCGAGTTTGCCTGTGGCATCCTTCTCTGGTTCGTAAATCATCGGGATATTGGTGCATACAGGCATACCTGGTGTACTTGTAGGTCTGTAATCGAGTACTATTTTTTTGAGAGCATCTTCAGTTTGGATAGTTTGACCACTCAACACCTTGTTCATGTTGGCAACCACATAGATATGGTAAGTGCCCGGCTCGATATTGAGCTGATAGTTAGCTACATGCTCCTCCAGCATCATCGAAGCCAGTGGGGCAGGGAGCGTCTCTATCAGGAGCTTGCCTTCATTTCCTGTAGGGAAAGCATAGAGGGTCAGGTCGTTGATCTGGCATTCATCTACCGTGGCATTATAGGTAGGAAGGCCGGAAGCATCGTCGGGATTGGTGCCGCGGCTGCTGAGCACGGTTGGCACGAGTACATGCAAGTTGCTTTCTGACGAAATGGGAGTGCGCTCGCCTCCAAGTTCGTCAGAGCAACTTACTGTAACCAACAATATAAACCAACTAACTAAACTTAAAATGAAATCTCGTATTTTCATTGTTTCTAATTTTTAAAGTCAAATACTCTTATGAGCTAAATGCCCGGAAGGGGCTCTGACACCTGAAACGGTTAGAAATCGACACGCTGGATGCGCTTGCTCCAATCCAGGATGGAAATGCTGAGCTGCACATACTTCCACTGGTTGCCCTGGAGGAAGAAGTCGAGCTTGTAGTCGTACTCTCGGTCCAGGAATTCCTGCTCTGAATAATGGCGGGCTTCGAAGGCGCCACGGCCTTGAGCCAGAAAGTCTGCAAGATTGATGCGTGCCACCTCTTCGCCAGTAGTCTTGTTCGTGATGGTGAGGATGGCGTTCTTGTCGTTTTCTTCTGCCGGATGCCAGATGAGTCGGGAGAACATGAGGGCGGCATGAGCGGTGCGCTCCTTTACATTGCCCTCGGTATCCTTAAACTCAGTGGTCCAGGTGTAGTATGGGGTATATGTCAACTCCTCGTCGGGGAGGAGAGAGTTGTCGTAACTGATATCGCCGTTGGCATTGGTTATCTGATAACTGAAGTCATCGGCATTGATGTTGGCAGGCTCGTCGGTCTGATGCAGGCTGATGGTGAGCTGCTTGGTATCACGAACCAGACCGATGGTATGGCGTGTAACCTGCAGGTCTTTTACTTCAACCAGTTCGTTGCTGAGTCCCTGCCAGAGTGTATCAAGCGGTTGGCTCTGGTTGTTTACCTTGCCCTGTTCGCGGTCGAGACGGGCATGGAGGGCGGTGATGTTATCACCCTGCTGTGGCAGAGCTATCTGGAATTTGGCACCTGGCTGCGCAAGTGCATCTTCGTATTTCTTCTGGAAGGCGAAGGTTGCGAATCTGTATTTGCCCGGTTCCAGATTGATTCGCATGGCATAGTTAGGGTCCTTGAGCGGCTGTGATGTCGCATCGTTATAAGCATCATGGCGAGCAATGAAGTTGCCCTGCTCGTCGTATACGAATACGCAGAGTCCGCCCACATGATCTTTGAACATGTCGGCACGCTGCACGTTGTAGTCGTACTTGAACTGCAAGTCAACACCCATGTCACAAGGAGGCAGGTCGTCGTGCATCAAGTCGTTGCAGCTGCTGAGCATACTGCCGGCCATGATGAAGCCCCATCCCATGCATATATTCTTGATCCAACTGTTAAACTTCTTGTTTGCCATGATGCTTATCTGTTTTATGAAAAAGTAAAGTGTATAAATAGATTCTTATTTTTCCGAGATAGCCAGCCGCTCCTTAGCGCTAGAGCGGCTGAGCTATATATAATCATGTGTAATAGATTACAAATCAACGCTCTGAGAACGCTTAGCCCAGTCGAGGATCTTAACGCTGACGTTGATGTACTTGGTATCCTCATCATCTGGAGTGTTAGGCTTAACCTCTGGAACGTCAGGATAACCAGGACCGCTGATTTTGTTGATCGTGAGGTCGTACCAGTTGTTGCGGAGTACTCCGTAACGGCCGAGCCAATTCAGGTTATTTTCCCCATATGTATCATTACCTTCTTTCCAAGGAGTCAAGTCGTCACCGAAGTGCTTGATACGGGCAATATAATAGCTTTCACCATTCTTGTAGGTCTTGATACCTACACCATTAGTCACGTCAAGACCGAGTTTTTTGTTGAGTGTAGCGACTAAGGTTGCATCAACCTTTTCTGTTTTTCCTTCCTTAATTGATACATTTGATTCTGTCAATACATGTGTACCGGCAGTCAATAAATCACCCGTAAGTTCTACAGTTAGTTCGGCAGTTGTTTTAAGAGCCTCTTTAGCCTTACTTGTAATCTGTGCAATAAGGTTGGCTTTCGTCCAAATGTCAGAACTGTTACCAATCATAAAGAAGGTCTTGTCTGTCTCTGATGTTGAGCTCAAAACACTTGGGATATAGGTTGCCTTAAGAAGAACACGGGTAGTCTGACCTTGCTTCATGTTGTTAATGTCGAAGGTGTTCTCCAGGCAATACAATGGCTTATCAGAACCGTCGTTCCATGTAACTCCTTGTCCATCGGCTTCAGCTAGAGTGAATTGTTCCTTACATTTGTTTAAGTCTTGTAAGCCCATGCTGTAGTTAGGGTCGATTCCCCAATATACACGCTTGAAAGCACCCTCAGCAGAAAGCTGACTAACGAAGCGAGATGTTGCTGGAACTGTACCTGCTGCAGCTGCAGTATTTTTCCAAATATCTGTGTAAGCAGGAACAGTTTGATCTGTCGATGTTGTACCAGCCTTCAAACCAGAAGTTACATGTACAGGGAATGAATGCTTGTTAGTAACATCCAATGCCCATTTTGTGATTTTTACCTTGTCGCTGCTATACTTTGTTCCGGTTGCATTGGCACCATCTGTTGCAAAATAATTATTGCTTGTACTGTTTGTTCCTACAGTAACTTTAGCCAAGCCACGCTCTACATGAACAGTAGTACCCGGTTTGCTATGAGCCTCTTCCTTAGTTCTATAGATACCCTTTATTTGAACGAGAGTTGTTGGCTCTTGATCAGCAGCTTTGAATTCTGGAGCATTAGCCATATAGAAACCTTTAGTATTATCTAAAAGGTTTGTTGCATTTGTCGCAGCATTCCAAGCTCCATATGTAGTGGAACCTGAAGGAAGGGTAACTTTGTCTCCTGTTCCTGTCTCCTTATTAAGGATGACCAATGCATAATAATCGCCATTCTCACCAACTGTAGCCTTCGCGAGCTTAGCTGTGATGGTTGCTTCTGTTGTAATACCATTATTACTTTCATTGTCTTTCTTCCAAGGCTCCAAATTACCGAGTGGTACAGCTTCAACAAACTTGAAGTCATTTTCAAAAGCTGCTGTTCCCTTCTCAAAGATAACGAGTGTAGCATCGTTTACTGCATACTCAGAAGCTGTACCGCCATCAAACTGGTCATTTGTAGTAGCACGTGTACCATTTGCAGTAGGCAAGTTGATTGTGATAGATGCATAGCTTACACCTGATTCATTCTCACCTGAACCATTACCACCATTTACTAAGTCGTTGTTGCTAGAGCAACTTGCAGTCATAGCAGCTATCACTGCTAATCCAAAGAAATGTTTAATTCTCATAATTGATGTGATTTGATAGTTATTTATTTCTATTATATATATTCTCTTTTTGCAGGGATGGCGAAGCTAAATTACCATTTACTATTATTGCTCCGCCCTCACTTCCCCGTAAATCTTTCTGATGCGCTCTGCCTCTTTCGAGTTGCCTGCCTTGGCAAGATGCTTTTCGGCAGAAGTAAGATCACCTTTCTGCAAATCGGTGCAGGCGGCATTGAGATTCGCTGTCTCATCATCAGGGAAGAGGCGGACGGCAATGTCGAATACCTCGTTAAACTCTGGCGAACCCGGCTCGTAAGTCTGTGCCACCAGGAACATCTCCTGCAGAGAAAGCTGCTGTGGTTTGGTCTTCAATATCTCTTTGGCCTCTTCGATGCTGAACGGACGAACCGTGTAGGTTACCGTATAGTCGCTATGACGGAGACGAGGATAGATATGATCCAGGATATAGCGGTAACTAGTCGGATGGAGCTTTCTGATCTTCAGGTCCTTATCGTCGGGAGCCAGCGAGGAGTTAGCTATCTCGAGAATTGCTTCCTTATCAGCCAGATGACTAGCCTGGATTTTCTTCTTGAATCCTTCCCAGTCTTCCGGTGTAGCCTGATAGGTAAAGAGCTTGCAGTTTAAGGTGTAGAGGCTGCTCACATATTTACGGAGGGCAGCTGCACGCTCGTTGGCAAGGCGCTTGTTGTTGGCATACGAACCATCAGGCGAAGCAAAACCATGGATATCAATATCTGTGATTTCAACGTTCTTGTCGTTCTTCACCAAGTCGATGGTGGAAGTAATCTTCTTCAGTTCAGTAGCATTCTCACGGAAGTTGGCAAGAATATAACTCTTGTTAACCACAAAGCTGAGATAGGCTTCACCCTTTTCGGCTCTCACCTTCTTGGCTTCCGCCTTCGGCTGCACGAAGAAATCCTTCGTAATCTTCGGTGTACGGTCGATATCCGCAATCGGCGTATTGTCCTGTTCTATCAGGTTGCCACATCCGCAAAGATCTTCTTTCACCGAGAGTTTGAACTTCTTCATCCATTTCTGATAAGGAACAGACTGGGCGAAGTAAACCTGCTGATTGGTCTTGTTCTTGTGCGTAAAAACCTGTGCCTGCGGATTCTTCTTGCTGTCGGCAAGTCGGCGGTATCTTACAGCCTGGTTTCTACCCTGAATGATGATAGGATTGAGAGCGATAGAATCAGTTCCTACCATTACCGGTGTGAAAACAATCTGCTGCTCTGATTTCATCTTCAAATCGTTCAGATTCATACGGAAGGCAACGTCCATCCGGTTGCCGTTCTTGCGTGCTAAAACGCTTTCTACCTGAACCTTACCCCCTGCCAGCTGTTGAGCCTGAGCAGGCATGATGCCCTGAGAAAAGAGCATGCAGAGGGGCGAAATGACCGCATAAAGCTTCATTTTATCCATATTATGATTTCCCTAATTTTTTTTGTATTCTGTCTAGTTATTACGTGTTTTTATTGTCAGTTTAAAACCACAGTTAAATTAAATTCTTAGAACACGTATATGAGAGATAGTGCGGCTTTTGTAGGGCCCACATAGTTGCGGTGGTCTTTGTCGAGACATTTTTCGCATCGTCCGTAAAGCTTGTAAGGACTGTAGGCATATCCCAAACCGATAGACCCTTCGAAATTGAGGTGCTTATTGAGTAGCCACTGGTAGCCGTAGGTGAGGCCTCCACCTACATACCAGCCTTCATAGTGCCTGCCCTCCAGAGTTTTCGGCAGGATGCCGAAGGGCATGTCAATGTTTTTAATGTTGTATTCACCGCCTAAGGCATGAATTCCGAAGAAATGGCCTCCAAACTTCTGGCAGGTGTACCATCTGTATTCTGGCATAACATTCCAGAATCTCATCTTCTTGTCGCCCGAGAACTTCCAGGGGTTCAGGGTACCGAAGAGTTGGAAGGTTGTTTTCTTGCCCGTGCCGATTTCGATGCCGGCGTTGGCAGATGTGGAAGCCCATCCCAGTAAGTTGGTCTTCAGAGCGACCTCCTGCGCTCGCGTCGTTGCCATTGAAAGGATCAGCAGCAGCAACATAGCTGATTTTATGAATGTTTGCTTCATCATATCTTTACTTTTATATTTGGTTTCGTTTATATTAAACTTAGCCTTCGTTTGTTAGTTGGTATCTATTTTCGGCTGCAAATTTAAGAGGAAATCCAATATGAAGCAAGAAAAAGTTTCAAAAAGGTTACATTTCTTTGTGCAAACGTTTGCACGTTTTATGCAACCTGTTTGCGTACACACATCATAAAGCACATGATTATCGGCGTCTGCTTGCCGTCATTGGGAATCAATGAATCTCCTATTAATATTAATGGATATCAGTCTCTTCCGCTGCAGATGCTTTGTTTTCCCTGGGTTGTGAATTGGGTACGAAGCCAAGGATGGCAACCAGACAACTCATCAAAGGACTGATGATATTGAAGAAGCAGAAGGGGAGATAGACAAGTGTCGGGATACCAAGAACCGTACTCTGCGTCATACCGCAGGCTGTCCATGGAACCAGCACGCTCGTTACGGTAGCGCTATCCTCTGTACTTCGGCTCAAGAGTTCCGGACGATAGCCTCGTTCGGCATATTCATCCTTATAGATAGATGCATTCATAATAATGCTCAGGAACTGGTCACCCATAACGAGATTGAGCAAGACGCCTGATGTCACGGTGCTGCAGACAAGTGATACGGTGCTGTGGATGCTTTTCAGGAGCATGTGGGTAATGGCGTGGAGCATGCCGCTGGCTACCATACATGAACCGAAACACATGGCACAGAGGATGAGCCAGATGGTATTGAGCATGCCAGCCATGCCTCGGGTGGCTACGAGATCATTGATGTTCGCCATACCGCAATCTACCTGGGTATGGGTATAGCAGGTGGTCATGATTCCTTCAAAGAGGCTTTTGGCAGAGATGCTGTCTTCACCTGCTATCCCTACAAGTACTTCCGGCTGGAGAATGAGTGCACAGATGCATGCTGAAAGGGCTGAAAGCAGAAGTGTGATGAGAGATGGAGTCTTGCGGTAGATGAGCCATCCTGTAAAAGCCGGAACCAGCATCGTAAACAAGGAGATATTGAATCCATGGCTCAGACCGGTAAGATACTGGCTGATATCCACTGGCTTGGAATCATAACAGAGTCCGATGATGAGATAGAGTACCAGCGAGAGCAAGATGCTTGGTATGGTAGTATAGAGCATATAGCGGATATGTGAGAAGAGATCCGCTCCGGCTATACTCGAAGCAAGGACGGTGGTATCGCTCATTGGCGAGAGTTTATCCCCGAAATAGGCACCGGAGATAATAGCTCCAGCGGTGTAGGGGGCTGGTATTCCCAGGGCATCACCGATTCCCATCAGAGCAATACCGATGGTGGCAATAGTGGTCCATGAGGTTCCCGTCATCACAGAGATGATGCTGGAGATGATGCATGCGCAGGGAAGGAAAAAGGTTGGCGACATGATCTGTACACCATAATATATCAATGTGGGTACCACACCACTGATCATCCAGGTAGCTGACATCATTCCGATGAGCAGCAGGATCAGGATAGATACTCCGGCATCGCCCACGGTCTTTTTGATCATCTCTTCAAAGATATTCCATTTCATCCTATAGATGCCCATACCGAGTGCTACACAAACGGCTGTGGCTATCATGAGGGCCACCTGAGAGGCACCAGCCAGGGCATCATCAGGAAAGATTTTGACAACCAGGATGATGAGGGTGATAAGTACTGCCAGCGGTATGACAGAAATAAAAGGATGTGGTTCAACTGGCTGCAGAGGCGAGCAGGATGCCTGATTCTCTGCAGCTTGAGATTTCTGTTTCTTTTCTTCTTGTTCCATTTGTTAATATTCTCTTTTCATTTTAGTTTTTCATTTACTTTGCGTTTTCATCCGTTTCTTCGATGACATCTGGTCGCTGAAGAACACAAATAATTTCATTACTTCTTGAATTTTCATGCCAAGTAGTGCTTTTCGTGCAAAGGTAACTAAAATTTCCTGTTTACGCAAGAAAAGGTCCAATATAATATTCTTTTTATAAAAAATTATTATTTCATGGAATTTTTCTTGGTTATTTGCCATTGTTAACCATTTTTTTTCTTAACTTTGCATGCTTCCCATTTTTCTAAGGGTGATATCATTACCTTTGCAATCTGTATGGTTATATCATCGACTCACAGACGGGTAAACTGACAGAAGTAAAAATAGAAACAGAATAAAGAAATTAGTTCAAATTAAAACACGTAATATTAAGAATATGATTTCATTTGAAAGTGATTACAACAATGGTATGCTGCCAGAGATTCTAGAAGCTCTTGGCAAGACAAACAGTGATAAAACATCTGGTTATGGTTTTGATCCATACTCAGAATCGGCAAAAGAGAAAATCCGCAAGGCTGTGGACAATGAGAATGCAGAAGTGTTCTTCCTGATAGGCGGTACGCAGACCAACACCACGGTCATTGATTCCGTCCTCATGGGATGCGAAGGAGTAATCTGTGTGGAAACCGGTCATATCGAGGTACATGAATCAGGAGCAGTAGAAGCTTTCGGGCATAAGGTCATTACCCTGCCAGGAAAAAACAGCAAGCTGACAACCGGCACCCTGTCAGCTTATATGGATACCTTCCTAGCCGACGAATCGCATCCTCACATGGTGCAGCCAGGCATGGTTTATATCTCGATGCCGACTGAGTTCGGAATGGTCTACACCAGAGAAGAACTGGCTGCGCTGTATGCAACCTGCCAGAAATATGACCTCCGTCTCTTCATCGATGGTGCCCGACTGGGATACGGTCTGGTTTCAGCGGCATGCGACTATGACTTGCCATTCCTTGCAAAACATTGTGATGTATTCTATATCGGCGGAACCAAGGTGGGTGCCATGATGGGAGAAGCTGTGGTATTCTCGGGCATGAAGGCACCGAAATACTTCTTCACCAACGTAAAGCGTCATGGAGCCTTGCTTGCCAAGGGCAGAATGCTCGGCATCCAGTTTGACACACTGTTTACGGATGAGCTCTATTTCAAGATATCGCGCCATGCCATCGCTATGGCTACCCGCATCCGCAGCATCTTCGAAAAGCATGGTATCGCCATTGCCTACGATTCTCCAACCAATCAGCAGTTTGTAGTACTCTCACCTGCCCTCTACGAGGCCCTTTCCCCCAAAGTAGCATTCGAGATATGGGAAAGAAAGAGCGAACATGAAATCATCTGCCGATTTGTTACAAGCTGGGCAACAAAGGAGGAAGAACTCGACGAGCTAGACCATATTCTTCAAGCTTACGCTTAAGAAGGCTAAGGATGGTTCTCCTCCAGAATCATCCTTAACAATTCTTCATTTGCCTCGTTGTTAATCTCTGCATCCTCCAACTCAGAGAAATAGTCAAGCGTGCTGAACATTCGCCTGTAACATCTACCCCTATCACTTTTTCATGGGCATAGATGATGCGAAGCATGGCTTGGAGCTGCATAAGTGTCATATCTCCATTGTTCCAGTCGGTGATGGTATCCTGCTTTCTCAATACATCCTTATCTATAGACATGTAAACCGGCTCATGTATAAGTTTACCAGCCTTCGACGGTCAAGCCTGGTGATGGTCTATCTCTGCCTGACTGTAGAACAACACCCTCCCATTCTGGTTGCTGCATATCCGGATGATGATCGAAAACAATGAGCGAGAAAGGTTCATGAATTCTTGACACCCAATATTCCGTAAGATAATGGAAATCTCCGGAACCTATGAAACAATAGTTCGTTAATAATTCAATAATGTGCTAAGCAGCTATACGCTGTAAGCA
>ERZ1106954.2110-NODE-2110-length-14144-cov-3.458940_pt1 | contig 14144 bp, 10 predicted proteins | sample MGYA00403678_ERZ1106954 | MGnify/ENA primary metagenome ERZ1106954 (study PRJEB35170, sample SAMEA104062445) | human gut metagenome | biome: human gut; feature: human-associated habitat; material: faeces | place: Denmark | collected 2012-08-20 ... | reverse complement strand
TAATTTGTTTTTATCAAGTTTGTTACATTTAATTAAGTAATATAAGTCAAAAATGTCTTTATACCTAGTAGAGTTAATACCTAATTTTAGTAAAGATTTTAATTTTTCAGTAAATATTTGCTCACTAGAGTTTATAAGTAATGTTACTTCTTCATTAATTATTGATAGATTAAAATAATATTGTTCTTGTTTAATTTGAAATAATTTGTGAACGCCAATATCAAGTTTTGTTTCTATATAATAGTTGTATTTATCTATTATTTTCACGTATACCCGTTTTCCGTTATAATCTTCATGCTTTAGAGCAATTATTTTCTCAATTTGTATTTGCACATTATCATTCATTTTGTTTAGTGTTTCAATAAAATTATAAATGGAATTATTATCTAAAGAATATTTGATAAAGTCCAAATCAATGTCTCTAGTTGCACGTCGCATAGAATGCGATATGTTATGCATTACTACTCCGCCTTTGATTGTTATGTTATCTTTATATTTACTTTCAGATAGTTTTAATAAAATAATATCTTGTGCAACCTTTGCTTGGGCACTATTTAATTCATAACCTTGCTTATAGTATATTTCTACGAATTTTTCTAAATTCACTAATATACTTCTCTAAGTATAATATTACCTAAAGTATTTTCGTTTTTGTATAGGGCAATATACTGCTCTATTTTGTAAGAATCCAAAGTATCAACAATTTTTCTATAATTATTGATAATTTCTTTGTAATAATCAAATGGTATCTGGTTTCTTTTTCTAATTAGTTCAACTAACAGTCTTTCTTTATTATAAATATTTATAGTATTACCATTTACTTTAATTTTCTCTTTTCCAACGTTTAATTTTTCTTTAGGCACCCATACTTGTATTATATTTTCTCTTTTAATAGTATTTGAATTTCTGTTTGTAGCAAGATATACTTTGTCTGGAATAATATCCGTTAAGTTGTAAAAATAGAATGCTGTATCCATTGTGATTATGCTATTTTCATATTTTTTTGAAAATAATATCATTGGGTCTACTATTTCTTTGTCTGAATATATTCCATGATCAATTTTAAATATTTTTTTATTTTTTATAGCTTTTTCTAATTCAATGTTTGTTTTATATTTTTTTAATATTTCATCAGTTCTATATAGCATTATTTCACCTCTTTTATTTTACCGGACAATTATATTAATTATGTCCGGTGTTTCTCATTAAGAATATAACATAACTTATAGCGTGTGTAAACATTTAATTATTTCAAATAATTATCTCACCTCCTCTATTAGTTATTGTTGTAAGAAGAGGCTTTATTTCCTTTTTTATTTTAAATTTTTTTCAAGAAAAGAAAAAAAGCCTAGTTAGGCTTTAAAAATATGTTTACCAATTAAATAATTAATTAATGCAGTTGATGTGCAAGATATTGTTTTTGCAATTAAGTTCGGCATTCTTATAAAATGAATGCAAAAGTATAGAATTGAACTATCAAAAAATATTCCTGCTATTCTAGATAAAATAAAGATATTAAATTGTTTAATAGCTTTTCTTCTGGTTAAGAATGTTCTTTTAAAAACATATTTACTATTTACATAATAAGAAAAAAGAACAAAAATAATAAAAGCTAATGTATTAGAAACAAATAGAGGTAACTTTGCATAGTTATATAAAATTGTAAATAATACAATTTCAATTAAACCAGCAAAAGTTCCAAAAAAGCAATATATAACAAATTGCTTTTTTATTAGACTTTTCATCTAAAGAATATAAATTTTACTAGAACTGCAATTATTAAACAAACTCCTAAAATAGAAAGAACTATTTTTCCTTTATCATCTAATTTTTTGATTCTCATTCTATAAATAAATGATAGTCCTACAAGAATAAAGAATACTGTAGCAATAATATCAAAGTAAGCAAACTTGAAATAGAAACATACTAAATATACAATAGGATATATTATAGATATTGTTGTTATTGGTGCCCCTATAAAGTAACCTTTTTCACTTTTGCCACAAATATCCAACGTGTTAAAATATGCTAGTCTTATCATTCCACAAATAGAATAAAATATTAATGCTACCCAAGCATAGTAACAATTTTTTGGAAGTGCACTAATTGTTAATACAAGTGGAAATACACCAAAAGCAATTAAATCGGATAATGAATCTAGTTGTACTCCATATGTGCTTTGTTCTTCAGTAGATTTATGTCTTCTTGCTAATTTTCCATCAAAACCATCACAGATTCCTGATAGAATAAGTAAGAATATTGGTATTAATCTATTACCATTAATTGCAAATACGCATCCTAATAATGCCATGCAAGTTCCTGTCATTGTTAATAGGTCACAGTCTCTATAAAAACCTATAAATTTCTTTTTCATTTTTTCTCCTTCTTAAATACAATAAGTTTACTTATTATATAATTTGATATTACTATTATAATTTGGACTAATATTTTGGTCAATAAATCGTCTATCTTTAAATATTCTACGCCAAGTACCATAAGCCCAGAATCTAGTAATAAAGTTAATACTCTAGAACCAGTGAATTTTAAAAATTCGTTTATCTTATTTTTATTTTTACTATGGAAAACAAACCATCTGTTTGTAAAGTAAGCAAATACAACCGACAATCCCCAAGATAAAATATTTGATATTAAATAATCTATTTTTAAGATTTTAGAAAATATTGCATATGAACCTACTGAAACGACTGTTGTTAATCCGCCAACAATTAGATAATTCCAAAGTTCTTCGTTTTTATGATAGATTCCCCAACCCCAGTTCCAAAATCTTTTGATTAAATTTGGCTTATATGTTTCATAATCGAATATTTTATCTTTTTTTACAAAATAACTTTTTTTAGCTATGTCAAGTAATGGTTTATCATGCATGCTATCACTATACATTTCTAATATCTCTGCATTAGGATATTTTTCATAAAAGACTTTTACTTTTGCTTCACCTCTGTTATTAGGATTATTAAACTTACCTGTCTTTTTATTTACATCTGAAGCAATTAAATCTCTTATCCCTAACTCTTTGCAAATTGGTTTAAGTAAAAACTCTGGTGAAGCCGATATTATAATATCATTGTCATGCTTTTTTTCTAAATAGAACTTTTTGATTTTAGATTTATGTGCCTGCCAAAATTCATCAACTAAAGAATCTATATTTTTAAATTTCTTTAAGAATGAAAAAATGTATTCTTTTAGTTCTGTATCAGTTATGTTCTTTGATTTATATGCTATAAATTTAATAAACATCTTTGGTAACATTTTATATATGGATTTATCTTTTTTTAAACAAAATTTGAAGAAATCTACTGATGAGTCACCATCATAAATAGTTCCATCAAAATCGTATAAATAATATTTCATTTTACATCACATGTAAATTATATCAAAAAAATGTGCTTTAATAAACACATTTTTATAGGGCATCAATTATTTTGCATAATTGATAATTAAAGTTATCATTATTTGATTTGAGTTTTATTTTTTTTAAAGTTTTTACTTCCTCTAATAATTTTGCTAAATCATTAATCTCTCCAGTAAGTATTGAACCCGTATTTTTTAAATTGTTTATAATTTGTTCTTGATGGTTATTTTTAGCTTCACCATATTCAGCTTTTCTTGGAAAAGCTATCACTTTTTTCCCCATTTTTATGCAATCAATAATTGTGCCAACTCCTCCGTGAGTAATTACGACCTCTGCTTTTTTTAAATACTCATTAAACTCTTTTTTATCCAAGTTTTTAATTATAGTAAAATTTTTAGGCTGATAGTCTTCGTTCCCACACTGAACTATAATATTCTTTACGATATTATTTTCAATTAAGTCATCCATTTGTTTTAAGAGTCTAGTAAAAGGATAATCACTTGTACCAAGCGTTACAAATATCATTAGTATACACCTCCCAAATAAATAGCATCAGGATATAGTTTTAACATACTTTCCCACTGAACTACAAATACATCAGCAATCGGATGAACAAGTCTTCCTGTCATAGTTTTACTTTCAAGGTTTGCAAATGTTTCTATATAAATAATTTTTTTGCCGGATAATTTAGCAATATAACACATTGCAACTGCTGTATGCGCGCCCGTAGTAATGATAACATCTGGATTAATTTTTATAAAATAATATAAAGAATATAGAATATTAATTGGAGCTAATATAATGTAACTTGGTTTTTTGGGTTTTGTATTTAATAAAAAATTTATTCTAGTCCCGTAGTTTGCTTTACATTCATCACTTAAAAAGTTTTTTTCTGTAACAATAAATGAATTATATTGGTTCATTGTTTTTGTTAGTTGTAATAATTCACTAAAATGTCCACCTTCGCTTGAAATAAACAGTACTTTTTTTGAATCAAAAAGTTTTATAGCATTTTCAATAAATTTATACCATTTATGTTTTACTGTTTCTGTATAATACTCTTTAGCGTGATTTCTTATATCATCTGAATCAAATTTAATTTTGCCATTTGTATAGTCAATGATTGCATCACTCATTTTATTTAGATCACGATTATCAATTATTACTCCATATTTATTATCTATTATTTCTTTTGCACCCAATGCACATGAAAATGCAATAGAAGGAATGCCATAACTTGCTGCTTCAATTAAAACTAAACCAAATGATTCTTCGTATGATGTATTGATTAGAAGAGATGCCTTTTGATAGTATTTTTTCATTTGTTCTTGGGTTAAATAACCAGTTATTATTATGTTCTTTTCTAGTTTAAGACTTTTTATTTTAGTTTCAATTTTATTTCTTTGTGAACCATCACCAATAATAGTTAATTTTAAATTCTTATTTTTTTTAATTACTTTGGACATAATATCTATTAGATCTTCGAATCCTTTTTCTGGTTCTAATCTGCCAACAGCAATAATATTATTTTTTTCTAGTTTACTTATTTTTTCCGGAAAGTAATTTATGGTTAGAGGAATGTAATCAATAGTAGTATTAGTTTTTAATTTCTTTTTATAATCTATTGTTAAATATTTGCTTGCTGGTAATAAATAGTCTATATTTTTTAATGCCTTATCTAGTTTACGAAAATATTTTTTACTTTCATGATGATAAACATGTTCTTCAGCAATTGTTATAGCTTCTGGATTTTTGTACTTGTTTAATAATTTAGTAAAATATAGTCTCGTTGAAATAATTATTTTGGAATCAGAGTTATAAATATATTCCGCCATAAGTTGTTTTTTTAAATATAAGATTTTAATTGCTTTTATTCCTTCTTTGAACGTGTTTATAATATCTTTTTCTTTTAAATATTTTTTAAATTCTTCTTTATTAGGTTTTACTTCGCTTAAATATATTACTTTAACATTTTTATTTAGTTTAAATGGTATAGTATTGTTCATTTTATACAATGTGATAATCTCAACATTATATTTTTCACTCAACATGTTTGCTTGGTCACAAATTGCTTTTTCTATTCCACCGACATTTAGATGTAATGAAAGAATACTGATTTTTTCTTTTAACTCACATCTTCCGGTTAAGTTTAGTTCTTCTGTAATAAGTAATAAATATAAAACTAAATAAATTGATACTGCTGGGGCGAATAGCACGTGCCCACTAAATGTTGATATACCTGCAAGAAGCAATAATATTGTAATTAGATAGTAACAATTTAATGTTAATTTTTTATAATTTGTAATTAATAAGTAACCAATAAAAATAATTGGATATAGTGAAATAATTAAACCCATTATTCCAAAATGGAAGTATAAATCGCATATATCGATTTCGATTAATCTAGCAATATTCGTATTGTTAACTTTTTCAGTATTTGAAAAGCCAATACCAAACCAGATATTCGAATCATCATTAATATCATCATAGACGCTTAAAGTATTTGCTAGGAGCATATCACGTCCACTAATAAGCGGTTTAACAATTTTGCTTAGTTTATTTGTATCATAAAATCTAAGAATATTATTTTTGATTGTTTCAACTTCAACTACGTTTGATTCATCTATGACTATTTCTTTTTGTTCGTCTTTATAATAATTATTTTTCGTATAGTTATAATTATATACCGCGTATGAGTTTAGGCTAAGTACAAGAGTAAATATAAATACTGCTAGGCATTTAATGACAGTGCAAGTCATTTTAAATTTATTTTTAATTACACTAAATACTAATGTTATTAGTGTTATAATTAAACAACCAAATGTTGCAACTTTAGTGCCAATTAATAAAATACTTAAAATTATTGGGAATAAAATAAAGTTCCCGATTCTTGGAGCGTCCTTTAAAAAACATTTTGAATAGCAGTACTTTTTATGATTTGAATTATTTTAACCTAAAGCTCGTTCTGCCATGAATTTACATTATTTCTATCATTCCGGCTTGCTGGGGGCGGCCTGTCTCCTCTCTCCCGTTTATGGGGGATTGATGTCTGATTCCTTCGACGTTCAGACTTACCGTGATTTTGCGGAAAACCGGGGCATCTTTGGAATCAATGCCAAAGACGTCGCCATTTACGACAAGGAAGGCAATTACGTGGGCTCCATCCCCAAAATGATGAATTTTGACGGATTGGCGGACGCCCATGCCGGGGAAGCCGCTTTGGTAGGCGGCCCGGGTTTCATCGCCACCGTGTCCCATGATTACAATAACCAGACCATTACGTTTACCAAGCGTTTTGGAGCCACGGAAGGAACGCCGTTTTATGACGCCTACCGGAGCGTGGTAATCAAGAATGCCTGGGGCGACCAGACGAATTACACGTATGACTACCGCGTGCAGCGGTTGAGCAAGATCGTGACGGAAGCGGAATACGCCCCCTACCTGACGGATCCGGAATACCTGGACAACATGAAGGGACGGCTGGTTCTGCGTGCCGGGTCCGGAACCCAGGCTATTGCCACGGGGAACGGTAAACAGGACACGGTCAGTGGAGGTTATTCCTATTTGACCGGGGGAACCCTGGTTTTTGAGGGACAGGCCAGCGTTCCGGGAACAGGAGAGCCGGATCCTGAGAATGCCAAGACTTACCCGGCCTACCGTTTCTGGTACAATTTCAAGAAGCCTTCGGAATCCAATCCCCTGCCTTCCGGCATATTGGCAGGGGACAGCGGAAGTCCCAGCTATGTATTTAATGAGAAGTCCGGCAGATGGGAATGGGTGGGGGCCGGTCAATCCCAGGGCGGTAGCGGCTACGGCGAGTTCAGCCAGATGCGCTCTGGCAACCAGTGGGCCAGCGATTACGTGGACAGTTTCAACCGCACCGTCAGCGTGTCGGAAGGGGGCGGGGATCTTCTGTGGAATGTGACGGATGGCGACGGAAACGGAACCTTCGTTCAGGGAGATATCAGCACGGATTACACCGGGCTGGCCTCCGGCCTGCGAGGAGATACCTCCACACAGGGAACGCGGGCCTCGGACACGCAGATAGGCGTGTGCAGCAATCTTATTTTTGACGGCTCCGGCGGCACCATTGTTCTCCAGGGCTCGGTGGATACGGGGGCGGGTTCCCTCACGTTCAACCGGGATTACGTATTGAGCGACGGAGGAAATGCCTCCTGCCGTCTGAATACGGCGGGTTTCGTTGTGAACAAGGGGGCAACCGTGACGACGCTGCTGACCGGAACCTCCGGGGACGAGTGGCGGAAGATCGGGGAAGGTGATTTGATCGTCAGCGGACACGGGAACAATGCGGCGGACATCAACGTGGGAGGAAGCGGGATGCTGATTCTGGACCGGGACGGCTACGCGGCGCACAACGTGAAGCTGAACGGCGGCGGAGTAATGGTGCGCCTGGCGGGGGAAAACCAAGTATCCGGGGAGTTCATCTTCGGCCACCGCGGGGGCGTGGTGGACATGTATGGGCACAATTTGACGCTGAACGCCATCACTCACCTGGATTCCGGAGCCGTTTTTGCCAATTACCTTGACAATTCCACCGTAACGCTTACGTTCACGGGCTCCGGGGAACAGACGTTCCTGGGGTCTTTGCGGGACGGGGAGGCCGCTTCCCGTGGACTGATGAATGTGGTGTACGCACCCGGCACGGCGGAAGGGTCCGTCTGGAATCTGGCCGGCCATATTCTCAATACCGGAACGTGGACGGTGCAGGGAGGAGAGGTGAAGGTTGCCGGAGTGCACACCCTGCACGCGGGCGGCTATGTGGATGAGAACGACTGGCAGATGGCCTCCTTTTCCACCGGAACAGTGCAGGTGAACAGCGGCGCCCGGTTTACCACCGGCGGCCATTCCCTGGTGGTGTCTGCCGTACAGGTGGATGACGGAGGCACGTATGGCGTGCTGGCCGGGGGAAATCACAGCGGAAACGTCGTTTTGTCCGGAACCGCATCCATGTTCCGTGCGGAGGTGGATTCCGGGTCCGCGACGGAGTCCGGCGTGATTTCAGGTGCCGGTTCCCTCGTGAAAACCGGGGAAGGAACCCTGCTTTTAAAGAACGGAAATAACAGTTTTTCCGGGACAGCCAGGGTAGAAGTGGGGATGGTGCGCGCCTCTTCCGCCGGGGCTCTCGGGCAGGCTGTCTGGTCGCTGGATGCCGCCGGAGCCCTGGCTGTGGAAGGCGCTGGTTTTTCCGCTATTGCCGGAAAGCTGGACCAGGCGTCTTCCGGAACGTTCGTGCTGCTGGAAGACCAGGCGGCGATTTCCGGCCTGAACGGCTTCAGAAACTTGTCCGTCGGCGCATTGGGAGAGGTGAATTTGGGAACGTCCGGAACCACGGAAGTTCTATCCGGCTGGACCGCGGACGGTGGCTGGTCCCTGGGCGGAGGCGGCGGAACGCTGACGGTGAACTTGAAGCTCAGCGGCTCCGGCACCCTGTCTATCGGCAACGGTTCCAATACCGGAACCGTAGTGCTTGCCAACGCGCACAATAGTGATTCGGAGGGTGGAGCTGCTTTCTCCGGAGTTATTGAACTGAATGGGGGAGTGAACCTCACCTACGCGGACGTGCGCTCCCTCGGGGTGCAGAACAAGAATGTGCTCGTCAAGTACGGAACATCCTTTGCCCTTGGGTCGGAAGCGGATGCCGCCCTGGCGCATGTTTCCAATGCTTCCGAAGGCGTTCTGCTCCTGTCGGGAACCCGTACGGCGGATTTGAATCTGGGCGGCATGGGACTGAATTCCGTGTGCATCGGGGCTGACGGACAGGCTGTTTTGTCCGGGGCCGTGACAGCCGGAACGCAGGGATATTTGTTCGGCGGAAACGGGATGCTGACCGTAGCCAGTTCGCTTGGCGGTGATCATTCCCTGACGGTGGATACCCAGGGCATGGGCACTGGCGGAGGAGTTATTCTGGCGGCTGACAATACGTATTCCGGTGAAACGCGCATCCTCTCCGGAGCCTCCCTGATGGTAGGGAACGGAGGAACTTCCGGCAGCCTGGGAACGGGAGCCGTCTCCAATGAAGGAACCCTGGCGTTCAACAGGACGGACAGCGTGACGGCGGCGAATGCCATTTCCGGTACGGGCAGCCTGATCCAGAAAGGGAGTGGTGAGCTGGCGCTGACGGGGAACAATTCCTACAGCGGAACCACCACCATTGCGGCGGGAACGCTCACCATAGGGAATGGCGGTACAAGCGGTTCCCTGGGCGCCGGTGCAGTCGTCAACAACGGCGTGCTCGCCTTCAACAGGTCTGATTCGGTTGCCCTGAACACGAATGTGTCCGGAACAGGCTCGCTCGTGAAGAACGGTTCCGGCACGCTCACCATCCAGAAGATGCTTTCCTATACCGGAGGAACCACCGTGAATAAGGGCGTCCTTGTGGTGGGCTACGGAGGCGCCAACGGCATGATTCGCGGGAACCTGGCCATCCGGGAGGGAGCGCAGGTGACATTGAAGGGCGGTGACAGCTTCGGTTATTCCGGAGGGAACGCCTCCGTCAAGAACGTGAACATCAATGGAGGAACCCTGTATTTTGGAGACAACAAGAACCAGACGTTCCAGAATACGGTGTTCAACCTGACCGGAGGCGTTGTGGACGGCATAACGGGCGGTCGCATGGATATCTGGACGAATGCTGTCGTTAATGTGAAATCCGCAAACAGGGCATCTGAAATCAAGCGCGTCAACGTGCAGCTCAGGGATGCCAATCCTACGGTATTCATGGTGGACCGTGGAACCGCAGACGTGGATTTGAAAATATCCGCGAACATCGTGAACTCTTCCGGAGTTAAGGGTTCCTTCATCAAGAAAGGCGCCGGGATCATGGTGCTTTCCGGAAAGAATACCTATTCCGGTGGCACTACGGTCAACGGGGGGACGCTGGTGGCGGCCTCCAGCCAGGCTCTTGGAACCGGAGCGGTCTCCGTCAATTCCGGCGCGCGTCTGGCGCTGGGCGGCCTTGGAACGGATATTTCTTCCGTTGCCCTAGGGAATGACATCCTGGTGAAGAATGGCGGCATTCTGTCCGGTTCCGCCACCCTGTCCGGGAATACGACGCTCCAGTCCGGTTCCGTCTTTGAACTGACCTTGACCATGGGCGGTTCCGCGGGGGGCGAGCTGGCGTGCAACAGCCTGATGCTCCAGTCCGGCGTCTTCCAGATTGACGCGGGAGCCAAACTGAAGCTGGCGGCGTTGAGCCTGGACTATTCCACCGGTTTCTGGGGAACCTCCCACATCCTGAACTTCATTGAAGGGGGAGCGAACGCGACCCTGACGGGTAATTTCACGCTGGATGCGTCTTCCGCCGGAGATTACGCGGCGTACGGCCAGTGGAGCCTCCAGAAGAACGAGGATTCCAAGGAAGTGAGCATGGTGTGGACGCCGAATGCGGCTCCGGAAGCTTCTTCAGCCATGGCATCGGCGTTTACGGCTACGGCGCCTGCTCCTGTTCCTGAACCGTCCTCATGCATGCTGCTGATGGCTGCGCTGGGAGCGGTGTTCCTGCGCCGTTCCGTTCCGCGGAACGAATAAAAAAGGCCTGTAAATTCAACGCGCCGCATTCCGGAGGGAGTGCGGCGCGCTGCTTTTCCGCGGTTACGGGAAGGAGGAGTAACGGTTTAAAAGGGAAGAATGCGCGCTCTCCGCGCTACTTCTTCCGGAGAAAGGGAGTACAGGCTGTCCAGCAGGGAGACGGCAAAAGAGCCCGGAGCGGGACTCTGTTCAAAGGCCATTTCCCCCGCGATGCCCATTAATACGGCCGTGGAGACGGCCGCTTGCAAGGGGGAGGAGGAGACAGCGGCGCAGGCGGCGGCCAGCGCGCCCATGGAACAGCCCACGCCCGTGACGCGGGACATCATGGCATGTCCGTTTTCCGTGGAGATCACTTGGCGCCCGTCCGTGGAATAGTCCGTGCGGCCCGTGACGAGGACAGCCGCCCCCGTATGCAGGGCCAGTTCCCTGGCCGCCTGCAGGGCGTCTGCGCTGGAGCTGGTGCTTTCCGGTCCCTTCGTGACGGAGGAGTACCCGGCCAGAGCCATGATTTCAGAGGCGTTCCCGCGGATGATGCGGGGCTTCCGTTCCTTCAACTGTTCCGCCAGCCGCGTACGCAGGGAGAGAGCTCCCACGGCCACCGGGTCCAGAACCCAGGGGATGTCCAGCCGGTTGGCTTCCTGCACCGCCGTCTGCATGACGGCGCCCTGTTCGCGCGTCACAGTGCCCAGGTTGACCAGCAGGGCGCCTGTTCCGCCGCGGAGCATTTCCACGGCTTCCTCCGCATCGTTGAGCATGGCGGGAACGGCTCCTGCGGCCAGCAGCAGGTTGGCCGTCAGGGGCTGGACGACGGAGTTGGTCAGAGAGAGAACCAACGGAGCCGTCTCCCGGATTTTTTCCAGATCGGCGGAGACGGCATGGACGAGGTCAGTTGGTGAAGGCATGGCGTTTGAAAGAATGTTTTGCTGCCCGCTTGTTTCCGGAATGCAGCCGGTCAGGCCAGCGCCCGTGCGGCGGCTTCCGGATCCTCCGCTCCGCAAATGGCGGAGACGACGGCAATGCCGCCCGCCGCTCCCGTGGCGCGCACCAGCCGGGCGCGCTCCGAGTCCAGCCCGCCGATGGCGACGACGGGCAGGGGGGACTGGGATGCCAGAGCGGTAAAGCCCTCCACGCCCAGCACGGGCGGAGCGTTCAGCTTGGAGATGGTGGGAAAGACAGGCCCCATGCCCAGGTAGTCCACCAGGGCGGCGTCCACGGCGCGGAGCTGGTCCGCGTTGGAGACGGAAAGCCCCAGAATCCTGTCCGGGCCGATCATGGCCCTGACGGCAGGAACCGGCAGGTCACGCTGGCCGATGTGGACGCCGTCCGCGTCCAGCGCCAGGGCCAGGTCAATGCGGTTGTTGACGATGAAGGGAACGCCGCGGGACGCCAGGAAGTCCCGGATGGGCAGCGCTTCCCGGTAGCAGGTACCCGCGTCCGGATTGGTGGAGCGGTACTGCACGATGGTGACGCCGCCGTCCACCGCCCTCTGGACGGTTTCCAGAAGGCTGTGGCGGCATTTGGCCGCTTCATCAGTGACCAGGTAGAGATGGAGGCTGAATTCTTTCATGGCTGGAGGATGGGAAGGATTAGTCCGTGAACAGGGGGGTGGAGAGGTAGCGGTCCCCCGTGTCCGGCAGCAGGACCACGATGGTCTTGCCTGCGTTTTCCGGGCGTTGTGCCACCTGCGTGGCGGCCCAGAGCGCTGCGCCGGAGGAAATGCCCGTCAGCACGCCGTCCGTGCGCGCCAGCTCCTTGCCGGTGGCGAAGGCGTCTTCATTGGTGACGGTGATGACTTCGTCATACACGGAGGTATCCAGCGTTTCCGGCACGAAACCCGCGCCAATGCCCTGAATCTTGTGGGGGCCGGCGGTTCCCTGGGTCAGCACGGGGGAAGCGGACGGCTCCACGGCCACGATCCGGATTTCCGGATTGCGTGATTTGAGGTACTTGCCTACGCCCGTAATCGTGCCTCCGGTGCCGATGCCTGCTACGAAGATGTCCACCTTGCCGTCCGTGTCGTTCCAGATTTCCGGTCCGGTGGTCCGGAAATGGACTTCCGGGTTGGCCGGGTTGACGAACTGGCCGGGAATGAAGCTGTTGGGGAGTCCTGCGGCCAGTTCCTCCGCCTTGGCAATGGCTCCCTTCATGCCCAGCGCGCCGTCCGTCAGCACCAGTTCCGCGCCGTAGGCCTTCAGCAGGTTGCGGCGTTCCACGCTCATCGTTTCAGGCATGGTGATGATAATGCGATTGCCGCGAGCGGCAGCAATAGCAGCAAGGCCAATACCGGTGTTGCCTGAAGTGGGCTCGATAAACACGGTGTCTGCATCGATCTTGCCGTCGGCTTCCGCCTGATCGATCATTGCCTTGGCAATGCGGTCTTTAATGGAGCCGGCGGGATTGAACAGTTCGACCTTGCCGATGATAGTTGCATTCAGGTTGTGGTTCTTCTCGTAGTTAGAGAGTTCTACCAACGGGGTATTGCCGATAAGCTCGGAAACGCTCTTGTACACTGCCATGATTCCTTCTTTCTGCCGCATTTACGGCAAATCGCCTTCGGGCCTTTAGCTCGCCGGCAAACTGCGTTGCCTTACCGAAGCAATACCAAACTTGAGCTTTGAAACCTCGAAGGAAGTCCTTTTCTTGACTCCAAATCCTACTAACCCCGTAGGTATTGTCAAGTATTAATTCCATAATTCATATCGGAGAAATAAGATATTTCGGTATTCGTTGCATATCACCTGATAAAAATAGATATTTTCGAGATCGATGACTTAACGGTCGCGTAACCTTTTCATGGTTTCCCCTATATTTCGCACCGCTTTCGCACAATTTTCTCACGCGCTTCGCATGTTCTTAAGCAACAGCTGCAACACTTGCGGCAAGCAACACCGCAAGGAAAGGCTGCATCATGAAAGCAAAGAATCGTGCCGCTGCGCGCGTGCGACGCATTGGCGGCAAACCAACAGACCGCATCACGCCCACAAGGCAACGCATAGGGGATGCCTTCCACCAAACAAGATTTCCCCGCAAAAGCACCAGCGAATGGATAATCCCATCTGCAAATCACCGTTTACTACTGTGCGTCTTTGTCGCTGCCCTGGCATGCTTTCTTGTTGCTTCAGCAGCCGCACCCCGCTGGGCACAGGCAGGAAACACCTCTGGACAGCTAGCAACCGTCGTCATTCAAGTTGAAGGGTATACAGGAGCGCTACCCACCCTGGTT
>ERZ1106954.2109-NODE-2109-length-14156-cov-5.752429_pt1 | contig 14156 bp, 12 predicted proteins | sample MGYA00403678_ERZ1106954 | MGnify/ENA primary metagenome ERZ1106954 (study PRJEB35170, sample SAMEA104062445) | human gut metagenome | biome: human gut; feature: human-associated habitat; material: faeces | place: Denmark | collected 2012-08-20 ... | reverse complement strand
CGATCTCGAATACCGCTGCGGCACACCGCATCTGTACGAGGAGGGCATCAAGCGGCTGTTCCTCCGGGCCGTTGCCGACCTTACCGAGGACCGGGAGGTACTGCTTGAGACCTGCCGGATGATCCATGATGAATACCTGAACACAGACACCATTGATGCAGAGTGCGCCACGCTCAATGATGAGATTGAGATTGTTTCCGGCCTCACGAAAAAGCTGATTGCCGAAAACGCCACCACCGCCATTCCGCAGGACGAATACAACAGGAAATACGATGCACTGGTCGAGCGTTACCATGCGGCGCAGGATCGGCTGGATGAACTGCAGAAATTGAGAATTACACGGAGCTTTCAGGCCGATGTGCTGGAATGCTTCATGTTTGAGATAAAGGCCATCGACACCTCGCTGCCACTGGAGTACACAGACCGCTTCTGGCTCAACCTGATCGACCGGGTGACGGTTTATGAAGATGGGCGGCTGGTCTTCCGATTCAAAAATGGAACAGAGATCACCGAGACGCTGTAACGCCAGATACGAGTATAGCCCGTGGTGGGGACCGACTGATCCTCATCACGGGCTTTTATCATTGAAACGATTGTGGCCGTTTGAAACGTTTGCTTTTCCGGCCAGCGTGCTTGTTTCGGGAAAACACCTTCTGAAAGGAGCTTGATTATGACGGACGCCTGTACAAATGCACCCACTCACAGCAGAAAGCCTTGCTGTAAGCGGCTTTCCGGGCAAAAAGAAACGGACCAAACATCGACACATTGTATCAATGTTTGGTCCAATTATGGTCGGGGTGACGGGATTTGAACCCACGACCTTTTGGTCCCGAACCAAACGCGCTACCAAACTGCGCTACACCCCGCAAATAAAAATGGAGCCAATGAGGGGACTCGGACCCCTGACCTGCTGATTACGAATCAGCTGCTCTACCAACTGAGCTACATTGGCGCAATTCAACATTTCTATTATAGAAAACCGGAGAGGATCTGTCAAGTAGCAACTTTCAAGGATCCCCTCGGTTTTCAAAAGGAATACACTATTTGCGTTTTCGCAGGACTATATACAGGCCACCGCCCAAAAGCAGCAGGCACAGGGGAAGAAATTGCAGCAGGCCTGAAGAATGGGCGGATGTATCTTTTTGAACAGGCGCAGCGGTAGTGGCGGGGCGGCTGTCCACCTGTATCTGGGGAACAGGGGTAGCGGTGGGGGAAGGGAGAAGGTCGCTTTCCGCTTCCAGCAGGCAGGAAAAAAGGATTTCTCCCTGGAAACTGTATGTAACCGTGCCTACCTGCTGACCGGCTTTTATGGGAAGATCCAGCGGCATCAGCTCCGTTTTCGCTTCTATGGTTTCCGGATGAATATAAGCCTCCCGGGGCAGAGAGATGACTCCTTCCGGAGAAACGGGGCGGCAGGTCAGCAGGCGGAGACGATCCCCGTCCTGCGCCTGTGCGGTAAAACCATGGGGCAGTCCCCGGGCGGCCAGGGCATCCAGTGTGCTTTCCGGATACAGGTAGTCAAACCCGTAGGTAAAGAGGGAAACGGCCTCCAGAAAACGGTTGGCGGATACAGCGTCATAAGCGGCGCCGGAAAGCCCTCTGGTGGAAACCTTATCTCCCAAAAGTACACAGATCAGGGTCACATCGTTTTTCCGGGCCATGGCCAGATAGGTACGTCCGGCGGCGTTGGTGCTGCCGGTTTTTCCGCCGATGCACCAGGGATACAGGGCGGTGATCTTTTCATATTCCTCCGAGGGTGTGGGATCACTGACCAGACGATTGATATTTTTCACCTGAAGCAGGCGGCCGGTGGTCTGTTCTTTCAGTTCCCGTGAGGGAGTCTGCAAAATGGCGCAGAGAGCTTCGTTTTCTGCGGCAGCGGCCCCCAACCGGGCGAGATCCCGGGCAGTGGTATACTGATTGCTGTCGTGGAGACCGCTGGCATTGGAAAAGTGACTGTTTTCCATGCCCAGCTCTGCCGCTTTTGCATTCATAAGGACGGCAAATTTTTCTTCACTGCGGGCGACGTGCTCGGCAATGGCCCGGGCCGCATCGCAGCCGGAGGGCAGAAGCATGCCGTAAAGCAGATCCTCCATGGTATATACTTCCCCCTCCTGGGCGCCGATCTTGCTGTTGACCCGGCTCAGGTCCACGGCGTGAGCAGAGATTGTTACTAGATCTGTGGGGGAACTGTTTTCCAGCGCTACCAGAGCCGTCAGGATCTTGGTGATGCTGGCGGGATAACTCTTCTCATGGGCGTTTTTTTCATACAGCACCTCACCGGTCTCCTGCTCGACGAGCAGGGCGGCGCGGGCGTCGACGTCGATCTCCTCAAAGGCGGAGGCCGGTACGCTCAGCAGGGAGACGAGCAGGCCGAGGACCAAAAAAAGAGCAAAAAAGCGGCGTTTTTTCATGGAAATGTACCTCGCAGTATGTTACAATAAAATTTGATCGGACGATCGGCGGGCGACTTGCCCGCGCTCGACGGTATTCGACATTCAGTATAACAAAAAACGGGAGGGAGTTCAACCGTGGAACGGCAGGAAAAAGGCGGAAGCACATATTTCTTTCTGGCGCTCGTGACGCTGGCCTTCCTCGCCGCCGTGCTGTATCTGACCTTCGGCGCGAACCGCACCGAGCAGGAGGGCTATACGGTGCAGACCGAGCGGCCCGCGCGGGAGGAGGAGATCGCGCCCGTGCGTGTGCTTGTGAACATCAACACCGCGACCGCCGAGGAGCTGGAGACCGTTACCGGCATCGGGCCGGTGCTGGCGCAGGCGATCCTCGACTACCGCGCCGAGCACGGAGACTTTCAGACGCTCGACGAGCTGCTGGAGGTGCGCGGCATCGGCAGCGCGAAGCTCGACGCCATGCGCGATGAAATTACGACAGGAGGCGATGCGCCGTGAAAATTTTAGTGGTGGACGACGAGAAGCTGCTCGTCAAGGGCATCAAATTCAACCTTGAAAACGAGGGCTATCAGGTCGAGACCGCCTTCGACGGCGCGGCCGCCGTCGAGCTGGCCAAAAGCGAGAGCTTCGACCTCATCATCCTGGACCTGATGATGCCGGAGGTGGACGGGCTGACCGCCTGTATGCGCATCCGCGAATTCTCCGCGGTGCCCATCATCATGCTCACCGCCCGCAGCGAGGACGCGGACAAGATCATCGGCCTCGAGTCCGGCGCGGACGATTACGTCACCAAGCCCTTCAACATTTTAGAGCTCAAGGCGCGTATCCGCGCTCTGCTGCGCCGCGCGGGCCAGACCGCGCAGAAGCGCACGGAGCTTCTGACCGCCGGCGGCATCGCGCTCGACACCGAGCGGCGCATCGCGCTGCGCGACGGCGTGCCGGTCGATCTGACGGCGAAGGAATACGACATTTTGGAGCTGCTCATCAAGAATCCCCACCGCGTATACTCGCGCGAGAATCTGATGGATCTCGTCTGGGGCTACACCTACGCCGGCGACTACCGCACGGTGGATGTCCACATCCGCCGCCTGCGCGAAAAGCTGGAGCATGACCCCGCCGAGCCGAAGCACATCATGACCAAGTGGGGCGTGGGCTACTACCTCAAGGACTGAGCGGCGCACAGAAGGAAAACGAATGGGAGGAGGGGAGCGCCGTGCGGCGTGCGAGCTTACAGGTCAAATTCGGCCTGAGTTATATTCTGGTCATTGCGGCAGTGCTCGTTTTCATGAACACCTACCCTCTGATCGTGTCGGAAAATCTGGTCGTGCGCTCCAAGCAGACGACGCTGCAAAGCAGCGTGAGCGTGATGGTGACGGCGCTGAGCGGTCTGGAGGAGCTGAGCGAGGAGAACGTCGCCTCCGCGATGACGCTGGTGGAGGATACCGGCATTTCCCGCATTCTCGTCACGGACGCCGCGGGGCGCATCCTCTACGACACCCGCGAGACGGACGGCGCGGTGGGCCGCTACGGGCTTTACACCGAGATCGTGCAGGCGCTGCGGGGCTACGACGCCTTCTATGCCGACTTTACCGACGGCGCGTTCCGCAGCCGCGCGGCCTCGCCGGTCATCTACCGCAGCCAGACCATCGGCGCGGTCTATGCCTATGAGTACGACGTGGAGCAGGCGACGCTGCTGCTGACGCTGCAGAAGAATCTGCTGCGCATCTCGGCGGCAGTCGCGGGCTTTGTCGTGCTGCTGAGCCTGCTGCTCTCGCGGATGCTCACGCGCCGCTTCGGCGTGCTGCTCGAGGCCATCCGCCGCGTGCGCGAGGGCGCGTACAGCTACCACGCCGAGATCGGTGGTCGCGACGAGATCAGCGAGATCGCCGAGGAGTTCAACAGCCTCTCCGACCGCTTGCAGACGACGGAGGAGGCGCGCCGCCGCTTTGTCTCCGACGCGAGCCACGAGCTGAAAACGCCGCTGGCCGGTATCCGCCTGCTCTCCGACTCGATTTTGCAGACCGAAGACATCGACGCCGCCACGGTGCGCGAGTTCGTCGGCGACATCGTGCAGGAGACCGACCGCCTGACGCGCATCACGGAAAATCTGCTGCGGCTCACGCGGCTCGACAGCGGCATCGTCGAGCCGGCGCAGAGCGTCGCGGTCGCGCCGGTCATCGAGCGCGTGGTGCGGATGCTGCGGCTGGTCGCCGACGAGAAGCGGGTCGAGCTGACCTATCTCGTCGAGCGGGAGCAGAGCGTGCGGGCCGGCGTGGACGACCTGCACCAGATCATTTATAACCTCACCGAGAACGCCATCAAATACAACCGCCCCGGCGGCTTCGTGCGCGTGACGCTCGGCGGCACGGAGGACGAGTGCGTGCTGCGCGTGGAGGACAACGGCATCGGCATTCCCGAGGAGGATATGCCGCGCGTGTTCGACCGCTTCTACCGCGTGGACAAGATGCGCTCACGCGCCGCGGGCGGCACGGGCCTTGGACTTTCCATTGTGGCGGACACCGTGCGCCGCCGCGGCGGCAGCATCGCCGTCAGCGCCCGCGCGGGCGGCGGCACCTGCTTCACGGTGCGGCTTCCTGCCGTGCGGAGGGAGGGGGAGACATGAGAAGAAAGGCTTTCCTGTTCACGTTTCTCGTTCTTTCGCTGCTGCTCGCCGCCTGTGTGCGCAGCGGCGGGACGGAGGGAGAAAACAGCTATACGATCTACTACCCCGCCGCCGAGCTGCGCGACGTGCCGGGCGAGGACGCCATCGTTGCCCGCACCGTGCAGCTCCCGGACGCCGACACGCTCACGCAGGAGGAGCTGGCGCAGCGATTGCTGGAGCGGCTTCTTGCCGACGCGCCGGATGCGGGCGTCCGCGCGCCGATGCCGGGCGGGACGACGCTTCTGAGCCTGTCGGTCCTCGGCAACTGGGCGCGGGTGGACTTCTCGCGGCAGTATGCGCGCCTTGCGGGCATTGATCTGACGCTCGCCGATTACTGCGTGACGCTCACGCTCACGCAGCTCGACGGCGTGAACGCGGTGTCCATCACCTCGGGCGGGCGGGAGCTGCCGTACCGCGAGACGCAGACGCTTACGGCGGCGGATCCGCTGCTGTCGATGCGCGAGGACGCGCTGCGCCCCATCACCGTATCGCTCTACTTCCTCGACCCGACGAGCGGCGCGCTGCGCGCGGAAAAGCGCGCGCTGGCGCTCTACGAGGGGCAGACGCGCGTGAACGCGCTGCTGGAGGCGCTCGCGCAGGGCCCTGAGAGCGACGCGCTCGCAGCGCTGCTGCCGGAGGAGTTCACCGTGCTCTCCGCCCGCGTGGAGGAGGGGACGTGCTACCTCAATCTGCCCTCCGACGCCGATCTCGGCATCTCGCCGCGGCAGACGGTGGAGTCGCTGGTGCTCTCGCTCTGCTCGCTCGACACCGTCGAGCGCGTGCAGATCGTTGTGGACGGCGAGATCGCGGCGCAGCTGAACGGTGTGAACGTCGGCGAGCCGCTGACGCCATGAGAAAAGAAAGAATGCCGCACGGCCTGTGAGCCGTGCGGCGTTTCCTTATCATCGGGAGTCCTCCCGCGTGGAGAGGCAGAAGGTCAGCAGCGAGGCCGCCGCGCTCACCGTGCCGAGCAGCAGCGCGGCCTGTATGCCGCTGCGGTCGAGGAGCCGTCCGCCGAGGAGATTGCCCAGCGCGCCGCCAAGTCCGCTGCCGGCGACGTAGATGAGCGACTGTCCCTTGAGCTGGTCGTGTTCGGGGAGCGCCGCGGCGACGTAGTAGACCGTCGCGGGCGCGTAAACGGCGAACTGGAAGAACTGCATACAATGCCCGAGGTAGATGAGGGGCATCGAGTGGGCAAGGTAGAAAATAAGGAATTTCACGACCTCGGCTCCCGCCGCGAAGCGCAGGAAGAAGCCGGGCGAGAAGCGCTTTTGCAGCCGGGAGACCAGCGTCATCGCGGGCAGCTCCAGCACGGCGGAGATGGCAAGGCTCGTGCCCACGGCGCTCGCGGTCCCGCCGGCCTTGCCGACGAGGGCGTTCATATAGGTGTTGGAGATGGTGTGGGTGAGGAAAAAGAACATACAGCCGAGCAGGGTGAGCGCGAAGCGCGGGTGGCTGCGCAGCACGGCGGCGATGCTCCGGTGCTCCGCAGGGCGGTCCGCCGCTTCATCGGGGCGCTCCGGCAGGCGGAAGCCGGACATGGCGAGGAGTCCGCAGGCGGTCAGCGCGGCAAAGACCGGCAGGAGCAGCGTCGGCGCATGACGCTCGAGCACAAAGCCGAGGAGCAGCACCGCGGCGGCGTAGGAGACCGAGCCGACGCCGCGGCAGAAGCCGTAGACCACCGGGATGCCGCAGCGGTTCGCGTCCATCGCCATGGCGTTTTGAAACGGCGGGGGGGAGGAGAGGAACGCGCCGATGAGCGCGAAGCACGCGCCCAGCACGAACGGGCGCGGCAGCGGCACGAGCCATACGAGCAGGCACAGCGCCGCGGCGAGCGTGAGCAGCGCCATCGCGCCGTGGCGGTTTTCGAGGCCGGGCCGCGCGTCGAGAAACGAGGAGACCGCGGGGGAGAGGAACACCGAGAGCAGCGTCGCGCACGAGGTCACGACGCCGACCTGCGCGCTCGCAAAGCCGTTGTATTCGAGCACGAGCGCGATAAAGGCCCAGAGCGAGCCGTAGGCGCCCCAGAACGAGGCATGGATCACGGCGTAGCGCGTATTCATGGAAAGCCGCACGGCGGCGCCTCCTTTCCCAACAAAGCGGAATACAAGAAGTTTAACACTTTGTGATGCATTGTCAACGGTTTTTGTTGAGTTTTGCGCGCGCATGGGCTATACTGTAACATGAAAAAGAATGCGAACATGGAGGTTTTTGACGATGAAGCTGATGGTGCTGGACGGCAACTCGATCCTCAATCGCTCCTATTACGGCATCCGTCCCCTGACGACGAAGGACGGGTTTTACACGCAGGCCATTTACGGCTTTCTGGTCACGATGGCGCGGCTGGAGGACGAGGAGCGGCCCGACGCGGTGTGCGTGACCTTCGACCGGCGCGAGCCGACCTTCCGCCATCTGGAGTACGAGGGCTACAAGGCCCAGCGCAAGGGGATGCCCGAGGAGCTGGCGATGCAGCTTCCGGTGATGAAGGAGGTACTCGACGCGATGAACATCCCGCGCTACGAGCTGGCGGGCTACGAGGCGGACGACCTCATCGGCACCATCTCGCGCAGATGCGAGGCGGCGCTCTGGGACTGCGTGGCAGCGACGGGTGACAAGGATTCGCTTCAGCTCATCACGGAGCACACGACCGTCAAGCTCATCTCCACCCGCATGGGGCAGACCACCACGAAGCGCATGACGCCCGAGAGCTTTGCCGAGGAGTACGGCTTTGAGCCGATCCACATCATTGACCTCAAGGCGCTCATGGGCGACGCGAGCGATAATATTCCCGGCGTTCCCGGCATCGGCGAAAAGACGGCGATGGCGCTCGTTCAGAAGTACCGCAGCATTGACGAAATTTACCGTCTCCTGCCGGAGCTTGACGCCAAGCCCGGCGTCATCAAAAAACTGACTGAGGGCGAGGAAAGCGCACGGCAGAGCTATCACCTCGCGACGATCCTCACCGATGCGCCGTTGGAGTTCACGCCGCAGGACAACCTGCGCAAGGCGCCGTCGGACGCGCTCTATCCGCTGCTCATGCATCTGGAGTTCCATAAGCTCATCGAGAAAATGGGGCTCAAACCCGCGGCGGAGCCGCTCAGCGCCGCAGAAACGGTCGAATGCACCGTGACCGCCGAGGCCGTGACGAGCACGGAAAGGGCGGAAGAATGTCTTGCACGCCTCCGCGCGGCGGACCATGTGACGGTGCTCGCGCTGCCCGACCTCTCCGGCGTGATCGTGGAGTGGGAGAAGAGCGAAAAGGAGACGCTGAGCGCGGAGTTTTTCTTCGACCGCTATTCCGGCGACTGGAACGCGCTGCTGCGCGCGCTGTTCTCTGCCGACATCAAAAAGGTCAGCCACAACGTCAAGGACCTCATGCACACGCTGCTGGAAAACGGTTTACCCGCCGAGGGCTTCGTGTTCGACACCGCGCTCGCCGCCTATCTCATCGACGCGACGGCGGGCAGGTATGACATCGCCTCGCTCTTTGCCGTCTACTTCCACACGCAGCTTGCCGCGCCGGCGCATCTGGAGCCGGGGGCGTTCGATCTGCTCGGCGATGTGAGAGCGGCGGAAACGGCGTTTCATATCTATACCTCCGCCGTCGGCGCGCTCTATGAGGAGCTTGCGCCGCGCATCGAGGAGAGGCAGCTCCATGCGCTTTATTACGAGGTCGAGTTACCGCTCTGCCGCGTGCTCGCGGAGATGGAGCTTGCGGGCGTGCGCGTGGACGCGAAGGCGCTCGCGGACTTCGGCGCGGCGATGGACGCGGAGCTGAAAACGCTGGAGGAGCGCATTTACGAGGAGGCCGACGGGAGCTTCAACATCAACTCCCCCAAGCAGCTCGGCGAGGTGCTTTTCGACCGTCTCGGCCTGCCGCACGGCAAAAAGACGAAGACCGGCTGGTCTACGAACGCGGATGTGCTTGAAAAGCTGCGCTGGGAGCACCCCATCGTCGCCGACGTGCTGCAGTACCGCCAGTACGCCAAGCTGAAATCGACCTACTGCGACGGGCTGCTGAAGGTCATCGGGCCGGACGGGCGCGTGCGCACGAGCTTCCAGATGACCGTGACCGCCACGGGGCGGCTCAGCTCCACCGAGCCGAATTTGCAGAATATCCCGACGCGCACGCCGCTCGGCAGCGAGCTGCGGCGGATGTTCGTGCCCGAGCGCGGCAATGTGCTCGTGGACGCGGACTACAGCCAGATCGAGCTGCGGCTGCTCGCCCACATCGCGGGCGACGAGACGATGCGGCAGGCGTTTTTGAGCGGCGAGGATATCCACACCGTCACCGCCTCGCAGGTGTTCGGCGTGCCGACGGAGGCAGTGACGAAGCAGATGCGCTCGCACGCGAAGGCGGTCAACTTCGGCATCGTCTACGGTATCTCCGCGTTTTCGCTCGCGCAGGACATCGGCGTGAGCGTTTACGAGGCGAAGGAGTATATTCAGAATTACCTCGACCGCTTCTCCGGCGTGCGCCGCTACATGACCGAGATCGTGGAAAAGGCGAAGGCGCAGGGCTACGTTGAAACGCTCATGCACCGCCGCCGCGATCTCCCCGAGCTGACGGCGAGCAACTTTGCCACCCGCTCGTTCGGCGAGCGCGTCGCGCTCAATATGCCCATTCAGGGCACGGCGGCAGACGTGATGAAGCTCGCGATGGTGCGCGTGCATGACCGTCTCAGGCGCGAGGCGCCGGAGGCGAAGCTGCTGCTGCAGGTCCACGACGAGCTGATCGTCGAGTGCCCCGAGGCGATGGCGGAGCAGGCGGCACGGCTCCTCACGGAGGAGATGGAGGGCGTGATGCAGCTCTCCGTGCCGCTGGTGGCGGAGGCGCACTGGGGCAAAAACTGGCTGGAGGCAAAGGGATGAACGGAAAGGTCATGCCGGTGCGGATCGTACCGATGAAAACGGAGCACCTCGACGCGGTGGCGGAGCTGGAGCGCAGCTGCTTCACCGTGCCGTGGTCGCGCAATGCGCTCGCCGAGGAGCTGGACAACGCGCTCTCGGCCTTTCTCGTCGCGCTGGACGAAAATGACCGCGTGGTCGGCTACGCGGGCTTGCAGGTCGTGCTCGACGAGGGCTATATCACGAACGTCGCCGTGCGGCCCGACTGCCGCCGCCGCGGCGTCGCGGGGAAGCTGCTCGATGTGTTCGAGCGCTTTGCCGAGGGCAATCACCTCGCGTTTCTCTCGCTCGAGGTGCGCGCGAGCAACTACGCCGCCATCGCGCTCTACGGGCAGCACGGCTACCGCGGCGTGGGACGCCGCAGGAATTACTATGAGCATCCCAAGGAGGATGCCGTCATCATGACACGGGAGTTTGGGGAGGCAGCGAAATGAGGATATTGGCTTTTGAATCCTCCTGCGACGAGAAATCAAACCGCGGAGCGGTTTGATTTCAGCTGTGATAACATGTCTTGGCAGCGGCTTTGCTGCTGCCGCCCCGCCTCCGCGGGCGGGCGCAAGCGCCCGGCGGTCTCGTGAGAGATGCGGCGAAGAATGATAGAAAGAAGCAGATAAGATGAAAATACTGGCTTTTGAATCCTCCTGCGACGAGACCGCGGTGGCGGTCGTCGAGGACGGGCGGCGCGTGCTCTCGGACGCCATCGCGTCGCAGGCGGATATGCACGCGCTCTACGGCGGCGTGGTGCCGGAGATCGCCTCGCGCAAGCACGTCGAGGCCATCGCCGCGCTGACGGACAAGGCGCTCGCGGACGCGGGCGTGACGAAGCGGGACATCGACGCGGTGGCGGTCACCTACGCGCCGGGCCTGATCGGCGCGGTGCTGGTGGGGCTGAGCTTCGCCAAGTCCGTCGCCTACGCGCTGGGCGTGCCGCTCATTCCGGTGCATCATATCCGCGGCCACATCGCCGCGAATTATCTGGCGTTCCCGGAGCTGGAGCCGCCGTTCCTGGCGCTGTGCATGTCCGGCGGCAACACGCTGCTCGTGGACGTGCGGGATTATACCGACCTTGTTCTCGTCGGCGCGACGCGCGACGACGCGGCGGGCGAATGCTTCGACAAGGCCGCGCGCGTGCTCGGGATGCCCTATCCCGGCGGCAAGCCGATGGACGAGCTGGCGCAGCAGAGCGCGGGCGGCGTGTACGACCTGCCGCGCGCGAGCATCGAGGGGCACCCGCTCGACATGAGCTTTTCCGGCCTCAAGACGGCGGTGGTCAACCTTGCCCACAACGCCGAGCAGAAGGGCGAGCCGCTCGACCGCGCGGCGCTCGCGCGGGACTTTACCCGCGCGGTGTCCGATGAGCTGGTGCCGCGCGCCATGCTGGCCGCGCGCACGTGCGGACGCAAAACGCTGGTCGCCGCCGGCGGCGTGGCCGCGAACACCATCCTCCGCGCCGACCTGATGGCGGCATGTGCGCGCGAGAGCGTGAAGCTGTACCTCCCGCCGCTCCGGCTGTGCGGCGATAACGGTGCGATGATCGGCGCGCAGGGCTACTATGAGTATTTGGCCGGCGCTCGCGCGGACCTGTCGCTCAACGCCTACGCTACCCGCGACATTGACGAGGCGGTGGTCGCCTACCGTGCACAGGTGCGCGACATATTCGCCTGAGATGAATAAAAGCCGCAGACCTGTCAAGGTCTGCGGCTTTCCTTTTTGACGGAGCAAAATGAAATCCTGCAAAATAAAGGCGTTATGGAAACAAGCGGACGTTATTTGCAAAAGGGAGAAGAAATATCGTGCGTTATGTCAAACGAGTCATGTACCGGAGAGGGACGGGACATTTGACGCTGCAGCTGTGCAGAATATCTGAGAATTTCAGGAAACCCAAGAAATATAGGGCGTTCTAAGTCTGGGGATAAGTCTGTGGAAACTGTGGATAACTATTTGTAGAAAAGCATTATTGAAAAACTTATGTGAACTCGTCGAACAATCGCGCGAGGGCAGAGAGCGTGCCGGAAAAAGTCGGGAAAAGGAAGGCAAAGTACGGGTTTTCCCGATTTTTGACGAAGCGCGTCGGGCGCCGTTTTGGGATGCCGGCGCGGTTTGCGGGGCGCGGACGCCGCCGGCGGGCCGTCCGAAATGCAAGAGAGCGAGCGCAAATACAAATGGTATTATTCACCGAAATGCACATTCAAAAATGAGAAGAAAGCAGGTCGGGAAAAAACAATGGTTTCTGTCTTGACGCGGGCAAAAAAGTGTGCTAAAATATCATTCGTCTTTGAGAAAGACGCTGGTGTAGCTCAGTCGGTAGAGCAGCTGATTCGTAATCAGCAGGTCAGGTGTTCGAGTCACCCCACCAGCTCCAAAAAGCATCGAAAACTTCGGTTTTCGGTGCTTTTTTGTTGCAAAAACGCTGAAAATGGTGTGGGTCAAAATGTGGGTCAACTGCCTGACCCACACCGTGACCCACAAGCGGAAATGCACGGAAAGGATGAAAGAGTACCGGAGAGGAAGCTTTTGCTTTCTCTCCGGTATTTTTGCGTCTTTTTTCTGCTCACATCACTTGCGCCATGAAGCTACCCATTTTCTCCGCGGCCTTTTGCTGCATCTGCCGTGTGACGTGGGTGTAGGTGCGGAGGGTGAATCCTGCGTCGTAGTGACCGAGCATTGAAGATACTGTTTTTACATCTACGCCGTTTTGCAGTGCCAAGGTCGCGAATGTGTGTCTCAGGTCGTGGAACCTGATATGCTCCAGCCCCGCGTCCTTGAGGATCCGCTTGTGGAGTGTTACGACCGAGTCGGGGTGATACATTTCTCCTGTTCTGCCGGATGGGAACATCCACGGATTGTCGGGGTGTTTGGCGTGTTCCTGCTTCAGCAGTTCTACGGCATCCTGCGGAATGGACACCTCGCGGATGGAGTTGCCAGTTTTGGGGCGGCTTAGAATGAGGTTTCCCTCTGTGTCCCAGCTGGCCTGCTTACTGACGGAGATGGTGCAGTTGGCTTCGTCAAGGTCGCTCCATTGGAGCGCGACCAGCTCGCCCTTTCTCAGTCCGCTGACCAGTTCCAGATAGAACATCGGCAGGGCATTACGCCGCTCGGCGGCGTTCAGATACGAGCTGATGTGGTCTGGGTGAAGGATCTTCATCTCCTGTTTTTCAATTTTAGGGATGATGCAGTTCTCTGTGGGATTGCTGAGGATGAGTTTTTCTTTCACCGCTCTGTCCAAGGCATTGTGCAGCATCATGTGGATGCCTCGCACAGTGGAGTTGCTCAGTCCGGGTTTTTTCTTTTTCTGAACTTTTCTCAGCCGCCCATTGCTTTGCAGATCGTTGTAGAGCTTTTGCAGGTCACGGGTGGTGAGCTTATTCAGCGGGATATCCCCGATAGCAGGGATGATATGCTGTTCGATGTTCCGGTGGTAGTAGTTCATGGTGGATGGGCGAATGTGCGGTTTGGCATACAATTCAAACCACGTCCGCAGCCAAGTTGCTACCGTGTACTCATCAGCGCGGCTGACGTCGATTCCTCTGGCAGCCTCCATTGCGGCACTGAGCTTCGCCTTGCATTCCGCCTGCGTTTTACCCAGCACATTTTTGATGATGCGCTTTCCGGTTTCGGGGTGGTAACCTGCGGTATAGCGCCCCTCCCAACGCCCGTCTGCGCGTTTGCGAATGTTGCCCTCGCCGTTGGCGCGCTTCTTAGCCATTCGTGATCATCTCCTTTGCTTTTTCTTCCTCGTCGGCATCGAAGGAGTAGGGCGCTCCCAGTTCTCCGGCGATGCCGGCTGCCAGCTTGAAGCCTGCCGTGAAGCTCATCAGCTTGGATTCAACCAGCAATGTGTTTTGTGCGTCCAACAGCCGCAGCAGCTTTCCGCGCCCCGCGGCGTCCATATCCCGCCGCAGTTCCTCATGGGCGTATTCGACCTGAGCGTCCAAGTCTGGATGCGGCTGACGGTCGAAACGCTTTTGCAGGGCTTTCATGTAGTCATACATTGCGGCACCTCCTTTTTGGCAACCACAACACATACCACAACTCCGCTCACAAAGCTACTGTTTTCTGAAATGTTTCTTTGACTATTGCGGCGCAAAAACTGAACACCTCGACTCGCTTTACATATGGGATTTCATTGAAAATCCCTGTTGCTGTTCCAACTCATGGTCATCCGGCTTGTGGCC